>Ga0187847_10000075_pt1 | contig 108713 bp, 98 predicted proteins | sample June2016WEW_4_10_FD_132458 | JGI IMG/M metagenome (GOLD analysis project Ga0187847, IMG submission 132458) | Peatland microbial communities from SPRUCE experiment site at the Marcell Experimental Forest, Minnesota, USA - June2016WEW_4_10 | ecosystem: Environmental > Terrestrial > Soil >...
CACAATCGCTACTTCGACAAGCTCCAAGACGTCATCCGCGCGGTTGAATCCGAGTTCGCAACCTGGACCACTCGCAACGACGTCCTCCGCAGACTCTGCGCAATTACTTAAGACGCTATGTTTAGTGTAATCTGTTCTCCCGCCCGTGTATGGAGGTGCTCGATGAATCGCCGTTGGCTGATCGTGGCCGTCACCAGCATGGCGCTGATCTGTGCGGGCGTCATCGTCCGCACTCAGCGTAAGAACCGTCACCTCGCGAAGCGGCAGCGTACCGCGTCCTCGCGGAGCAGGGAGATGCCAAGTCGCAGTTCGCGCTGGGCGCGATGTATTACTACGGCAAGGGAGTGTCCAAGGACTATGTTGAAGCTGCGCGCTGGTACCTCAAATCTGCCGAGCAGGGAAACGTCGATGCTCAGTACTCCATCTCTTCCATGTATTACGACGGTAAAGGACTGCCGAAGGACTATTCGGAAGGGGCACGCTGGTGCCGAAGAGCTGCCGAACAGGGTGATGCTTCGGTTCAGTACTCTCTAGGCATCATTTATCACCGAGGCCAAGGTGTTCCGCAGGACGATGCAGAGGCTGTCCGCTGGTACCGCAAATCCGCCGAAAAAGATTATCCGCAGGCTCAATACAATCTCGGTTACATGTACTACTACAGCTATGGTGTAGCGCGAGACAGAATCGAGGCCAACCGCCTGTTCCAGCAAGCTGCCGCTCAGGGCGACGAATATGCGAAGCGGGCGCTTGAGTGTTACAGGAAGGGGATTTCAATCGACCCGGGTGCTGGCCTTTCGTTCCTTCGATAAGTCCGAATCTTCTTTGCTTCACTAAGCCGTGGACGCGAGGAATGTCAGTTGATGTAAGCAGGCGTGGCTGTTGAAAAAGGCATTTCTCGTCCCGATTAGCCAAAAATTTGGGGGATACAAAATGTCTAGGCGACCCGAGAAAATCGATTATAGGCCTTCCGGACGCGATTTTATTTTTGCTGATTTTGAGAGAAGGAGTTTTTTCAACACCCACGGGCATTAGCGCTCGCCGAGCAGTGGCCGACGTTCGTCCCGGTCGAAAAGTGAAATTGCGATATTACGACAACTGACACTTGGGAAAAAGTAGTCGTCATAGACGCCCAGTAAAGAAACGGCTATGCTGCCATCTCTGAAAGGGTTCCGCATCTATGCAGATCGACTACGAATTGACTCAGAGGGATTTCGTGGAGTCATTTACTGCCCATCGTCACCGCAACAGGATCAGTAAATGGCTAACGCGGCTGTTCATGTCGTTGTTCCTTTTGTTTGCCGCTTTCATAGCTCTTGGACTCATCATTAAGCCCAATGCTCAGGACGCGAAAAATCTCGCCCCGTTTTTCGGACTGATTTGTCTATGGATCGGCGTACTCTGGGTGCTCCCACGGTGGAACGCTCGAAGACAATTCCTGAAACAACCGGGAGCGCAGGGACCGCGCTCCGTGCTGCTTGACGCCACTGGCGTCCACTGGCGCTGGAACGGAGGGTCTAGCGATATTGTGTGGAAGAATTATGTCCGAGCGTTGGAGGGTAAGAACCAATTTCTTCTCTATACATCTCCCGCATGCTTCAACATCATTCCGAAGCGCGCATTGACTCAAGAGGGATTGCTTGAGCTTCAAGGATTGCTGAAGCAAAATGTTCGAGAAGAGATGAGCGTTAGCCCGAGTTGACGAAATCAGGCGGTTACACTTTTTGACCACCACGGTGAGCGCAGCCGATTTTGCAACACAACAATGAACCGGTTTGCATCGATGTTCGGATCGACGGCAAAGTGTATTGTAAACGAGGGCATTGTCCTAATGTGGAGCGGCCATGAGCCCTCACTCGAACTCAAGCATGACGATCTCTGGATTCGACCCGAGACGCAGTGGCGGTCCCCACGTTCCTGCTCCGCTCGACGTAAATACCTGCATCTTTCCGATCCAACTTAAGCCATAGACAAACTTGCGGTAAATGCGTTGCGCCATCCAGCTCCAGGGAATGAATTGGCCGAGGTGCGTATGCCCGGACAATTGCAGAGAAACGCCTGCGGCCTCCGCTATGTGCGGACGGTCGGGAGCATGCAACAAGAGAATGCTGGCGCGTTCGCGATCCACGCCGATGCGCTGCAGCGCTGACGCGAGATCTCCATCCTGAGTGGCGTTGCGATAGGGCACGCCGATTATCTGTAAGCCGTCCGCTTCCACCTTCTCGTTATCAAGCACGCGCACTCCAGCGTCGGCGACGGCGCGCAGATATTTGCTGTCGTCCGCAAATTGTTCGTGATTGCCCGCAACAAAATAAACTCCATGCGGAGCAGTCAACTTTCTCAGGGGCTCGGCCGCTCGTCCGGCATCAATGGCGGTGCCGTCGAATAGATCGCCGGCGATAAAAATCAAGTCGGGTTCTTCTTTCAAAATCTTTGCGACCATCCGGCGCAGAAAACTCCCGTTTCGCACGTGTCCAAGATGGATATCACTGATCAGCGCCGCCGTTCGTCCTCTCCAAACCTCAGGCAGGTTTGCGAGCTTTACGGTCGTTCGTGTGATGCGCGTCCAGCTGGCGTTGAAGACTCCGTAGAGTCCGGCCAATACCGCCGCGCTATACAGCAATTCCACCATTCGATGGAACGGAAGTGCGGCTCCGGAAAGCTGCGCAATGCCGAAAATAATCCATGCGGCGAGGGTTGCGAGGAAAAGGAAACTTACGAGGCCAATCCAAACCGATGCGAGCTTGTAAAGCCCGCGCACCACGGCATTCGTATAGCGAAAGGCAAGCAGCGAGGCTGCCACAAAACTCACCGACAAGAGACCAAGAACGATCTTGATCCACAACGTCGCACGGGGAGAATCCGGGGCAGAGAATGTCCATGTTTGGTAGAAGAGAAAATGGGTTAGAAAGAGAACGGTCTGAACGATAACAATAAACCTTACAATTCGCCTAGCTCGACGCATGCAAAATTAGATTCCCCGGACCGGCTTTTCGATTGTGAGGCTAATTTCAGACACAAACTTCCCCATCCCACGCGCGAAAATGAGAAGGGTGCGGCACTTGTTGCGCACTTGCACTTGGCTTAAGCGCCGCAAGTCTAGCAGAATGTTCCCTAGCTGTTGGAACCAGGCGTTCGCGTTTTGACCGCCGGTCAATCCGCGACATCGCGATGTTGCAACAGTGTGGAGAGCATCAAGAGAACAGAGGGGTTGGGCGCCAACATAGACTATGGCCCGAGAGGAGACGTAGACTTCCTTAGCCAAGGATCAAAGGAGGGCTACTATGGGCGGGCCAACGAGCCGCTGGGTGCGGCGAATGGTGAAGGCGCTTGGACTCGCATTCCTTGTCGCAGGCGCACTGGGATTCGCCTATGAGCAGATTGGCCGACGGCAAGACAATCGGCACCGATTCCGTATCGGAAGGGCCGTCGATGTTGGGGGTTATAGTTTAAACATTGACTGTTCGGGCTCAGGTAGTCCCGCCGTGATCCTGGAATCGGGCGGTGGCGGTTACGGGGGCTACGGCTGGCGCGTGGTCCAGTCAGAAGCGGCAAAGTTCACCACCGTTTGCTGGTATGACCGCGCAGGGGAGGGTTGGAGCGACTCCGCGCCAACTGCCCGCAACAGCACAACCGTGATTCACGATTTACACGAACTCCTTCAGCGCACTCCGGTGGCCGCTCCGTATGTTCTTGTTGGTCACTCAATTGGGGGAGAGTACGTCCGCGCATATACGGCGAAGTTCCCGGCGGAAGTGGTGGGCTTGGTGCTCGTCGATTCCACGCACCCCGACCAACGAGAACCGGCAATTATGGTTTCTCGCGTCAACCTCCTCCCTAAGTTTGGTCGTCGGTTGCTATGCGTTGCGTTGCCGATAGCGGGAAGGTTTGGAGTGATACGTCTAGCAATGCGCAATTCTTCCGTCTCCGTACCACCGCAGTACAGTTCTGAAGAAAACGCGGCGATGCTGGCAATGCGCAATCAGCGAGTCAAAGGGTTTGAGACGGAGGCTGCTCAAGGGTGCGCGGCAACAGACGGCGGGGCGATTCAGACTGACAGGGGCAGCGGCGATCCAGAGGTGGATCAAGCGGCACGGAGCGCCGGGACCTTAGGGGATCGCCCTTTGATCGTTCTGACGGCCGGGCAATATTTCAAGCCAGACGATCCCCTTGCTGCCAAACAGGTCGCGGAGTTTCACGAAACGTGGGTACATCAACTTCAGCCCGAACTTACACGCCTTTCGACCCAAGGAAAACAGGTCAATGTGGAGAACAGCGATCATGCCATACCGGAGCAAGCGCCGGGGGCGATTGTGAACGCGGTGCAAGAACTTGTCACCGAGGTGCGGGAAGCAAAACCGCGCTAGCCGTGCACTTCCATAATTTGGTATTTCGGACAACTGTTGCAAGCGATAGCGCGTTTTGATCGCTGACGATTTTACGCTAACGCGATTTTTCAACAACCAAGCTGCGATGGCCCCCTCCAAATCGACCGGGCAGTGTGAGCGGCCGTCGATTGATCGATGTGGCATCCCCTGCCTTAGGGATACTGTGGGGGCCTGCGCTGGTGCAACACCACGTACGCCATCATTGCCGCATACAGGAGTGCTAGGAGCAGAAAAATGGCTATACCTACGGCCACGGTCTGCGCCATCTTCAGACCGGCCAAGGCCGGTGGTTGCTTCGGCGGGCCGCCCAGACCAGAGTCTGCGGCAGCGCCGGGTTGCCGGAGTTTTTGACCCGAAGTGGCGGCTGCGCGGGGCTGCTGCCGTAGCGCCTGCCATCGCCAAGTGCCGACCGTCAGAGCCCACAACATCCCCCACACGTTCCAGTGCGAGAGCGGGAGCAGGGCCACTGGTGCCCACAGCAAGAGCCAGAAAAACGTCAACATGGTCAGAATGTCGATCACGTAGGTCCCGGCAAAGGCCGCGGCGACATTCGCCCACCAGGCCCGCACCCGCCACTTCCAGAGCCAACGAAGGAAAGCCAGCGTCCACAGTGAACTGGCCGTGAGGTAAATAAAGCAAATCACCGACCAACGGAGCCACTCCTGCGCTTGGTTTGACTCTGGGTTCGGTTGTGTTGACCACAGACTGACACGGTATTGCACGGCCCAGCCCAGCAGGTAGACCCAGAAAAAATCGCGAAAAGCACGCAGTTCGGGGCCGGTCGAGCCAGGCTCGGCTTCCCGTGCCGAGTGCAGGCGCAGTCCGGCGGCAGTCGTGCCGACCCATAGGGTGGCGAACACGCTCAGCGAGACGAAGTAAAGATAGGAATCGTCGAGATCGTCAATGTGGAATGGATCGACGAATCGGCTGCGATCGAACAGCATTTCGCACAAACCAGTTTGCGCCGCGTAGCCCTTGAGGCCAAACCACCAGACAATTGGAACCCCGGCCGAGAACAAACATGCGGCGGCAAAGAGCTGCAACGGACGCCAGTTCATCCGATGGTTTGCGCCGCTTACGATAACGGATCCTGCTCCGGGCAGAAGAAACACAAACAGTGGGGTAAGCACTGCCTGCAGAACAGGTCCCCAATTGAGCAGCGTTACTGCCGCGCCGCAGGAGTGCTCGTTCCAGTAGGGCCCGCCAAAGACAAAATTGTGCAGGGCTGATTCCGCGGGAGAGGACAGCACTACCGAAACCGCAACCGCGATTCCAAGAAGGTAGAAGGCGTTTGCATTCACGCGTGTGGAGCGCACGAGGGGCGGGCTAGCCTCCTACAGCACTTGACCATGCCGGTGTCTCGGAGTCAACCAAATCGACCTGCCTGGTGCTCACGCGATCAACAAGCAACCGTCTTGCGGAAGGCCCATTCTGTCCTCCTCCCAAGCCACAATCTACGCGTTTTCCCAATGCTTGACGAAATCAGGCGTTTACACTCGTCCTAGGAGAATTTCAGGCCAGTGCTTCCCGCGCCGCGAAAATTGTTAGGCAACTCCCGGCGCAAATGTCGATAGAGACCTAAGATTTCGCAACAGTTGACTTCCTGTAATACAAGAGGATGGTTTACTTGAAGGACACGTCGAGACAATTTAGCTTATTGAGAACAGCCCGACCTACGGGCGCCTTTCCGGTGCACTCTCTATGTCCGTAAGCCTCTTGTTGAGCCCCGTACGGAGATTGATGCCGAATTGGACGTAGGCCTTCAGGCCGCATAAAGTGTGGGTCCACGCGGCGTTCTGGCCTAAGGCCCGTTTGACGCCTTCTTCGGTCAAGGGAAACGTCGATTCCGTGATCGTAACCACGGTGGCGTCGGGACCGTCCGGCGCGAATTGGATGGTTGTGCGAATCCGCGGCCCGAGCGCGCTTGATTCCAAGACGATCTTACGATTGTCCTCCACCTCCAGCACGTCGATTGGCACTTTGGCACCTACATCGCCGAACTCCCATTCGACCCTGCCTACCTCAATGGGGCCGCTGGCACCTGAGATGAAGTAGTTGGACATCTCCTTCGGGTCGACAACCGCATCGAACACCTCGTTCACGGGCTTCAGAATGCGCTCCCGCACGTTCACGTCAAATTCCATTCTTGTTCTCCCTATGGGGTCGATTCTAAGGGATAGGGGACAGTTGGCGTAACCAGGCGTCGCCGTTGAAAAAGTCGATCTCTCGGAAGTGTACGAGAAAACTTTGGACAGGAAGCTCTACAAACGCCTTTCTCGATTCCGGTGGACATTTGCTATCCCCAAATTTCGGGGAATTTGCGCAAAACGGACTTTTTCAACAGCCGCAGGCCATTTCGCTCACCGAGAATTGGCCGACGCCGGTCCGGGTGAAAGAGTGAAATTGCGAGAGTCAACCGTTAGGAGTGCTCGACTCCCACGCATGCCAGTTAAATCGCATCGTCAATGAAACTGCTCTGGTGCTGGCGCTGCAAGGCCGACATGCCGATGCTTGACGATGATGAGTACCGTCAAGTGATTCCCTTTCGTCCCGCCACCAAGGGCAATCTGCAAAAAAGGGGTTCTTCCTCAATTAGGGTGTTTTGCTGCTTGCCGGTTCTCCGGAGAGTTGGTACACCTGGAGACGTCATCCCTAGTCTCGCCGAGCACTATACCGCTATCGCTGTCGATCTGCCGGGCCAGGAGCGTTCCGAATAAATGCATTTGAACCCCTCGCAAAGGAGTACCCTGCATACGCCGTTTCCTCCTCGCAATCGCAGTTGTTTCAGCGGCCTCGGCCATCGCCCAGTCAGTCCCGCCAGCCATTGTTACTGACCCATCGCCGGATCCAGATCACCCTGCCGCAATGACCGTGCTGCACATTCCCAGTCACGGGCAATTGATTAACGGTGTAGCCTACCGGCCTTCAGGTCCTGGTCCGTTCCCGACGCTGGTAATCTGCCACGGCCTGCCGGGGAACGAGAAGAATCTTGACCTGGCGCAAGCAGTCCGTCGCGCTGGCAGGAATGCCGTGACATTCAACTATCGCGGCTCCTGGGGCAGTCCCGGCGCCTATCGCTTCACGCAAAATCTCGAGGATGCGGATTCTGTTCTCGCCTATCTCCGCGACCCCGCCAACGCCGCGCGGCTGGGAATCGATTCCAAGCGCATCGCGATGGCCGGCCACAGCATGGGCGGATGGGTAACTGTGCATACCGCCGCCCATGACCACGCGTTAATCGGGGCGATTCTGATCAGTGCCGCCGACATGGGATGGTTGGCCAGGAAACCGCGCGAGACGGTTGTCGCGGAGATGGCCGACAACCAAGAATCATTGGCCGGTGTGACGGCTGAAAGCATGGCCGATGAGGTAACGGCGAATGCAAAAGCGTTCGAATTTGCGAAAGCCGTGCCCGGACTAAGCCAGATCCCGCTCCTGGTGCTCTCGGCCCAAGACGGCCTTTCCCCAGTAACCGATGCGCTGGTGAAAGCGGTTGTGGCCCAAGGAAATCAAAATGTGAAGGCAATCCACATTGCAACCGACCATGGCTGGTCTGATCACCGCATATTCCTCGAAAGCACGGTCATCGACTGGCTGGGAAGCCTGAAATAACTCTCTGGCGCCACAGCAAAGAATGCGCGCGTCTAGCGGGGCGGGAACCTCGATAAACAGCCGCTTACCCTCGGCCAGCGCGGTCCCGTTCCTATCCAGAATCGTGGCTTCGTTCCATTTGTGGTTGCTGAAAACTCGATCCGAGTTGAGAATGCAGAGGTTCCGAGCATTCATGAGCTCCTGTTGCCATGACGATGAGCCCTCTTTTGTCGTTACAGCGTTAGACTCCCGCGAGCTATTCGAAACACATTCCGGTTGCGGATGCACGAGTTGGGGATCAATCGGCTTTCCGTCTGAGCCGAGCACAGTAATTTTGCGGTGGAAGGAATCGAGCTTGACCTGTTGCAGATTTTCAGAAGAGCAGTCGCTGCACTGGATCAGCAACTCGCCATTTGTCCGCCACGTAATTACAGGGACGCTGCAACTCCATGTCAGCAACGCATCGGTCGATTCCAGCGCATATCGAGTCTCACCGGAACAGACATAAGGCTTCCAATCAAGCGGGCGATCATTGGGAACAATCCTGAGCGCAACCACAGAGCCCGACGGGCAGACCCATCGCGAAATTCTAGCGTCGCCGGAAGATTCTTTTTCCTCGCGATAGATGACGGGAACTGCCGCGAGATAACGGCGATCGGGCGAGAACAGCTCCTGACCACCCACATACTCTCGCTTGATGTGAGCGACCACAGGATCAACGTAGGGCACCTGCCACCAGTACGATCGAAATGTGGCGTCCACCAGAATGAACGCGGTGTAGAGCGCGCAGTACGCCATCGCAAGCAGCAAGGCTCGCTGATGGTCGTATGGAGCTTCCCAGGAGTCCCAGGAGCGTGGCACTGGACTTTGCTGTATGTCTAAGTCCAAACTTGAGACCCGCACCGCCAAATCTGCGGGCGGGTTGCGCCATTCGGGATGAGCCTTAATATGCGTAAGGGCCTCAAGGGCGGCGTTCGACATCTCGCTTTCAAATACCTCCATGCGGCTGCGCAGGTAGTTGTGGAACCACACGGCAGGAATGGCCACGATGAGTCCCATAGCGGTTGTCACGACTGCCTCGCCTGTGTAAGCGGCTACCATTCGCAAAGCCGTGGATTTCTCTATTCCGGTGCCTCTGAATGCGTTCATAATGCCGAAGACCGTGCCGAGAAGTCTGATAAATGGCGCTGAACCCGCAATGGTGGAAAGTGTGCCAAGCCCGTGCCGCAAGTCGGCAGCGAACATCCTGCGACTGCGCTGAAAGGCGCAGTCGGCAGCCTCGACGGCCTCTACATCGGTGAACTGGGGCGGCGCAGAAGCGAACCTGGTCAAACCTGCGGCGACTACTGATGCCACATGGCTCCCACTGCTTTTTGCGGCGACGGCCATTGATTCATTCCATCGTACGTCGCGCAGTGCGGCAGCGGCATCACGGACGAAGACGCGCGATTGCCTGCGGGCCTCGCTATATCGATAGAGACGGTCGCCGAGGATGACCGCCGCGTTCACTAACATGATGGCAAGCAGAGTGATGGCGGCATGCCCGAACCAATCCATCGTGCCCCATAGATACCAGATACTCGCCGGACAGCCAGCCGCGTGCCACGAGTTGGAGAAGACAGCGAGCATCAAGGCAACGGCTATCTTCTGCTGGCTAAACTCCGATACAGGGCATGGACACCACCGCCAGCGTTTTGGTTCCTCGGAATGACGATTGTACGTTGGACTGAAAGGCTGCCGACAGCGGGCGGCGGTAGTTCCTTTGAGAGGCAAAACCACCGAATACAGTCGCGTGGTGCGTAACTGGCGCAACTAGGCGGTCCGCGCGGATCTCCGCCAAAGAAAAGCCCTGCCACCAGAATGGATGGCAGGGCAACTTTCAAAGAGTTGCGAGTGGTTATTGTGCGTAGAAGAAATCAGCGAACGCTTGCGCGTTCGGCGTTCCGACGCCGGTTACGTCGTCCCATCCCGGAGCTGTCTTCAAGCCGAAATCGGTGCCGAATGAGACGACGAGAGCGGTGTCCTGCAATGTGAAGTAGTCCCATATCGCGCTGACGAACTTTCCGCCGTTCACCGCAGCCAACTCCTTCGCACTGTATTTCGTCGTGCCGTTGGAATCCTGGATCGATCCGGTCACGTTCGTCTTGGAGGTGACAGGAACGATGTCGTATACGGATCCCTCCGGCAGGGAGTAGAGATAGGGTGCGGCCTGACCGAGTTCCGTTCCGCCCCCGGCGACAGCCTCCTGATTGGCGATCGCCCATAACGCGGAGAACATCGGAGTTGCCAGGCTCGTGCCGCCATACACCTGCCACACCTGTTCTGGATACTGGCCCGGAATGCTGATCAGGATCGCGGCCCCAGTAAACGGATCCGCCAGCCAGGAAATGTCCGGGAGTTGGCGATATTTCCCTGGCAGTTGCTTCTGGTAGGACGGCTTGGCGAAACCGCCAGTGCAGATTGGCGGGCGGAAGCGAGAGTTCTTGGTCACGCAGTCGCTCTCCCCACCACCCGCGCCGGCGTAGAAGATGCCTTTCGGCGGATCGGATACGACTCCCTCCTCAGCTAACAGATCTTCGTTGTTTCCCCAGCCCGCTTGCCAGGCGATCGAGTTGTCGGAATTTAGCGCCAGAGTCACTCCGCCGACTGCCGTCGACCACGGCGAGTCCGCCGGAGCATTGACGTTGGCGCGGATATCCTGGAGTTGGTTGTTGCCGTCGTCTCCAGACGCGAAGTTGTAGGAAATCCCGGCTGCGGCGCCAATCTCTGAAAATCAGGCTCTCGGTCTCCAGTTCTGTCGCGGCCGTGTACAACTCGTCCGAATCATAGCTGCCCGAGAGCACGTTCCCCCAACCATAGTTCGCTACATCAAACTCGGCCTCGTCTACGTCCTGAAAATCCGCCGATGGCGGAACCACCAGGTTGATGCCGGCGCCGGGGGCGACAGCATGCGCCCACTCCACGTCGAGGTTGATTTCGACCTGGTCGTAGCCGATGCACTCACTGGGCGCGGTGTAGATGATGTTGAAGTTCGACGAAGTCAGCTGCGGCAGCCAGAACTGCGTCGAAAATGCGTTAGCATCGTCTTGAATCGTAAACGAGCCGCACCAGTCGACGATGGCAATGGTTTGGCCGGTGCCGTCGTATCCCTCGTTATACAAGCCGGTTAAATTGTACGCGGTCTGAATCGACGGAGGCGTGTAGGCGCAGCCGGGACTGGTCTGGCTCTCCAGATTGATGTTATTGCCCGAGTACGTGCCGATCGGCAACTCGCCGTCATTATTGGTGGAAAACGACTCCGTCTCGCTGCCGGTGAAACATTGCGACGAGAAAAAATCGGGATTGCCCGCGAACGTGGATTTCGTTGCGTCCCGTGCTGCGGGATTCGAACCGGCGAACCTGGTGGGACGGGCGATCAGCGTATGCTTGAACTCGCCCGTATCTAGCCCCGATACGGCTCTCACCAACGCGCCTGCCGCTCCTTCGACATAAGGATCGCCGGAATTGGCGCGGATGGTTCTATCGCCGACCTGATAGTTGTTGAGCTGTACCTGGAAGGCCTTCTCCACATCGCCGACCGTGCCTCGCGCCCTGACATAGAAGTTGTTGGGGGCCGTCTTCACGACCTTCAGATTGTGCGCCGCAAAAAACTGCTGCACCGTCCTCGCTTCTTGCGCGGTGGGCGCGAAGCGAGCGGCGATGTCTTTTGGTTTCAGCCAGCGATGGTAGTTGACGGAAGTGCGATCGTAGAGTGACTGGGTTAGCGTGTCGAACTGGCCGCGATTGTGCAGCTGCAGCCAGATGCTTACTTCGATAATCTTTGCCGGGTCCTCTGCTCCAAGATTCGTGGCCGTGGCAGCGTAGCTCGGGGTGTTGTTTAAAACTCGTTTAGCGCCAGTACTGCCTGATGACAGAATACAACTGGCTGCGACCACCATTGCGACGCATGATAGCCATCGAAAAATGATACCTGCCGTTTCCGCCTTGGTCTTTCCGATCATTACTTCCTCCCTGGGAAATTGCATGAAGCCCCACCGAAGAATCGAGACGCGCCGGGCGCGCCGACTGTTCTGTTCGAGAACTTCATAAGTTATGAGAGTTGAGACATGGAGCTGCACTGTCCATTTGAAATGCGGGCCCCGGTGGCATTCAGTTGGCTGAGTTAAACTTCGTAATGGTAGATGGTCGTCACGCAGTTCGCAAGGGTTCACAATTCCAGCCGTGTGGTAGTTATCGTAGCGATAAGTTGTGACCGCCGGCAAAGATCAGAACTTTAATCACGGTGTCCTCGTCCCAAGTGAGCAATAATTCTTCGGTCCTGAGTTTAAAGCGGAAACTCGGTGTGGGTGGCAGCGAAGAATCACGGTCGTCATCGGATGTGACGCAAATTCAACTTTTCGTCGCGAACTCGGCGAGAATGTGCAGTGCCGTCCTGTCGAACCGCTGCGCAATCCGCCCTCCTGCCGCCTCGAGGCCTAGCTATAATTCCTCATACCTCTCTCCCTCCATCTCGCCACTGCAAATTTCCCCATCTACGTCCACTTTGGGCGATACTCCATCCACCCTCACATCTTCTTCGAAACTCTCGCCTACTTCATCGCCTTCCGCGCGTATCTTTCACTGCGCCGCCGCTTCGGCGATCCCTTCTCCACACCCATCCGCTGGGCCGTGATCGCCGCGGCTGCAGCCGGAGCCGCCCTCGGCTCCAAACTTCTGTTCTGGCTCGAAGACCCCGAACTAACCTGGCACAACCTCCACAACCTCGCCTATCTCATGAGAGGAAAAACCGTCGTCGGCGCTCTCGTCTTCGGTCTAATCTCCGTCGAACTGATCAAACGCTATATCGGAGTCCGTCAGTCCACCGGCGACCTCTACGCCATCCCACTCGCTCTCGGCATCGCCATCGGGCGCATCGGCTGCTTTCTCACCGGCCTCTCCGACAACACCTACGGCACTTCCACGACCCTCCCCTGGGCCATCAACTTCGGCGACGGCATCCCTCGGCATCCGACCCAACTCTACGAAATCGCTTTCCTCCTATTCCTCATCCCGATTCTCTATTGAAACCTCAAACCAAGCACGGCAGCAACCTGGGCGACCCATTCTTCGCGCCCTTCGCAAGAAGAGGGGATTGGTCCGGTGTCTAACGGCCAACCACCAATGACGCCCTTTGTCCCAGGCGACGCCTTCAAGTTCTTCATGGTCGCCTACCTGTCGTTCCGCCTGGTGTGCGACTTCATCAAGCCCTACCCCCGCATTCTTCTCGGTCTCGAAGGAATTCAATGGGCTTGCCTCCTCATCTTGCTTTACTATTCTCCCGACATCGCACGCTGGCTCTCCTTACAGAAGGAACCGAGATGATCGAGTGAAAACCCTGGCCACCATCGTTCTGGGCTTGGTTGTAGGCATCGCATCCCTGATCTGTTTTCTGTCTTCGACGTGTGCCGTCAGCGGGGGCCTAAGCGGCGGCGGTCGAGCCGGATTCGCAATTTGCGCACTCGTATCGCTGGGAGTCACGATCGGCGGAGCCATGCTGATCGCCAAAATAAATCGAACACAGTAATCCGAGTCGTGTACTACGAGTAACCCATGGCTAAGAGTCGTCCATATCTCTTCTACGACATCGCCCTCTCCATCTGCTCCACCTGCTACCGCAAGGTCGAAGCCAAAACAGTTTTCCAGGACGGCAATGTCTACCTCCTCAAACGCTGCCCCCAGCACGGCGCCGAGCGCGTCCTTATCGCTGACGACATCGACTACTACCGCCGCGGCCGCGAGGTTTTCATCAAGCCCTCCGAGATGCCTCAGGTCTACAACACTCCCGTTAAATGGGGATGCCCCTACGACTGCGGGCTCTGCACCGACCACGAGCAGCACTCCTGCCTCACGCTCGTCGAGATCTGCGACTACTGCAACCTGCGCTGTCCCGTTTGCTACGCTGCCAGCGGCCCCGAACGCCAGCAGTTTCGAGAGCTCAAGCAAATCGAAAAGATGTTGGACGCCGTGGTCCGCAACGAAGGCCATCCCGACGTAGTTCAGCTCTCAGGCGGCGAACCCACCATGCATCCCGACTTCTTCACCATCGTAGAGATGGCTAAGTCCCGCCCCATCAAACATCTTATGGTCAACACCAACGGAGTGCGCATCGCGCAGGAAGAGGACTTTGTAAAGCGACTGGCCGGCCTGCGCGAGGACTTCGAAGTCTATCTTCAGTTCGACTCCTTCGAGCGCGAACCCCTCATGCAGCTCCGTGGCGCCGACCTCCGCCGCGTTCGCATCGACGCCCTCGAAAAACTCAACCGCTACAATATCTCCACTAACCTGGTCGTCACCCTAAAGAAAGGTCTGAACGACCACGAGATCGGCAAGACCATTGACTTCGCCCTAGCCCAGACCTGTGTCCGCGGCGTAACCTTCCAGCCCATTCAAGATGCCGGACGTCTCGAAAACTTCGATCCCGCCACCGACCGCCTGACTCTCACCGAAGTCCGACGCAAAATTCTCGAACAAACCAATGTCTTCCGCCCCGAGGACGTGATCCCCGTCCCTTGCCATCCCGATTCTCTCGCCATGGCCTACGCCCTCAAACTAGCCGGCAAAGTCGTCCCGCTAACTAGCATGATCCCGCCCGAAATCCTTATTGATGGAGCCGCCAACACCATCCTCTACGAACAGGAGCCCGCAGTTCGAGACAACCTGTTCAAGCTTTTCGCCACCAACCACTCCCCGCGCAGCGGCGCCGGCACGCTCCGCGAACTCCTCTGCTGTCTCCCCAAAGTCTTCGTGCCCGACAATATCACCTACGAAAACGTGTTTCGCATCATCATCATGCAATTCATCGACGCCCACTCTTTCGACGTCCGCAGCGTCAAGAAAACTTGCGTCCACATCGTCCACCCCGACGGCCGCCTCATCCCGTTCGACACTTACAATCTCTTTTACCGCGATGACCTCGAAACGATACGCCTATCCCCCCTCCGCCAAAACGCCGAGTCAGCCCTATCGCCAATCGGATCCTAATTGCGGCGAATGGCTCTTTCCGCATCTGCTCGATGCCAATCGGCACATTTCCGCAGGCCCGCAATTCACACCGGACCTCAAAGCGGTCGCCTGCCTCGGTTCGACGTAGTGGCGTGGACAATGTCTGGATCCAGCGCCTCGATGGATCTGCCGGCCGTCAGATTACCCATTTCGATTCGGAGCAGATCCTGTTGTTTCACTGGTCGCCGCAGTCTCGGCATACTGCGTGGCCATACCGACTCCGACGTCGTTCTTCTGCAAGAATCGAAACCCTAGCGTTCTGCTGACGGGAACCTTGCGATTTACCGGTCATTTCGATCATGGCCAGGGACCGACCCGCTGCCCGCGCCACCCGGCGCACTCTGGCAAGCATCAGGCCCGTCCAACGAATTCCCGAGTCTCCGTGGATACCTTGATGGTTTCCCCTTCTTTAATGAAGAGGGGAACCCGGATCTCGATGCCAGTCTCGAGCTTCGCGGGTTTGGTCAGGTTGCCGCCTGCGGTGTCGGAACGGGCGCCGGGTTCGGTATAAGTGACATTCAGTTCCACATGGGCAGGCAGCTGCAATCCGATGGGGTTGCCGTTGTACTTATGCAGCTGGATGATGGTTCCTTCCACGATAAAGTCGAGTGCGTCGCCGATCATCTCCCCGGAAAGGGTGAGGGTCTCGAAGCTCTCCTGGTCCATGAAATGAAAGCCGGCTCCGTCGCTGTACAGGTAGGACGCCGGGACCGTCTGCAGGTCCGGCTCCCGGAACCTATCACTGGCCTTGAATGTCCTGTCAAAGACGGCACGGGTGAGGAGGTTGCGCATTTTCAGGCGGACCAGGGTCTGGGCTCCTCTGGCGGTGGGGGTGGAAACCTCCGCTTCCAGGCACAGGAAGGGTGTGTTTTCGACCTCAAAGAACATTTTGCGCTTTACGTCAATGGCGTCGATCAGTACGGCCATGCTTTCCTCGGGGACAGATTAGGATAACAGGCAGGCATCGGCACTTCGATGATCGAAAATGCCCGAAAATCGTCGGGCCGCGACGCCCCAGTTTGCAAACCGAATGACGAAAAGCGAATGGTAAGCTCGGGGGCTGCTGGTCGAACGTCGCCATGCTAGGGTCGAAAGGTAGAGGCTCAGTGAAGACTGCCGAGATCGTCATCATCGGTTCGGGTTCGCTGGCACAGGGCATCGTGTATGCCCTGTCGCAGGTCGCCGCCGGCTCGTTCCGCGTAGCAATCGCGGGCCGGTCGCAGGCGAAAATCTTCCGCCTGGCGCTCCTTGCGAATGCCCGTGCTGCCAGTTTCGGCACGCCCCCGACTTTTTTCCCCTTGGAGATTGCCGAATTCAAGACGTTAGCTTTTTCCCGAGCGCTTCGCTCCCTCAGGCCAAGCGTCGTTCTGCTCGCTGCCTCACTGCAGTCGCCATGGGAAGGCTCCCAAGGGCAGAATGCTTGGAGCCAGCTGATCGCCGAAGGCGGATTCGGGCTCACGCTGCCCTTGCAGTTGAGGTTTGCCGCCGAGCTCAGTCGGAGTGCGTCGGACTCCGAAACTGCAATCGTCAATGCCTGCTACCCGGATTGTGTGAACGTGGTTGTGGACCGCTTGGGTTTGCGGACCACTTGCGGCATCGGCAACTGCGCAATCGTGGAGGCGTTCTGCCGCGCTCATCCGGAGGTGAGGAACAACGACGTTCGCGTGGTTGGTCATCACGGTCACCTCCGCGTCTGGCTGAACGGAGAGACCTCTCGTCCACAGCCACGCATCTGGGTGAAGGGCAAGGAAACCATGAGTTCGCCGCTACGCCCCAGACTCGGAGCGATCGGCGAGGAACTGAACCAAGTGACTTCCTCTACGGCGACGCGCGTGGTGATGTCTTTGCTTACGGGAGGAATGCTTCAGACGAGTGTGCCGGGAGTAGCCGGGATGCCAGGAGGATACCCCTTTCTCCTGAAGAACAGAAAATTCACCCTCCATTTGCCCTCCCACCTCACCGCGGAGGAAGCGATCGCGCACAATCAAACAGGGGAGCGGCTCGACGGATTGCACTTGGCCTCAGGTGTGAAATTCATAGGCAGGGCCCGCCGCTCACTTGCCCGAGTGGGCTTTGCCTATGCAGAAGGCTTCGATCTGGCGGAATGGCAAAGCGCCTGTGACCAAATGGTCACACTCCGGGAGCGCCTGCGGCTGATAAGCACGTGACGCCTCGGTTCGGCCGCGGAAGGGCAACCGGCCTCGATCACCAGCAGCGATTCCGAAGGCGACATGCCGAGGTCTGAATGGATCGGTCAAAACGGTAGGTCCTGGTCCTCTTCGGCAAACGAATCGGTTGCCTCCGAGTCCTCGCGGCTCAAGACTTCCATCTCCTGCGAATCATCATCGTTCAGGACCTCCGTACTCTCCCAGTTCCCGGTGCAGGCAAAAACCAGGCCCGCGTCTTCCAGCTTGCGCAGCAGTTCCGGGTTTTTCTGCGCCAGAAATTTGATTCTCTTGGTTTTGTAGGGTTTGCGCCGGGCCACTTCGAGGACAAGCGCGGCCAGACCGGCAACCTGAAGATTATCCGATTTCGCCATTTGTCCCAGGCGAATCACATTCTTTTCGGAGATGTGCGACTGTTCGAGAAATCGGAACAGATCCTGCCGGTCCTCGATGGCTCTTCGCTCGGCTTTCGGCTTGGCCTGGCAGCGTTTGCACACATGAATCTTATGACCTTTGCCCGAGAACTGCTCATTCGCCCGCTCTCGCCCGCAGATCCTGCAGTAATGTCCCATCGCGAACCCTCGGGACTGAAATTACCAGACCCTCGACGTTTCGGGCGAGACCCGTGGCCGGTTGCGCGACGGCGAAGGTGGAGGCGAAGGCTGCGGCTTGCCGGGCCTTGATGCCGTCAGTATAGTGATGACTGATGGCGACTGAAATCGATCATCGGTCGGTCATCGGCCGGTCGCATCGAACCCATCGCATCCCTGGCCGCTGTGGCGAATACAAGCCCAACCAACTCGAAGCAATCCGATAGCGGCAAATTGCGCATCGGGGATGACTGGAATGCCATCCGTATCATCGCCCTTTCGCAGAGCAATCCTCTCAAGGCCATCGCCGAGTTCGTCGAGAATAGCATCGACGCGCATGCCAAGACCATCACCATCACGCGCGGCCGCGAGCACGGCGAGCACTATCTGATGGTGAAAGACGATGGCGACGGCGTCCCGCGCGATCCGCAAGGCCTGCCTGATTTTAAATATGTCGCGACGCATATCTGCGACTCCATCAAGCGACGCCTGAAGGCCGACGGCTCGGGCGGCGGATTGCAAGGGGAATTCGGTATTGGACTGTTGAGCTTTTGGACCGTGGGGGAGAGGCTCACCATGACTTCCGGTGCGGCCGATGAGCGTCTCTACCAGATGGCGATGAACAAAGGGGATCCGCGTTACACAGTGAATCCGCGACGGGTGCTCTTTGCCGAGCCGGGAACCGAGCTCAAAATCAGCCCCTTGCTCGACGGCATACGCAGCCTAAGCGGCGAGAAGATCCAGTGGTATCTCGCATCCGAGCTGCGCGACCGCATCCGTGACACCAAGGTCCGGGTAACGGTGGTCGACAAACTCGCGCGCAAGCAGTATCAGGTCGAGCCCCGCCAGTTCGAAGGGCGCTTGCTGCACCAATTGCCGGCCGTTCGCTCCCCATTCGGCGAAGCGTATGCCGAACTCTATCTCACGGAGCCGGCCGAGATCTCCCGGGTCTCGGTTACCCGGGGTGGCACGCGGGTGATCGAGGATATCGCGACCCTGCCCGGTTTGGAGCGCGCGCCCTGGAATTCTCGTTACCTGGAAGGCCTGATCGATGTGCCCTACCTGAATCTCACCCCCAGCACCCGTTCCGGAATTGTCCACGACGATCGCTACGCGGCGTTTGCGGAAGCTCTCGCGCCCCTCGAGGCACGCCTCAATGGCCTCATCGAAGCGCAGCGGCATGCTGAAGAAGAACAGGCGAACCGCGAGTCCCTGCGGGCCATCCAGCGCGCCTTTCGCGAGGCCATGCTGGTCTTGCCGCCCGAGGAATACGACTGGTTTGAGATCCAGTCCCGCTCGCTGCACCCGGTCGGCGGAGGCGCGCCCTCGGAGTCGGGTGTGGCGCCAGTCGGGGAGCAGGACAGCAGCAGCGTGCCGGGTGTTCCGGAACCGGGCGGAAGCGAATCGGTGCAGCGTCAGTTCTTTGACTTCGCCGGCCCTTTGCGCACGGTCGTCATTTCGCCAGCGGCGAGCACCGTGACCGTGAACCAGAGTCGGCGTTTTCGCGCCCTGCCCCGGGATCGCTCGCGCCGGCGAGTCGAGCATGATTTGCTGTTTCGCTGGGAGATCGGCGAAGGAGGCGGCATGCTGTCGTCCTTCTCCGATCAGGAAGTGAGCTACCAGGCGCCGTCGTTGCCTGGTCTTGTACGCTTGTCCGTCACGGTAACGCAGCGCGAAGCGAGCTGCAGTGCGGAAGCCCTGATTACGGTCACCGACAGCCTGGACATGGCCGTTGGCCCTTCGGCGGTCAATGCGCGCGGCTTGCCGGGCTATACGTTTGAACGAGCGGCCGGGGAGCTATGGCGCTCGCGATTTGATGCCGAGCGGAATCTGATCGTTGTCAATAACGGGCATCGCGATTTTGTCTTCGCCACGCGCAACCGCGCCCTCCAGTTGCGATATCTGGTGCGCCTCTATGTCAAGGAACTGGTGCTCAAAAATTTCAGAGGACTGCCAGCTGAACAATTGGTGGAACGCATGATTGAGCTCTCGCTCTATGTCGAGGAGAAACTGAAGCCAGCCTGAAAGGTTGGAATGCACAGCTGCCGCACCGCGGTCGCGATACGCGGCTGGTTCGATAACCATATCGTTCCCGCTCTGCGCTCGCGGTTCAACCCCTCGGGAAGATCTCAGCCCACCTGAGGCCCGGATCGTTCCGGCGATCGAGATCGTGCCTGCCCCAAGATCACGTGGGCCATTCGCCCCAGGCAGTCGTTGGCGTAGTCGCCGTCGGACATGATCACCACCAGACGCGCTTTGGCCCGGCTCAGCGCGACGTTGATCAATCGAGGCCCTTCGACCGGATGCCCCAGCAGTTTTGTGCCGCTCGCGATCACCGGATCGAAGATTACAGTGTGGCACTCGCTCCCTTGTGCTCTGTGCACGGTGCTGACCGGCACTTTGGTCTGTCCGGCATTGCGGAGAAAGGTCTTGATCAGCCCCCGCTGGGCTCGGTAAGGAGTTAAAACCAGCACGTTCTCCTCGCCGACCTGGCCGGTGAGAGCAGGAACGATCTGTCCGATGTATTCCGCAGACCGATAGCGTGTGCCGATGCCGTATTTTGTCTGCTTGAAGTCGCCCTCCGCCGGGCACCTTTCGAGGTGCACGCGCTCGGCGCCGATGCCGGGCACGAACTGCGTACGTCGCTCCGCACGCCATTCTGGATCAGTCGCGCATTGGCTGGCAACGATCAGTTCGCCGTCATAAAACACCTCGCTCACCAGGTCACAGATTTCTTCGGCCATACGCGACTGTTCATTCAGAAAACAGCGGTTCTGCCGGTTCATGTACTTGAACATGGAGGCCCCAAGCCACTTCTTGGCCTCGGGATGCGCGGACCGCACAATCGGTGCAAGCTGCTTGTAGTCGCCGGCAAACAGGACCCGCCGGCCAAGCGGCGCGAGCGCCAGAGCATGGGGCACGCTCACCTGGCTGGACTCATCGAACAGGATGAGGTCGAACGGTTTGCGAGCCTGGAGCGCGCGGTACGAGAATGCTGCTCCGGTTGTGGTCATCGCGGCTACTTGCGCCTGATCGATGGGCTTCGGTATCTGGGCCCGGAGAGCGCTGATTTTGTCTTTCCAGTCAGCATACGCTGCTGCATTGCTGCGTTCCGGCACCTGGACTTCAAGTTCAGCAATCTTCTGAACCAGCACGCTGTCGATTACGGGCAACAAGTGTTCCCGCCCTCTGAAGTTGGTGGCGACGAAGTGCGTTCCGATGCGCTTGCAGCGCTGGCGTAATCCGTGTGCCGCGGGATCGGTCCGCTCCAGTTCTTCCAGCCGGCGATCGACCGACAGCAAGGCAATGTCGACCGCCCAGTTCGTCGTCGCAAGCAGCAGGATTCTCGCTTGCGGGCAGTGGCGCAGGTGCGAGGCCAGGATTGCGCCCACCGTATAGGTCTTCCCGGTGCCGGGCGGTCCCCACAGGAATCCAAACTCTCGATCGAGCAGCCCAAATGCCTGTCTTTGCCGGTGTCGCAACTGGGGAAAGCCTGGCACCGCCGGCAGGTCGAGCAATGGCGACTCATTGATCGAGGTGACTCTTTCGAGCCAGGCGAGGCTTGCCTCGGCCAACGGCGGTGTTTTCCAAATGTCCCGCAGCGCCTCCAGATATCGCGGCGGGTGAAGCACGATCTCGCCGCCTTTACCTGGCGGCGGGCCGCTCAGATAACGGATGTTGATTTGGTCGTGTTCGGCGGAAACCGAGAGCACGTCAGCGGTCCCGTTTGGCGGCCCTGGCCACCACGCCGCGGCACCCTCCAGGCTCTCGTCGAGCGCGGGAGCAGAATCGGCCGAATCGATGAATACCTTGAACAGCGCCGGGCCATCCGGCTGCACCTCGGACACGGCGAACCGCAGCGGCTTTGCGCCGAGTCGGATTTCGTCTTCGAGAGCATCGATGATTTCGCGCTGGGACATAAATTCTGAATGCTGCACCCTGCGGCTTGGAGGTCGCGAGCGGCGGGCAGGGCGGCCGCCGACCACAAGGGCTCTGGTATACCACATTGCCAGGTCCTCCGGGACCCGCATGACCCGGCTAGATCCGGTCGTTAGGGCAGGCATGCCGGTTACGGCTTGAATCAGGCACCCGAATCGGCTTCGAGGGACGAAACATCCGCCCCTCGCGCACGGCCATTCGCGCAAAAAGGAAGCGAGTCTGCTGGAGTCCGGCACCCGGCATCACGGCACATCGCGCCCCAGTGTGACCGTGTCGCTGCCCAAGGAAATTTCCGAATCCGGCAATTCTTTTCCGTAATCCAACCTCATAACATGCGGCATCATAGGTGTACTTCGTTCCGCAAGCGCTGATCGCGACTGCCCGCCATAAGATGAGAGGTGACCGAGTATGACCGAGAAGGGTGGACCGAGGCCCGCCGAAGAGGTGCCGAAATCTGTTTCCCGACGCAACTTCATCAAGGGGGTCATCACCAGCGGCGTTGCCATCTCCTCGGCCGGTTATCTGTGTCGCACCTCGCCCCTGGTTCATGGCCAGGCGTCGGCGGCCGGCGTCGGCGAGCGGTTGCTCACCTTGAGCGTTAACGGTCAGCAGCGGCGGGTCGACGTGATGAAGCAGGAAACCTTGGCATCGACGCTGCGTTACAAGCTGGGGCTCACCGGCACCAAACTGGGATGCGACCGCGCAGAGTGCGGCTCGTGCACCGTTCTCATCGACGACATCCCGCATTATGCGTGTTCGGTGCTGACCCACACCGTGCGCGGCCGAAAGGTTCTCACCATCGAAGGCCTGGCCACTGCCGACGGCACCTTGCATCCGGTGCAACAGGGGGTCATCGACGAACAGGGATTTCAGTGCGCCTTCTGCATGTCCGGTTTTGTCATGACCACGGTCGGATACCTGAAGACCAATCCCGATCCCACTCGCCGGCAACTGGCGCACGGCATTTCCGGATGCCTGTGCCGGTGCCAGGATTACGACAAGATTCTCACCGCGATGATGCGCGGCGCCGAGAATTTGCGGAGGTCCCAGCTTGGATAACCCGAAGCTCGCGAGCGCAAAAGTCGCCGAGACTGGAGCTGGCGAGCGCCAGTATGGAGCCGGCCACAAGCTGATCGGCAAGAACTATGTGACGCCCGATCTCTACGCGAAAGTCACCGGTCAGGCCAAGTACGCAGAAGACTTTCGCGCCGACGGCATGCTGTTTGCGAAGCTGCTGCTGAGCCCCATGCCGCATGCCCGCGTCCAGCACATCGATGCCAAAGCAGCGCTGGCCATGCCTGGGGTGAAAGCCATCCTCACGGCCAACGATCTCCCGGCTCCGGCCGACACGCTCACTGACAACGGTACGGTGATCAAGGCCAGTAAGTGGGGCGAACGCGGGCTCACCATGGAGCCGGTTTATCAGGGCGAGCCGGTTCTCGCGGTGGCCGCAGTCGACGAGCTGACAGCGGCTGAAGCCATCGAGAGAATCGACATTGACTGGGAGCCGCTTCCGTTCGTGATCGATCCGCTCGAAACCTTGCGGCCGGGCGGCGCGAATCCGCGCACCGATGGCAACGTGTGGACGCGGCCGACGACGCCCGGTGCGCCGGCCCCTGGCGCACCCGCGGTCACGGAACTGAAGTGGACCGACGCCGACTTCGCGGAGTTGCAACATGGACGTCTTCCCATGGGCAAGGCACCGGATGAATGGTCGTTTGGCGATCTCGAGGCCGGCTTCAGGAATGCCGCGCTGGTTCTCGACGAGACCTTCGTGACGCCCGACACCAGCCATCAGACGCTCGAGACTCGCAGTGCAATGGCGTACTGGCAGAACGGCAAAGTCTATATTCACACCGGCACGCAAAGCACCGCGCAAACGCTGCCCGCGATCGCGCGCTGGCTGAACATCGACGCCGACAAGGTCGTTTTCATCAGCGAATACACCGGAGGCGGCTTCGGCAGCAAGATTACCGGCGGCGTCACGATGATCATTCCCGCGCTGCTGGCGAAGAGGACCAATACACCGGTCATGATGCGCATCAGCCGCGAGGAAGAGACCTTCATCGGACGCGCGCGTCCTGGTTTTCAAGGACGGATGAAGGTCGCCTTCTCGAACCAGGGACGGATCACGGCCCTCGACATGTTCGTGATTTGCGACAACGGTCCCTATGACGCGGTAGGGGATGCTCCGTCGTCGGGGCGCATCGTTTCCTTGCTCTACCAGCCGCAGGCCATGCGCTGGCGCGGCGTCACGGTGCTTACCAATACTCCGCCGCGCAGCGCCCAGAGTTCGCCGGGCGGCCTGCAGGGTATTGTCATCATCGAACCGATCCTCGCGAAAGCCGCACGCAAGCTGGGCGTCGACCAGGTGGCGCTGCGCCGCGTGAACTGCCCGGAGGGAAAAGCGCCGTTCGGCCCTCCGCAGCAGGGGGAAATGCAACATGCCACCAGCGCGTTTCTCAAAGAAGCGCTCGACCGTGGCGCGGAACAATTCCGATGGAGTGAGCGGGTGGCGCGCACTCCGAAGCGAGTCGGCACCAAAGTTCGCGGGGTTGGCGTATCGCTCAGCTGTTATGTGGGCGGCACCATCGGATTCGACGGGCTGCTGATCATCAAGCCGGATGGCCGGATCACTTTTCAGTCGGGTATCGGCAACCTGGGCACCGAGTCGGTGATTGACGTTCACCGCGCGGGGGCAGAAGTGCTCGGCGTGCCGTGGGAGAAATGCGAAGTGGTGTGGGGCAACACGTCCAAGAATCTTCCCTTCACCTGCGTGTCGGGCGGCAGCCAGACCACGCACGCGATGACGCGAGCGGCGTACGCCACGGCCATGGACGCCCGGAAAAAGCTGCAGGAAATTGCGGCCCGGAAGCTCGGCGGCAAACCGGAGCAGTACGAGGTCGCAAATGAAAGGGTGTTCCGCAAGGGTGGCGGCGCCGGCATGAGTTTGGCTGAAGCCGCGAAACATGCCATCCAGCTGGGCGGCATCTACGACGGGCACGAGGCACCCGCCGACGTCCACAAATTGACCAAGCAGTCGGTCGCGGCCTTGGCCGGCCAGGGCCTGGTGGCCTCAGCCAAGGACAACTATCCGCGCGATGGCGCAACCTTTTCCTACGTCGCCAGTTTTGCCGAGATCGAGGTCGATGTCGAAACCGGCAAGTACTACATCGTCGATTTCCTCGCCTCCGGCGATGTGGGAACGGTGATCCATCCCCGCGCGCTCGGCGGCCAGATGCTCGGCCGCTCAACGCTCGGCATCGGCCACGCCATCGGTCAGAAATGGGTCTTTGATCCGCACTACGGGCAAATGCTTTCCAAGCGCTTCTACCATAGCAAGCCGCCAACCATTCTGGATGTGCCGGTCGACATGCAATGGACCGCGCTTGACATCCCGGATCCGGAGACGCCGGTTGGCGCGCGTGGCGTTGGCGAGCCACCGGTGGCGGGCGGCTGCGGTGCCGTCCTGAATGCGCTCTCGGATGCGCTGGGGGATGAGATTTTTCAGCGCGCGCCGGTGAACGCCGACACGATTCTGACCTCGCTCGAAGCCGGGCGGCCGATGCAGCATCCGTTGATGGCGCATATTTGACAACCCGATTGGATCGGAGGGTTGAAGGAGAGTTATGGCGGTTATACGGGACGTAATGCCCGCTTTCGAGCTCTATCAGCCGACCTCCGTAGCCGATGCCCAGAACCTCCTCAACCAGCACGGGCCGGATGCCTGGGTGCTGGCTGGGGGGCTCGACAGCTTTGACTGGTTGAAGGACCGAATCCGAAAGCCCAAGGCCGTAATCGACCTCAGTGGCATCGACGAATTGCGCGGAGTTCGCGCCGCCGGCAATGAGGGCAGCGACGGCGTTGAAATCGGCGCCATGACCACGCTCACCGAGGTCGCCAATCACCCCCTCCTCAAGGAGAAGTACAACCTGCTCACAAAAGCGGTGGAATTCGTGGCCTCGCCCCAGATCCGGAACCAGGCGACCATCGGCGGCAATGTGAGCCAGGACACGCGCTGCTGGTATTACCGCGGAGGCTGGCCGTGTTACCGGGCGGGCGGAAATATCTGCTATGCCGATACGCCCGAAGGCCGCAATCGCGAGCATGCGATTCTGCACGCCGAGCGCTGCGTCGCGGTGAATCCCTCCGACTCGGCCCCAGCCCTGATCGCGCTCGACGCCAAATTTGTCATTCGCACCCGACGAGGGGAGCGTGTGGTGGATGCGGAAGATTATTTCATCGGTCCGGACATCGACATTACCCGGTTGCACATTTTGCAGCCCGGAGATCTGCTGACCGCGATTCGAATTCCTGCCGCCTGGGCGGGGGCGGAATTCTATTTCGAAAAAGTGCGGGACCGCAACGTGTGGGACTTCCCGCTTCTGAATGTCGCCTCGGCGCTCGTCGCCTCGAGCGATCACGTCGACCGCATCCGCATTGCCGTAAACGGCGCCGCCGCGCGCCCGCTGCGGTTAAAGTCGGTCGAAGACGCGGTCCGCGGCAAACCGCGTAATGCCGCCACCGGAGAGATGGCGGGAAAACTGGCCGTTGAGGGAGCGATTCCGCTGCAGTTCAATGCCTACAAAATTCCGTTGATGAGAAATCTGGTGAAGCGCGCTATCGTCGGATCCGCGGTCGAGGAGGCATCGTGGGCTTCTTAGAGTGGGCGACCAATCCGTGGGGGCAGAGTGTCCCCATTCATATTGCGTGGTTCCTGATCTGGGTGGCGGTGATCGGGGGATTGCTGTTCCTGATCGTACATGCCACCTGGCTGAAATATTTCGCCAAGCCAAAGGAATTTGTGAGCGATGTTTCGCCGCAACAAATTACGAGGATTCCCAAGCATGTCCCGCGGCATTCGCTGGTGGCGCGACTGTTTCACTGGATCATGGCCGCCTCCATGCTCACCCTGTTGTTCACCGCCTTTCTTCCGAAAGTGGGTGTCCGGTTCAACTGGGTCACCTATCATTGGATCGCGGGCGCCGTGTTGACGGCGTCCATCCTTTTCCACGTGGTGCATGCTTCGTTCTGGCTGGACTTCTGGGCAATCTGGCCGGACCGGACCGATGTGGGCGATGCCTACAAAAGAGTCCGTCGCTTTTTCGGCATGGCCGCTCCGCCGCCGCGAAAATTTGCCAAGTATCCGCTGGAGAATAAGCTGTTCCACGGCGTCATCATCGCCTGCGGTCTGTCGGTGATCCTTACCGGGGTGTTCATGATGTTTCGCGTGCGCACGATTTTTTTCCCGCGCAACCCGTATCTGTTCAGCGACATGACCTGGGGCCTGATGTATGTGCTGCATGGTCTCGCCGGCGTAGGACTGATTGCGCTCGTCATGATGCACGTATACTTCGGACTCAGGCCGGAGAAGCTTCCCATCACCAAGTCGATGATTTTCGGCTGGATGGACCGCGATTTTTATCTGGAAGAGCACGATCCCGCACGCTGGGTGGTCGACGCCACGGCTGGGCCGTCGACAGCGAACCGGGCAGGCGCTCAGGGGCTAAGCGATGCTGGCTGAGATCTCGAATCGGTGTGACGCGATCGAACAATGCTACGAGTTCATGTTGGCCTACGCCGCCCAAGGGTTGCCGAGCGACCGGGGCAGCAACTCGGGAGCCCAGGTTCGTGACTTCCTGCGGCGGGCCGTCCACGCCCTGACGGGGCTGGCTGAATCCTGCGCCATGGCGGTCAAAGAGGATGGCCTGGAGCCGGCCGACAAATACCTGGCCTTTCTTGCCGTCCTCGATCGCGATGCCCGCGATTCCCTGGCCGCCATCGAACTGGTTCTGGCCCAACCCGCCATCAGTTCGCAGCTGATCGACAATCTGAACGCTTCCATCCATCTCCGCGCGCTGCTCACGGACTTGTTTCTGCTCGATGAGATCGTGAAAAAGCTGCCAACGCCGGCGCGCCCAGTCGTGGCGGGCGAAAGCGAATGAGACACCGCAAGCGACGAATCACGACCAGAAAAACCAACGCAGGAACCATCCAAAACACGTCCCTCAGGCGTGAGATAGCTGCGCTTGAGATCGGAACCGGCGGCTAAAATGCCCTCCGAAATCGACCACCGGCCGACCGCTCCCGATGCCGGGCTGTGCCAGACCTGCTGCCATTCGCGTCGCATGGAGTCCGATCGCGGCTCGGTTTTTTTCCGCTGTGAACTCTCGTTTCAGGATCCGCGGTTTCAAAAGTATCCGCGTCTGCCGGTATCGGCGTGCGATGGTTATCGGTCGCCTTCGGTGAGCCCTAAGGATTCCGAACCCTAGTTTGGAGTTAGCTTGTTTTGCCAGCGGCGGCGATCAACTCTATAATGGAACCCGGCACGAGTCCATTGCAGCGACCGGGTGCGGATGCGGAATCTCGAAGCGCATTTCACTGAACATCGGTCAGCACAGCACCGGTTACTCAATCGCTAGGAGAAAACTTTATGTCCGCACCCAGCCGTCGCCCGGAAATCCGGAGACGCCGTACCCGCGCAGCGAAAGTCGCAAAACTCCGCAAACGCCTCGCCGCGGCTACTGCCTCCACCGACAAAGATCGCCTCGAAGCCAAGCTGCATCGCACCGGTCTGGTTTCCCCGGGCAACCCCTTGATCAAGAGCGCGTAGCGGCGCGATGCGGAATTCCGTTTGGACTACTCGGGCGTCGATTGGATGTCCCGGAGTTGAATTTCCGTGGCCACCGGTTTCCCCATTCGAAGGGCGTCACCGCGTCCATGGGGAGCGGTGAAAGTCGCCGCCAGCAGATGCCGACATCTCATCCGCTGTAGACAAGGCTGCCGCCGACGATGGTGGCGACGACTTTGCCCGTCAGTTTCCATCCGTCGAAGGGCGTGTTCTTGGACTTGGAGCGCGATTGGGCGGCGTCGAAGGTCCACTGTTTCTTCGCGTCGAAAACCGTAACGTCGGCAAATGAGCCGCGGACAAGCGAGCCACGGCCGCGAAAATCGAAACAACGGGCCGGGCCGGCGGTGAACAGTTCCACAATGCGCATCAGCGGGATGCGTTTCTCCCGATGCAGCCGGGTGATGGCGAGCGCGAGCGCCGTTTCCAGTCCGGTGATGCCGAAGGCGGCGCGCTCGAATTCCATTTCCTTTTCGTGAGCGGCATGGGGAGCGTGATCGGTGGCAATGGCTTCCACCGTGCCATCGCCGAGCGCGTCCAGAAGGGCCTCGCGATCGCTCGCCGCGCGCAGCGGCGGATTCATCTTGTAATTGCTGTCGTAGTCCCGCATGTCCTCGTCGGTCAAGGTAAAGTGATGCGGCGTGACCTCACAGCTGACCCGGGCTTTCGCCCGCTTGCCGCGTCGCACGCTCTTTAACGCATCCGCCGTCGAAAGATGGGCCACATGCAAACGGGCGTGCGGAATCTGCATGGCGAGCAGCACGTCGCGCTCGACAATCGAGGCTTCCGCCGCCGCGTTCATCCCGCGCAACCCGAGCCGGAACGATTGCGCGCCCGCGTGCATCGAACAGTTTTCAGTCATGCGCGTGTCTTCGGCGTGTTGCACCACCGGCAAACTCAGCTCTCCGCCGAGGACCAGCGCCCGGCGCATGATCGCGTCTTCGAGAATCGGCTTGCCGTCATCGGTGACGGCAATGGCTCCCGCGCCTTGCAGGGCGCGAAAGTCGGTGAGCGCCGTCCCCTGGCTGGCTTGGGTGGCGGCGGCGATGGCAAACACATTGACCATGGCGCCCCGTTCGGGCTCGCGCAGCCACTCAATCCACTCCACCGAATCGACGACCGGGATCGTGTTTGGCATAGTGCAGACGGATGTAAAGCCGCCGGCTGCTGCCGCGGCCGTGCCGGTCGGAATCGTCTCTTTGTGCGTCTGGCCCGGTTCGCGCAAGTGCACGTGCAGATCGATGAAGCCCGGCGCGACGATGAGTCCCCGCGCGTCCAGTTTCTGGTCGGCCCTGCCCCGGATCTTGTTCGGAGCCGCCACCTCGGCGACCCGGCCATTTTTCAGGAGCACGTCCATGGGGGCGTCGACGCGCGCCGCGGGATCGATAAGGTGACCGCCTTTGATCAGCAGACTTGAGTTGGCCAAGCTCGCCCGTTTCTTTTCCGTCATCGCATCTTCCCCATGGCCCGTGCCAGAATGGCCATCCGCGTGGGTACCCCGTTGTGCACTTCTTCGAGGATCCGCGCCTGCGGCCCGTCGGCGACTTCGCTCGTCAATTCCAGTCCGCGAATAATCGGTCCTGGATGCATTACGATGGCATCCTTCTTCGCCAGCTTCAAGCGGGCCGTATTCATCTGGTAGCGCGCGATATATTCCGGCAGATCGATCCGCAGCCCGGCAAGGCGCTCCTTCTGAACCCGGAGCAGCATCACGACATCGGTGCCGCGCAGGGCGTCTTCCATGTGGCGCGTCCCGCGTATGCCGGGCGCAAGCGTTATGGCAATGTCGGGCACCAGTTCCGGAGGGCCGCAAAGAATGATTTTGACCCCGAACTTGCTGAGCAGATGGCAGGCCGAGCGGGCCACGCGGCTGTGGAAGATGTCACCGACAATTGCCACCTGCAAGCCCTTGAAGGTCTTCTTGTTGCGCAGAATGGTGTAGGCGTCGAGCAATGCCTGAGAGGGATGTTCGTGCAATCCATCGCCGGCGTTGATGACGGGCACGTCGATGTGCTCGGCCATCACGTGGGGCGCGCCGGCATTGGGGTGGCGGATGACGATGATGTCGGCGCCCACCGAGCGTACCGTGTATCCGGTGTCGAGCAGCGACTCCCCTTTTTCGATGCTGGAACCGATGGCCTGGATCAGGACGGTATGCGCACCCAGGGATTTGGCGGCGATCTCGAACGAACTGCGGGTGCGGGTGGAGGATTCGTAAAAAAGAAGAAGCACCCGCTTGCCCTTGAGCAGGGGCCGCGGCTTGTCGGGATTCATGCGCCGGGCAAACTGCAAGAGTCTCACGATCTCGGCTGCTTCCAGATGCTCGATGCCGAGCAGGGAACCGCGCGCTGGATTCATAGGTGTCGGCACAACCCTCTGTCTGAGCAATCGTTGTCTAGGCAACGGCGATCTGCTTTTCCATGAGCAGAACTTTCTCCGCGTCATCGACCTCGCGAAGTTTGACCTCAATAATCTGATTTTCCGTGGTCTGCACGGTGCGGCCAACAAAGGCGGCCTCGATCGGCAACTCGCGATGGCCGCGATCGATCAGCACGCACAACTGCAGGCGTCTCGGACGGCCCGAGCGGAACAGCGCGTCCATGGCGGCCCGGGTGGTGCGCCCGGTGTAGAGCACATCGTCGACCAGCACCACCGACTTGTCCTCGATGGGTATTTCGAGCTCGGTTTTCTGCACCACCGGCTTCGAATCGAGCGGCGAAAGGTCATCGCGATAGAGAGTAATGTCGAGCGTACCGACCGGCACCGGTTTCTTTTCAATGCGCTGAATAATTTTCGCCAGCCGTTCCGCCAGCGGGACTCCGCGCCGCCGAATGCCGACCAGCGCCAGACCCTCGACGCCATTATTCTTCTCAAGAATCTCATGCGCCAGCCGGATCAAGGTGCGTTCCACCTCGGATGCTGACATCAACTGCGCTTTCTCGCGGATCTCGCAGGACCGACCTGACAGCCGTGAATTCATAAACGCTGCATCATACGCGTGTGGAAAGATCAGAGCAAGGCCGGCGGAAATGCCGGAAATGCCGCGCCGGTTCCGACTTCATCACCCACGCGGGTTGCGGGGCCGCAGGACCAAGGAGGCCAATGCGCCACCGACGGAGGCGAGGACCAGGGCGAGGATCATGACCAAAAAGAAAGTGACCAGCAGGCCGGCTGGCGTGAACAGCACCCGGACGCTCGCTTCCACATCCGGGATCGAAGCGTCGGCGCCAATGGAGTGGACGATTCTTGTCATCGAATCGATGTATTCTTTCTGGCGATGAAACACAAAAATCCAGATGATGAAAAAGACAGACTGGATACCGACAGCAACCACTCCGGCCGCCGCCCCCAGGCGCGATGCCCCGGCCGCGGGAAGAACAAACCCACTCTCGCGGCGGTAGAAAAACACAGCCAATCCCCCGGCCAGCACGATGGCAAGAAAGGGGATCAGCATCCCCAGAAAGAATCCAAGCACGCCGCCCTTGATCGCGGCGCGAACGACCACGCCCCGGTCCACGCTTCGACCGCCCGGCATGGCCCTCGCATCGTCCGAGGATCGGTAGGCTCGCCCGGGTTGAGCGGCGGAAGACGATTCCGCCATCGCGGGATTCAGGCCGCTGTCTCCCGCGTCCGGAGTCACGATCTGCACGTGGATTTGCGGAGCGCGGCATTGCGGGCAAAAGGGCCGCCCGTCCTCGACCGTGGTCCCGCACTGCTGGCAAGGGTGATCCACGTCTTTGAAGCTAGCGCACAACGAAGCGGAGAGCAACCCGCAGGCAGCGAGCGTTCCGGTCTTTTGGCCCCTCGCTCAGATCGTATTGTCGGAGCCGGTGTGCATGCGGACATAAACCAGAGCGAAGCGTGATCCCTGGTGGTTCGGTTTGACATCGACAAGATGCTGGTTGCCTTCGGTTCCCACTTTCAGCTCCAGCGAATCCCCGCCGTCGTTCTTGCCGCAGGAAACGGGCTTGTCAGTTTCCTTGTCGTGGTGGTCGGTCGAAGAATCAAAATGAGCCCCGCCCGTCCAGCCACCTTTGCACTGGATGGGCTTTCCATATTTCTGCAGTTCCTTGTCATAGTAGGCGATGATCTTATTGGGAGCATCGTCGGAAACAAATTCCGCAGCCACCACCTTTAACGAGAATCCGGGCAGGGAAAGATTCACATTCGCGCTCTTTTTGTCGTCGCCGTCGTCTTTCGGAGCGGGCTTGGCTCCGGGATAGAGGGCGAGACCGGCGTCGCGGATATCGGCCTGCTCACTGACGTGCAGATCGCCGAGGGGAGACTTGATGTCGACGTGACCCTCCCCATTTTTGCCCTTGTCGCCGGTATTGATGCTGCAAGCGGCGAACAAGCACAGGGTGGCAACGAGCGCGGCCCGGGAAAGGATTTCGACGAAGCGATCGCTGGATAGTCTATTCATTGGAGGAACCTCCTGAGCTGGGTGGAGCTGGCTTTGACCGGGCGGGGCGTCCGATCCCGTCGCCTCTTGCAGCGATGCCCGGGATCGCAACCGGCAAATGCCCGCTGATCGGAATCTCGCCGAAGACGGCTTTCACGGCTGCGGTTTCTGACACGGTAGCATTCGAGAAAGCGCAAACATAATTCTCGATGGCAGGGAAGTCTCCGACCACATAGGGATTGCCCATGGCCAGCACGACGGTGCGAGGGGCGGCATGATCGAGAATCGCAGTCAGCAGCGATCCGGTGGCCTCATCCATCGCAACCGTATTGGTCAAACCGCCTCCGGCGCGGCGCAGGGCCTTGCCTGCGGTAGGTACCACGTATAACGCCGCAATCACGTGCTCGGCCGCATCCACCGCCTCAATCGCAGCCGGCTTGACGCCGGCGGCCGAGCGCGAGTCGACGTACAGGATGTGGGCATCGGGCACACGGGCTAGGATCTGGCGTTCGAGCATACGTCCGGAATCGGTGCGCAAGTCATCGGAGAAAATCACGACCACAAGACGGTTGCTCACCTCTGTCATGGATTGATACGGAAGCCCTGCCTGCGGAGTTCCAAAAGACTGCAGTGGAATTACTTTCCCGTTATCGCGGACGAGCGTGATCGATTCGTCGGCAATCTGCTGACCGATGGCCAGATTTTCCGGCTTTGCAACCTCCCGCGAGAGTTGACCTGGATCCACCAGTCGCGCCTTGTTTAACCCGAGAGACGCCTTCATTTCCAGGATCTTACGGACGGATTGATCGAGCCGCTGGCGACTGATTTCGCCTGTCTGCACTGCTTGCAGCATCGAACGGTAGCTGGCGTCGAGATTGGCCGGAATGATCAGCATGTCATTGCCGGCTTTGAAGGATTCAACCGCGGAACGCCCAATGTCCTTGGCGTAAATGCGCGTCAGCCCCGCCATGTCCAGGGCGTCGGTCACGACGAGCCCCTTGAATCCCATTTCTTCTTTGAGCAGCCCATCGACAATCTTTCGCGAAGTCGTAGCCACCCGGTTGGCCTCGGAATCGAGCGCGGGAACGGTCACGTGTGCCACCATCACGGCATCGACGCCGGCCTCGATTGCGCGCTGGAAGGGAGGCAACTCGACCGCATCGAGCCGCGCCCGGTCGCCAGTGACCTGGGCGACGCCGAGATGAGAATCGGTGGCGGTGTCGCCGTGTCCCGGAAAATGCTTGGCGGTAGTCAGCATGGAGCCTTCGTGGGCGCCTCGAATGTAGGCCGCCACAAAATCACCTACTTGCTTGGGGTCCTCTCCGAACGACCGCGTGTTGATGATGGGGTTTGCGGGGTTCGAATTCACGTCCGCGTCGGGAAAGAAATTCCAGTGCACGCCGATGGCCCGAGCCTCGAGAGCGGTGATGCGGCCAAAGGCTTCCGCGTTTTCGACTTTGCCGGTCGCGGCAAAGGCCATCGCATGCGGGAACACGGTGGTGCCATTCAACCGCATGGACACGCCGCGCTCGAAGTCTGCCGACACGATGAGGGGCAGCTTCGAGGATCGTTGCAGCCGGTTCAGCAGATCTGCGGCCACAAAAGGCTGGCTCTTGAGCAGCACCGGGCCATCGACCGGGACGCTCATGACCACCGATCCGATGTGATATTTGCGGAGGTTGTCGCGCAGTTGAACAAACGCCGGGTCGGCGTCATTCAGAAATTGCACTCTCACCCAGGTGGCAAACAGTTGCCCGACCTTGTCTTCAGGCGACATCCGGCGCATCGTCTTGTCCACCCACTTCTGTCCGGCCCGATCGATGTGAATGGGAGCGGGCGCGAGGAATCGTTCCTTGTCCTTGCCAAAGCAGCAAGCGGCAAGCAGGAGCGTAGTCAAAAATAGATGTCTTGGCATGCCATTGAACAATAGCAAAAATGGAAGGGAACGTCCTCGAAACTCCACGGATACCAATCAGCAACCTCAGCTCGCGCCTTCAATTGCGGGATCCCGTCTGTGGCTCTCTTTGTCCGGCCACGACCGCAATCCCTTCCGCCTGAATGGCTGGATCATCGCCCAGTCCGGCCAGCCAATGTACGTCCGGTTCTCGACGGAACCAGGTCATCTGGCGCTTGGCATAATTGCGATGCGCCTGCTGCGCGGCAGCGAGCGCCGGGGCCCGATTCAGCTCGCCCCGTAGGAACTGCATGGCCTGCCTGTATCCCAACGAGGCCAGCGGACGCGCCTGGTCGCCGTATTTTGCACGAAGTCGCTCGGTCTCGGCTATCAATCCTCCGCCCGTCTGGTCGTCATCGAACATCTTCGCAGCCCGCTGGTTGATGCGGGCATAAAGAACTTCGCGCACCGGATTGAGCCCGAGACGCAGGACGCGGAAGCCCCGTAGGGGTTCGCGGCCCTGCTGCCAGAGTTCGGTCATGGTCTGGCGAGAGGTCCGGCGCGAAGCCAGGCAAACCTCGATTGCCCGGATCATCTTGGGAATGTCATGGGCGTGAATGCGGTCGGCTGCCCGAGCATCGAGGCGCTCGAGGATGCGATGCAAGTACCGGGCTCCGCGTTTTTCGACGCGCATACGCAGTCTCTCGCGCAGTTGCTCGGAACGCTGGGGGCCGGCAAACAGTCCTTCGACCAGGGCCCGAAGGTAGAGCCCGGTGCCTCCGCTAACGATGGGCAAGTGGTTGCGTTGCTCGATTTCGCGCAGAATCTGTCGCGCTTGGCGAGCATATTCCCCCGCGCTTACGTCGATCCGGGGATCTACGCAATCGAGCAGGTGATGCGGGATTTCCGCGCGCTCGCTCGGAGTGGGCTTGGCGGTGCCAATGTCGAAATCGCGATACATCGCCACCGAGTCGCAGTTGACGATCTCTCCCCGGAAGCGGCGAGCGATCGCGAGCGCCAGCGAGGTCTTTCCGCTCGCGGTGGGGCCGAGGACAATGACTGCCAGGGGTTCGCGATCCAACGCCGGTGACTTCGCCAAGCTCAGCGTGCGCTCCAGGGAATGTACCGCCAATAGCGGATGACGGTAAGGATGAGCAAGAGCACCCCGATCAGCAGCAACCCGGTCGCTTCACGGGCGTATGCCGCATGGTGGCGCTCTTGCTGGTTGTCTGGATCGGACTTGGTCGGGAGTGGGGCGTTCACGGCGCTATTGTAGCCCGTTTCGGTCGCTGGTCGGGGGTTGTCAGGCGCTGACAAAACGACATTCGAGCAGTATGAGATCCGCCAACCATTGGCGACGACCAACCAACGAACAATCAACCACCACCGACTGCTTTCCGGGCGGTGTAAACTACGCTCGCGCTGTCATGCCGATGCGATCGTTCAACCGCGACGTCAGGCTCTTGCGATTCGGCGTCTTTGAAGCGGACTTGACCGCCGGTGAATTGCGCAAGAATGGCGTTCGCTTGCGGCTTCAGGAACAGCCCTTTCAGGTTCTCCGGTTACTGCTGCTGAAGGCGGGACAGGTGGTGACCCGCGACGAATTGCGGGAGACGATCTGGCCGGCAGATACCTTCGTCGATTTCGATCACAGCCTGAATACGGCGGTGAACAAGATTCGTGAGTCGATCGGCGATTCGGCTTCGAGTCCGCGGTTTGTCGAAACCTTGGCTCGGCGCGGATACCGCTTTATCGCTCCGGTCGAAAGCATAGACGACCATCTTCCGGCGGCGCCGGCCGACGACGCTGCCTTGCACCCGCAATTGCAGGTGCCCGTTCCCCGGCGGGAACTGGTGCGATCGCTGTTTGGCCTGATTCAGGTTATGTATCTTGTTTTCTACTTGATCGGACTCGCTCACCTGCACGATGCGGAGCGCGTTGCCGCGAGCTTTGTTCCGGGATGGCGAACTTTGTTGATTGTCGGCATTGTGTTGGTCACGGGGGCGGTTGGAATTCCGCTGCGCTTTTATTTGCTCTCGGCAGTGGCGTTTGATTTTCGTGGGCTGGGCGCGAACTTCGGGAGGCTCTTCCCGTTTGTCCTGGCCATGGACCAGCTCTGGGCGATTGCACCGTTTCTGCTTTTGCCGCAGATCGGAGTTGGGATGGCGTTTGCTGCGACTGCGGCTTTGCTTTATGTGCCTTTTTCGGAAAGAACTCTGGTCCGTTGGGCTTATCCCATGGAAAGTTGAAGGATGTTTTCTCGTTATGCATGTTGCCGCGCGATCTGTCGGCACAACGGGCGAGGCGGAAACTGAAATTATCTATCCGCCTCGGATCCATGAAGTGTCTCAGGGAGTGACCGTGAGGAACATTGCCGGCGCGTAGCAGGCCCCGGTTCCACCGTGAAAGAAATACATTGTAGCCATCGCCTGCGGCACGACACTGTGCCCCGCATCTTTAGGACCGATGCCGCCCAATGAGCTCTCCGCTTGCACATCGGAGAGATTCCCAGTTAGCAGCGTCATTATCCGGTCGAGCGCTGACCTCTGGCCAGCCTCGGCCTTGGTCGAACGAGCGAGCTGCGGATCGGTTTTGTGGCAGCCTTCCGCATCGTTCGGAAAATCCAGGTAGAGCGTCAAACCGAGAAACTTTGTGGTCTCACGGAAAGACTTACGGGAGTGGGTGTGACACATATCCGTGGGAGCGTCATCCATCGCGGGCTCGATGGCAAAGCGAACGGTCGGGGTCTCCAACTGCAGAAGCAGGGGGTTGAACGTACCGCTATCCGGAGTGCCGGCCAATGAAAAACCATTCAGCGTGCTGACGTTGTAGAGGAGCGACACATAGGCAGCGTAATTCTGCTCGGTCGCAGCGTCGGGCGGATAGGTCGGTCCGACGCGACTGCGGAATCTCTTGGCCGCCCGGTAAGCCTCGGGCCTAGGCAGGCGAATGACGTAGCGATTCGACTTGTCGTCGAGTGCTCGTTGCAGGCTCTTGGCCTCAATTTTTGCCTGGGCAAAAGTCGGGTCGAGCGCCGCTGTCGAAGCCGGACCATGGGCCGGGACGGAGAGATCGTAGATTCCCGCAGAGAGGGTCGATTCATCGTTGGCGCTGACGTAAAGATCGCGGTGGAGTTTCGTTTTTGGCGCGAGAGCCAGGACGCTGTTGGCGTCTTTGGGGTCGGCAACGAAGGCCCAAGGGCCTTCGAAGATCACGTGGACCTTCTCGGAGCTGGCGGCCTTGGGTTCAGCCGCGGCGGGAGCGGGTTGTGGCGGTTGCGACTGCTGGCAGGCGGCCAGGAAAAGCATGGCCAGAGCAATGAGCAAGCTGCTGAAGTAGTATTTGGTTCGCATCTGGGTTCTCCTCGGTTTGTGATTTGCTGTCATAAATGCATATCGCAGCGAATGACTTTATGCGTTCCGTGGTGAAGTCCCTGGGTTCTTCGCTTCGCTCAGGTTGACAGTCCATGCCTGAATGCAGGCCGTATATCAAGATCTATGAGACCGCTTCTGCTTAGGGGCGTCCGTAGGCTGCGAATGCCGACCAGTAATAGGGATGAGAGGTACGCGGGTCCGATAACATTTTCAACGAGGCCAGCCGGGTTGCGCTCGAGACCGGTTGGCCGGAAAGCAAAGAGATATAAAAGGAGTCCATCAATGCGCTGGACTGGACTGCGTCCACGGCCCAGCGGCTGGCGACCACGTGGGGTACGCCGTCAGTCTGGAGAGCCGCTGTAATGCTGCCGAATCCGCGCGACCCTCCTTCGCCGGAATCGGTACTGCAGGCTGCGAGGACCGCTAATTGTGTATTTTGCAAATTAAGACTGCGAACGATCTTTGCGTCCAGAAGAACCGGAGCGCGGCTGTGCGGGTCTCCGCTTTCGAGCAGCAATCCGGTGAGGGCAGAGGTGCTGATGGCATGTCCCGCAAAGTGAAAAACGGCGGCGGCCGGGAGCGCGCTTCGCACCGCATGCAGGGTCGCTTCCGGGCCCTTGAGAACGCGCGGTGAATGAAAACCGCGGGCAACCGTATCGGTCACGGCGACAACGTTCGGGATGGAGAACAAACCCTTCTCCGGAGAAGCAGCGGCGCTGCCCACGATCAGGGCAGGCATGTCGCGGATAATGGTGGCGTCTGGGTGCATACGGGCTTCAGCGTAGAGGCCCGGCGAGTGGACAATGGGGCCGCGCTCGATCAGGTAGTGACCATCCCGGTCCATCAGCGCTTCGAACGGCAGCCGATCGAGAAAGCCTTCCGTCTCGACGAGCAGCGTGCGCTTGATATCCGTTCCTTGATCGAGGAAGGGCTCGACCGGGGCGATGAGCAACGAATGCAGTGCCTGACTGTCGCGGTGTAGCGCGCTCATACCAGAGCCGGGATCGGAACATTCAGCCTGGAACCTGAACGCCACATCTCGCAGTTCCTGCGATTCCGGAATCCACTTCGCGCGTATACCGCGATTGTCGTAAACCCAAATGGCCAGGCCGTCGGGCAACACTCCGTATGCGATGACAGTCTGGTTCGACAGTAGTGGGAGTCGAGCTGACAGCAGTGAGGGATCGGGAAGCGTCTGCGACGCCTCAGAACTGCCGCGCTGCGAAGTGTGCCCCCCCCTGCCGATCCTCTGCGGCGCATCCAGATACCACTCAAATACGGCGAGCGACTCCTGCTCGCGCCCCTGAAGCAGCTCGGCTTCGGCCAATCCCAAGTAGATGGAAGATGCGTTTTTGCTCCAGTTCGTTCGATCCGCTTCGGAACTCAGGGAGGTCAGATTTTGCTCGGCCAAGCGAAATGCCGGCTGGAAAGCCCGCTCAGCTTCAGGTGCGCGTTGCCTTCGAAGTTCCATTTCACCTAGCGTGGAATAGAACATCTGGGTGAAATTGGTGGAGAGAAGCCGAATTTGATCTTGGATGGCCGTCAAGCGCACGATGGCATCATCGTACCGGCCTTGATAGGCTTCCAGTTGCGCTCTTTTGATCTCGATCTCAAGTGCATCGTTCCGACTGGCCGCGGTGCGCGGCGCAGCGGCAAGAAGTCGCGCAGCCGCGGCGTATTGTTGTTCGGCGAACTGAGGCATGCCGGCTGCAGCGGCCGCATTTCCCATAGCATCGTGTGCCATGCCGCGGGACAGCAGCTGGCCATAGGAATCGACCAACGTCACACCTTCCCGCCAGTTTGCCATCCGCAAGTTCGGCTGATTGGCGGTTTCAGCCGCGTCAGCCAATGCGAGATAAAGGTTGTACCCGCGCACCACCGGAAACTGCCCCGACCAATAGCGGTCTAGGCCTACCTCGGCGAGTGCGGCAGCCGCAGATCGGTCGCCGATGTCAAACTTGTCTTCCACCGCAAAATAAACCGATCGCAAATAGAGTGCATCGTAGCCATTCTTTTGAGCACGACCCATGGCACGACCTGTGGCCTTTTCGTCCCCTCCGATATCACCGGTCAGAAAAGAACAGACAGCTTTCTCCAGCTCCAGCTGAATCCGCAACCAGGAATAGGGGTATCTTTCGGACTCCGCGAGCGCCGTGGTCGTCCGTCGGTGGCAATCTTCGGTGTGGCGCAACAGCTGTTCGGAGAGTAATCGTTCAAACTCCGCGCGCAACGCTCCCGGGGTATTGCCGGAACGACGATATAGTCTTTCGGCGACAACAGCCTGTTCGCGGCCGACTTCGTAGTCGTCGGTACGATTGGCTCGGACGGCGCGAGCGAGCGCGGCCACGGCTCGGGGAAACTTTGGAGCGGAGGAAGTTCGGAGAAGATCAGCCAGCCAGTGGTCGGCGTGCTCTCGGCTGGTTAGGTCCGCCAAAAAAAAAAGCGCCTGCCGAGCATTGGGATCGGCCGTCGCTCTAAGTTCGGGAAAGGCCTGGGGCAACCAGGAGAGAACGGCCTCTTGCAAATATTCTTCAACACGGGCGTCGATCTGGGAGGCGAGGCTGGCGTTGTGGGCCAGGAGCGCGATTTGAACGGGATTCAACAGTGGCCCCGCATTGCGGCTATGCTCTTGCAACTTCCCCCGTACGGCGTTGGCGCGGTTGCGAGCCTCTTCCGCCCATTGCGAAGTGGAATCGAGGCGGAGGTAGCGCTCCGAGTCGTCGAGCGACTGCTGATAGAGATGCTGGTGTTCCGCGACAATGGCGCGATTGAACAGCGCGACCGGATCGTCGGGACGAGTTTTCAATGCCTGGCTCAGGTATTCGTAAGCCGTGCCGAAGTCGTCTTTCTTGTTTTCCGATTGGGCGCGCTCGAAGTAGGCGGTGGCAAGGTCAATTTGGAGCGCGGGCGAATTGGGCGCTAACTCAAGGGCGCGGAGCAGAGTCTCTGCGGCCGCATCATATTTGCCATCGAGCACGTCGGCTTGGGCTTGCGCCTGCAGCCAGTTGGCATCGTCGGGATGGGATGGCAACTGTCCGGCAATCAGATCTTCGGCTTTTAAAAGCGCGGCCGGACGTCCAGTAAAAGAGGCCGCCGGTCCGAGCGAGACGCGGAGCGGGGCGTAATCGGCGCCCGCTAGGCGGAGTTCGATCGTGCGCTGTTCGGTGTAGGCACGGGCGAGGAGTTGGTTGGCGGTAGGCTGCTGTCGCAGGGAGAACCACGTGCTCGCTGCAATTAGGGCGGCGAAAGACGCGCCGGCCAGGACCAGACGGGGGATGGTCAGCCAAGGCTGCCACCAGGGCGCGGATTTGCGATCGCGCGTTCGATCAGGCGCCGGAGGCGGAGATGTGGCGATGCGCTGGGCCAACGTTTGCTGCCACTCGGAGCTGGCGCTCCGAAGGCTCGCGATGTGCTGCCGGTCGGCTTCGCTTGTCTCTCCGTTGAGAGCGCTCAGAGCGACGACGGCGTCGCGCAGCAAGGGTCCGCAGTGTTCACAGCAGCTGGCATGCTCGACAAAAGCCAGGGTCTCGACCGGCGGCGTGAGTCCAGCGGCAATCTCATGCCACACGTAGGAATCGGGGCAGTTGGGCTGGCGCTCGGCGGATTCGGCTGGTTTCAGCATCTTCAATTGGCGGTCGAGCGCAGCCAGTTCGTCGAATTGGCCGCGGCAGGATGAACACTCGGCCAGATGCGGGTGGAGCTCCGCCGGGGAACGCGCGGAATCTGCATTCAGACGCGACTCCTCGAGGAGTTTCGCCAGCTCCGCGTTGTCGATGTGCCCGATGACACTTCCTCCGGAAACCCCTAGGTCCTTAATCTTTTAGAACGATTTTGGCGGGGTCGGACCTTCACTTCGCGGTGGGGAGGGGAACTGGCGGTGTGGGCGCGTATCTGGATTGCGAGGCGCATGAGAACGCTCTCAACTCCCTCGGTGGTGAGTCCAATGGAGGGGATGGAAGCGATCTCGGCTGCGGTAAGCCCCTGGCGATGGCGAAGCCAAAAGATGGTGCGCTTTTTCTCCTGATCCTTGCCGGCGGCAACCGATCTGAGAATCCTGTCGATCTGGTCGAGCTGGATACGGCGGCTGACGATCGAGAAGCTGTCGGAGTCCGATATCGGTTCCCGTTGGGCGGGGATTCCGATCGGGTCGGTCACGCTGGCTCCGCGCTTGGCGGCCATCGCAGACTTGAAATGATCGTGGACGACGTTGTTGGCCACGACTTTCAGGAATCCGTAAATGGAGTCTTCGCGGAGGGGCTGGAACGAGCGCAGCAAACGGCCATCGCTCTCACAGAGCTTGAGGTAGGTGTCCTGGACGAGGTCGTCGACTTGCGACCGGGAGGGTTCGAACCAATGACGGGCCGTGCGTAGCACGGCAGCGCCTATGACAGGCTGAAAGCGACGGATGAATTCTGTCCATGCAAACTCGTCGTGCGAGCCGGCGCAAGCTCTGATTAGCGCTTCCGACGAGAAATCCGCGTAACGCACAAAAATGGCTTACTCCCTCGTTGGGCGAATTTTACACCAGTTCGGACGCGGGGACGATGAAAAGATTGGCATGCCAACCATGGGGTAAGTTGGGTCAGGCCAGCAGTTTGGCCGCATCCTTGGCGTGGTAGGTCAGAATCATGCTGGCCCCGGCGCGGCGGATTGAGAGCAGCGCTTCCACCATAACGCGGTCGCGGTCAATCCACTGGTTGCGGGCGGCAGCCTCGATCATGGCGTATTCGCCTGACACCTGATAGGCCGCGAGCGGCAGGTCGAAGCGGTTGCGGGCGGCAGCGATTACGTCCAGATAGGGCATGGCCGGCTTGACCATGATCATGTCCGCGCCTTCCTCAATATCCAATTCGATCTCGCGCATCGCCTCGTGCAGGTTTGCGGGATCCATCTGGTAGGAACGGCGATCGCCAAACTGCGGCGTGGAATCGGCTGCCTCGCGGAAAGGACCATAGAAACCGGAGGCAAACTTCGCAGCGTAGGAAAGAATCGGAGTATTTTCGAAGCCAGCCTGGTCGAGCCCCTGGCGAATCGCGCCGACGCGGCCATCCATCATGTCCGAGGGCGCGATAATGTCCACGCCCGCACGGGCGAGCGAAACCGAAGTCCGAGCCAGCAATTCCAGGCTGGCATCGTTTACGATCTCGTACTCCGGCTGCGCGGCCGCGCGGGCCGCCACCGAGGCGGCCATCGTTTCGATCGCCTTTTCCTTTTCCGCATGCCCCTTCACGGCCGTCACCACCGTCGTCGACAAATCGATGGCAGCCGCGCCGAGCGATTGCGGCCTGCCCGCCTGGGCCACGATACCGCAATGCCCATGCGACATGTATTCGCAGAGGCAGACGTCGCCCATGATCACGACGTCCGGCACCTCAGTTTTGATGGCCCGGGCCGCCCGCTGCACGATGCCGTCGTCGGCCCAGGCACCCGTCGCCACTTCGTCTTTTTTCTCCGGCAGGCCAAACAAGATCACCGACAGCACGCCGAGCGCCCGGGTGGCGCGCACTTCTTTGACCGCCTCGTCGACCGAAAGGTTGAAGACCCCGGGCATGGAGCGCACTTCTTTCCGGACGCCGGTCCCGGGACAAATGAACAAGGGGTAGACGAAAGCCTCGGGAGTGAGCCTGGTTTCGCGAACCAAAGAACGCAGATTTTCAGTGCGTCGCAAGCGGCGCAAGCGGTTAGCTGGGAACGCCATGAAGGAATTCTAGCAGCAGCCGACCGCTTCGATCGACTGGGTCGATTTTCGTTTCCGGGATGCTTTGACGAGGCGTTCGATCCGATCGTGTCGCTCCCTGGGGGGCCGCAGTCGTTCTGCTCACGCCCGGAGACTGATGACCGACAGCCATCGCGGCGGGATCGACGGCATCGACATCGATCGGACGCAACCGGGCCCAGAATCAACCGGTCGCCCGGGCCGAGTCGGTCCTGCGGAAACACGGGTCCGGCAATCGTGATGCCCGGGCCACCAGGGTGCGGTAAATTGCTTCCAGATTGCCCTTTGGCGGGCAAAATTCCCGCTTTTTAAGCGCGGTGTCTCTGCAAACCGCCCGCGGTGACCCCCATCACTGCGCTCGGGCAGGATCCGCTTCATGGTATAGAAGGATGCCTCCGCACTGGGCACAGGCGCGCGCTTTATGGGACGGGTCAAGGACCCTTGCACCCCTGTTCCGGCCCCTGAGCAAGAGCCTCGAAGTTCCGATGGCCAATTACTTTTTTCTGGTCACCTTCGTGGCCTTGGTGGTGATTTTCATTGCCTGGCGTCTGCAGCGTCATGAATGGGAACGAGTGGGCATGGCTCTGAAGCAGGCGACCGAACGGAACCGGCGATTGGTGCGCGAGCGCGATCAGGCCCAGGAAGAACTGTTTCGGCGTCTGCAGGAAGATCGTGAGTTAAACAAGGAAAAGTTCCAGTTCCAGTCGCAGCTTGCCGAGTACGAAAAATACTCCACCCTGGCGCAACTGGCGCTCGGAGCGGCTCACGGGATCAACAATCCGCTGCTCGGCATCCTGTCGCACCTGGAATTGGAGATGAAAAGCTCGACCGACCCGGAGGAGCGCTGGGAGGTCGAGCAGTGTATCGCCGGCACCAAGCGCATCGCCGCCACTTTGCGCGGACTGGTCAATTACGCGCGTCCCGGGCCGTTGGTGTTGAGCAACCTGAGCTTGCGCCGCCTGGTGGCCGACACGCTCAGCTTCCTCGAAGGCCAGCCGGCACTGCGCGGCAAGCGGGCGGAGAACCAGGTTCCCGAGGACTTGCCTTACATCATGGTGGACTCGAATCAGCTCTCGCAGGTGCTGATGAACCTGCTCATCAACGCCGCGGAAGCGACGCCCGACGGGGGCCAGATCGCAATTTCCGCCAGCAAGGTCGCGTCCGCCGAGAGCATTGAAATTCGCGTCAGTGACACCGGCTGCGGCATTGCGCCGGATATCTTGCCCCATGTCTTTGAGCCCTTTTTTACCACCAAACACGGCAGGGGTACGGGCCTCGGTCTCAGCATCAGCGCCACTTACGTGCGCAGAAATAAAGGGGACATCCGAATCGATAGCGTGCTGAACCATGGCACCACCGTGACCATCCGGCTGCCGCTGCGACAGGAGGAGTCGCACGAACATAAGAAGGAATCCGAAGTCGTAGTTTGAGAAAAAGCCTCGAGCTACGAGCCCCGAACTCCGATTGGCGCGCGCCCCCCGCCCTGGTCCGAGGCTCGCGGGTCGAAGCGCGCAGCACTCGAGCTCCTGAATCCACATGCCCTACTCGGCGCTTATCATCGATGACGAGGAGCTCACGCTCCGTACCATCTCCCGCGGCTTGCGGCAGGACGGCTTTGAGGTATTTACCGCTCTTTCGGGCGAAGACGGCCTGAAACTGTTCCGCGAAGAAAAGCCGGATCTGATTTTGCTGGATATCGTCCTGCCCGGCATCGACGGGGTGGAGGTGCTGCGCCAGATCAAACAGTCGAACCCGGCCGCAATCGTGATCATGATGAGCGCGTATCACATGGTGGAGCGTGCCGTAGAAGCCATGAAGCTGGGTGCATTTGAGTATCTGGTCAAGCCCTTTCATCTCGAAGACATGATGAACACGCTGCGGCGCGCGGCCGAGGTTCTGTCGCTGCGCGTGCGGGTGCGGGATTCGGTGGAATCGGAAAAAGGGCGCTATGACTTCGGGCGCATCGTCACTCATAATCCTGCGACCATCAAGATGCTGGCGATGGCGCGAATGGCCGCCGAAGCCGACCGCACCACGATTCTGATCCAGGGCGAGAGTGGCACCGGCAAAGGGGTGCTCGCCAAGGCCATCCACTACGCCAGCCCGCGCACCTCGATGCCGCTGCTGGAGATCAATTGCGCCGCCCTTCCCGATGCGCTGCTCGAAAGCGAGCTTTTCGGTTTCGAACCGGGCGCTTTCACCGATGCCCGCCGCCGTAAAGAAGGCTTACTCGAGCGGGCCAGCGGCGGCACGGTCTTTCTCGACGAAATCGGCAACATGTCCGCCAGCGTGCAGGCCAAGATCCTGCGCGTGCTCGAGGAAGGGACGTTCATGCGCTTGGGTGGCACGAGCACCATCAAAGTCAATATCCGGCTGATCGCGGCCACCAATGAAAACGTGAAAGATGCGGTCGCCCAGGGACGATTTCGCGAGGATCTTTACTACCGAATCAATGTGGTGCAGCTGGAAATTCCTCCGCTGCGCGAGCGCAAGGAGGACATCGTGTCCTTGGCGCTCGAAATTCTGCAGCAGTTCAACCGCGAGCTGAAAAAGCATTTTACCGGATTCACTCCGGCCGCCGCCGATCTGCTGGCGCAGTATCCCTGGCCGGGCAACATCCGGGAATTGAGGAACGTGATTGAGCGCACCATGATTCTGAACAAAGAGGGAGAGATTGACGCCGGCCATCTTCCGGAGGAGATTCGCGACCAGCACCCGGAGAAAAAAGCCAGCGAAGCATTTTCCGAAGATGATATTTCTCCGACCGGTGACCAGTTCCTGACCCTGCGCGCGGTCGAAGATCACTACATTGAACAGGTGTTGGCCGCGACCGGCAACAACAAAACGCAAGCCGCGCGCATTCTTGGTATCCATCCTACTTCGCTGCAGCGGCGGCTTAAGGGCAAGGCAGCGGAGTAGCACCCCTCAGAGAAGTGCGTCCGGTCGGGTTGGCGCAGTCGATATCGCACCCCATCCTCATTTGTGAGGTACCGGCTTCCCCGGAAACTCGCCTGGTAGCAGGCAAACGGTGCACGCACGTCTATTCGGAGCGCAGGGCCGTCATCGGGTCTACGGCCATCGCCCGCCTCGCGGGCGCCGCGCAGGCGAACGCCGCCACCAGGGTTAACAGAACCGTGGCTGCCAGCAGGACCAGGGGGTCGCGTGAACTACCCTCGGCCCATCCGCCGAGGACCGGGTTGAGCGCCAGGGTGAGAACCGTGCCCACCGCCATCCCGCTCCCCACGCTCAACACCGTCGAAGCGAGCACAATTCGCAATACATGCGTGCGCTCGGTACCGAGAGCGATGCGAATACCAAACTCGCTCGTGCGTTGCGCGACCGAATAGGAGACAACGCTATAAAGCCCGACTGCCGCCAGAGCCAGCGCCGCCAGGGCAAAGGCACCGAACGGAGATGCCACCAGTCGTTCCTGCTGGTACTCCCGTTGGTCTGTGATCCAGTGCTCCAGGTCCTGCGCACCTCCGTCAACCTGCTGGTCTGGATCGACCAAGGAGATCTGCCTTCCGATGGCGTGCAACAGCGTCAGCGGGGGCACTTCCGAGCGCACCAGGATCTGCGTCCATGCCTGCATGGACAGCGTAAAGGGAACGAAGACTTCGGGCAGAACCGGCTTGCGCAAGCCGTCATTCCGTTTATCGGCGATGACGCCCACCACCTACAGCGAGGAATCGGCGCCCGCTGCGGCCGGGTTGAACGGTGGCTCGTTCTTAATGTCGGGGATTCGCAGGGAGTGTCCCAACGCGTCGCCATCCGGGAAGTAGAGCCGGGCCATGGCCTGATTGATGACGGCCACGCGGGCGGCGTTGTGGTTTTCCGTCTCGTCCCAAACTCTCCCTTGCGCAAGGGGAATGCGCAGCAATGGAAAGTAACCCGGGCTCACAAAATTGACGCGAGCCTTTTGCTCATCGCGACCTGCGGCGCCAAGAATCTCGACCCCGGTCTGCCAGCCGTTCGAGGGCGGCGTAGCATTGGTCGAGATGGCCGCCATGGTCACGCCGGGAACCGTGGATGCCCGGTCCCGCAGCTGTTCGAAGTAGGCTTTGCGTGCCGCCCAGTTCGGGAAGGCGCCGTCGTGCACCGGAATGCCCACCGACATGACGTGGTGCGGGTCATAACCGAGCGGCGTGTCGAGCAGGTGCAGAAATCCTTCCATCGCCGCGCCCGCACCGGCCAGCAGCAGCAGCGTCAGCGCGACTTGCGCGCCAATCAGGACGCTGTGCGTCCTGCGGCCACGCACCGCGCCCGCAATCTTGCGCGCACTGGCCTGCATCACCTGGCTCACTTCGGGCCGCGAAAGCCGGAGTGAGGGCCAGAGCCCGAACAGAATTCCGGTGAGCAGCGCCACCGCCACGCTAAACGCCAACACGGGCAAGTCGATGGCAATCGCCGCCTCATGCGGGAAGGAGTATTTCCCCAGCCAAGCGACCATGATCGCCAGCGCGCGATAGGCCAGCAAGATGCCGATCGCGGCCCCGGTCAAGGACAGCAGTAGCGCTTCGGTCAACAGTTGGCGCACGATGCGTAGGCGGCTGGCGCCGACTGCACTGCGAACCGCCAGTTCATGCTGGCGGGAGGCACCTCGCGCCAGCAGCAGGATGGACAGGTTCCCGCAGCCGATCGCCAGCAGCAGCGCCACGGCGCTGAACAGCAGATAGAGGGTTCCCCCGTGATCGCGAACAATGCCGTCCTTCAGGCCAACGACGTGAAACTGGAAATGATCACTGGGAAAATGGTTCGGCGTTTCCTTGGCGAACTGCTCGATCAAGGGCAGCATCGCGCGCTCGGCGGCCGCGTGCATTAAGCCCGGCTTCAGACGAAGCCCGACGTAGAAAGCGCGGCTAGGATCGGGCGTGACTTTCTGGGGGAGGTAAACGGTCTCCATCATCCCACGTAAAGCGTGGGCCGGCGACGCCGACAACCGTGTAATTACGGTGCACCAATTGCAGGGTTTGGCCGAGCACGGCCGGATCCGAATTGAAATGGCGTTGCCAGAACTTGTAACCGAGAACGACGACCGGTTGCGGCTCTTCGCCATCGATCGCGTCCGAACGGATCAATCCCCGTCCGAGCGCCGGCGGAACGCCGAGGTAATCGAAACTGTTGGAACTCATGAAAACGCCCATCACGTCTTCCGGGAGATCGCTTCCGGTAAGGGTTAGGCTCCCGTCATTGACGAGGAATGCGTCTTCGACCACCGGTGACTTGCGGATTTGCTGCCCCTGCGCGCCCGTTAGCCCGAACCCCCGATCCGGCTGCGATGGGTCGCTCAGGCGCATGTGGACCATTCGATCCGGGGCGGCATAGGGGAATGGGTTCATCAGGATCGCGTAGACAACGCCGAAAACCGCTGTGGTCGCAGCAATGCCCAGCGCCAGCGAAACCACTGCGGTCCGTGTGAATCCAGGACTCCTGACCAGTTGCCTCAGGCTGTAGCGGAAATCCAAAAGGAACGTCTGCGTGCTCATTCGCCCCCAGGGAGACGGCGAAGATCTTCGCACGTCTCGCGCCAATTCGCGAAACCGGCAAGTCATTCCGTTTGCATGGGGAAAGGTTTTGTGCGGAATCTCCGGCGCTGTCCGCTTGCGCCACCGGCTGTCCGTTACCGGACAGTGCGGGGCGGGGTTTCAGGGCTGCGATGTCGGCGCACGCAAAGCGCGCTCGCAGTTTCCGCTTGGCGCTCCTTAAAGCTTCGCGGCCGCGGCCGAAAAGAAAAGCCCCAGGCGTCTGCCCGGGGCTTTGGTGAGAGTTCTCTCGGCTTACGCTTCGGCCGGCGCATGCGGAACCAGCCAGCGCTGCGGCGACGCGTTCTTGGGCAAAATGTCCAGATAGATTACGGCATAACGGAAAGCCACGGCGGCGGCGGTGATGGTCGCCAGCGAGGCGGCGAACTCGGTCCACTTCGGTACGTAGTACACGGCCGAACTGGCTTGTAGAGCAGTGATCGAGACGTTCAGCCGGTTGGTCATGAATCCGGCCACGATCACGGCGCAGGTCCAGTACAGATACATGGGGTTATTGCGCACCTTTTGCAGATTCAGAAGGATCAGAGGCGCGATCACCAGCAACGCGATCTCCAGCCAGAACAACCCCGTTTCCTCGCGCCACAGCCACAGATATTGCAGTGCGTCACGGCTGATGAGGTCGACGGTGCGGAAGATGCCATACATGGCGAGCAGCGGCGCAATCACCCGGCTCACGTCGCTCAGGATGCTCATATCAACCCGCGCGTTCAGCGAGCGGGTGCAGAGATAGATGGCGATGATGGTGACACTCAATCCGGCGGGGATCGCCGAAAGGTAGAACATCGTGGTCAGGTAAGGCGAGTACCACAGCGGATACAGCCGGCCCTTGGTAATCAGGTAGAGGCCGCCCAAGAAGGACTGATGCATCGAGGAGAGCAGCGTGCCCGCCATGACCAGTGCGATGAGGATGCTATGGTGCCATTTCAGGTAGAGCTCGCGTACTTTCGCGAAGGGAAGTTTTTCGAGCAATGCGGGCGAGAATTCAAGCGCCAGCACCGAGGTGTAAAGCATCACGCACCAGGAGACCTCGAACAACACCGAGTGCCGGTTCCACATCACAATCGGATGCCAGATTCTCCAGGGGATTCCCAGTTCGTACAACATGCCCACGCACACCGTGCTGTATCCGAGGAACGAGATCAGCACCGAGGTGCGCAGGATCGGCCGGTAGCGATCGAGGCCCAGAAGGTAGACCGCTGCTGCGATGGCAAATCCGCCCGCCGAGAGCCCGACGCCGCACAGCGTCCCCAGTCCTACCCACAATCCCCATGGCTGGGGATCGGTCAGGTTCGTCGCCGACTGGAAGCCCAGCGCAAACCGCGCATACATCGAGTAGATGCCGGCGGCGAAAATCAGGGCCACGACCGTGCGCCAGAAGCTGATTCGCGGAAATCCTATGCCTGTCTTCGGGATGGCGGCCTTGCCGCTAGCCGTCTCGCCCAGGTTGGTCTGTTCCAGGGAAGTCATGACTTAGCCTCTTTCCTTTAAAGATTTCTCTCGGGCTTCGGCCAGCGCGACCAGGGCCCGGCGTTGCGTAATCCAATAGAGGCCGGAGAGCAGAGCACCGCCGACCAGGATCACGGTAGGTCCGTCACCGAGCGCGGTGGCGGTCAGGACGGGCATCGACTGTTTGGGCGCGGCGACAAAACCCAGCTTCTCGAAGGGCACATCGGAGATGAAGAAAACCGATGTTCCTCCGGCCTCGTCGCTGCCGTAAATGTGCTTCACGTATTTCGAGTCGCTCAAGACCCGGCGCAGCGCTTCCTGCAGAATTTCATCGCGATCTCCCGCGATCGAAGCCTGCACCGGACACGCCTCCACACACGCGGGCGGCTGCCCTTTTGCCTGCCGCGCGGCGCACATGTCGCACTTCTTGACGTAGGGCACCAGTTTCGACCATTCGTAGCGCGGTACGCTGAACGGGCACGCCACCAGACAGTAGCGGCACCCGATGCACTTGGACCCGTCATAGGTAACCGGGCCATTTTCAGTCTTTCGGAGCGCGCCCACCAGGCAGGCGGAAGCGCAGGCCGGTTCCTGGCAATGCATGCACATCCGCCGCACGTAACGATCGCCATGTTCCTCGATTACCGTCAGCGCCGTGGGTGAAAGCTTGGCTTCGGAATCCATGGGAAATCCGTGGATCTGTTTGCACGCTTGCTCGCAACTCCGGCATCCGATGCATTTCGTGATATCGACCAGGATTGCGCGAGTGGTTGCCATGACTTTTCTCCTTTCCGTGGCAGAGTTCGACTAGGACAGGAAGAACTCTTTCACCACTTTCTGGCGCAATTCGGGATTGAGTTGCGGCAGCAAGCCACTGATTGGACTGCCACCATCCTGGGCCAGCGCCGGCGAGGGCGATACCATCGCACTCAGTCGGGCTACGTTGTTCTGCATCCATGGTGCCACCATCGAACCCTGAATCAGATTGCGCTGATTGATTTTCAGGTCCACCGATTTCACTATCGCGATCCAGCCGTTCTGGTAAGGATCGCTGGTGAGCACACTCGGATCGCGCAATACGTCGTCGTTGACCGCGACCACCACGCCTTCGACGGGAGAAAGCAGGTCGACGCTGGTGCCGTTGCTGGTGAGGGTGATGAGTTTCTGTCCCTGACGAACCCAACGGTCGGCGCCGCGTACGTCCACGTGATCGATCTTGCCCATCAGGTTGGTGACAAACTTATCCACCCCGACCCGCGCGTCGCTGACACCTTCCTTGGTTACCCAGGTGTGTCCGAGATGAAAGCAATAACCTTCCGGAATCTCAAACCCGAACTCGCGTTTGAGCTGTGGTGCCGGCGGCTTGGCCACGATTTCGGGTTCGATGGCGATTTCCGTTTTTGGTTCAATGAAATACCTGACGCTGATGATCAGAAGGAACATCAGCAGAACAAATAAGATCGACATAAAGCCCTCCTCGATGGTCCGATCCTGCCGCTTCGTCATCCGGCGCTGCCTTCGCGCCCGCCTGCATCCTTCTCTAATGCACGTGAGGGACAAATCTCGCGCGAAAAGCAATTTGTTGCAGGGCAAGGACTTGCAGGAAAGTTTCCGCAGGGCGGCATTTCGAAGCCACTGCGTTTTGCAGGTAACCAAAGCATTTTGCATTGGTCCGAGGCAAGCAAATGGCAGGGGCGGGGTCTGGGCTTCAATCCGGCCATCGCGAAGGGGTGCGAACCGAGGAAGTTACCTCAGTAACCGGAGGTAACCAGTTCGAATTTAGACATCGGTTGGCGGTCATCATAGTATCTATTCCGAGTGGTGTCCCGACTCCACATCTCGGCGTTGGCCTGCGGGATCGCTCTGCTGGCTGGCTTTGCGCTGGCTCCGCTCGTGATTCCCAGTCCCCTGTTCCGTACCGCGATGGGAGATCTGGTGCCACTGCTGCTGATTACGGTGGCGCTTATCGTTTGCGCCCGAAATGCCTTCGACAGCCGAGGACACACGCGCCTGTTCTGGAGTCTCATGGCCGCCGGGGTGGCCATGTGGTGCTGCAGCCAGGTGTGCTGGGCATGGATCGAAGTGGTGGTTCGCAAGCCGGTGCCCGACCCTTTCCCGGGCGACATCATCCTGTTTCTCCACGTTGTGCCGATGACGGCCGCAGTCGCCATCGGTCCACATCGCGCCAACAAGCACGAGGCGATGTTGCCGAGCGCGCTGAATGTGCTCATGCTGTTGGTGTGGTGGGTGGTGGTTTACGCCTTTTTCGTTTTCCCGGAAGAGTACATCGTCATCAATACTGCGGTGTACAGCCCGCGTTGGGACTTTTTGTATCTGCTCGAAGGAGTGATCCTGATTGCCGTATCGGCGGCGGCGTACTTCTCCAGTTCGGGATCGTGGCGCCCACTCTATCGCAACCTGGTGATCGCCAGCATCCTCTATTCGATTGCATCGCAAACCCTTAATAGCGCCATCGCCCGGGGTACCTACAAATCCGGCTCCCTCTACGACCTTCCCTTTGTGGCGTCAGTCATGGGACTTTTGTGGGTTGCCATCGCGGGTCGGCGGTGCCTGCACCATACCCAGATGGACCCGCCGGTTACGCATTCCAGCCGATCGATCGCGACTCACCTGGCGCAGGCGGCCTTGCTTTCTCTGCCAGTCCTCGGATATTGGGCACTGTTTGAGAGCGACGACGCGCTGAATCTGCGTCAGGTACGGTTTGTCGTCGCCATGGGTGGAGTGGCCCTTCTGGCGGCCATCGTTTTTCTCAAACAATATCTGCTCGACCGCCGGCTGATGCAACTGCTCGAACATTCCCGCCAAAGCTTCGATAACCTGCAGCGGCTGCAGGGGAGGGTGATTCAGCAAGCCAAACTGGCTTCGCTCGGCGAACTGGTGGCGCTCGCCGCGGGCGAACTGGAGTATCCGCTTTCGGCCATCTTGAGCAGCTCGGAACGCATGGCGGCCAGCAGCCAGCTCAGTCGCGAGCAGCTCGCGCATGCGCAGAAAATCGGCCAGCAGGCTCGGCGGACTCGCGAACTGGTCCACGATCTGCTCAGCTTCGCGCAGCAGACACCGGGAGAAAAGGGCCCGCTCGAACTGAAGGGCCTGCTGCAGCGCGCATTGCAAATGGAAGGATTCAAGCTGGAAAGCAAAAAGATCACCTTGACGGTTGAAAACCAGGACCCTCTGCCACGCGTCCTCGGCAATTCCAACCAACTCTTGCAAGCCTTCCTGCAAATCATCGAGAACGGGGTGGATGCGTTGCAGGAAGTCGGTGGCGGCCGTCTACAGGTTTCGCTGTGGAGAGAAGGCAACGAAGTGGTCGTGCAGTTCGCCGATACGGGCCCCGGCCTGCGCGATCCGGCAAGAGTTTTCGATCCCTTCTACACCACCAAACCGATCGGCAAGGGAACCGGTCTCGGACTCAGTGCCACCTACGGCGTCGTTCAGGACCACAAGGGACAGATCTCTTGCTACAACCGCGCGGAAGGGGGAGCCGCATTCGAAATCCGGCTGCCGGCACTCAAAATGACCGCATCTGTCACCGAAGCCGCCCGGGTCTGAGATGCGAGGCGGCGGCCGCGCTTCTCGGATCAGCTGGTGGCGCAGAGAAGTTCTATCCTCCGCTCGCCACAATCGCATCCGCCATGCGCGCTGCTTCCACCGCAAAGTTCACGTCGTGCGTCCGAATAATGTGCGCCCCTTTGAGGATCAATGCCGTTTCCGCCGCCAGCGTGCCATAGAGCCGGTCGGCAACCGGGGCATCCTTGCCGGCCTGCGCCAGGGCCCGCCCAATGAACGATTTTCTCGACACGCCCGCCAGCAGGGGGAATCCGGTCTGTTGCAGTTCGGCGAAGTGCGCCAGTAGCGGATAGTTTTCCTCGAAGCGTTTGCCGAAGCCAAACCCGGGGTCGAGCACCAGGTGATCGCGCTTCAGGCCCGCCAGCGTCGCCGCTTCCGCCCACTGTCGCAGGTCGCGCTTCACCAGCAGCACAGGATCCCCAATCGGCGGCAGCGACTTCCACTCCTCCGGCCGCCCGCGAGTGTGGGTCAGCACGGCGCCCACTTTGAGTTCCGCCAGGGTTTTCGCCATCTTGGGATCCGAACGGAACCCGCTCACGTCGTTGACGATCTCGGCTCCAAGTTCGATCGCGGCCCGCGCCACGCTCGCCTTGTAGGTGTCGACGCTGACCACGGCGTCGGAGCGTCGCCGCTTGAGGTCCCGGATCACGGGCAGCACGCGCCGGCGTTCTTCCTCTTCCGACACGGGCTGCGAGGCCGGTCGCGTCGATTCCCCACCTACGTCGATGATGGCTGCGCCCTGGTCGAGCAATTGCTCGGCGCGCGCCACCGCCTTTCCGGCGTCGATCGAGATTCCACCGTCGGAAAACGAGTCGGGGGTTACGTTCACTACGCCCATGATCAGGGTGCGCCGCCCCAACTCGAGGACGCGAGAACCTACGTTCCACTGAAAAATTGCCCGCATGATAACGCTATTCTAGACCGAGCCGTTTTTTCCGAATGTTACAATCCACCTCAATGCTCCGCCTGCGGTTGGTTGCACTCTGGGTTCCCGTCATTATCCTTCTCGCGGCTCGGCTGCTGGCCGCGCCCGCCCAGCCGGTCCCGGTTCCGCCTTTGGCGGATCGCGTTCGCGCCGTGCTCAGGGCGCCTGATCTGGCGCGCGGGTTCTGGGGAATCGAAGTGGTGTCAGCTTCGAGCGGCAAGACCTTATACCTCGAAAACGCGGACAAGTTGTTTACCCCCGCTTCGAACACCAAGCTCTTCACGACCGCCGCCACGCTGGCTCTGATCGGGCCGGCCTACAAGTTCCGCACCACGGTCGAAACCATCGGCACCGTCGACCGCTACGGACGGCTGAATGGGGATCTGGTTCTGGTCGGCCACGGGGATCCGAATCTTTCCGGACGCGAGCTCCCTTACGATCGCAAGACACAGCGCAACGACGATCCCATTCAGGCGCTCGAAGTGCTTGCTGACGCACTGGTGCAAAAAGGTGTGAAATTTGTCGACGGCGACATCGTGGCCGACGATTCCTACTTCGCCTTTGAACGCTATGGCGAAGGCTGGAGCCAGGACGATTTGCTGTGGGCCGAAGGCGCACCCGTTTCGGCCCTGACGATCAACGACAACGTCGTCTTCGTCAACATTCTTCCCGCCGACCGTCCCGGCGAAAAGGCCTTCGTCAGCGTCAAGCCGTTCGAGAATTACTATCGCCTGGACAATCGCGTCGTCACCACTCCGGCCGGTACGGCGCGGAAGTTTTTCGTGAACCGCGAACCCGGGTCAACCCTGCTGACGCTGTGGGGCAACATGCCGCTCGATGACGCGGGGGCTAACGAGGCTCTGGCCATCGATGATCCTTCCGAGTTCGCCGCCGGACTGTTTCGCCAGTTGCTGGAAAAACGCGGCATCATAATCTATGGCCATCTGCGCACGCATCACACCGAACTTGCCACGCTTTCCACCTTTAACGTGACCGCGACGGCATCGTCGCGCGGTGGCACGGGCTATGACGGGCAGGCTCGTCCGTTGAAAAGCGATCAGCCGGTCACGCTCGCCAGTTACGAATCGCGGCCCCTGCTCGAAGATATCCGTGTCATCAACAAAGTCAGCCAGAATCTGCATGCGGAAATTCTCTTGCGCCTGCTCGGCCGCGAGCGCGGCAACGCGGGCACGATTGAAAGCGGCCTGGAAGTTCTGCGCGGATTCTTGACCCAGGCCGGGGTCTCCCCGGACGAGTACGTCTTCTACGACGGCTCCGGCCTCTCGCGCCAGAACCTGGTAACTCCCCACGCCGTCGTGGGGTTGCTCCGCTACTGCTCGACCCAACCCTGGGGCGCCGACTATAAGGCGACCCTGCCGGTTGCCGGCGTGGACGGTTCGCTGAGCGAGCGTCTCAATTCTCCGCGGCTCGAAAAGCGCATTATGGCCAAGACCGGCTCGCTCGATGGCGTGAAGGCGCTCTCGGGATACGCGACGACCGATACCGGTCAGGAGGTGGTGTTCTCGATTTTGTCCAATAACTTCAATCTGCCCGCAAAGCGAGTGACGGACGCGATCGATCAGTTGGTCGAGGCGATCGTCGAGGATGCGCCGGCGGGACGCTAAAGCGAGGACAGCAGATGCTGGCTGCGAGCAAGGTCATCGGTTTCGTTCCCACCAAGGATGCCACGAAAGCGCGCGCCTTTTACGAGGCGAAACTGGGCTTTCAATTCGTCAGTGAGGACACGTTTGCCCTGGTCATGCGTGCCGGAGAAACCATGATCCGCATTGCCCGGGCTCAGGATTTTACGCCTGCGCCCTACACCGTTCTCGGCTGGGAAGTCGGCAACATCGAGGAAGTCGTCGCCTGGCTGCAGGGGCGAGGCGTCGCCTTTGAAAAGTATCCCTGGGTGCGCAACCAGGGGACCGGGATCTGGGACGCGCCGGGCGGCGATCGAGTGGCCTGGTTCAAAGACCCCGACGGAAACGTGCTTTCCGTCAGCCAGCACAAGTAGCATTGGGCGCCATGCGCCCGCGCTACCCCGCGGCGGCGCTGCTCAGGCACACGTCCGCGCCATGGACGAGGCACGTATCCGACGGCTCGTGGGCGTCGCGGCGTACTGATTTCATCTTCATCAGTGCCCCGCTTGTCATTGCCGTTCTCAACACGGGTTCCCGTAGCGCATCCCGCATGCTGGTGCATGAGTAGATGCCGATCGGGGTGATGACCTGGGCGGAAAACTGTCTCCCCTGGCGAATGATCTTTGCCATCACGCCCACCCCGAGCGTTGCCGTGGTGGCCATGGTCAGCGGCACCACCAGGCGGCCGCCATCGCGCAATCGGTCCAGCCAGAGCGGGCTCGGGTGCGTCATGCCGGCATTAATGAGCATGGCATCGCATTCGTCAGGATCGACAGTTGCGCCATCGTCGGCGATCAGCTTCACGTTCGGGTAGCAGGAAAGGTTCTCGCGGGCGCGAGTGGCCAGATCGGGCCGTACTTCCGCAGCGGCAACCCCGCCCCTCGGTCCGACCATCTCGGCGATGATGGCGGTGTAGTATCCCACGCCGCTACCGAGATGGTAGGCGCGATCGCCCGGCTTGAGTTCCATGGCCTCAATCCAACGCGCCAACGCGCTCGGTTGGCCGTGGTTGATGTCTGCCGCCTTGTCGAGCACCACCACCACGTTGTGATAGAGCTGGCGCGGATCGTCAATCGGCGTGTATGACGTCTGGATGCCGCCCCCGACCGCCATAGCCCGAATTTCGGCGGAGGCAATCTCCCAGGGACCGGAACCCAAAAACTTTTCCCGCGGCACGCGAGCAAAGGCCTCGATCAGCGCGGGCGATTGAATGTTGCCCGTGAACCGTATTTCTTCGGCGTAAAAAAGGCGGCATTGTTCGAGGGTCATCCGAGGATACCCATTTTCTTGCCGACTCGCCCCAGCACGGCCAGGGCCTGCTCGAGTTCGTCCCGCGTGTGGGTGGCAGTCATGATGGTGCGCACCCGCGCTTTGCCTTCGGGGACGGTGGGAAAGGCGATGCCGGTTCCGAGCACTCCTTCCTCGAACAGCTGGCGCGAGAAATCCATCGTCAACCGTCCGTCGCCAATGATGATGGGAGTAATCGGGGTTTCGCTTGTGGGGGTGGTCTGGCCGCCGATGTTGAAACCGAGCAGGCCGAGTTCCTTTTTCCAGAAGCGCGTGTTGGCCCACAGCTGTTCCATCCACTGCGGCTCGCTTTCGAGAACGTCGAACGCGGCGATGCAGGTTGCTGCCACCGACGGCGGATGCGATGTGGAAAACAGGAAGGGCCGAGCCCGGTGATAGAGAAAATCAATCAGGTCGCGGGTACCGCAGACGTATCCGCCGAGAGCTCCGATCGCCTTCGACAGCGTTCCCACCTGAATGTCGACGCGGCCGTGCAATTTGTAGTGATCGACCGTGCCCCGCCCCTGACGCCCGAGCACGCCGGAGGAATGCGCGTCGTCGACCATCATGATGGCACCGTATTTCTCGGCCGCCTCGCACAGCCCGGGTAAAGGACCGATATCGCCATCCATCGAGAACACCCCGTCGGAGATCAGCAACTTCCTGCCCGGATGAAGCTTCACACTGGCCAGTTGTTCTTCAGCGTGCGCCACATCCTTATGGCGGAAGACGAGAATCTTCGCCCGCGAAAGACGACAGCCGTCGATGATGGAGGCATGATTGAGCTCGTCGGAGATGATGAAGTCTTCCTTGCCGAGAAACGAGGAAACCGTTCCCGCATTGGCCGTGAACCCCGATTGAAAAACCACGCAGGCCTCGACGTTCTTGAAGCGAGCGATCTTCTCTTCCAGTTCCATGTGAATTTTCATGGTGCCCGCGATGGTGCGCACGGCGCCCGAGCCAACGCCGTACTTGCGCGTGGCTTCCAGGGCCGCTTCGCGCAACCGGGGATGAGTGGTGAAGCCGAGGTAGTTGTTCGAGGCGAGATTGATCACCCGCTTGCCATCGAAGGTACAGACCGGCGCCTGCTCGTCGGCGAGTACCCGCAGCCTGAAGTGCGTGCCCTTGGTCTTCAGTTCGTCAAGTTGCTCGCTCAGGAAGGAAAGCGGGTTGGTGCGTGTTGCGGTGGTCATGGGCTTCCTCACGTCGGGATTGAAGCGCTAATAGTTTAACTCGCTTCCGCTACCTGGCCTTGGGTTGTGCGAGGGCGGCAATCGTGGCCTGGGTGGCGCGGAGATAATCGGCGGGCGCGATCAGAATCTGGAGCCCGCGAACACCGGCGGAAACGGAGACGATGTCGAATAGCTCGATGGTTTCGTCGGCGTAGACAGGAAAGTCGCGTTTGGCGGCAAGTGCGGTGACTCCGCCGCGAATGTAGCCGGTGAGGTCGTGCAGCTCCTTGACCGCAACCAGCTGGACTTTCCTCTCGCCGGAGGCCGCCGCCAGCGCCTTCAGGTTGAGTTCTTGATCGCCGGGGATCACGGCCAGCGAAATTCCGTGGCGCTCGCCACGGGCGGCCAGTGTTTTGAAAACCTGTTCCGGCGGAAAGCCGATTTTGGCGGCAACCGTTTCCGCCGCCAGGTCGTCGGGATCGACTTCGTAACCGCGCAATTCATAGTCGATTCCCATTTGATCGAGCAGGCGCGCGGCGTTGGTCTTCGCGGGCACGGTTTTTTGAGCCGGAGGCACGTTGTATAGTGTCCATTGATTCTACTAAAGGAGGTTTCTCTTGCGTCTTCTACTGCATTGGGTCCTGAGCGCCGTGGCCGTGTGGATCGTCGCTCACATCGTTCCCGGGATCGGCGTCAGCGGCCCGATGGCGGCGCTGATCGCGGCCCTGGTCATTGGCCTGGTCAACGCTACCCTCGGGTTGCTGCTCAAAATCATAACCTTCCCGCTGACGATTCTGACGCTCGGACTGTTCTGGTTCGTGATCAACGCGCTGATGCTCGAGCTCGCGGCGTCGCTGGTGAAGGGATTTTACGTGCGCAATTTCATCGCCGCCTTGATCGGCGCCGTCATGCTCAGCCTGGTCAGTTCGGTGCTGCAATGGCTGATCATGCCGAGCAAGGATCGTCGGTGACAGGCCTCGGCTCTCGGCGCCAGGCAAGACAAGCGAATCCCGGAGCGAGCGCTAGGCCGGCTCCGAGCAATGGCGCGGATCAGTCGGTGCCGTCCTGATCCTCGTCATTGTCTGGCGGCTGGGGATATCCCGGGAAACAGGCCGCGGCATTGGTCGGATTCAGGAAGCAACTGGTGTCGTACTTGGCACCGGTTATTTTCACAAACGGGTTGCTCTTGTTGAAATTGAAGAAATCGTTCAGCCCATAGTGATTGGGCGCCGCACTTTTGTCCTGCGCGTAGTAATCGGCATAGTGCCAGTTGGCGTAGCCGATCTCCGCGAGTGGCTGGCCGCCGGTGCCAAAGGCATATTCGATGAAATTGAGGATGCTGCCAAAATCGTGGCAGTAAGATCCGGGGCAGGTGGGTGGATACACATTGCCTCCGGATACATAGTTGGTCTTGGCGTAAGTCGAGTTGACGAGCAAAGGCACACGGAATCCGTAAACGTAGTTGGTGCCGTTCTTGGTGCCCGGATAGCCGCCCTTGCCGCCGTTGCCGGCACTCATGACGGCAATCGGGTTGAGGTCATCGTAGAAACCGCCCCAGTCGTCCCAGGTGGTGACGATGGCGGTGTTCGCCCAATAACCGCACGCCGCGGGAAGGGAAGTGCCATCGTTGTTGTATCCACCGACGGCATTAACGATGGCCGCGACCCAGGAAGGACCGCCGTCATGGCCGACCGTTCCCGGGTGATCGGACCAGTTGCCATCGGGAATCACCCAGCTGACCTGCGGCAGGGTGCATTGCGGCTGGGCCGGATTGGCTCCGAGATCGGTGAACAGTTCGAGGTCGTCAACCACGTTCGCGGCATAGATCGAACCGGTGCATGTGCTGGTACCGTTGGTGGTGCTGCCGCTCGGCAGGCAGATGTGGTAGATGGCGTTCGGCGCGTTCCAAAGCGAACCATCGCTCGCCGTGTAATAGCGCCAGGTAATGTTCGGAGTGACCGATTTAAAAACATCGGCCAGCGTGTTGTGCTCGTAACAGGGGAAGCCTGCCGTTCGGTCGGCCTTGGCGACGTAATCAGGCTTGTAGCCCTTTACCTCGGCGCCGCTTGGATTCACCTGCAACATATAGCTGCCGACGTCGGCCAGGCAGCCATAGCGCTTGTCTTTGTCGGTCTTGGGGAAGGTTCCATTTTCTGCCACGAAGAATCTGTAGTCGGCGGCGGTCGGCGCAACAGGCTCGGAGGTTCCCGCGAACAGGAACTGGTGCGCCGGGAAGCTGGGACCCTGATTGGTCTGAAACATATAGTTGGCAAATCCGCCGTTGGTGGCCAGCTGAAAATAGGGGCCGAGCTGCGATGCGTCCACGGTAGTGTACTGCGGACAGAGTGTCGCGACACCGTTCACGCTGCAGGAGGCGATTCCCTGTTGCTGCTGTGCGTTGCAACCCGAGATGCCCGATGGGATCTGGCAGAAGCCGTCCATCTTCCCTGTGTCGTAGGCGGTTTCCCAAGCCGTGTGGGCGTGCGAGGCGTCAAAGCAGGCGTCGAGCTGATAGGAGGTGAAGGGTACGGTTTGCGTTCCGCACGAACCGCTGGTGGTCACGTGGAACCCGTTGGCTATCAGAGCCGTGTCATTGCCGAACAAGTTGGTAGGGGTACGATTCTCCTGCACCACGACGATGATGTGCTGGAAGGGCAGGTTATAGCTTTGGGCATGCGCAAGGGATGCGAATAACAGCGGCACGGCGAGCAGACTTAGTCGATGCTTCATTACAACCTCCGAAAGATGGTTGGGGAAGGGCGGTGCGGGCCAGCGAGCGTCGAGGGAAGAAAACCGAGTCGGGAGAGCGCCATATCGATTCCTTTATCGCTTGCACGAAAGCGATCCGCGGCAGGGCGTCGACAGCCACCGAACCTGGGAGAACTGGGGCTGCTCGAACTCGCGCGCTTCTGGATTGACTGAGTGCGAGCGACCTTACTACCGTCCCGGTTGGCTGTCAAGCTCAATTAGGGCCCGATTAGGGCCAAGCCGGTGCCGGACAAGGACTTCGGGGCATCAGACCTGGCGAAGAGCGGCGAAAACACGGCGCACTTGCTGTTCGGTCGCATCGAGCGAGCCGGAATTATCAATCACAAAATCGGCGGCCATAACCTTTTTCTCGTCCGGAATCTGGGCGGCCATGCGGCGGACGACTTCGGCACGAGCTGCCGGTTCCGGGATTCCCAGGCGACGGGCATAACGCAAAATGCGCTGTTCGGGACGACAGGTCACGACGATCAGGTAGTCGAAGCGTTCCGCCGCGCCTGCCTCCAGGATTAAGGCGGCTTCGACGATGACCATGGCGCCCGGATCGCGCTCGCCGATGTCCGCCATCCATTCGTTTTCGTGCGCAATCACGGCCGGGTGGACAATTTCGTTGAGTTCCTTTACCCGCGGCGGTGCGCCACCAGGCGTGCTGAACGCGGCTTCGGCCAGTCGCGGCCGGTTGATGCTGCCATCGGGGTTGAGGATTTCGCGGCCGAAGCGGCGGACCACTTCCTGGTAGACAGGGCGGCCGGGGTCCATGAGCCAATGCGCCACGGCGTCGGACTGGATCAGGTGCGCTCCGAGTTTGACGAAAATCTCGCCGACGGCGGACTTGCCGCTGGCGATGCCGCCGGTCAGGCCGAGTTTTAGCAAAGGGCGCTCATCACTGTCGCCGAAGCTCCCTGAAGGCCGCAGAATCATTGCCCCTGACGCCTGAAGTCGAGCGCTCTCGTCGACGCTCGATACGGGCGAGCCTTTCTGAGAATCGGGGTACGTCTCTTTATCGCCAGAACATTGCCGGTTGTGAGCCGGCGGTAGGCGATGCCGGGGCCAGGCAGGGCGCAAATCCGAGCGTTGGCGATTTTCGGGCAGAGTCCGACGGCCAGGTTTCGATCTCGTCCGCTCTGAAGCCAAGGCGGATCGATGGGGCCGTGCTGCCTTGAGGATGCCCACTTCGGCAAGCGGGTGAAACAACGGCTGTGTCGGAGAATGGTCTCCGGGTGGCTTCCCATTGCTTTGACCGCCTCTCGGGAACCAGGTTCGACCATAGGCTTTGCTCAAATGCCGCCAGACGCTCGGGAGTCCATGCCCGGGCCATAAAAGCGGCGTCTGATTTCTCAAAAACGATGGCCTCGCGACCGGCGGTGCCAGGATACGAATTTGCTCCCGGAGACTAGGCCCGGATCAACTCGGATTGTCGGATGCCGCGCCTGAGTTGGGCCGCCTTCACCGTGTTGGCCATCAGCATGGCAATGGTCAGCGGGCCGACGCCTCCGGGAACGGGGGTGATGGCTCCGGCAATTTCGGCTACCTCGGGGTGTACGTCGCCCACCAAGACCGAGCCTTTTGACGCAAATGTCTCCCTCCGCTTCTGGTTTCCCGCAAAGAGGCGCTCGAATTCCTTCGCATCGGTAACCCGGTTGATTCCGACATCGATCACGGTGGCGCCCGGCTTCACGTAGTCGCCCGTGACCAGGCCGGCGCGACCGATTGCCGCGACCAGAATATCGGCGCGGCGGCATACCTCGGGCAGTTGGCGCGTTTTCGAGTGGCAGACCGTGACCGTAGCGGTCTGATTCAGCAGCAGCATGGCGACGGGCTTACCCACAATGTCGCTGCGTCCGACGATTACGGCTTCCGCTCCCGAGACCGGAATCTGGCTGCGCCGCAGAATTTCCATGACACCGCCCGGGGTGCAAGGCACAAGCCCGGGACGCTGCGTGGAAAGGTAGCCCACGTTCATGGGATGGAACCCGTCAACATCTTTCGAGGGATCGACTGCCAGCAGGACTTTTTTGGTGTCGACGTGCGAGGGCAGCGGTAATTGCACCAGGATGCCATCGATATCATCCCGCCGGTTCAGTTCGGCGACCAGTGCGAGCAGTTCCCCGGTGGTTGCGCTCTCGGCGAGCGTGTGCTGCTCGCTGTAGAGGCCGACCTCCGCGGAACTCTTGACCTTGCCGCGAACATAGATCTCCGACGCGGGGTCGTGCCCGACCAGCACAACGGCCAGTCCTGCACGCACGCCCGAAGCCGCCAAGGCTTTGGCCTCAGCCGCGACTTCCGCACGAATTTCACTGGCGATCTTGCTACCATCGAGAATCCTGGCTGCCATCGTACCTCGCTGCTGCGGGACCGGCCCCGCAATCGATCGAAAGGCGATTCTATCGCATCGGGATGGCCGGCCGTGAACCGATCGGGCGGCCGGTTCCCCTCTGCGTCCTGCCTGCCGCCACCTACGGGCGCCCGGACCAGCTACAATTGCTTTCCTATGATTTCCCAGGATCTGCTCGATGTGCTGGTGTGTCCGGTCTGCAAACGGCCGGTGGTCTTAGAGGCGAGCGGGAATAGCCTGAAATGCGGCGAATGCCGCCGGGTCTACCCCGTTCAGGATGATATTCCGATCATGCTTGTGGATGCGGCCACCGTGGACCCAGCCTGAGGCCCAACCTCGGCTGGGCCGGACATGCGACAAAGTTCGCTTTCCTCTCGCCACGAAACGACATTTAGTGTCAATCCGAGAACAGATGTCGCCCTTAAGTCTTCTAGGGGCAGGGCGATAACGCCCCCGCAACCTTTTGCAAGATCTTGGGTTCTAAGAACTTGAGCGGCTTGGCAGCGGCTTCAGATGCTGTACCAAAGTTTCGGCATGAAGATTGCATGGAACAGAACAGGCTGCCGATGAATCTAACTGAACCAAGGTCGGGAGGTCGAGGGTGAGGATGGCTAACAAAGAGCGATTTACGGTGATGGAGCTATGTGCCCTGCGCAACGACCTGATCCAGGGCGGCATGGTGGATTCGCGCGAGGCGGCGGAGCTGCTTCAGGTGTTTCTGGCCGGCCGCGGCTATGGGGTTTCGCAGACCGACGCCATCGATGCCGCCGGTCGAGTGGAAATGGCAGGCTGTTCACTGCCGGTTCTGGAGCGCGAGCTCGAAGGCCTGGCGCTGGTGATGTAGGACGGGCGATAGAAGACCCGGGTAATATCGGAGATCGCAATAGGAACGAGGTTGAAGGGAAACTGATCTAGCCAAACTCAGCAACGGACGGTTTCTCAGTACGAAGCGCCGGGCATAACCGCCCGGCCTTTTGTATTTCTGGCGTCGATTGTTCTCGAGCAATTTCGACCGCCATCTGGCCCTATGCCACTCAACCTACCGATGTTGAAACTCCGGCGAGCCCACCACGAGCGCGGTCATAGTATTGAGCGTTCGCTTGGGATCGTCGAGTGCATGCAAGGCCACTTGCGGGTCGTCCAGTTGCTGGCGAATGGCCTTCTGGGTGGACGCGGAGACCTCCCCGTTGAGTAAGGCGTTTTCGAGCAGCAACAGGGCAGTTTCCTGCCCGTGGCCGGGGTCGGTATCGGTCGCGGAGTGATGCGCTGGATCCGGTCGTGGAAAGCCCCGGCTGGTGAGAGTGCCCAAGGCGAGCAGCCTGCCGGCGTCGAAGTTGGTTCCGCCCACTTGTCCGTTGCTCAGGGCGAGCGCGTAATTCATGCGATCGATCAGCGCCTCGGAGTTCATCCAGGTCGAAGCGGTCATGGAGTAGCCGGTCGGGGGCACCATTTGGTAGACAGGCATGCCCATCTTCGCCAGCGTAGCGAGCAGGGGAGCGGGATTACTGAGGTCGGTGCCGGTCGCGCGCAGCGACGACACGACGAATTCCAACGGAGTCTTCACCTTGGCCCGATAGGCCTTTACCGACCAGAACTCCGGTGACTTAAACAGCGTCCGGAGCACTTCGCGAATATCGCCATCGGTGGCGAGAAATTTCTGCGCCAGGCGATCGACAAGCGGGGTTGGAGGATCGTCGGAGACGAAGCGCAAGGCCAGTTTCCGGGCGATAAACCTCGCCGTATTCGGGTGATGGGCCAGCATGTCCAACACCTGCAGGCCTTCGTTCTGACCATTTTCAGCCATGGTCTGGCCGAGCACGACCTTGTCCCCCGGGTCATGCTTTTTCGCGTCGAACTGAAACGCCGCACCCTGTTCAAGTGGCTGGATGGTCCATCCGGTGAGAACGCGGGCCAACTCGGTAACATCGTGCTGCGTGTAGCCGCCATTCACGCTGAGGGTATGCAATTCCATCAGTTCGCGTCCATAGTTTTCGTTGAGACCGGACCCGGCTTGACCCGGCTTCCCCCGATTTGCGGCCACTGCTTGCGGTGATTTCGGCCCCATACTCAGCCAGTTATCCAGATAGAACAGCATCGCGGGACTCTGGGCCGTGGCTACCAACAGCTCCTTAAACTTGCCGAGCGCATGCGCGCGGATAACCTCGCGCTCATAAGCGGTCACCAAGTATTGGTCGGCGTCTTTGTTGAGATAGATGTTGAAGTGGTTGAACCAGAAGTCGGTCATCACTTCCAGCAACTGGCGCTCGCCATAAACCGCTCGCAGCAGCTTCGCCTGCTGCAGTTCGCCCACGATCACGTTCACCGGCCCGTTCATGGCCAAGAAGGCCTCCCGCTGATCGGAGGGGAACTCGGCCAGGAGCCGGTCGCGCTGCGCTCCGCGGACGGTGGTTACGAAAAGGCGCCGGTCGTCAGGCGGCCAAGCCAGGATCGCATCCATTCGTTTTTCTTTCGGCAGGGCGAGGAGGGAATCGGCTTGCGCGGCGACGGTGTCCTGATTCTGCTTTTCCATCTTGGCTTTGGCGTCAGCATCGACAGTCTTGCCGTCGCGGGCCGCCTGATCCTGCTTTTGGCGCTCGGCCAGGATGCTGATCTGCACTTCGTAGATCGAACGCTTCATCGGATCGGTCGGCAGAGGAATTTTTCCCTCCGCCGCTTGCTTGACCAGATTGTTATTCGGAAATGTCTGCACCAGGTCATGGGTCGACATGCGCAGCGTGCGCAACGGCCCCAGTTTTCCGTCCAGCACACCGTCCCGGATTTCGTCGGGATGCAGTTGCTGCTCGATCCAGTCATCGACATCAGTGTCCATGACCTTCTGCAAGTCGCCTGGACGCGGACCGAACGTCAGCCGGTTCAGGGCGTGAAGTGCCCGTTGCTGCTCGGTGAGTGGGGCAGCGTCTTTTGGACTGCGTCTGCGCAGAGGTGCGCCGGCAGAGGCGGTCGCGGACTGTGCGCGGGCCTTGGGCGCCGGTGGAGCAGCCGGCGATTGAGCCAGCGCAGCCATCGCACCGACCAGAGCGGTCGCGATCAGAGTTGCCGGGAGAGAGATTGCGGTAACGAGCGTCGCCCGAGGGCGGCAACTCAATGTTGATTTCATGACGGACCGAGCTTCCCTAGCTGTTGTAACACGGCTCAAGAGCAAACGTTGCCGTCAATGTTGCCCTTCGCACAATGGTCCGAACCGACGGTGCCGGAAGTGTCCAGTCCGTCAATTCTACGAATCAGGACTAAATGCAAATGCCGGGTTCCTGCCATCGAGTGAACAAAGCTGCGATCGCAATTTTATGTCGTAAGCTTCTCCACCGCGGTTTGCAGGGCCCGGGCAATTTCCTCGGGGTTGGTCTCGGCATCGAAGCGCACCGGCTTACCAATGTGCACCTGAATTTTTCCCGGGGCCGCAAATCTCTTCCCCGCATTTTTGATTTCGAACAACCCCTCGATGCGCATCGGAAGCACCGGAATTTGCAGGTTAAGGGCGAGCAGACCGATTCCGGCGCGAAACGGGCCGAGTTTCCCGTCTTTACTTTGCACGCCCTCGGGAAAAACGAGCACGCTGTACCCGCGATCGACGGCCTCGCCCGCATAGGCAAAGCTCTTGCGGAAGCCCGACTGGCGAGGCAAGGGGAACAGGTTCAGCAGAGCGACGCCGAATGCCCAGCGGAGGCGATCGTAGATCCGGACCAGCCCCTTGCGGTCTGAGGCCGGCGAATGCAACGCTTCGAGCGCTTCGCCGCCGGTGGCTGTCGCCAGTCGGTGGCGGAAGCGTGCGGGGAGCGCGGCCTGGATGAAGCCGATATCGACGTCGGCAAGGTGGTTCGAGATGACGAGCAGAGGCCCGCGAACCGCACGCAGATTTTCGCGTCCCGTCACGCGCGGCCAAGCCAGAATCAACATTGCGGGACGCGCCAGCAGATACTGCGCCGCCAGCCTGCACCAGGTGGTCGGCCAGCGGAGAGTCCATCGTGGATAGTGAAAGGGCTGCCAGGCGAACGCGTGGGGTCGGGACGCTGAGGCGTCCGGCCTGCCGGCAGCGATCCGTTCTTTCAGCAACTCCTCCAGATCGCCGACGGTCGCCGTATTGGCGAATCTGGTTTCGCTTAGGTCGATCTGATAGCGATCTTCGAGCGCCCCCAGCAACTCGACCCGGTCGAGAGAGCTCAGCCCGAGGCCGTCTTCGAGGCTTGTCTCCGGACTCAGGCGCGGCGCGGCGCGGCCGGTGATGCGCGCGAACAGCTCCGAAAGCGGACGCGAGAAGGGCATACCCGTACCTGATGCCGTGGCACCTTGCGCGGCGAGTGCAGTCTCGATGGCCGAGCGAATCAGATTGCGCTGCGGCTTCTGGGTGGAGCTGCGGGGAAAGTCTTCATCCGGCCAAACGAACCAGGAGCGCATGTGCTGATATTCCGCTAAGGTATCATTCGCACGTTCGACCAGGCTGTGCGCGGCCGCCGAGCTCGCGGCCGGCGTGCGATCGCGCAGAATCACCACCGCGCAGGCTTCTGCATTGCCGCCGCGCTCCAGTCCGAGGACGACGCAGTCGCGCACTTCGGGCTGTCTGCGTAGCGCTGCTTCGAGATCCTCGGGGTAAATATTCATACCGGCCGAGGTAACGATCACTTCCTTTTTGCGGCCCCTGAAAAAAAGATGGCCCTGCTCGTCGATGGCGCCCAGGTCGCCAGTGCGAAACCAGCCGGCATCTTCTTTCTGCGCCACCTCCTGGGGTTCGCCTGCTTGCCAGTAGGCGCTGGCGACGCCGCCGCCGCGCACCAGAATTTCGCCGTCGGCGGCGAGCTTCAGTTCCCGTCCCGGCAGAACTTTGCCGATCGACCCGCGACTGGTATGAAAAGGATGGTTCAGGCTGATCAATGAAGTCGTCTCGGTCAGCCCGTATCCCTGGATGACGGCGTATCCCAGCCGATGCCAGAATTGTTCCGTGTCGCCATGGAGGGCGGCACCACCGCTGATCAGCGCCCAGAATTTCCACCCGAACTGGCGGTGGATGTCGCGGAACGTCCACCAGCGGCGCAGGAAATGCTGGCTTTCGGCGGCAGCGTAGCGGGCGGCAAATTTTTCCCCGGCCCCGGCGTCATCCCGATCGCGTTCCACTTTCTGCTGCAGGGACGCGATCATGCGCGGCACGGCCACCAGCACCGAAACGCGTTCGCGCCGTATGGTCGCCAGGATTGCGGTCGGGTTGAAATTGTCAGCAAACACGACCGTCGCGCCCAGCAGCGGAGGCAGAAAAATTCCCAGGAATTGCCCAAAGACATGGCTCAGCGGTAGCAGATTCAAAAAGCGGATCGGGTGCACGAGCCGCTCGTATTTGCGATACTTTCCGATCTCGGCTTCGATCGGAAGCAGATTGCCCATCACGTTGGCGTGAGTGAGGACCACTCCCTTGGGTTCGGCCGTGGTGCCGGAGGTGAAAACAATTTCGAGCGGATCGGAGGGTTGAATCTCGGCGGGGCGGAACCGTTCGCGGGCACGTTCGGCGACGATTGCGGCCAGATCGGCGGGAGCGATCGTCTCGATGCCGGCAAGAAAAGCGGCCCTCTCCCGCGGACATAATGCCAGCCTGGTGCGGATCTGTGCGCTGACGCGAAGGGCAAAGTCGGGGCTGGCCGCATCATCGACGGGAACCGCCAGGACTCCGCAGAGCGCGCAGCCAAGAAACGCCGCCACCCACTCGGCGCAGTTCTCGCTCCACAACAGCACGGCATCGCCCTTGGGGATGTTTCTCGCCTGCAGTTCGCGGGCCACCTGATAGGCCAGTTCGCAAACACGCCGGTAGGCCCATCGCTCGCGCCGGTATCCGCGCGGAAACACGTAAGCGCACTCGTCGCCCCAGCGCTCGAAATCGTCCAGCGAATCCAGTAGACTTGTTCGCACACCCTGTTTAGTAGCACAATTCCCACAACTTTACAGGCCGGAAACTGCTACCGAACGGAATTCGAAGCGAAACGGCCGTAGGCAAGCGACCGAAACGACCGGCCACGATCTGGGGCTTAATGACGGAATTGTTTCCATATCGCAGCGCGCGATTTCGGATCGCGTTCGCACTGTCGCTCCTGAGCCTGACCGGCTGTCAGGCACCCAGTTCGACTAAAGGTGCCGGCTCGGCCTCATCTTCCATGGCGGCGCGACCGGAAAGCCGCCAGGATGCCCGCCAGAGCAGTGGGCCGGTCCGCGACCTCAGCCGGGACGAAGCCGCCGGCGGACACATTCTGCGCAAACATGTGGGCGAGACCGATGAACAACTGCGGCAGCGCCTGGAGCGGGAACGCCACATCACCGGGGCGTCAACCTATACCGACCGGCCCGCCGCTGAGCGCGCCGTTGGCGCTGCCATCGCGGCGTCCGAAGACCGCATTCGGCGCTGGCTCGACCGCTCTGGCGGACATCCCAATCTGGTCCTCGACTATGACAGCCCGACCCCGGTCGGACGCACCATCAACCGTGGCGAAAACCAGGCCCATCCCTGCTCGCATGCGCTGGTGGTACTGAAATATGCGGGACCGAACGACTACTACGTCTTAACTTCGTATCCGGAGTGTCGCGAATGACTTCAAAACCGGAAATTATTGTCGCCAACTTCCCTGCGTTACACACGTTTCTGCGGGGCTACTTTCACGAGGATGTCGCCGACGAATATGGAACCGCTCCCGAGGCGGCCGATCAGTTCTGCGAGGACGCCGAAACTGACGAGCGCATTCCGGTTGCGCGCCAGTGGCAGCAGCTGATCGATCTCACCGGAGGAAACCCTCCCGCTCTGAACGCGGCATTGAAGAAGTTGGGCAGCGCCATTCAGTTGGACGAGGAGGAGATTCCGCTGGTTTCGGCGATCTTCGCCCGTTGCCTGGCGGTCAAGCCGCACAAGCGCCTCGCGAACGAATAGATGAAACCGCGGCCTCGGGCGGAGAAAGCAACCCCGCCTCTGGCCCCGTTGGTGGCGTCGGAGCGGCGCGGAACATTCCTGCCGCCTTACACGATCGCGTCCCGGTGCTGTAGCATTACGGGTTGCAGTGAGGGGCAGGAGGGCTCGAATGGCGCAAGACAGCTTGACGATCACCGACAACCGTACCGGGCAAAGCTACACTCTGCCGGTCGAAAACGGAACCATCCGCGCGATGGATCTGCGCAAGATCAAGACCGGTCCCGAAGACTTCGGCCTGATGACCTATGATCCCGCATTCATGAACACCGCCTCCTGTCGGAGTGCCATCACCTACATCGACGGCGATCGAGGTATCCTGCGCTACCGCGGCTATCCGATCGAGGTCTTGGCCGAACACTGTACGTTTCTCGAAGTGGCCTACCTGCTGCTGTTCAGCGAACTGCCCGACTCGACTCAGTTGAAGCATTGGGTTTACGACATTACGCATCACACCATGCTCCATGAAACCACCAAGAAATTTGTCGAGGGATTCCGCTACAACGCGCATCCCATGGCCATGCTGGTCAGCACCGTGGCCGCACTGTCGACGGTGTATCCGGATGCGAAGAACATTCACGATCCCGCCAATCGCCTGCTGCAGATCAAGCGGCTGATCGGCAAGATGCCGTCGATCGCAGCCATGTCGTATCGCCACAATGTCGGATTTCCCTACATCTATCCCGACAACGATCTCACGTATCCCGAAAACTTCATGAACATGCTGTGGAAGATGGTCGAGCCCAAATATGCCGCCAATCCCGTAATCGCGCGCGCTCTCGACATCCTCTTTATTCTGCACGCCGACCATGAACAGAACTGCAGCACCAACGCCATGCGCGCCGTCGGCAGCGCGCATACCGATCCCTATCTGGCCACGGCTTCGGCCGCCGCGGCGCTTTCTGGCCCCTTGCACGGAGGGGCAAACGAAGAAGTGCTGCACATGCTCGACGAGATCGGCCGCAAAGACAATGTGCCGGCCTATATCAAGAAGATCAAAGAAGGCAAAGGCAAACTGATGGGCTTCGGGCACCGCGTTTACAAGAATTACGACCCGCGCGCCAAGATCATCAAGTGGGCCGCCGACAGCATTTTCGAGGTGACCGGGCGCAATGCCAGGCTGGAGATTGCTCAGGAACTGGAACGGATCGCTCTCGAAGACGATTATTTCGTAAGCCGCCGGCTCTATCCCAACGTCGATTTCTATTCCGGCATCATGTATCAGGCCATGGGTTTCAAGCCGGAGATGTTCACCGTGTTGTTTGCGATTCCGCGCACCGTCGGCTGGCTGGCGCAATGGCAGGAGTTGCTGGGCGATTCCGAACAGAAGATCGCGCGGCCGCGCCAGGTGTGGATCGGGCACGAGACCAGGGACTTTGTGCCCGTCGACAAACGCCCCGTCGAAGTTGGATCGTGATCGGGTGCCGACCGATGCCCTCCGCGGTCGACCCCTTGCGGCCACGGACCCGAGCACGGCCGCTCGCTAGCTGCCCCGGGTTCCCAACCTCTCGGCTGCGCCGGAACCTCCAGCAATCGCTCCGATGATCAACAAGGGCTCCGCGCCGCAGCGAACCGCGTCGGGCAACGGCGCGTCCGGCGACTCATGGGAGAGATCCTCCTCGCAGGCGAAGAAGCGCAGAAACGCACGGCGCTGTTGCGTGACCTGATCGCGAATGGTGCCGCGCAGCATGGGGTAGCGTGCTTCGAGCGCGTCGAGCACGAGCCGCTGGGTGACGGGCTCCTCGACTGCCAGTTCCACTTCGCCCGGAACCTGGGCCAGGGTACGCAAGTGCTGCGGCAGCATGACTCGAACCGCTCGAATCATGGCTTCGATCCTGCAAGGTCAATGTTCGGCAGCCGGTCGGAATGCGAGTTGACCCCGCGAAAACAGGACTTTCCGAGGGGGTTCATCGCCGCGGCCACCGGGGACCGTGTACGTCTGGCGAGCGGAGTCGCCCCATGGCCTGCCATGCGTCGATCGGTGACCGGCCAAAATGACGACCGGCCTGCGGTCGTTCGCCTGCGATGAGCGCCGAGAACTCCACCTCGGCGTCAGCCTTTGGCGCCCGGCTGAAGTCGCCGGTCGCGCTGACAGCATACCCAAAGCCTATCGAGTTCAAGACCAAGAGCTTCCTCATCATTCTTCCTCTCCCGGTCGCTTCCCTGCGATCGCTCGCGGGTTGTCCCGGGCAGTGTGCGCGAAGCCTCTAGGGCAGCGTTTGCACCTCAACCGACAATACCGGTGGCAGATCACGCACAATCGGAGCCCAGCTGTCTCCGGCGTCGGCCGAGGCATACACCTGTCCGCCGCTGGTGCCGAAGTACACGCCGCATTCGTCGAGCGAGTCCACGGCCATCGCGTCACGCAACACGTTTACGTAGCAGTTTGATTGCGGCAGGCCCTGGGTGAGCGGTTCCCACTCGTTGCCTCCGGTGCGGCTGCGGAACACCCGCAGCCGGCCTTCGTGAACATAGCGCTCCGAATCGCTCTTGATCGGGACGACGTAGATGGTCTCCGGCTCGTGGGCATGGACGTCGATCACGAAGCCGAAGTCGGTCGGCAGGTTTCCGCTGACTTCCTTCCACGAATCGCCGGCGTCATCGCTGCGCATCACGTCCCAGTGTTTTTGCATGAACAGCACACCCGGTCGCGAGGCGTGCATCGCCAGGTGGTGAACGCAGTGTCCAACCTCGGCCTGCGGGTCGGGGATATGCGCGGAGACAAGTCCCCGGTTGATCGGCCGCCAGGTCTTGCCGGCATCGTCGGTGCGAAAGGTACCGGCCGCCGATATGGCAACGAAGATCCGCTTCCGGTTGCTCGGATCGACAAGGATGGTGTGCAGGCACATGCCACCGGCGCCCGGCTGCCACTTGGGGCCCGAGCCGTGGCCGCGCAGTCCGGAGAGTTCCTCCCAGTTCTGTCCGCCGTCGGTCGACAGGAACAGGGCAGCATCTTCAATCCCCGCGTAAACCGCGTCCGGATCGGTGAGCGACGGCTCGAGATGCCAAACTCGTTTGAACTCCCACGGATGAGGTGTACCGTCGTACCACTGGTGAGTGCCGGGGACGCCATCATAGCTGAACTTGTTGCCCACCGTCTCCCAGCTCTTGCCGCCGTCGTTCGAGCGCTCGATCAGCTGCCCGAACCATCCGCTCGACTGCGAGGCATACAGCCGATTGGGATCCGCGGGCGATCCTTTGACGTGGTAGATCTCCCAGCCCGCAAAGTGGGGGCCACTGACTTCCCACTGTTTGCGCTTGCCATCCGCAGTCAGGACAAACGCGCCTTTACGCGTCCCCACCAGAACCCGTACTCGACTCACAATTCCTCCGTCGTCTCTGCCTCATGCCCCGCGCCTGAGCTACGGCGGCCGGGGTTCGCACTTGGTTGAGACCCTATCAGACCTGCGTAATTGTCCTTGTCCTTCGCAGCGGCACGAGCGCCCGCAGCTGTCGGTCGCGCAGAAATAGTCCGAGCCATACCAGCATCCCGAACAAGACGGGAAACGGGATCTGGAACAACGGGTTGCCCGCCCGCAAGTTAACCTCGGTTGCGCCGCCCAGATAACCGGTGAGCAGAATCGCTCCCAGGGTGGAAGTGCTGGGAACCGCATAGACCGCGACACAGACCAGCAGGACGGTCCCGATCACGCGGGCGAGGCCGACGGGATAGCCAAGGCGGACGAATGCATCCACGACCTGGGGTAGGGCCAGGATTTTGGTCACCCCGTCAAGGATCAAGAGCGCAACCACCAAGGCGCTGAGGATGCCTCCCGGCCAGAGACTCGGCTTCGAGAGCGGACCACCACCTTGCGTCGCTTGCATGTTATAGACCTCCGCGCATTCTCGAGGGGATCGCCCAAATTTGTGTCGCGGGTGCAATTGCTGATTGAGCCGTAGCCGTCACTCGTGGCATTATGGGACAGGTTACTTGCACATTGCAAGTTATAATGGCACTCAATGTCAGGGCGAAAAAAGTCGCGGCGCTCGGCCTGCCCCCTGAATGCATCGGTAGAGATGTTGGGCGATCGCTGGTCGCTCTTGATCATCCGCGACATGATGCTTCGCGGCTTGGGTGCCTACAAGCAATTCATGGAGTGCTACGAAGGAATTGCGACCAACATACTGGCCGACCGCCTTCGCCGGCTGCTGGCAAACGAAATCATCACCGCGCAACCCGATCCGGCGGACCGGAGGAAACTGGTTTACATGCTGACCGAAAAAGGCATCGATCTTGCGCCGGTGCTGACGGAAATGGTCCTGTGGGCGGCCGCGCATGAAGAAACCGGCAATCAGGCGCTGGTGTCGCTCATGAAGGCCGACAAGGGAAAGTTTCTGGCGGGAGTGCGACAGCGCTGGGCCGAAGCACGGTCCCCGGCCCGATCCTGAGGGCCGGGGGGGCCGAAAACGACGACTCGTGCCCTACGGCTTGATCAGCCCTTCTTCCTGCTCGGCTTGGGCTTCAGGGTCTTGACATATTCGTAACTGAGCTCGAGATACCTCTGCAGCTCTTTCGTATTCTTCAACAGTGCATCCGGAACGGCGACATATTCCTGCATGGTTCGGCCGTAGGCCTCGAAGAGAGTGGTCTTGTGCTTCTTCAGGAACTCTTCTCGCTTATCCTCCGGCAGCCGGATGGCCAGGCGGCGGGAATCGTGCAACAAAGTAAACATGTGGCCATTCAGAGATGTGTATGGGTTGGCCTTGCCCTTGCGCTCGATTGCGGGACGAGTCGCGAGCAGTTGGTCGTAGAGAGCGACAGCAGTGGCAGGGACGGTCTTGTTCATGGGAGCGCCCGTCATCGTTGCGCAAATGGAACGGTCATAGCAACCGGCAAGAATATACACCAGTCTAGACGAGCGGCAAATCGGTTTGCCCATGGCCGGAGCCGCCGGCACGACTGGGTATGTGCGCGGCTTGTGGCCCGCTTTCATCCTGCAAGGCATCGCAGATGCCGAACCCGGACCGTCCCCAGCGGAGCGCAAGCCAAGTTACGGTCGAGGGCTTGGGCACAACCTAATGAGAGTTCCCCGGGCGGGAGTTTTCGACTTTGATTTTTGCCAGGCTTCGCTTTTAAGTCGCACCCAGAATCCGAGGTGGACCGGGTGAGGCGCAGATCCTGCCTGATCCCTGTCTCCATCTGGCCCCGGGTCGGTTCGCGGGTGAGGTCGGGTTGCCGCAGAGGGGGAGTGAGACGCGCCCGCCTCGACCGCCCTTGCTCCCATTCGGGAAACCGCGAGCGGCGCTTTCTCGGAACCGGACGTACACTCCCTTTCGGTAAGCCCCGGTAATCGTTGGTAACCACTGGACTGCGAGTACCCGGCCTTACAATTACCTTACTCCGCGATCTCATTGCGTGCTTTGCGGGGTTTCGTCCGGGAATCTCCCGGCGAGGTTGAGATCCGTACGGCGCTGCCGCAAATCGCAGGCGCTCGACGATAAAAAGGCTGGAGTCCGCACCTTATGGCGTTTGGTTTTGGTTTTAACAAACAGAAGGTTCTCAGCGCCGCGGAAAAGTTTGTGCAGCAGGGCAAGCTGCAGAACGCCATTGCTGAGTACGACAAGGTCATCAAGAACGATGCCAACGACCTCACCGTCAATAACACCATCGGCGATCTTTATGCTCGTCTGGGCGACAACGCCAAAGCCATCGAGTGCTTTAAGAAGGTTGGCGATGCGTACGCTGCCCAGGGCTTCACCGTCAAGGGCATTGCCATGTACAAGAAGATCACCAAGCTCCAGCCGAGTGTGGATGGATCTCTGAAACTGGCAGAACTCTACACTCAGCAAGGGCTGTTCAACGACGCCCGCGCCCAGTACCTGCAAGTCGCCGAAGACTTCATGAAAAATGGCGAGCTGGAGCAAGCGGTGCGGCTTTTCCAGAAGGTCCTGGAAATGGATCCGGAAAATGTCCCCATGCGCGTCAAGCTGGCCGAGGTCTACGTGCGGCTGGGCAAAAAGAAAGAGGCGTGGGAAATTTTCAGCTCAGCAGCGGAAGCCTTGCGCGCACGCGGCTCGCTGGCTGCCGCCGAAGACATTTTGAAGCGGATGTTGACGCTCGATCCGGGCAACAGTTACGTCTTGCTGCTGCGCGGCAAGGCCGCGGTCGAGGGGGGCGATCCCAAGCATGCCATCGAGTATCTGGAAAAGGCTGCCGACCTCGATTCCCATCCGGACGGTCTGTGCGACCTGTTGAAATCGTATTTGCAGATCGGCAACCTGACCAAGGCCGGTCCGATCGCGGAGAAGCTGCTTACGGTGCACAACGATCCGGAGGGGCTGTTTTTGCTGGCAGAGGGTTCCACCCGTCTCGGTCAGTATCGCGAGGCGCTCGACGTTTATACCCGCCACGCCGACCGCCTGCTGGCCACCGACTCGGCGAAATTGCTCGGCAGTCTGCATACCATGGTCGCCCATGTGCGCGACGATGCCGGCGCACTGGATCAACTGTTGCTCCTGCTGAACAAGGCAGGCGAGAGCACGCATGTCAACGAAGTTACCGAGCTGCTGGCCCACGCCTCGGTCAAGAATGGCGATCTGGCCCGTGCTCGCGATCTCTACCGCATGTTGGCCACCACCGAGCCGCAGAATCAGTTGCACATGCAGAACTACCAGCAGGTGATCGGTCGCATGGAAGGCGCCGCACCGGAGACAGGGATCACGGCCGAAGAAGGGGCGGTGATCGTCGAAGAGCTGGAAGCGACCGCGCCCGTAGTCGATCAGTCCTATCCCGATCACGTCGCGATCGCGGTGCGCTCCGCGGTCACCGATGCCGACCTTTTCCTGTCCTACAATCTGCCGGACAAGGCGGTTGTGCCGCTGCTCGGGGCGCTGCCGCAGGCACCGCGCGACGTGCGCCTCAACCAGCGCCTGGCGGCTCTCCATACCCGTTTCCAGCGCTTCACCGAAGCCGCCGTCTGCTGCCGCACGCTCGAAGGTGTGTATCACGACGCCGGCTATCCCGATGAAGCCATGCGCTATGGCGAACTGGCCATGCGCTATGAGCAGAGCGCGGAAGCCGCGCCGTCCTCTGCGACATTCGTGGCCGCCACCTCGGGGATGGCTCCACCGGCGGCCACGGCGGTTCCTGCAATTGCCGCCGCGCCTTGGCCGGGGAAAGCTCCCGCCGAGCTTGATCACCCGGCTGCGGGCTCCGCGCATCCGGAATTCGCGGTCCAGGAAATGGCGGTCGAAGCTCCCGCCGGCGCGCACGAACTCTCTTCTTTCCACGATCCGTTCCCGGCGAACGACCCCTCCTCCGACCTGTCGTCGGAATGGGAGCATTCGCTGGCCGTCGATGAGACTGCTTCCGCCGCGAAATCGCCGGCTCCCGGCCAAAACGCAGCCGACGCCAGCAATCCGGAGATCGCCGAGACGGTTGAAGAAGTCCGCTTCTATCTCGAGCACTTCATGACCGACCAGGCCCGCTCGGGAATCGAAAAGCTTGAGACCCTGACCAGCGACGCCAGTATTCTCGATCCTCTGCGCGCCGCGCTCGCCTCCGCCGGCCAGCCGCCGGCCGAGCCCGAACCCGAAATCGCAGAAATCAATGCTGATGATCCCGCGGAATTCGAAATCGACACCCAGCACCGGGCCGAGTTCGCCACCTCGCCCGACTTGCTGTCCGGTTACGACCACAAGCCGCACGACCTGAACCAGCCCGCGATTGGGTTCGAACCTCCGTCCGAACTCGCGCCCGAGCTGACGCAGGCCGCAACTGATCCCGCCGCACCCGTTCATGCCGAGACCAGCGAACTGAATTCCTTTGTCGCCGATCTGGAAGCTTCGCTCGGCGATTCCTTCCCGCAGGCCGCGGCCGCAGCCGCCGAGGCTCCCGCGGTGGCCGAACGAGCCTTGCCGGGCTGGCCGGTGGCGCCGCCGTCGAAACGTTCCGCCGCCCCCGCTCCGGCTCCCGCCTACGAGCCGGAAGCCGAACCCGTAGCCGAGCAAGAAATTGAAGCGCCGGCGGTTGAGGTCCCACCCGCTCCCGCTGCACCCGCGATCGCAGCCTCCGCGGGAAGCGCTGCAGCCGCAGCTCCGGCCATGAGCTACAGTCCGACCCCGGTCCGGCCCTTGGGGGATGAAGCGCAATCGGTCCAACCCGCCGGCAGCATTGATCTGTCGGAGATGTTCGGCGAATTGAAGCAGGAATTGGAAGAAGACGTTGCCGCTGCCGACGACGATCCGGAAACGCATTACAATCTGGGCGTCGCGTTCCGTGAAATGGGACTGCTCGATGAAGCCATCGCCGAATTGCAGAAAGTCTGCACTGCCCTCGAACGCGGCCATGCTTTTGCGCAACCCGTCCAGACCTACACCTGGCTGGCGCAGTGCTTCCTCGATAAAGGGGTCCCTGCTGCCGCCATCCGCTGGTATGAAAAGGCCCTTACCATCCCGGGGCTGGATGAACAGGCGCGCGTTGCCATCAACTATGAGCTGGGTTCGGCCTGCGAGGCCGCCCAGGACAAGCCTTCGGCCTTGCGCCATTTCACCGACGTCTACGGTGCAAACATCGATTATCGCGACGTGGCCGAGCGCATTCAGGCCCTAAAGTCGTAGAATGCACGAAGTGGGTTCGCAGTTTGCGTGGGGATAGGGTTAGGTCCCGCGCCCACCCCACGGCTTACTTACACTACGCGTGCCATGATTTCCGATCCCAAGCTGCCTTTTACCGGCAACCCTACCAGTGTCGAGGAGCTCAAGCCCTCGCCGGATGACTTCGGCCCGATGGCTCCCGCGCCGGCGTCGGCCACCCGCGCCTCCGCTTCGGCCTTGCATCTGTGGCTGCGCCGCATCGGAGTGCTTTTGTTCGTCTTTCTCTGTGCCACGCTGGGAGTGATGCTCATGATCTTGCCGTGGCGTTCCGAGTGGTCCGAAAATCCTCTGCTCTTGCCGTATCCAACTCTCCGCGCGCTGTTTGCCAGTGGCTTCGCCCGGGGCGTCTCGACCGGCCTCGGTGCACTCAATGTGTGGATCGGATTCTGGGAGGCGATTCAATATCGGGAGGAATAGAGTCGTCGGTCGCTGCTCGTCGGTCGTTGCTCGACGATGGAACGTGTGACTGCCGTCCATGTCCGGCCACTTCAATTCCGGACGGGTCACCCCTAGCGACCGGCTTCAGGACAACTGATTGACTTATGACCGAGCCAAAGATCAAGCCCGCTCCTCTTGCGTATCAGAATGAACCCTTTCTCCGCAGTCCCGACGGCAGAATTCTCCGGCTGCTTTCCGAATATAGCGAGCCGCTCTCGCGCTTCCGGCGCGAGCAGATCCAGGACACGGTCGTGTTCTTCGGTTCCGCCCGCGTGCACAGCCGCGAAAATGCCACCCACCATCTGACGGAAGTTCAGAGCAGCCTCGCCCAGGCATCCCCCGCCCAGCAGGTCGAGGACATGAAGCGCGCCGAAGCGGCGGTTGACATGGCGCGCTATTACGAAGATGCGCGTCGGCTGGCCTTTCTGCTGACCGAGTGGTCCACCAATATCCCAGCCAAACGTCACCGTTTCGTGGTCACCACCGGCGGCGGCCCCGGCATTATGGAGGCCGCCAATCTCGGTGCTCACGAAGCCAAGGGAAAGACCATCGGCCTCAACATCAATCTGCCGTTCGAGCAGTGCCCCAATCCGTATATCACGCCTTCGCTCAACTTCGAATTCCATTACTTCTTCATGCGGAAATTCTGGTTTGCCTATCTGGCCAAGGCGCTGGTGATTTTTCCCGGAGGCTTCGGTACGCTCGACGAATTTTTTGAGATCGTTACGCTCGCGCAGACGGAGAAACTGGCGAAGAAGATTGTGATCGTAGTCTATGGCAGCGAGTACTGGAAGAAGATCGTCAATTTCGACGCCATGGTCGACGCGGGCGTGATTTCAGCCAAGGACCTCGATCTGATCAAAATGTCTGATTCGCCCGAGGAGAGTTTCGAATTCCTGAAAAAAGAACTGACCCGCTACCATCTCGGCCCGCAACAACCCGCCCGCAAGGGCGAAGCGGCCATCCCGGAAATCGCCAAGACCCGCCCCTAGCGGGGCCGAAGCGGGTCGGGCGCGGACCTGATCGGTAGCGGCTTCGCCGGGTCCCGCCTGATAAGACCCGGGTTCTTCGCGGACCCTGACTTCCGCGACCCTCCTCGCGGCCGCCGTCGCAGCTGCCTCGCTCCGCGGTCGAAAGCGGAGAATTCCAAAATGGCTTTCGGTCACTCAAGGCGCGGATGTGAAATGCCAGTGGATGGCTGCACCCTCGCAAGCCTTGCCGGGAACGAAGTCGAACTCACGCCGCGCGAGTCACCCGGCGCGCCTTCTCGTAGTAGCCTGAGAGCGGATGGCTGATCGCTGCCTGCTCTATTACATCACCGACCGAAGCCAGTTCCCCGGCGATGAGTTCGACCGCCGCGGCGCGCTGCTCGCCAAGGTTTCCGAAGCCGCAAGTGCCGGCGTCGACTACATTCAGCTCCGGGAAAAAGACCTGAGCGCGAAAGAGCTGGAAATGCTGGCTGGGGACGCCCTCCGCGCCCGGTGCGACAGGATGCCACCGGGAACTGGAAATCGGCAACCAAGGACTCGGCTTCTTATCAACCATCGCACCGACGTTGCCCTGGCGGTGGGAGCCGATGGCGTTCACCTGCGCTCGAACGATGTGGCAGCCTACGAAGTGCGTCAGGTGATGGCGGTTTCGGCCCGGGGGCCTCTGGCCAACGATCCTCCCGTCGTATGTGTCTCGTGCCACACCGCCGCCGATGTCTTCCGTGCCGAAGCCGAGCAGGCCGATTTCGCCGTCTTTGCTCCCGTATTCGAAAAACGCGCTGCACCAGGAACCCGTCCCACCGGTTTAGCAGCATTGCACACAGCCTGCCAGGCCGGGATTCCCGTCTTCGCTCTCGGCGGTGTCACCCTGCAGAATGCCGCCGCGTGCCGGAAGGCGGGCGCGTCCGGCATCGCCGCGATCCGCTTGTTTCAGGAGAATAAGATCGAGGACGTCGTCTGCGCACTGCGATCGCTCGAAGGCAATGGATAGCCCATCCGATTCTAGGCAACCGCACTCCCCGTCCCCGGCGAATGGGTCCGGGGATCGGCGCTCGGGCAAGCCTGCCCGAAGCGAGGAGTCCGGCTCAGAGCCGAGCCCAAACTCGCCCACGGCTGGCCCCGAGAGAGACTTGGAATTCAATCTCGCCCCCATCCCCTCCGGATGGTTCCTCATGGGCTGCGACATCGGACAGGATAACGAAAAGCCCGTGCATCGCGTCTGGCTCGATGGGTTCTTACTCGCCGCCTGCCAAGTCACCAACGCCCAGTACGGACGTTTCCTCGAGGAGATCCACCATCCGCCGCCGCCATTCTCGAGCGACCCTGCGCTCAATGGTCCGGATCAGCCCGTCGTAGGCGTATCGTGGCACGAGGCGAGCCGGTACTGCGAATGGCTCAGCGGAAGCAGCGGAAGAAGGTTCCGTTTGCCAACCGAGGCCGAATGGGAATGTGCGGCTCGCGGAGGTCGCCAGGGTGCGCTGTTTCCCTGGGGGGACGCGCTGCCGCCCGACTACCGGGATCGCTGCTCCCGGCATTGGCAGCAGGGCCCTGAGCCCGTGGGCCGTGCCGCACCGAACGCATACGGTCTCTACAACATGTGCGACAACGTGCACGAGTGGTGCAGCGACTGGTACGCGCCCGACTACTATTTGGAGTCGCCCGAGCAGAATCCACGGGGCCCTGCAATCGGCATTCGGCGAGCCTCTCGCGGAGGATCCTGGCGCCACCACATCAAGATGTCACGCTGCGCCGCCCGCTCCAGCATTCCACCGGAGTTCCGCTATGCGGACTACGGATTCCGTGTCGCATGCGACATCGAGTGAGGTAAATTGGGATTCTATGAACGATGTCGCCTCCCACTACCTGGAAGAGATGAAGCGCCAGTTCCGGGGTCACAAGCGCATGGGCGAAGCCGCGATGGCACAACTGGAGGATAAGGATTTCCTCGTCGCTCTCGATCCCGGATCCAATTCCGTAGCCGCGCTGGTCAAGCACATCGCGGGCAACGCGCGTTCCCGCTTCACCGACTTCCTTACGAGCGACGGCGAGAAGCCCGATCGATTTCGCGATCAGGAATTTGAAATCTCGCCCGAAACAACGCGCGCCGACATCATGCGCTCGTGGGAGCAGGGGTGGTCGCACGTATTTTCCACCCTCGACTCGCTCCGGCCCGAGGATCTGCAACGCACCGTAACCATCCGCCAGCAACCGCACAGCGTAATGCAGGCGCTCAACCGGGCGCTCGCCCACTACGCACAGCACACGGGGCAGATCGTGTTCCTCGCGAAACATCTGCGCTCCGAACAATGGCATACGCTGAGTATTCCCCGCGGGAAGTCCGAGGACTACAAAGAAGTCGCCCCGAGCAAGGGAGCGGCGAGACCGGACACCAAGGGATCCGCAAGTAAGTTCTCTTCCCGGGTGCTAAAATAGACCGTTTGCCGTTTGAATCCCGATCAATAAAGGGGGCTTCCATGCCCAGCACCATGCTCGCGGTGGTCAAGGCGGAAGCCGCGCCGGGCGCGGAAATTCGCGAAGTCAAGATTCCCAGCTACGGACGCACCGACGTTCTCTGTCAGGTCAAAGTCGCTTCCATTTGCGGCACCGATCTCCACATCTACGAATGGGACCGCTGGGCCCAGGGACGCATTCATCCTCCGTTGATTCCAGGACACGAATTCTGCGGCGAGGTCGTTGCTTTCGGCGACGAAGTCACCAGCGTCAAAAAGGGAGATTTTGTGTCCGCCGAAATGCACGTGGCCTGCGGCAAGTGCCTGCAGTGCCGCACCGGTGAAGCCCACATCTGCCAGAACGTAAAAATCATCGGTGTAGACACCAATGGAGCCTTTGCCGAATACGTCGTTGTCCCGGAGTCGAACGTCTGGAAGCTCGATCCCGCCATCCCGCCTGAATACGCTTCTATCCTCGATCCGCTGGGCAACGCCGTGCACACTGTGCTGGCCGGAGAAATTGCCGCGAAGACAGTCGCCATAACCGGCTGTGGCCCCATCGGACTGTTTTCGATCGCAGTGGCGCGCGCCGTGGGCGCAACCACCATTTTCGCCATCGAACTCAACCAGCACCGGCGCAACCTGGCGACAAAGATGCACGCCGACTATGTGCTCGATCCGTCGAAAGACGACATACGCGCGATCGTCGCCGAAAAGACCGGAGGCCTGGGTGTCGACGTCATCCTCGAGATGGCTGGCCAACCCGACGCCATTCGCCTTGCCTTCGACATCGTGCGCCGCGGTGGACGTATCTCTCTGCTTGGCCTGACCTCGAAGCCCATCCCGCTCAACTTCTCCGAAGACATCATCTTTAAAGGGCTCACCATTCAAGGCATCAACGGACGCCGCATGTACCAGACCTGGTACCAGATGACCGCTCTGCTCAAGAGCGGTCGGCTCGATCTTCACCCCGTCATCACCGATCGCATCCCGATGAAGGATTTCTCCCAAGCCATGGCGCGGCTGAAAACCGGCGAGGCCAGCAAAATACTGGTGTATCCGAACGGAACAAGATAGCGCGGAGCTTGGCAATCGAGGGGCGCCACCGGACCATGTTGGCCTGGTCTCGACGGTCGAGTTTGCGCCGCTTGCGTTTTCTAGCCTAGCTTGGCAACCACCGAAGGCTTCGAGCCCTGGAAGGCGTAAAACACTATGTAGAGATAGCAGAGAACCGGAAGAATGAAAGCGTGATGAATCCCGATGCGGTCCGCCAGCAAGCCTTGCAATTCAGGAATCACTGCGCCGCCCACGATCGCCATCACCAGCATGCCCGAGCCGTCCCCGGTGAGTGGTCCCAGTTCCGCAATGCCCAGGGTGAAAATGCTCGGGAACATGACGGAGTTGAAAAAACCCACCAGAATGATGCTCCACATGGCCACATGGCCGAACGTGAGCATGGAAACACAAACCAGCGTGGCCGCGGCCAGCCCCGCGATGCCCAGCAGAAGTCCCGTCTTCACTTTCTGTAAAATGGCGGAGCCGATAAATCGTCCCACCATGGCGCTGAGCCAGTAGTAGGATACGAAGCCGGCGGCAACCTTTTCTGAAATATTGCCAATATTGGACTGGCTGAAGTAATTCACCAGGAAGCTGCCGATGGCAACCTCCGCTCCAACGTAGACAAAAATCCCGACCGTCCCGAATACCAGTTGACGGTACTGCCAAACGCTCCCCGCGGAGGTGTCGCCCGCGCGATGCTGGGCCGCAGGCATTGCAGGGAGCTTGAACCTGCCGATGAGAATGCCCAGCACGAGCAGAGCAATCGCCAGCCCCAAGTACGGCAACTTGACCGTCGCGGCCTCATGCAGACGATAGGCGTGCAAAGCGTCCGGCGAAAGTTGTCGCATCTCCATGAGGCCCAAAGCGACCGTACTCAGGATGAACGCCTTGCCAAACCACGGTGCGAGAAAAGTTCCCAACGAATTAAAGGCCTGGGTAAGATTCAGCCGGCTGGATGCGGTGCGCGCCGGCCCGAGAACACTGACGTAAGGATTGGCAGCCACCTGCAGGGCCGTGATTCCGGCAGCCAGCACGACGAGAGCGGCCAGAAAAAGCGGGAACGAAGGGACGCTTGCCGCCGGGATAAACAAAACGGCTCCGAGAGCCATGGTCAACAGCCCAGCCACCATTGTTTTCTGGTAGCCGATCCAATCGATCACCTTCGCAGACGGAATCGAAAAAACAAAATAGGCGGAAAAAAATGCAAACTGGATCAGCATCACCTGGGCATAATTCAGGTCGAAAATTGCTTTCAGGTGAGGAACCAAAATGTCGTTCAAGCAGGTGAGAAATCCCCACATGAAGAACAGGGTCGTCACCACCGCCAGTGCGGCCCGATGGGGTGTCGGCGGAGCGGACGCGAGCGCTTGCGGTGGCAGGTTTGTACTTGGGATGGTGGGCATCGCAGTCATGATACATCCCCACCCAAACGCGCGTATAGCGACTGTTTAGGCGCCGGGGCTCCCTCATCGTGGTCGTGGCCCTGTTCGGATTTGGCGCCAATGCTGCCGGAGAACTTAGGACTGTAGTAAAACAGTACTACCGGGAGAGGTGGCCGAGTGGTTGATGGCTCCGGTCTTGAAAACCGGCATACCCGAAAGGGTATCGGGGGTTCGAATCCCTCCCTCTCCGCCAGAACTTTATCTAGCACTTGCGTCATGGTGATGCCTACACTGGTCACCATGAACCGCGAATTCAACATCACCAAACGAGTTCAAACCAGCAATGGCCTGCGCTACTGCCGGGTAGTACTTGTAGTGCTTTCTGCATCAAGCCCGATGCAGTGATCGTCAACGGCAAGCCCGAGCGTCACACCGAAGGCGCGTACTACCTCGAATGGCATGAAGGCGCGAAACGGCAACGGCCAAAGTCGGTTGCGGCATCGTTCGCTGACCACCTTGACGAAACGAAGCTCACCAAGAAACGCAAGACATATGCCGCGTACAGCACGGCCTTGAGCTATTTCACTGAGTTCTGCCACAAACTGAACATCACCGACATTGATCGCAAAGACCTGCTCAAGTTCTGTGCCTTCCTGCGCGACGAGAAGGAGCAGGCCCCGCGGAGCGTTTACAACAAGTTTGAAAATCTCATGGCTTTCCTGAAGGCGCAGGGGGTTGGTGGGCTGGTGGGCAAGAATGACTGGCCGCGCTTTACGGAAGAAGAGCCGGAGAATTACGAGCAGGAGGAAGTGCGGAAGCTGTTCGCGGTCTGTGATGCAGGGAAACGATTGTGGTAGGAGTTCTTCCTGATGACCGGGATGCGGGAACAGGAAGTCATGTACTGCTACTGCTCGGACGTGAACTTCGTCGCCACCAGTACCGTCCGAGTCAGCCAAAAACCAGATCGCGGATGGAGAATCGACTGCGGTGTCGAAGTCAACCTACTTCCAGCTAGTTCTGAACATCGATCAAAGCGAAGGACACTTCCTCCCGCACATTTGATACGAAGGTATCGTCGATACCATTGTCCAATTGTTTTATTCCCTCATGTCTGGCCTAATCGCGGTCGTGAGAGATGCCGTTGATCGTGCTTAGAAAACTTGTTTGTGAAGAAGAACGTAGCATGCCTGAATCTATGACGGAATCTGTGGCACAAGAACAACAAGAACGGAAGGTAAAAACGCGCACCGCTGTGGAGGGTATCGCCGGCTTCACCATCGCCGTCACGGCCATGGCGGTGTTCGCCGTCTTCGTCGCCACGGGAGTCTACGCACAGGACAAGTACTCGCTGAGATCACCGGGCGGAATCGCGTTCTCCGACTTCAGGGGATACGAGGACTGGGCCTCGGTCTCTTCCGCCCGGAGCAACGAAGTGCTCAAGGTAATCGTCGCTAATCCGGCCATGATTAAGGCGTACGAGGCCGGCGTTCCGAGCGACGGCCAGTCTTTCCGGGATGGCTCCATGATCGTGGAGCTCCAGTGGAAGCCGAAGGGGAGCACGGAGGCCCCTTTCGTCGTGGAGGTGGCAGACATCTTTACCCAGGCTTTCGTCATGGAAAAGGACGGCAAGAGATTTCCAAAAAGCGACGGGTGGGGATACGCGGTATTCAACTAAGACGCCGCATCGAACCAGTTCACTGCTGATCCCAAAAGCCTCTCCGACTGAGAAAACGCGTGCCATACGGCCGTGAAGGCGAAGGATTACATCTTCCACCCGTACGAGAAGCCTTGAACCGCACGTGTGGCCGGGAAGTCAAAATAGAAAGGCCGTTAAAAAAATCTGATTGAGGAGGCTAGCATGGCGGTCACCACGGAAATCGCGCCGAATATCTATCGCATCTCGATCTTTGCTCAATGGGGGAATTTTCAGTTCAACCATTTTCTGGTGAAAGACGATGAACCGCTGCTGTTCCACACCGGGCTGCGCGGTATGCACGCGGAAATTCGCGAGGCCGTCTCAAAGCTTATCAACCTTTCCGAGTTGCGCCACATCAGCTTCAGCCATTTTGAGTCAGACGAGTGCGGGTCGCTCAATGATTGGCTGGCGGCAGCGCCCAACGCCGATGTGGTCTGCAGCCAAGTTGGCGCCCTCGTGAACATGAACGATTTCATTGGTCGGGAGGCACGCGGCCTCGCTGACGGCGAGACCTTTGTCACGGGGAAGTACCGCTTCCGCTACTGCCAGACTCCCCATCTGCCCCACGGCTGGGACGCTGGCGTCCTCTTCGAAGAAACGCAGAGAACGCTGCTGTGTTCGGACCTGTTCCATCATATGGGCGACGTCGAACCGCTCACCTCTGCCGATGTCGTGGGCCGCTCGCTTCAGGCGATGAAGGAATTTCAGGCGGGCATTCTCGCGGCGTATGTGCCCTACACACCAATCACCGCGCAGAACTTGAAAAAGCTCGCCGACCTAAAGCCCAAAACGCTCGCCATCATGCATGGCTCTAGCTTTACAGGTGACTGCGCCCGAGCACTCGATGAACTCAATGTGATGTTCCGCGAGGTCTTCGGCCCGCAGAAGTAGAGGGGGAACCTCCGATAAAAGGATCATTCTTAGCGGATTGAGCGGGACAGCCGACGAGTCGTCGGCACACCAACAAGTTATCAGCGTCACGAGGCCCCAGTGGCTTCGGTTCCCCGCAGTTCCCTGCAGCGCCTTGCAGCTTGACCTCGCGTCAAAAGGACGAATTACGGTACGTTTTGCATGAAGTAATCGATGAAGGCGATGCAGGTCAACAAGGCAGAAGGGAACAAGGCTCTTCCCCCGTGGAGTTACCGAAGCTCGAAGCTGGCTGTCGTGTTTCTTTATTAAGCAGTTGACGACGCCTTTGCCGTGGTCACTGCTACCAAGAACTTGGCAAGCCCCGTGTTGATTCGAGAGGAGTTATTAACCAAGTTCTTGGAGGAGTGCACTGGCAGGTATTTCCAGGGGTAATTCATCAATGTGAGCAAGAATTTTCCTTTGTTCGGCTCGTCCGATCAGAATTCGGAGCAGCCGATTCGCCGCTTCTTGGCAAGAACCAACCATCCCAATTCGTTTGAATCACTTGCGGAGCTTCGCGGGGGTGAGCTTGCACCTTAAGATAGCCAAAAAGACCAGCTCTGGCCGCAACTTTGGTGCGCGGGCCGGTTTTAGCAGAGTGCCTGGTTCACCACTGGGCGATTAGGGAGATTCCAAAATGCCTCATCTCAGCCCACTTCGTGCAGTTCTGCTGTGTATGCTAGCTGCTGCCTCCGCTGCCAATCTGCACGCCGCCGTCAACATTCTGAATGCCGGCGCCAAGGGCGACTGCAAAACCGATGACGCGCCCGCGATCAACGCAGCGATTCAGGCGATCGCGAATTCGACGACGCATGAGGGCAATATTTATTTTCCGCAGGCCCCGGGCGGGTGCTATCTGGTGGATGAGCCGATTGTTCTGCCGGGCGAGGTCTCATTCACTGTGAATAATGTAATCACGCTTGCCGGCGATGGGCAGGGCGTGACGATCATCAGAGCCGGGGCGGCAATCGAGACGGTGTTGGAGAAGAACGTCGTCTACAACACAGGCGACACGGTCGTCGACATCACCTTTGACGCGAATGCGCTGGCACAGCATGCCATTCTGATCCGGGGCGGGGCGGGCCTGCACTTCACGCGGATCGAGGGTCTCAACGGGTTGGCGGATGATTTCAATTCCACCATACCCACCACGATTTATGGTGGCGGCTTTACTGTGAACGACAGCAATTTCATCAACCTGAAGACGTTTCCGCCTTACAACATCTACCTGGTGAACACGAGCGACAGCGAATTTACCAACAATGTGTCTCAGAACGGCAGGATCGCCAACATCGCGGAGTCGGGCGGCGGATCGAACCACTTTGTGGGTAACCATGTGTTCGGCTACCCGCGACAGTATTGCCCGACTTATAGCTTTGTGGCGGAATTCACATCGATATGGATCGGCAACCAGAGCGATTGCTCGAACGAGGCGGCAATTTTGGTGAATAACTGGCAGGCGCAGATTCAGAATAACTTCATCCAAGGCGCGGCCAACCATGCCATTTGCCTTACCCCAAAGGCGGGCAATGTGCTGGTGCAGGGCAATGAGATGGGTTTTGCGAAAACGAACGCGCCAACCGACAACGCCATTGTGCAGGGCGTGATTGAGAACGGGCAGGTAAGTTGCGCGGGAGAAGCGGTGCACACTTCGACCTGGGGAAACCCGCTGAACTACGGGGCGACTAACTTTGTGCTTGGCAATTCGCCTAGCAGTAACGAGAATCTGTGGGCGGGCCTGTACATGGGCAAGGTGAACCAGACGGCAGCGATTGGCATCGGCACACCAGCGCCGCAAGCGACGCTGGACGTGAACGGGTTTGCACGGCTGAGTGTGAACAGCAGCGAGCCGGCGGTTTGCCAGGAGTCGAATAAGGGCGCGATTGCGCTCAACAGCGCGAGCCGGATCTGCGTGTGCGACGGCAGCGGATGGAAGATGGATAGCACGGGCCAGGCGTGCAGCTGGTAGGCAAAGTGCGCGGGTCCCGGATGGCGCGATATCAGGATCGCGTGAAGCGATTTCCGGAGTCCGCGGATGGAGGGCTGTAGAGATTTATCACCAACAAACAATTCTGGCTAGTTGTGCTACCCCAAGTTCGGGCAATATCAAAACCCCTCTCGACTCAGCTTCTTTGATTTCCACACATCGAATCGGGAATGAGGACCTTGACAATTGATTAAGCGCACGTCAAAAGAACGGCGGAGAATTGGGGTGCAGGGGGGAAGGAGCGGCAGCCCCTTTCCCTTGCTTACTCGCTGTGTAAGAAGGGATTCATGGGGGCGCTCCCAACATAGGCTCTAACTTGAGCTGTTTGGGCTTGAAGTGGCATGTCAACTTCCGAGAACTCCGTTTTCCGCCAACTTCCTGTTTGCCGACCATCCGGAGTTTGCCAAATACTAGCCGCACCAAAGCGGAGAACCGCCTCTGCAAGCGGAGCGATCTCCTAAGTGTTGCCGACAAGTCTCTCGAACTTTTTCCTGGCGGATTCGTTTTTGGGGTCTCTCCGGATGGCGTCCGCGTAAGAGTGCTGCGCCTGTTGCCGATCGTTCATAGCGAGGTAATAGTCGCCAAGCTCTTCATGAACCTTGGTTGCATCAGGGCGGCAGTGCACAGCCCAATCAAGATAGCGCTTGGCGCGGTCCCATTCCCGACGCCCCATTTCCTCCTGAGCAGCGTCAAGAAAACCACTCAATTTGAAGACCTTCAATTTGATCGATGTATCGTAGTCGGCGTTCGCTGCATCGAGTTCACCGCGCAGCCTCTGAGCGTCTGCCCGAACAACGTAGAAGCCATTCTGACCCAGTGCGATTCCACCTTCGCTTAGCTGAAGCGCCTTCTTCATGTCGCCTCCGCCAATCCACGGCGTGTTCATATATGTGTATGCGAGATAGTAACGGGCTGACACGTTACGAGGGTCGAGCTCGAAAGTCCGCTGGTATGCATCACGCGTCCGTCGTTGCCATTTCCATTGCTCGACCATTCCTGAGGCTCGCCGCAAATGGGCGAAGTTGACCATCGCCTGTTGGAACGCGTTCAGTGATTGCTTTGGCTGAAGAGCAACGGCCCTGGCCGCTGCGAGATCAGCTGCATCGAGCGAGCCACGCTGCCATGCTAGTTGGGCGAGTAGGTTCAATTCGCCGTCGGAGACATCCTTCGCGGTAGCCCGCAGTTGCAGATCCACTTCCACTCCGGCTGATTGTAACGCCTCGAGTCTAGCGACGTAGGGCGCCAGCGAGGGCCAGGTTGCAACATATACGGAGCGCTCGATGCCTGTAGGCTGATCCATGTAAATGATGTCGGATAATCGTAGATTCTGCGATCCACCCGGTTCTCCGAGAGCGTGTATCGCGAAAAAGCAAAGCAGCAGGAATTGGACTCTTTTCATCGAAGTGCTCCATCGTGCTCGCCCTCCCGGTGCATGCACGAGCAAGACGCGTTGTCGGTTTGACGCGACCGTCGTAGTGGATACGCACTAGTCGAGCAAGATGTTCCCGCCTCCAAAATCAAGCGTACCGTTCCCAGCTGGATTCTGATATCCGTTTCCGCATGACGCGCAAAACCGTCGGCTATCGGTTCAGGTCTGTGGAAAAACATTCCGCTCCAAGCCGAACGCCATTCCGGTGCAGGCAAAGACTGTTCGGCTAGCCACCGGAATCGGTATTCAGCTTCAGGCCGGAATGCTGTTCGGCTTCACAACGGGATGGCGTTCAGCTTCAGACGGAATCGCGTTCACCTTCGCCCGGATTCCCAGCGGCATTGATCGAAGATAACCTTGACGAAACGAAGCTTGCGAAGCCCAACACGCTGGCAGCCTATACAACGGCGTTGAACTATTTCACGGCGTCGTGCCACAAAGTCGACACTGAAGACATCGACCGCAATGACCTGGTCAAGTTCTGTGCCTTCCTGCGCGATGAGAAGGAGCGGGCCGCGCGCCGCGTCTGCAACAAGTTTGAGAATCTCATGGCTCTCATGAAGGCGCAAAGGATTTGCGGGCTGGTGAGCAACAATGACTGGCCGGGCTTTTCGCGTCCAGAGCCTGCACTACCGCCCGTTTCTTGCTGAAGAGGCGTTCGCATTCCAGAGCTATCTTGCGGAGCAGGAGCGGGAGAGTCCGCCAGCCGATGGCCGGTGCGGCGGGTGGCGGATTTTGTGAATTAGTCATCGGCGTTGGAGGCCAGCCGGGTGGGCGCGACCTCCGCTTGATATTTTCGGCTCTCGCGACGGTATTTTGGCACCCTCTCGCCGACAGGCAAGATGTGTCGTAGTTGTTGCAACATCTTACGCCACCGCCGCAATGGCATTTGGCATGCACAAGCTCATCCGGATGGGTGTCTCTTTGGCAAGCCTCATTGCTGACGCTTACCCATGGGAACGTCTTATGCAGAAACCACAGCGAGAACTCGTCTGCTCACTCTGCGACAAGCGAGTGACAAGGGGAGAAGATACATGCGTCGATAAAAGCGGCAAAGTCGTCCATACGGACTGCCGCGCACAACAGATCTTGCAAGGCGACAGTGCGGTCGCGGCTTAACCACCCGTGGTCCTCGATTCCTCCCGACCGCTGATTCTTTGTGCCTGGGTCAGATGGCATTCTTAAGGGCGTCCTCAAGCTTAGCTTTGTGGCTCAAGACCTCGTCGGTCAAATCTGTATCGACGTACTAAAGCCATCATTCGCCCGAGTAGGAGAACTCCAGTTGTCGATGTCGGGCAGTAAATTCCAAATCACCTTTGCCGCCGCAAGCCTCAAGACCGACCCTACCGTCGGTTCCCGCAGACTGGTCCAACGAAGACTAGTCTGGAAGATCTCCGCATTCTTCCGATGCCCCGTTTTAGGGCATAGGCTCCTCGCGAAAATCGACGACCTTTGCGCGTTGCTATGGAGCCGATATGACCAACGTAGAGTACCGCCCGACGAGCCTCGGCGACAAATGCGTCTGGTGCGTCAACGATGCCAAGCGAGAAGCTCTCCAGAGCCAAGTTAATCTGACTGCGGTCGGCCGCTGCTGCGATGATACGAGGTGCATTTGGCTATCAGCGGAGAGTTGCCGGCAAACCTGCGCAGCGTGACGGTCGGTTGATATAGATGTTTTGGCCCGGGCAGCTCTCCACCTTCCACCACCACAATGAAGTGAATTTCTGAATTTCAGTGACCAGAATGCCATTCTCGCACTTTGATTTAGCGTGGATGGACAGCGGAACGGAGTTCTGTAATTGGGAACTCCCGGTCCTCAAAAGCGATGACCTCTTCCGAGGTGAAATCGGTCCCCTGGCGGTCTGCGATCGAATACAGTTAGTTGCCACCGCCTTCGATCGCACACCTCGCACGCGATCTCGCGGAGGTCCATATCAGCAGCCAAGTCGATTTCCGTATCGCTTTTGCTGCCATATCGCTAGCCTCACTTAACTGTCTTACTGCTTCGGTTTGAGAATCTGCTGTTCGGCGCGCAGCCAGTCCTCTTTGTCCTGGCCCGGTTCACAACCACGACTTTCGTACAACTCATAGGCCCGCTCCCTGATCCTGTCTTGTGGAGCACTGACGGTCATCATCACAGCTTTGTCGGGAGAGCTTTTGGTAATCGTCAATTGCGCTTGTTTGGCGGGTTTAGGACTGATCATTGAGGAGCCTCCGGGTGCTAAAAACGTAAGAGGAAGGTACTTCAGATGAGCTGACTTAGTTCAGAGGATCTGAAAGAGGAGAGGAACTGCTCACTCACTTTAAAGCCTACGCTGAACCCTCATCCGTGTCCAGTCTAGATCCCGAACCGCCCGAACCGCCCGAACCCCCCGACCCCGCGAGAGCAAACGGAGAAAAAGCGCGTGTTGTTTTCCCGTCCACGCGGAAGACTCGGGGGGCAATGATTCGGGGGGCAATGATCAAGATGAATGGGAACTTCTCGCCGCCATCTGGGGTGCGGGCGACAGGAGTCTGGCCGCACAACGCATCAAAGCGGACAAATCTTGCGCCGCTACCAAGTATCAGCAGATCTCGATCACGGCATGGTGGCGATCGACAGGGAACTTGCCGCCGCCGGCAACGAGCTTTGCCTCGCCGTGCACGATAACAAGGCCGGCCTTGGCGCGGTTGGGGAGGCAGTAGGGCGGTAAGCCGGTGCGCCAGCGCCAGAGGAAAGGTGTATCGTGAACCTTGCCGCATCCTCTCCTTTTTGGAGGTTCTATGTTGCGCGACCTTCCGTTACGCATTGCCAGTGCATCCGCCCTGATTCTAAGTTTGACCGCTAGCCTAACGCATCTTGGTGCCCAGCAGGCACCCGACGACCTTCCGACTATTACCATCCGAGCCAACACCCGGTTGGTGGTTGTGGATGTCGTGGCGACGGATAGAAAGGGTCAGCCCGTGACCAAGTTGAAGCCTGAAGACTTCACGCTGGAAGAAAACGGTAAGAAGCAGAAGGTCTCGGTTTTTGTACCACCAGGCGTTGCCGGCAACAAGTCTTCATCTTTAGCACCTGTGCGTCCAGGCGTGCTTTCCAATCATTCCGAGAATGTGATTTCCGCTGGAATTCCGACCGTGCTGTTGCTGGATGCGGCAAACTCTGATTTCAAGGACCAATCCTACGCGCGCTCGCAGATGTTGAAGTATGTCTTGGAGCAGGGACAGGCTGAACGCGCGATGGCCGTTCTGACGCTGACGGACCGGCTGAGAGTACTGCAGCAGTTCACGAGCGATCCGCAGGCACTTGTCACCGCCATCAAGAACCTGACACTTCAGGAGCAGATACTACAGCCAGCGGCTGCGCGGCCTGAGGCGCATGCGTTACCAGACAGCCCTGCAATGGCGGCTTTGATCATCGCGAACGACATGGCGGCGGCTCAGACCTTTCTAGCCGCCCAGATTGGATATGCCACTGAACGTCGTACTCTGATTACAATAGAAGCGATGAAGGCGCTAGCGCGGATCCTCGGCGGGTTGCCAGGACGCAAGAACGTAGTGTGGCTGACTTCTTCTTTGCCGTTTGATTTGGTCCCCCAAGACCGAGACGTGAGCGATGCGGAATTATTGGCCGAACTCCCTGGCCAGGGAAAGCAGAGGTCGGTTGGAGTGAACGCCGCTGGCTCGCAAGCTGCGGAGCAACGCGAACTCCATGGCCAGGAGATCCGCGAAGCCGAATCGCAGTTGGCCGGTGCCGGCGTCGCAATCTACCCGGTCGATCTCAACGGCCTGGTTAGCGGGATGGAGAGCTCGGCGGACAGCGCAGGGTCGGTCTACAGCGACAAGGCACTCAGCAACCGAGCCTCGGCGCAAATTTCGGGCCTGCAATCCAGTCACGGCACGATGGAAGAAGTGGCCAAGCAGACTGGCGGCAGAGCATACTTCAATCAGAACGAAATCAAAGACGGCATAGCACTCGCAGCCTCCGACGAAAGAGGTTCTTACACTCTTGGTTACTATTCTGACAACAAGAAATGGGACGGAAAGTTCCGTAATATCAAGGTCAGAGTATCTCAGGACGATACTCAGCTCCGCTATCGCAAGGGGTACTTTGCGATTGAGCCCGGCCCGGCAAAGAATCACAACTACGAACAGGACGTAGCCGCCGCTCTGGCGGTTGACGTTCCGGCCACCCAAGTTTCTTTCCAGGCGCAGGCCAAGCCCATCGACCCTTGCAAGATCCGGGTCGTTTTCCTAGTCGATGCCCATACCCTAACCGCGGAAGATTCGGGCGGCAAAATGAAGATGAATGTGAACCTCTACGCCACGGTCTGGGGCGTGGGTGACAAGAATCTGGCCTCACAAAGCATCAAAGTGGACAAGTCTTTCGACACCGCCACGTATCAGCAGATTCTCGATCACGGCATGATGGTACCGATCGACATGGAGGTTCCCGCCGGTAGCAAGGAGCTTCGACTGGCCGTGCTCGATAACAAAACCGGCTTCATTGGCACCCTGAGCGGGCCGCTCGGACAATAGTACCCCGGGTGCAGGGTGGAAAATGTGGACACGAGGCCGGTTTGGCTATCTGGTAGCCAAAGGCTTCGGAGTTCCGGCATCCGGAGATCCACCTGATCGCAGACTGAGACGAAGCGGATTACCACACGCTCGTAGAATCAGGCGCGTGATGGAGGTCTTTTCTGTCATCGTCCCAAACGACTTGCCTAACCTCCTATCACTGGATCCGCGACTTCTTCACGCACTACTCGGGAGTCTTCGACCGGAACCTCCGCTTATGTCGTTAAACCATTTGATGTCAAATAGATATAAGGTATATTTGATATTTATTCGTGATTATAGTGTAATTATGCAGATATTTTGGTACACTGCAGCTAGCTGTTAGGAGCCAGACTATGGCTGTGTTCACCCCACCAAGACCGGACTTGTTGGCATACCGGGAAGCGACGACTCTGGAGTTTCCCAGACTTGTCAATGAATTGACGAAGATCATCGGAAAGAAATTGACGGCGTACATCGCATCTGTGAAAGACACGCGAGCCATCGACCGCTGGATCGCGGGCTCGGAATCGTACAAGGGTGCTGAAGAACGGCTGCGTTTTACTTATCGCTTAGCGAAGATGATCAATGATAAAGAAGGTCCGAGAGTGGTTCAGTCTTGGCTCTCGGGATTGAATCCCGAACTCAGGGACCGAGTGCCGATCCGCTTGCTCCGAGATGAGGACATCGAGACCATAGGCCCGGAGATCCTTGGGGCCGCACGCGCCTTCCTGGCTGGCGGGTAGTCGTTTGAAACCCTCCGGCGTAATTTATCGACTGGGCCGGGTGCCGGACCCTTGGGCTGTACCCGACTGGGCAGCCGGCCGGACCGGATGGAACATTCGGCAACCGATTTGATGATCCCGACGCGACATACCGAGTCGTCTACGCTTCCTCTCAACGGCTAGGTTGTTTTCTCGAAACGTTGGCCCGATTCCGCATCGATCCCACGCTAGCGTCTGAGTTGGCCCAAATTGAGGGAGAAGACGATTACTTTCCTCTGGGAGAAGTGCCTCTGGAATGGCTTCAGAGAAGAATCTTGGGGATTGCAACGGCAGGAGGTGACTATGCTGACATCTGCAGCAGCGAATGGATCAGTCGGCTGCGAAAGTTATTGGCCGTTCATATGACTAGATTTGGCATTGAAGATATCGACGCCTCTGTCTTGCAGAAAACGGCACCCAGAACACTGACGCAGTTCGTATCGCGCATCATTTTTTACGCAGGCTTTTCTGGTATCTATTATCTCTCGAAGTATGGGCACGATATCGAGAACTGGGCTCTCTTTGAACCTTTTCAAATCGATGTGAGAGATCCCGAGACAGTCGGGATCGAAGACCCGAACCTGCAAGCAGCGCTTCGACTTCACTCCTTGAAATTCAAAGAATGATGGCTGGCTTATCCGGTCAAAGGGTGCTGGTGCCGGATCGGGCAGTGCGAAGGAGGAGCCAGTATACTCGTAGCAACCGAGCATCCCTCGTCGCACCAAACAGGTTGGAACATCGTCCGGAGCCAAAACATTGAAATCGATGCTCTTCAGTTGTCTAACCAAAAGGCGCTTCTCTCGAACCGATGCGGAACAAGCTGTGCATCGATTGATTATGAATGACCGCGGAGAGCGTCCATGGTGGCCAAAATCACACAGTCCTGGAGTTTAACCATGAATAAGAGAACCTTTATGAAACTCTTCGCGGCCGCCATGACGATCCCAACGGTGTCGCGCAGGTTGGTGTGGGCGGGAGGGGAAAGACTCAAGAACTGGGCGTCGAATCTCGAGTACAGTACTGATCGCTTGTACGCGGCCACGTCGCTTGATGAAGTGAGGGACTATATCAGAAAGGAAGCCAAGCTGAAGGTCCTCGGCACGCGTCATTGCTTCAACGATATTGCCAACAGTAAAAATGGCTTTCTGTCGTTGAAGCCGATGAACGAGGTGATCGCAATTGACCCGGCAAAGCACACCGTCACGGTGGCTGGAGGCATTACGTACGGCCAGTTGGGCCCCTATCTGGACAGCGAGGGGTTCGCGCTACATAACCTGGCATCGCTGCCGCATATTTCCGTAGCCGGTGCCTGTACTACGGCCACCCACGGCTCCGGGGAAAAGAATGGCAATCTTGCCACGGCCGTGTCCGGACTGGAAATCGTGACGGCCTCCGGCGACGTGGTGAATCTGACGCGCGAACGCGACGGCGACACGTTTCTCGGGTCGGTCGTGGGACTGGGGGCGCTGGGCGCGATCACCAAGGTTACGCTTGATATTCAACCGACGTACCTGATTCGCCAGTATGTTTACGAGAACCTGCCACTCAACCAGTTGAAGGATCATTTTGATGCGATCGAATCGAGCGCGTACAGTGTGAGTTTGTTTACGGACTGGCAAAAGCAACGCATCAACGAGGTTTGGATCAAGAGCCGCGTCGAAGAAGGACGGGCATTTCATGCCACGCCGGAATTTTTTGAGGCGAAGCTGGCGACGCACAATCTTCACCCCATTGCGGAACTGTCGGCGGAAAACTGTACTGAGCAGATGGGCGTGCCCGGTCCATGGTACGAACGGCTGCCGCATTTTCGCATGGGTTTTACTCCCAGCGCAGGCAAAGAGCTGCAGTCAGAATATTTTGTTCCCCGACAGCACGCGGTCGAAGCGATTCTCGCGGTGGAACGACTACGTGATCAAGTAAGTCCGCACCTCCTGATCTCCGAAATCCGGGCGATCGCCGCCGATGACCTGTGGTTGAGTCCCTGCTATCAACAACCTTGTGTGACGATTCACTTTACCTGGAAGCCGGACTGGCCCGTCGTAAGCAAGTTGTTGCCAGTGATCGAGAAAGAATTAGCCCCATTTCATGCGCGGCCGCACTGGGGAAAACTGTTTACCATGTCCTCGACTGAACTGAGAAGTTTTTACAGGAAGATGCCTGAGTTTATAGATCTGAGTAGGAAGTACGATCCGCAGGGAAAATTCCACAATGAATACCTGATCAGGAACATCTTTGTCAGTTGACGTTAGGTGTGTCGGCCGTGCGAGAATTACGAAAGCCACTCCAGACCCTTTGCCGCGCGGAATCTCGCGCTATTTCGCGTCGGTTATCGGCACAGCCATGATTGTGGCCAGCATGGTTGCGACTACCTTCTCTCTGCCGTCGATAATGGCAAAGGCATCCGCTGTACAAACTGTCAGCGTCCGTCCTGCTTTCTTCACTTGTGCTCTGGCCACGAAGGCCTCGCCGGCGGCGGGTGCGAGGAGATTCGCGTTTAACTCCACCGTGAGGACCTCCTTATCGTCTGCTGGCGTGGTCAAGGCGGAAGCTCGGCCGCCAAAGTGGACATAAAGGCCCGCTTGGAAAAGCTCTGCCGAATGCGTTTTTCGTAAGTCGTCACATATCTCCTCTAGCTAGCTGGACATTGGCACGCGATCAATTGGACCCTTTCGCAGGCGGATCCAGTCGACATGCGCCTTTGGGCATGGTTTAACACCGAGTCCTCTCTGTCGCGTCATCGCAATGATAAATCTTCTTCTGAGGCGAGTTTCGGAATCCGAACCGTGACACTCGCAAACACGCGATTGCGTGTTTTGAGCACGACGAGCGCAATCGAGATTTTACGCCAGGCTGACCGCAGGACAATCGTGGAAGTCCTTTTCGCTTAGTGAGTTGCCCCCACTCTTCCTGCCGAGAAACTACTCATAGCGACGCACGGCTGCTTCCTGATTTTGCCAGTTCCGCCGTAAGCGTCTGACCAACACACCTGTTCGGCAGGTGGGGTCTGTGTTGAAGTGTCCGGATGACCGCAAAAACAGAGTTGTCAGCGCCCAAGCGACGTACCCGTGCAGAAGTTCAGCAGTTGGCGGCCGAGTTTGTGAGCAGCGCCATCTAAAGAAACTGCGTTGGAAGAGAAGGCGTAGACCAACTTCTTCGGCTGGCCGTTTGGTGCCAGTGGAGTTGGCGGCCGGGAAATCGCCGACGCAGCAGGGACGGAGTTGTGGGCTGGCCGTGGTGCTGCTTGGCGGGCGCCGGATCGAGGTGCATCCTGATTTCGATACGAGTACGTTCGAACGCCTGGTGAATTTGCTGGAGCGAGTTTAGGCCGTGTTTGGACTGGGTCCAGCCACACGGATCTACCTGGCCGCCGGGGTCACCGACATGCGCAAGGGGGTGCGACATGAAGCTGATTCAACGATTGTTCAACATGGTGAGCTGAACCTGCGGTTCCGTCCGCAGTAGTCTATCGGCACCGGCGTGATTGGTAACGATCGGGTCGGAAGCTGTCGAGACAATATCCTTCGCGCAAGCGATGGGGATTGCCGGAAGCTGGCACTGGAGACGGGTGGAGAACTGCATCTCCGCCCTGCGTTTTCTCTATAAGAAGACGCTGAATCGGCGCGATCTGGCTTTCGACGATCTAACCGACGACTCTGTGCTCGCCTGAGCGCGACTATTGGACTGCTTCTACTTGTCGCTCTTGTGCGGCTCGTTGATTAGGCCCACCTTCCGAAGCAATTCCTCGAAACGGGGGTCGCTGCGCAGCGGATCGTACTTCGGATCCACCTTGATCTCGGTGAGAGCGGGGGAACGTTCCATATATGCTTCGTCCAAGAGAACAAGAACCTTACTCTTTTCCTTATCCTCGTCCGAGCCAGCATAAGCCCACAGGGACACACTCGTCCGGGAGAAGCCAAGTTTGGAGGCAAGCTGTTCAAATTTCGCCAGTGCATGTTGAAGTTGCTTTTCTTGGTGCCATCTTCCATACACGTAGGCCCTCGTCGCCCACACCCGCGGATCGTCCTCGGGACCCTGGATTTCCGTCAGCGCCTCTGCGAACTTGCCTTCTTGTATATGCGAAGCGCAAGCGATTCCGTTCGCGGAGGCAGAGCCCGACATGGCGCTAAAGGCCCGACTCTCGCTGATGGCGCGCTCATACTGCCGCGCGTAATAAAGAATCTTCGAGTAGTCACTGGCGATGATGAGCGACATAGGGTCCAACCGGCGCGCGCGTTCACTTTCTGCGAACGCTTCATCGAAACGTCCCTGCCAGGCAAGACACTCTGCGTACCACTGGTGAGCCGTCGGATAGTCGGGATTGAGCTGGATGGCACGTCGGAATTCTTTCTCGGCTGTCGGCCAGTCGTAGTCGTAGTTCTCTGCAATCAAGGCCAGGGAGGTATGCGCCTCCGCCAGGGTCTCGTCGAGTTCGAGCGCCTTGAGCGCTGCCGCCCGCGCTTTCGGCATGAACTCGCCATGCGGAGCTAAATAATAGGTGCTCATCAACCCATAAGTGTCTGCCAGACCGGCATAGGCATGGGCGTAGTTCGGATCTTTAGCTATGGCCTGCCGGAAGTACTCTGCCGCATGTTTGAATCCCGTCTCCGTCCTCTTGTTCCAAAAGTAACGGCCTTCCAAATAAAGATCGTAGGCCTCATACGAAGGGGCAGCATGTGTGACGGCGGAATGGCTGGCTGCGGTTGCCGCACGCCGATCGCCTAGTGAAAGCGTAATTTCATCGGTGACTTCCTGCGCGATCTCGGCTTGCACGTCCAGCAGGTTCTTGAGCTCGCGATCGTACTGCCTTGCCCAGACGTGTGTCTGGTCTTTCACATGAATGAGCTGAGCCGTGATTCTTACATTGCTGGAATCACGCCGGACGCTGCCCTCAAGCACGTACTGCACTCCCAGCTCGCGCCCGATCTGGTCCAGCGGCCTTGGCTTCTGCTTGTACAACATTACCGAGGTGCGGCCGATCACTCCCAGGTGCTCGGGGTCAAGACGTGCGAGTTCGGTGATCATCTCTTCGGTCAGGCCGTCGCTGAAGTACTCCTGTCCCGGATCGCCGGTGAGGTTCTCGAACGGAAGAACCGCGAGCAGAACTCTGGTTGGAGGGGGCCCGCTGGCCGGGCGGTGGAACCGGCCTGAGTAGATCCCCATTGCGGTCACCGCCAGAAACGCAATCGTCGAAGCGATTGCCCATCTCCGCAATCCCAGGCCTTTAGTGTCCGCCGGAGACTTACTCACAGCCCCCAAAACGGCTTGGTCTGCAACGATTTGATCCGCGATTTGGTCTGGCCCGATCTTCTCCTGCGTTCGTATTACGTCGGCTGCAGCCGACGTTTCTTCGCTGGGCGATGAGTTCCCCGGGGCTAGCCCCACTTCCGTCACGGCGGCGACAAATCGGTAGCCTTTGGCCGGCACAGTCTGGATAAAGTGGGGTTCGTCCGCATCATCCTTCAATACCTGGCGAATCTTGCGGACGGCCGCATTGATGCTGTTGTCGGTGTCTACGAACACCTCCCGTCCCCAGATGCGTTCGCTGATCTCTTTACGCGTAACCAGATTGCCGCGCTGCTCCAGTAAGAGCCTCAACACCTCCATCGGAATCCGCGGCAGTCTGAGGGCGCGCCCATCCCGCCGCAATTCGTAAGCCCCGAGATCGAGCTCGTAGCCGTCTCCAAATTGGAATCGTTGCGATGAGGTAATGGGCATACGTGCATGGATAGCTCGAAAACTGGCGTCAATCGGGGCTGAGCCAAGCCCTCTGATTCTACCCCGGTTTGCCCCTTTTCCACGCATCTCATTTGCCCTCACTCATTTACAAATTCATAAGAAATTAAGCAACGATTCAGCCCCTTGCTATTGGCGGTTTCGCTTATTTGCTCCAGGATGGCCCGGTTTCTAGGGTGAGGTCTTAACGGAACGCAATAGAAGACGAAGGACGCAAGAAAGAAGTTCTGTTAGCTCTATCCAGAACAAAACAAATTGCTCTAAAGGGAGATTCTCATGTCGCGCAAAAACGTTTCTTGCAGCGTTCTTCTGGTTCTAGTCTGCTGGGCCTCGCTTGTGGTCCCTGCATCAGCACAGCATTTCCAACAGGTTAAAGGCACTCTCGCCAGTGTCTCGGCTGGCCGAAATGAGGTCTTCGGCCTCGATGCCGTTTCCGGGGTCTGGCGATTCAATGCCAAGACGAGCGCCTTCGCCAAGATAAAGAACGCGTCGCTTGTCCAAGTTGCGGTGGGCGGCGGCACCCTCTCCCAGCTTGACGAGGTCTGGGGATTAGACGCTGGCGGCGGCGTTCACAGGTTCAACTACACCACCAAAACCTTCGATTCAATTGACGGTGTTTTCAGTCAGCTCGCGGTCGGCCCTGGCAACCAGGATAATTGCCATCCCTATGAAGTCTGGGGCGTCAACTCCGGGGACTCCGTTTTCCGATTCGACTACTGCACAAACGAGTTCTTCGAAATCAGTGGTTCCCTGACTCAGGTCGCAACCGGCGGAGGCGACGTATGGGGGTTCAACAGCTCGGGCAATATCTTCCACTTTAGCTTTGCCACGCAAACGTTCGGGCAGGTTGGGGGCGGCTTTATACAGATCACTGTGGGAGTGAACGACGTGTGGGGACTCAATCCCAACATTAACGCCTTTCGCTACGATCCCGCCACCGGCGACTTCAACATCTCACAGGGGTTTGTTCGGCAGATCGCGGCTGGCGGGGATGGCGTCTGGCTCCTCGACACTTCCAACATTATCTGGCGATTCGACTCCAGCAAAGAAGCGTTCGTCGAGGTTACGGGCCCTTTCAAGAATATTTCCGTCGGTTCCGGAGCCGGTGTCTTTGCGGTCAATTCTATAGGCGCTGTCTTTACATTCGTTCGACCGTAGAAGATGTGCCCAGCAACCGGGCGCGTTACTCAGAGGTTCCCGCTTGCACAGAAATAAAGGAGATCGCTAATGAAGAAACTATCGGGAAAGTCTGCTCTTGTGATATTAGCTGCCGTTTTGGGTGTCGCTTGCGTCCAATTTGGATTCGCACAAACCTTCAAGAACGTACCCGACGCCTCTGATTTTAGCCAGGTCTCGGCGGGTGGTCAGAGCGTATGGGCGCTAGCCAACTCTGGAGGCCTCTCTTTTTACGAAACCGGGTCAGGCGATGGCGGGTGGGTGTTTAACGGTTCCGCCCGCAGCCAAAAAAATTTGTCTGACGTGTCGTCTTTTGCCCGCCAGTTCCGATTTCATCATTAGAGGGCAGAATTGGGGGCCTCTTGAGAGAACTTCTCAAACAATGTTTTCAGGGGGTGATTAAATCCGCCGCGATTTTGCGCTGTTAGAGACAGGAAGGAAAAGAACTTCAGAAGATCCGACGTTCTTTGTCAACTTAAAGAGCTGGCACTTTAATGCCAGCAGGAAAACGGAGAATCAAAATGGAAAGCACAATTCTGAAATCTTGGCTTGTCGCGCTACCGGCCGCGCTGCTCGCGCTTGTAACTGCCATCGTTGTTTCGGTGGCCCCCGTTCAAGCACAATCTGCCGATCCCCTCGCAAACGTGGGGATCATCAACGTCATTGGCGTACGTGACAGCTCCACGGCACCCTTCTACATAAAGGGGCAGCCGTTCGGAAACGGGGTCTGGCAGCCATTAGACTCGCCAGTCCCCGGCGAGAAGTTCGCCACGATCCCCAGCGTCCCACAATTTGATTTTGGTGGCGCCGACTGTGAGACCGAGTACCGCCGGGCCGAGATCTGGACGGCAGACGGCAGTAGTATGGTCTACAACCTCGTTGATTACCGCTGCTTGCAGCCGTCTGGCGCCTCCACCACGAACGGTCTCTATGACATCGTCAGTGGAACGGGTCAGTTTGCGGGCATCACGGCGGGCGGTGGGATCTTCAGCATCGACGAAACCGCGGACGGTCACGCATTTCTTGCCCTATCAGGCATGCACTGCCCCCCGAAGGGTTGCGTCAAGAAGTAGTGACTGTGATGGTTTCGTAGGTCATCAGAAGAACCAACTGCCGCAGGCACGAGCGCCCCACGTCTCGCAATGTCCGAGGCGTGGGGCTTTGCTACGAAACGAGATTGCAGACCGTTCCTGAGGAGGCCGGGAATATGCCGAAAACGGCGAGGTCGGAAGCGAACCTCCGTTATCAGATGGGATGAGAAGACTTTTCCCCGACTGATGTGACAGCTGACGCATTCAGGGGTTGTGCTCATTGAGAATCGGCCCGATTCGGGTCAATGACTCACATGGCGCTGTTGCAACAGTCATGGATTTTCTGATGCAGCTGTCCTAGACTTTGGAGCACGGCGCCAATCTGGAAGGAGGCAAAGGGTGGGAGACGATATGGCGATGCGTCGTCGGACCCGTTGCCTGCACATGCACAAAATCTAGTTCCTCGCGAGTTGATTTGCGTCAGCGTATGTTCGTTCACATTTCGATTTGAAAGCAAAGATGAGATTCGTGAATACATCTCCTTCTTTGAAAAGAAAACCCACCTCACGAGCCGTATTCCCGATTTTCCCGAAGGAGGGGATGCCTTTTTTCGCTGGCATTCACAATGCTGGTATGAGCGATTGCCGATGTACCTTCAAGAGGAAGCTAAGAAGGTGAAGATTGTAAAGGCCCTGTATAAGGCGATCGCATTATGGGAAACGGGCAAGCTGCAAATAGGCCTCTCGGCGAGGTCGGTGAGTGACGCAATGTTACGCCAAACAATAAACGACGCAAGATGCCGCTGGTGTTAACATTCTTTGCCTGTTGTCTTTAGCGGCCGGCGGGCTGTCCTTTAAAGATCGGAGGGAAACAACAATGCAGAAGAAGAGTATCAACGTTCTCCTGGTTGTCCTCAGTGTACTGTTCGTGTGCAACGTATCGATGTTCGCTCAGGTGTCCCAGCCCGGAGCGCAAGATGTTTCGGACGCCGATGCACAACCGCATAGCCTCTCAGACCAAGACATCGAGATGCTGCGGGCGGACATACGCGCACAGCGGAAGCAGATCGTCGCGCAAAACATGAACCTCACCGCGGACGAGGCAACTAAATTCTGGCCGATCTTTGAGCAGTATAGAAAAGAAGCTATCAAACCCAATGACGAACGCTGGGCGGTGATCAAGGATTATGCAGCGAACCACAACACCATGACCGATGCGCAGGCTTACAATTACATCAAGAGATGGGCGGCCGTTGACGAGGAACTCATCGGATTGCGATTGAGGTATGTTGCGGTGTTTGAGAAGGTCATCTCGCCCAAGAAGACTGCGTTGTGGTACCAGATCGATCGCCGTATCGATCTTCTGATCAATTTGCAGTTGTCCTCGCAGATTCCGATGGTCGATACCAGCAAGTAAGCCGACGGGAAAGCCTCGTCTGCCTTGAACGATACTTGCGCCCTCGGGACGCCCAATAGCTGCGCGTTGACCTGCCGATGAGTGTGATTGATTCCATCACAATGTCGGCTCCTGTACCCGAGTAAACTTTGGTGGTTACCAACCAACCAAGAGCGCTCGGGAGAGAGGAGCCGAACAATGATCATTATAGGATGCGATTATCACCCGAGCTTTCAGCAAATTGTTTTGTAGATACCGACACTGGGGAACTGCAAGAGCGGCGACTGCAGCACCGCGAGGAAGCGGAGAAGTTGTACCGTGATTTGGCGGCACAGGGAATGAAGGTTCGTGTGGGAATGGAGGCGAGCGGACATGGGCGCTGGTTTGAACGGCTGCTTTCCGAGTTGCAGTTTGAGTTGTGGATCGGGGACGCCGCCGAGATCAACGCGAAGCGAGTACGCAAGCAGAAGACGGATCGCCAGGACGCGCAGCTAATACTGCGATTGATGCTGAAGGATGACTTTCCGCAGATCTGGGTACCGAGTTGGGAGAACCGCGATCTGCGACAACTGCTGTGGCACCGGCACCGGATGGTGCAGGCCCGCACACGGATCATGAATCAGTTGCAAGCCGTGGCACTGAATGAGGGCCTCCGCTGCAAAAAGAAGTTGTGGCGGGATGCCGGACGGGAACGACTGGAGGCGTTCCAGTTAGCCCCGTGGGCCAGCCAGCGGCGGAGCGATCTGCTGGAATTGCTGGACCGACTGAACCCGACGATCGGCAAGCTGACGCAGGCGATCGATTTGGAAGTCGAGAAGTGTCCGGCGGCGCGACGCCTGAAGACGCATCCTGGGTGGGTTCACTGACGGCGTTGGCCTTCGTGCTCATCATCGGGAAAGCGGATCGGTTTTACTGCGGCAAGCAGATCGCGAGTTATCTGGGGCTGGTGCCGCTGGAGACGTCGAGCGGGAACCAGCGCCGGCTGGGTCCTGACCAAGAGTTCACCATAACCTCTGATCGCACTCCGTGTAGTTTCTTGCGGTTGAAATTATAGCTACCACCAAGAAGACGGTAGTTGACGAAACCAGGCATTGACACTCAAACTTCGACTTCTTTCGATTCCGTTCGGAACTGAAGAGTTTGAAACTGGCGGTCGGAACTTGAGCGCTATCGGGATTTAGCAACAGTTGACCCGCCGACATCAAGTGTTCTTGCGGAAAACCTTTCGCGTATTCGAGCAGCCTGACGATTCGTCAACGACATTGTCAATTCTGCTGCGGCTAACGATGCGCCGGGTCTCGAAGGCAAATATCCATTCAACCGACTATTGCACTCGTTTGAGGTCCATTATCCAATCCGTTTCCCACGTTTTACCACTGTCGGTTGATTCTGCCTGCTCCCAGTGACCTGAGGTGGGTGTCATCTCGGACCATATGAGCCGTGTGCGGACTGGTTTCCCGTCTTCGGTATCGTCGTTCGCATTGAACGTTCCTACGCCATTGTGGAAGCTGCCTCTCACCGGCGGATCCATCGGCCCAAGTGGCGTCCTGCTGTCCATCCACCAGATCGACCACTGCCCCGTCTTGGCGTCGAACGATCGGAGAGCTACGCCGCGGTAAGTGCCGCCCGGAACTTCGAACACGGTGTCGTCGACATTAGCGTAGCCACCCATCAGTGGCTGGCAGAATAATGTCCCTTCGAATTCGATCCACTCGTGACTGTTGACGAGGCGATGCTTCAGCTTTCGATGATGGACTTGCCAGCG
>Ga0187847_10000076_pt1 | contig 108391 bp, 72 predicted proteins | sample June2016WEW_4_10_FD_132458 | JGI IMG/M metagenome (GOLD analysis project Ga0187847, IMG submission 132458) | Peatland microbial communities from SPRUCE experiment site at the Marcell Experimental Forest, Minnesota, USA - June2016WEW_4_10 | ecosystem: Environmental > Terrestrial > Soil >...
ACGGGCAGCGACTCCATCGCCTTGAAGAGACCGACAAAGTCGGCGCGCTGCATGGGCAGAAGCTTCTTGAGCGCGGCGCGGCGGGCTTTCTCGTTGTCGGCGAGGATCATGGTGCGCATGTGCTCGATGCGGTCTTCGGCAAAGAACATGTGCTCAGTGCGGCAGAGGCCGATGCCTTCCGCGCCGAAGAGACGTGCATTCTTGGCGTCGCGGGGGATGTCGGCGTTGGCGCGAATCTTGAGCCGGCGAATCGGATCGACCCAGCTCATGAAGGTGACCAGATCCGGATCGTCGGGCTGGGCATCGAGTGTCTTGAGCTTGCCGGCGATGACGCGGCCGGTGGTGCCGTCGAGCGAAAGCCAATCGCCCTGCTTGTAGGTGTGGCCCTTGACGCGCAGTTCCTTCTTGTCCTGGTCGACGAGGCAATCGCCGGCGCCGGCCACGCAGCACTTGCCCATGCCGCGGGTAACGACAGCGGCGTGAGAGGTCATGCCGCCGCGCGAGGTGAGAATTCCGGCGGCCACTTCCATGCCCGCGATGTCCTCAGGCGTTGTTTCGCCGCGGACGAGAATGATAACCGGGTATTTGCCGGCGGCGTGTTGCTTGACGGCTTCCTCAGCGGAGAAAACGATCTGGCCGACAGCCGCGCCGGGCGAGGCCGGCAGGCCGGTGGCGAGCACTTCGATCTTCTCGCCCTTCTCGATCAAACGGGGCACCAGGAAGTCGTACAACTGGTTGGGCTCAACGCGGTGAATAGCTTCTTCCTTCGTGATGAGCTTTTCCTTGACCATGTCGATGGCTACGCGAACGGCGGCCAGACCGGTGCGCTTGCCGTTGCGGGTTTGCAGCATATAGAGCTTGCCATCCTGGATGGTGAACTCAAAGTCCTGCATATCGCGATAATGCTTTTCCATCTTGCCGGTGATGGCTTTCAACTGCGCATAGCAGTCGGGCATGGCGCGCTCAAGCTCGCTGATGGGCAGCGGCGTGCGAACGCCACTGACTACATCCTCACCCTGCGCGTTCATCAGATACTCGCCGAAGAAGGCGTGTTCGCCGGTGGCCGGGTTGCGCGTAAAGCCCACGCCAGTGCCGGAGTTTTCGCCCAGGTTGCCATAAACCATGGCCTGCACATTGACCGCTGTACCCAGCCAATCGTCGATGCGATTGATGCGGCGATAGGTCTTGGCGCGCTCGTTCATCCAGCTGCGGAAAACGGCGTCGCGCGCCTGCACGAGTTGATCGAGCGGGGCCTGCGGAAAGTCCTTGCCGGTCTCTTTCTTCACCAGCTTTTTGTACTCGGCGATGATCTCCTTGAGCGCTTCGGGCTTCAGCTCGTAGTCGAACTTGACCTTGGCTTTCTTTTTGATGCCGTCGAAAATGTGCTCGAACTGCTTCTTGGGAACGTCCAGCACCACGTCGCCGAACATCTGGATGAGGCGGCGATAGGAGTCGTAAGCAAAACGGGGATTATTGCTGCGCTTGGCCAGCGCTTCAACGGCCAGATCGTTGAGGCCGAGGTTGAGAATGGTGTCCATCATGCCGGGCATGGAGAACTTTGCGCCGGAGCGCACAGAAACCAGCAAGGGATTGTCTCCCGTGCCCAGCTTCTGGCCTTGCAGCTTTTCCAATCGCTCGAGGGCGGCATACATCTCGGTGTTGACCGCGGGCGAGAGAGCGCCGCGCATGTACTCGCGACAGGCCTCGGTCTGGATAGTGAATCCGGGAGGCACCGGGAGCCCGGCATTGGTCATCTCGGCCAGCCCGGCGCCCTTGCCGCCCAGATCATCCTTCATTTTTCCGTTGCCTTCGGCCTTGCCGCCGCCGAAGAAATACACATGCTGGGTTGAGGTTGGGCCCGCTTTTCCAGCAGACGACTGATCCAGAACGCCCTGCGTCATGGGATAAAACCTCCGTATCTAAGATGCCGCTTTGGCGACGCCCAAGAGAGGGTGGCGAGACACAGGCTCAGCAATTCCACTGGAATCGTGCGGCTTTAAGGCTGAGCGCGTGCGGGTCATCCGGGCATAGGGCCGCGCTGCGCGGGATTTGGTTAGTCGTACTTACGAATATCGTCTTAAGTATACAGTTGCCTGTGCCGAAGGTCACATACGACTGGAAAAGCGCAGGAGTCCCGCGAACTTGCGATACGGAACTTCTGCGCGAATTGAGACGAAAACCGGCTCCGCAATGGTGTTTGCGGCCATGCCGGGCCAGTTTATGCGGCTGTGGATTCGAAGCACTGGCCGGAATCGCTACCCCAGAAAGCACGGTCGGGTAAGAGAATCCGGTCAAGCCCCACCAGCGTGAGGATCTCAGCCACGTGGGGCGAGGGATTCGCCACCATGAAAGAGTGGCCAGCCCGGCTGGCAGTGGAATAGAGCGAGATGAGCGCGGCGATTCCAGCCGCGTCAATGCGCTCGACCAAGCGTAGATCGAGGGTCACACTTTGCCTGCTCACCAGGGGCGCAAGCCAGGCAAGCAAGTCCTGTTCGGTGCCCCGAACGAGCTCGGCGATGTTGGCTTGTTCCGTGAGATGTGTTGATCCGGTCATTTCTGTCAGTTCGCCGGCGGGGAAGATAGCGGTTTGTATCGGATTTGGAATTGTGCCGGTCATGGTAAAACCTCCGTGATGATCTAAGGCCTGCTAACACTATTGTCGCGGCCACTTCAGAAGCGTTACAGGCCTGGTTCGCGGCCAGGGGAAGCCGCTTTACAGCATGGGCTGTATGGCTTTGGACGCCAGCCCCACGCTTTTGTAAGAAGGCACGTTAGCGGCCAAAGCCGCAAAGGAAGGAATATGCTGAAATCACAGGGGATAAAAGCATTTCCTCATTCCGTGCCGTGGGTTCGAGTGTCCGTTTGCGCTTGCCGCTGTCCGTAAGCGAACACGCTGGGAGCTAATACGCAACCAGGAGTGCCGGTGGTTCCGTGTCTGTTGATTTTCCCAAACCGATGTTAAATTCCGATGACTCCGAAATGCGCGCTCTGTCCGCTGGCTGGTCGAGAGAGCATGCGCGCAAACTGGCGTTGGAGGCGGGCTTTAATGAGGCCGGGTTGGTTGCGCTTCCGCACGCCAACGAAGAACGCGACGCGGCGCGGTACGAAGAGTGGGTGCGCGCCGGGCGCGCGGGAACAATGCGCTACCTGGAGCGGACAGAATTGGCGCAGGAGAATGAGACTGCGCGGCTGCTGCGGTCGCGGGCGGGCATTCCGTTTCCCTGGGCGCGCTCGGTGCTGGTTTGCCTGGCGAACTACAACAGCCGACAGCCGCATTCGATCGAGCCGGCAGCCGAGGGAGCGGGATGGATTGCGCGCTACGCATGGTCGGGCAAGGTGGATGCAAACGGTGTGCGGCGGCCAAGCGACTACCACAAGGTGCTGCTCAAGCGGATGAAAGCGTTAGAGGCGCGGCTGCATGAGTCGATTGGCAGCTTCGAGGCGCGCTGCTTTGTGGACACCGGGCCGGTGGTCGAACGGGCGCTGGCAGTGGCGGCTGGAGTTGGCTGGACGGGCAAGAATACCTGCCTGATTCATCCGAAGCTGGGGTCGTATGGGTTTCTCGCGGTTCTGGTGACTTCGCTCGAGGCAGATAAGGACAAAGCACCGATCGTGTTGCAGCCCGACCGTTGCGGAAGCTGCCGCCGCTGCCTGGAGGCTTGCCCGACGGGAGCGCTGATTGCGCCCTACCAGATGGATGCGGCCAAATGCATCTCCTACCTGACCATTGAGCATCGCGGACCGGTTGCGCCGGAACTGATGGAAGGGATGGGTCTGCAGGTCTTCGGCTGCGATATTTGCCAGGACGTTTGCCCGTGGAATCGGAAGGCGCCCATAAGCGCCGACCCGGAGTTAGGGGCGCGCGAGGAGCTGGTGAACCCGGCGCTGGAGTGGCTGGCGGCGATGGACGAGGCGGAGTTCGAGGGCAAGTTCAACGGCTCGCCGGTGCGCAGGGCAAGGTTCATGGGACTCAAGCGCAATGTTGCCATCGCGATAGGCAACGGTGGATTGCGCAGGCTAACGCCGTGGCTGGAAAAATGGAGCAAGGCCGCTGACGAAGGGCTGCGGAGCGCTGCGTTGTGGGCGCTGGAAAAACTACGTGGCGCTTAACTCAAGCGGTTATTCTTGAATTGACACAATCTCCCAGCCGCGATCACTTAGACCGCATATTGGGCGAAGTGCGCCGGGAAAAGTTTTGCTCCGGAAAGGGAGTAGCAAGTGGCTGATGAATTGAATAGCGCTGCTGATAAGGATGCTGTTACCGAGGCTCCCAGAGCCGCCGATGTGACAGAGCCCGCGACACGATCCAAGTGGTACCACTGGCGCAAGGACGGTACGGCGCTGGTCAAGTACCTGCTGGACAGCGAGGTGCACACCTTTGCCTTCAGCGTGGCGGCCAATGTGATTCTCTCGTTTATTCCGTTTATCGTGTTGCTCTACCTCTTGGCGGACACAGTTTTTCATCACTCTGTGATGATGCAACTCGTGATCAAAGACATGGTCGCTTATTTCCTGCCCTCGAATCAGAGTTTTATAGCCGACAATCTGGCTGTCGTGGCGGAAGCGTCCTCAAAGCATGGTGTGCAGGTATTTTCGCTGATCATAATTCTGGTTGCCTGCACGGGTATCTTTTTGCCATTGGAGGTGGCGCTGAATCAGGCGTGGGGCGTGACCAAGAGCCGCAACTACCTGCATAATCAGGTCATCGCCTTTGGCCTTGCGTTCCTGATGATGGTGTTGGGCATGACCAGCATTTTGCTGAACGCGGCCGCGCGCGACGTGTTGACAGTGGTCTTCGTTCACCAAACAAATATCAAATTCATTGATTTTGTTCTGCACTTTACTTATCAGGGAACAAGTTTTATCTTGCTGGCCGCAACCACTGGCGTTGCCTCGATTCTCTTCTTCTTTTCAATCTACTGGCTGCTGCCCAACCGCAAGGTTCCCTGGAGGCACGTGCTGCGCACGTCCATCTATACGGGAGTTATCTGGTTGGGGGCAAAGTATATCTTCGAGGCGGTGCTGCCGCATATGCATCTGAAAGAGCTCTACGGCCCGTTCTTTGTCTCGGTGGGACTTTTGTTCTGGGCTTATATCTCGGGGCTGATTCTGTTTGCCGGGGCGCAGTTCAGCGTGGCGCGGCTGGGGAACGGAAAGTAATATAGGCGCGCAGACACACTGTAGAAGTAGCTAGCGTTTTTTTGCGGGCTTGCGTATGTGCGGCTTTGCCTGCAACTCAGCCTGGCACTTTCGCAAAGCCTCTTCTGTCTGTTTTTGTTCGTGTATGTCTTCGAGGCCTCCGTACCAGGAAATGATTTTTCCGGAGGCGTCAAAGCGCGGAGAACCGCGGGACCGAAACCATCTCCATTCACCATCCTGGCACCTGACCCGATACTGAATATCTGTGGATTGTCCACTCGCGATCGCCTCATTGACAGTCTGGATGACCCGCCCCAGATCGTCCGGATGGAGCGCATCCATCCATCCAGTGCCCAGTGCCTGCTCTCTCGTCATGCCCGTCTGCTTTTCCCACCGTGGGCTCACCTCGACCGCGTTTCCTTTTGTATCCATGATCCAGGGCATCTGCGGATTTGATTCCACCATGCTCCGGTAGTGCTCTTCGGTTTCGCGCAGAGCCTGCTCGACGCGTTTTCGGTCCGAGATGTCATTTACAACGATGGAAACGCCCATCACCTCTCCAGCTTCATCCCGGACCGGTTGATATGACAGCATGAGCGTACGGTAGCCGTATCCCGTCTCGAAGTTAGGCCTTTGCACCTCAAAATTTAAAATCGATTCTCCTTGCAGAGCGCGGTGGAGAAATCCCTCAAACTGAGGGTACAAATCGGGAACAATCTCCGAAATAGGCCTGCCGAGATGCGCCGCGAGGGGCACGCCGTTCATTAGCGCAAGCCGCCGGTTGAGGCTCACATAGCGAAGATTCCGGTCGAGCAGGCATAAACCTACGGGAACGCTATCGTAAATGGCCTGCAGTTGCGCGAACCTCTGCCCCGGCAGCGCCTCGATGCTGGTGATCGGGTCTGCATCTGGGGGGTCCGACAGGCAAGAGGCATAAGCTTGCTGCTTGCGGGAAACAAGGTCCGGAAGATCCTCAACCGGAACCGGCCTGCTATAAAGAAAGCCCTGGCCGAAATCGCATCCGAGCCAGAGCAGCATGTTGGCCTGTTCCTGGGTCTCGACTCCTTCAGCGACTGTGATGAGCCCAAGGCTGCGTCCCAGGCCAACAACAGCGGCGACAATTTTTCTGCTTTCGCGCGACTGCGTCATGGAGCTGACAAAACTCTTGTCAACTTTCAATTCATCAAACGGCAATGCCTGCAAATGTTTCAAGCTCGAATATCCGGTGCCGAAATCGTCGAGCGCCAGCTTGCAATGCAGAGCTTTCAATTCATGAGCAACGGCCTGGGCGCGCGGCAAAACTATCATCAGCGCGCTCTCTGTTATTTCGATGTTGAGCCGGTCGATCGAAAAGCCGCCCTTTGCCGCAACCGCCTCAATCATGGCGGGAAGCGCGCGATCGTGCAGTTGAAGCGGAGAAAGGTTGACGGCCAACATCACAGAGCCGGGCAACATGGGGCCAGCCTTGAAGGCTTTCTCCAATATCTGGCGGGTCAACTCATTTATAGAGCCGCTCTTTTCCACGACAGGAATGAAATCGTCTGGGAGGATGATGCCAAGCCACGGATGTTTCCATCGCGCAAGTAGTTCAAAACCAGCCAGTTGGCCAGTACGCAACTCAATCAGAGGTTGAAAGTAGGGATAGAACTCGTCTTCGTCGAAGGCACGATGAAGGTCGATTTCATCGAAGATCATGGCATGACCTAGCGGCAAGGATACAGGAAGTCTTGCGCCTGGTGAAAAGACAATTTCAGAAGTGCGGTGCAGGTCCGGAAGACGGCGACAGAAGCCCATCTCCCGGGCTTGCGATTAAATGTCGAGGTTGCGTACGTTCAGCGCGTTGTCTTCGATAAACTTGCGGCGCTTTTCTACGTCTTCGCCCATAAGTGTGGCGAAGATTTCTTCGGCTTCAACGAAATCTTCAAGCTTGACCGAGAGCAGCGTGCGACGCTCGGGGTCCATGGTGGTCTCCCAAAGCTGCGTGGAGGTCATCTCGCCCAGGCCCTTGTAACGCTGCACCTGGTAGTCCTTCTTGCCCTGTTCAACGATGTAGGCGAAGAGTTCACGGGCAGTCTGCTTCTCCACCGGCTCGCGCTGCAAGCGGGCGGTACGGCGGGCCTGCTTGGCCTCCGCCTGAGCTTCCGCGTTGTCGGGTGCGGTGTCTTCGGCTTCATCGGCAGCTTCCGGGCCGGCCTCGACAGCGGCAGCCTTAGCGGCGTACTCGACGAGGAACGGCGGCTCCAGGAATTCCTTGATGAGCGTGTACTTGGTCATCATCTGGCGGAACTCGGGGCTTGAAGCCAGAGTCCAATCGATGTGACGCACAGCGCCCTGCGCGTCGGTGAAGCTGAAGGACCAGGTGTGGTGCTCCTCGTCCTCGACCGTCTCGCTGAGTGCCTTGAAACCAAACTCATCGGACCGCTCGGCCAGTTCAGCGCGTAGCGCGGCCAGCTTGGGCGGAATCTCGCTTTCTGATTTGGAGGTGAAATCGGCGCGGTGCACCATCTCGGCGCGGGCCAGCAACTCTGTCAGCTTTTCATTGCGGATGCGCTTGTCAACCTTTTCGACGAAGTCCAGATACTCGCTGAGAGTACCCATGAAACGAGTGAGGCCGGCGCCCTCAATGCGGATGGCCTCCTCGCCGTGCCGAACGATCATGCCCTCTGACGCGCGGTTGACCATCACTTTCACAAACTCGCGCTCGTCCTTGATGTACTGCTCGAAGCGGCCTTTCTTGATCTTGAAGAGCGGCGGCTGCGCAATGTAAATGTTGTCGCGCTTGATCAGCTCGGTCATGTGCCGGAAGAAGAAAGTGAGCAGCAGCGTGCGAATGTGCGAGCCGTCAACGTCGGCGTCGGTCATGAGAATGATTTTGCTGTAGCGGATCTTGCTGGGGTCGAAATCGTCCTTGCCGATGCCGCAGCCAAGCGCGGTAATCATGGCGCGGATTTCTTCGTGGCCCAGCATCTTGTCGTAGCGGGCCTTTTCGACGTTGAGGATTTTTCCCTTGAGGGGCAGAATGGCCTGGAACTTGCGGTCGCGGCCCTGCTTGGCTGTGCCGCCGGCGCTTTCGCCCTCGACCAGATACAATTCGCAGCGTTCCGGGTTGCGCTCGCTGCAGTCAGCCAGCTTGCCGGGCAATCCGCCGCCGTCCAGCGCGCCTTTGCGGCGGGTCAGGTCGCGAGCCTTGCGTGCCGCCTCGCGTGCGCGAGAGGCCTCAATGGCTTTGTTGATGATGCGCTTGGCGATGGGCGGATTCTGTTCGAGGAACATGCCCAGCCGCTCATTGACGAATGCCTGAACGGTGCCAGCGATGTCGGAGTTGAGCTTGCCCTTGGTCTGGCCCTCGAACTGCGGCTGCGAGAGCTTGACGCTGACCACGGCCACCAGGCCCTCGCGCACATCGTCCCCGCTGAGGTTCTCCTTCATGTCTTTGAAAAGTCCGAGCTGCTGGCCAATGGCGTTTATGGTGCGGGTGAGCGATGTCCGGAAGCCGGACAGATGCGACCCCCCGTCAACGGTGTTGATGTTGTTGGCAAAGCTGAAGACGGTCTCCGAGTAGCTGTCGTTGTATTGGAGTGCGATCTCGATCTCGACGTTGTCGCGCGAGGCCTCCATCATGATGGGCTTGTCGTGCAGCACGGTCTTGCCGCGATTGAGATACTTTACAAACTCGGCGATGCCGCCGGCGTAGTGAAAGTCGGCGTGGCGCGCTTCGCCCGTTTTAGCGTCGGCGGTGCGCTCGTCGGTGAGCGAAATCGTAAGACCCTTGTTCAGGAAGGCCATCTCGCGCAGGCGCTGGGCCAAGGTGTCGTAGTTGAACTCTGTGGCTTGAAAGATGGTCTTATCGGGCAAGAAATGGATCTTGGTGCCGCGGCGCTTGCTGGTGCCCGCCTGACGCAGTTCGCTGGTCGGATCGCCGCAACTGAAATCCATCTCCCATGTGTGGCCGTCGCGCCAGATCTCGACATTGAATTCCTGCGAGAGTGCGTTGACGCAACTGACGCCGACGCCGTGCAGGCCGCCGGAGACTTTGTAGGTGGACGCGTCGAATTTTCCGCCCGCATGGAGCTTGGTCAGCACCACCTGCACCGCAGGCATCATCTTGCCGTTGGACAGAGGCATCATGTCCACGGGAATGCCGCGGCCGTCATCGACCACGGTGATGGAGTTGTCTACATGGATGACGACATCGATTTTTTTACAATAGCCCGCCAGCGCTTCATCCACTGAGTTGTCCACCACCTCGTAGACCAGGTGGTGCAAACCCATCTCGCCGGTCGAGCCGATATACATGGCCGGACGCAGGCGAACTGCCTCCAGACCTTCAAGAATTTTAATGTTCTCGCCGGTATAGCTGCCGTTATTTTCAGGGAGCGGGGTGGTGCTCAGGGGTTCAGTCGCCATAGGATTCCATTCGTATTGCCTTCGCTTAGAGCTCCACTGGGGAAGGCGCGGTGTCCAGGGGAGCTTCCGGGCCGCGGAATCGGGGTCTAACCGATTGAAAGACAGAGGCTTTCAATCAGATCCATCTGTGCCTATTTTATCATGCGGCGAGGGCCGAATGAAGGAGAAAGAGGGAGCTAGAAAAGCACGTATCGGCATCAAATCGGGAACGAATCATGGTACAACAGTAATTCTATACGAATTACCATAAGTTACTTTTGTTGGTTACTTTTGAACAATTATTCTGAAATAACTGGACTTAGCGAGGAATTTTACTTACGATTTCTATGAGCAGAAGATACGTCTTCTGTCAAAAAATCCGAAAGAGGTTACTAACGATGAAACTCGCTATCCGCATCTTCGCTCTGTCTCTTGTCGTTGTTGGCGCTGCTGCTGCCGCCGTTACACCGAAGACCACGACCGCCTTTCCGAGCCACCAGTCGGCCACCGCGAGTCTGCCGATGCCTGGATGCGGACCCTATATGTGCGAGGTCAGCCCTGTTTCTGGCAAATAAATATCGGCAATAGGGCTAAAAGTAACCTAATTAGTACATTTTTGCCTTGAGCGGTGAGACATTTGGAGCTATGCTGAGAGAGTTCTCAGAATAGCAAGAGGGACCTTATGTCTTCACAGACTGCCATGTCGTTTATGAGCGTGGCCGAATTTGTTCTATGGGCCGTGCTCGGTTTACTTTTTTGGGCGAAGAAGCTGCAACGCCGCTTCCCCGCGATGGGGGGCTATTTGGCGCTACGTTTAGCTTCTATGCCCATGCTGCTCTTCTTTTTGTATGGCCAGTCACAGCACTGGTTCCATAACCTCTTCTTCCCAATCTATTTTTATCTCGCTTGGACTGTTTATACTGCCAGTGCGGTATTCCTCTTCTTCGTCTGCATGGAGGTCTTCCGCTCCGCGCTCTCAGCGTTCCCAGGACTGATGAGGTTCGGCGTGGTGATCTTCCGCTGGGCGGTTCTGGCCTCGGTCATCGTGAGCTTCGCCGCGGTTAATTTCACACAACACGGCGTGCTCCTCATTCCTGAGATTGCCTTTCGACTCATGCGGTCCGTCAGCGTCGTTGAGCTCTGCCTGCTAGGCTTCCTCTGCCTGAGCATGAATGCGTTGCGCCTCTCGGCTCGCGACATGGCCTTCGGAATTGCTCTTGGCTTTGGCGTAATGTCCGCCAGCGACTTCGTCCTCGCCTCATTCTGGACAAGCAAGACTTTAATGACAGATCCCGTGCAGTTCATTTCCGAGGCGGCGATTCTGCTTACGCTGGGAATGTGGGTTACCTATTGCGCCCTGCCTGAGCGGGCCCGCAAGCCCATCATGGTGCCGGCCAACTCTACTATCCTTCGCTGGAACGAGATTGCTACCGCTCTGGGCCACACCGGAACCCAGGTTGCCTTGCAGCCGGCGAGCGGTTTCTTCCTGAGCGACGTTGAGAAGGTCGTGGAAGAGGCGCTCACCAGGAACTTGAAGAGTAGCGAATCGGCCGCTTAGGCGCGATATAGCATCGAAACGCAAGAAGGGCCACGGCATTGCCGTGGCCCTTCTTGCGTTAGCTGGAGCCGAAATTACTCAGTTGCTACAGGCTCGATTGAAGCAAACCGTCCGTGGTTGCCGCGATCGGTAAATTTCACACGGCCGCTGACCTTCGCGAAGAGCGTATCGTCAGAGCCGATGCCCACGTTGACGCCCGGCTTGATGCGGGTGCCGCGCTGGCGCATGATGATGGAACCGCCGGTAATGAGTTCTCCGGCAAAGGCCTTTACGCCCAGCCGCTGCGCGTTGGAATCACGTCCGTTTGTGGAGCTGCCTCCACCCTTCTTATGTGCCATTGTCGAATCCCCCTCTGAATTTCAATTCCGCGCCTAGCCGGCTGCGGTGTAGCTTACGCCGTCAGCCTCGATGGCCTTGATGCGCACCTCGGTAAAGTTCTGCCGGTGCCCTTGAAGCTTCTTGTACTGCTTCTTGCGCTTCAGGTGGAAGACCAGGATCTTGTCGCCACGGCCCTCGCCTAGCACTTCGGCGATTACCTTGGCGGTGGCCGGCTTGGCCACGGTTCCTGGTTCGCCGCTGACGGCCAGCACATCGCTGAACTCGACGGTTTGGTTCTCTGAAGCGACACTCTCAATCTTGACGACGTCGCCTGGCGCGACTCGATACTGTTTACCACCGGTGCGAATAACAGCGTACATAAACCCTCCAGCGCAAGCCCGGCTTGGCCGGTGCGCGCCTCAAAAGACTAGCTCGGGCGGAAACTTCCGTGCCGCGGTACGCTCAAGCCCCTCAGTGTTCGGGCGAGCGTCTGGCTCCACGGCCACAGGCAGGAATCGCCAAACTAGTGTAGTGTACCGGCTTTGCGGGTCAAAGGTCAATTTGCACTGAAAATAGTGCAGTTATGACAGAGACAAATTGGGTAAGGGCGTTTGCATTGGCTGTCAGATGCGGGGCCAGTTCTGGCAAGATCAGAGCCGCGCCGGAACCACGTAGAAGAGAATGCCGAAGTAGTGGGCAACACTGCCGGCCAGCACAAACAGGTGCCACAGGGCATGGAAGTAACGCCGCCTGTCGAGCGCGAAAAAGATGATGCCCAGCGTGTAGGCCACGCCGCCAGCGCCCAGCCACATCAGCCCGTGCCAGCCCAGGGAGTGAATGAGCGGTCCGAGGGCGACCACAATAAACCAGCCCTGAGCCAGGTAGACCAGCGCCGAGGCAACCGCGAAGCGTCCAACGGCAAAGCTCTTGAAGACCACTCCGCAAACGGCCAGCGCCCACTCGCAGCCGAAGAGGGTCCAACCCACAGGCCCACGCAACGTAACCAGGCAGAACGGAGTGTAAGTACCGGCGATCAGCAGATAGATGGCCGAGTGGTCGAGGATGTGAAAGACATGGCGTGCGCGCGTCCTCACCAGCGAGTGGTAGAGGGTGGAACAGATGTAGACCATCACCAGCGTCGCGGAAAAGATGGAGCAGCTGACGATGAGCGACGCCGTGCCGCGTGTCGATGCGACGACCAGCACCGCCGCGCCAGCGATGGCCAGCATGGCGCCGATGCCATGCGTGATGGCATTGGCCAGGATGTCACCCAAATGGTAGATTGCTTGTTCGGGTTGCACAGATTCATGATAACGCCGAAGCGCCGAAGCACCCCGGCGCACACCGTTACACTGAATGGAGTGCATTCCGACAGCGCGCAGGAGGCCCCTCATGGCATCGATTACTTTTCCGGCAGTTCCATCCGAATCGCGTGCCGGGCGCTTTGGCGTCTATGGCGGGCGGTATGTGCCGGAGACGCTGGTTGCCGCGCTGGTCGAGTTGGAGCGCGAGTACGATCTGGCCAAGAATGACGCGGCATTTCAGGCCGAACTGGCAGGACTGCTGAAGGATTACGCGGGCCGGCCCACTCCGCTCTACTTCTGCAAACGGCTGACGGAGCAGTTGGGCGGAGCAAAGATTTATCTGAAGCGCGAAGACCTGCTGCACACCGGCGCGCACAAGATCAATAACGCGCTGGGCCAGGGATTGCTGGCCAGGCGCATGGGCAAGAAGCGCGTCATCGCCGAGACCGGCGCGGGCCAGCATGGCGTGGCGACTGCTACGGTGTGCGCGTTGCTGGGCCTCGAATGCGTGGTCTACATGGGCGATGTGGACATGGAGCGCCAGGAGTTGAACGTGCTTCGTATGCGTCTCCTTGGCGCGGAAGTCCGCGGAGTTTCGTCGGGATCGAAGACGCTGAAAGACGCCATCAGCGAGGCGATGCGCGACTGGGTCGCCAATGTGCGGACAACCTACTATCTGCTCGGCAGCGCACTGGGAGCGCATCCTTATCCGACCATGGTGCGCGATTTCCACCGCTGCATCAGCCGCGAGATGAAGGAGCAGATTCTCGAAAAAGAAGGCCGGCTGCCAACAGCCATCATTGCCTGCGTGGGCGGAGGGTCGAACGCTATCGGCGCATTCTACGAGTTCATTCCCGACACGCAGGTCCGGCTGATTGGCGTAGAAGCGGGCGGACGCGGCACGGCGCTGGGCGACCATGCGGTGCGTTTTCGCGGCGGAGCGCCGGGAGTTTTGCAGGGGACATATTCTTATGTCTTACAGGATGAGAACGGCCAGATTGCGCTCACTCATTCGGTTTCCGCTGGCCTCGACTATGCCTCCATCGGCCCGGAACACGCCATGCTGCACGATTCGGGACGCGCGGAGTACGTTTCTCAAGATGATGCAGCCGCGCTGGATGCGGTGGTCAAGCTGGCGCGCACGGAGGGAATTTTGCCGGCGTTGGAGAGCGCGCACGCCGTGGCTGAGGCGCTACGGATTGCTCCCGCGATGGCGGCTCATGACATACTGGTGGTGAACCTCTCTGGTCGCGGCGACAAGGATATGGGCATTCTGGCGCGCGAGTTGAAGCTCCAGGGAGCGTGACAGCTAGCTTCGATGGCGATACGTTTCGATCACAAACCGGGATTAGTTGTGTACCTGACGGCGGGCGATCCCAGCCTCGATGCCACGTGCGAGATTGCGCTCGCGGCCATCGACGCGGGCGCCGATGTGATCGAACTGGGTGTGCCGTTCAGCGATCCGCTGGCCGACGGGCCCGTGATTCAGCGCGCCAGCGAGCGAGCTGTCGCACGCGGAGTCAGCCTAAGGGACGTACTCAAAGTAGCCAAAGAGATTCGCGCGCTGCGGTCCGCAGCCGGCCTGGTTATCTTCAGTTATCTGAATCCGATTCTGCGCTACGGCCTTCGTCAATTCACGGATGCGGCGGCCGTCGCCGGCGTTGACGGCGTGCTGGTGACAGACCTGATAGTCGAAGAGGCGGGCGAGTACCTGAGCGAGATGGCCCGCACGGGGCTTGCACCGATTTTTCTGGCCGCGCCCACCAGCCCCGACGAGCGTCTGGAAGCTATCGCGACACATTCAAAAGGTTTCGTTTACGCCATCTCTCGCATGGGAATTACAGGCACGCAGCAGAGCCTGACCTCCGACGCAGCCTCGCTCGTGGCTCGCATCCGGCGATACGCAAAGCTGCCGGTGGCCGTGGGGTTTGGTATCAGCAACGCGGAGCACGTTGCGCAGGTGGGCGAGTTCGCTGATGCCGCGGTGGTCGGCAGCGCGATTGTCGAGTTGATCGAACGCTCGACTCCAGACAATGCGCCCGGCGCGGTGGCTCGATTTATCAAGGGCCTCCGCCTGCCGCATGCAGCGTTGGCCCGGTAACTCCCCGCAAGCGGCGTACGCGCCGCAGGCAGTATTCAATTCTTATTCTTATGCAACCAGCGTGCCCGATCCCTATTCGACGGACCGGCCACTGGCGCAACACGAGGATGAAATGACGCTGGAAGAATTGCGAAATCAAATTGATGTTCTGGACCGCCAGCTCGTAGAACTGCTGAGCGAGCGAGCCCGCGCGGCACAAATGATCGGTCACCTGAAGGCCGCCACGTCGCTACCGGTTTATGAGCCGACGCGCGAAAAGGTGATCTACGCCAATGTGCGCGCGGCCAACAAGGGACCCTTGCCGGACATTGAATTGACGCACATCTATGAGCGCATTATCGACGTGATGCGGGCATTGCAGAGGGACGAGTTGGCTTCGGAGAGAAATGCCCAGGCGGTTGAATCGGGGTCCCCCGCGACAGGTCTTCGTCGCGGGGGTGATGACACGCCGGGCCAAGGCAGCGGCGCTGAAGCGCACGAGACAGGGAACAAACAATGATCGTATCCATGCAGGAAAAAGCGACCGAAGAACAGATCGACGCCGTTATTGACGCCATGATAGAAGTTGGGGTTGGCGTGCATCGCACCACCGGCGCATCGCAAACCATTCTCGCCGGCGTCGGGCCCACAGCCAATGTGGACCTGACCAAATTTGAAGTCTTGCCGGGCGTGCTCAATGTAATCCGCATCAGTTCTCCTTACAAGCTGGCTGGCCGCGCATTTCGTCCGGAAGGCACGGTCATCGAATTCGACAACGGCGTGACGGTGGGCGGGAACAAACTGGCCGTGATGGCCGGGCCATGCTCAATTGAAAGCCGTGAGCAGATGTTTGCGACCGCCGCGCGCGTCAAGGCCGCCGGCGCGAACTTCTTGAGGGGAGGCGCGTACAAGCCACGCTCCTCGCCATACGCCTTTCAGGGCATGGGTATTCCGGGCCTTCAAATGATGCAAGAGGCCGCCGAGGAAAATGGCCTGCTCACGGTCAGTGAAGTTATGGAGATTTCGCAGATCGAGGAGATGTCGCTCTACGTCGATTGTTTCCAAGTGGGCGCGCGCAACATGCAGAACTTCAACCTGCTGCGCGAGCTTGGGCAGATGCGCAAGCCGGTGCTGCTGAAGCGCGGCATCGCGGCGACGATTGAGGAGCTGCTGCTGTCGGCCGAGTACATCATGGCCGGCGGCAACTACGACGTGATTCTCTGCGAGCGTGGCATTCGCACCTACGAGACAGCCACGCGCAACACCATGGACATCTCGGCGATTCCGGTGATTCACAAGCTCTCGCACCTGCCCATCGTGGGCGATCCCTCGCACGGCACGGGACGGCGCGATATGGTGGCGCCAATGGCGCGGGCCGCTGTGGCCGCGGGCGCAGACGCGATTCTGGTCGAGGTTCACCCCAACGCCGACAAGGCCGCATCCGACGCCGCACAGACGCTCTATCTCGATCAGTTCGATGAACTGATGGGTCAGTTGCGTGTGATCGCCACGGCAGTGGGACGGAGCTTGTAGCGGTTAGACTGGTAGGAGCCGGCAGAGGCGGAGTTTGCGGTGTTAGCCGCGCTTCGCGCGTGTTCGCGGAGCTAGCCTTTGCCAACCCCGCAAACCCCGCTTTTGAAAGGTATCCTCCATGATCGAACGCATCGCCATACTGGGTACGGGGTTGCTGGGCACGTCAGTTGGATTGGCGTTGCGCGCGGCAGGCTTTCGCGGCTCCATCACCGGCTGGAACCGAAGCGCGGACGGCGCGCAAACCGCGCTCTCCATGAGCGCCGTGGATTCTATCGCGGCGGATCCGTTGCAGGCCGCGCGCGAGAGCCAGGTCATTCTGCTGGCCGTGCCCATCTACGCGACGCTCGATTTTATGGAGAAGCTCTCCGGCGTGCTTGGCTCCGAGCATCTGGTTACCGACGTGGGCAGCACCAAAGCGCAGATCACCGCAGCCGCAGGACGCCTCTTCAATGCGCCCACGCGGGCGGCGTTTCTTCCGGGGCATCCCATGGCGGGCAAGGAGCGCGGCGGCGCGGCGTTGGGCGATGCCAATCTATTTTGCGGAGCGGTGTGGCTCTTTACCGATGACCCGAGCTGGCAGCGTTCTCCTCATTCGGCTGAGTTGGTGAAGGGATGGCGGCAGTGGGTCGCGGCCATGGGATCGAAGACTCTTGATCTGGAACCTGCGCGTCACGATGAATTGGTCGCGTGGGTCAGTCACCTGCCGCAGTTTGTGGCCACGGCGTTGAGCGCGCTGCTCGAAGAGGAAGTGGGCGACGCGCCGGAGCTGAAAGACGTGGGCGGACGCGCGCTGAGCGAGATGACGCGGCTTGGCGCAAGCCCTTACTCCATGTGGCGCGACATCGCGCATACGAACACCGAAAATGTTCAGGCCGCATTGCTTGCGTTGGAGCAAAGGCTGGCGCATCTGCGCGAAAATCTGCGCACGCCTGAGTTGCGCGATGAGTTCGAGCAAGCCAATCGCTTTCGGCAGGGTCAATAAGCCCGGCAAGGGATCAGCACAAATGACGACGATTGAACTTTCCAAACAGACTCGCGCCGATGCGATCGCTTCGATCCAACGCTATTTTGAAGAGAACATGACAGAGCCGATTGGCGACATGCCGGCGGGCCTGTTGCTTAATTTCTTCTTAGAAGAGATAGGACCGGTTATTTACAACCAGGCCATTCGCGACGCGCAGGCGCGCATCCAGCAACGGGTGTCTGATCTCGATGGCGAACTCTACGCCGATGCATTTCAATATTGGGCAAGAATAGACGCCAAGCGGAAGAACCGCCGTTAGTCAATCCAGAGATCGACTTTTCCACTTCTCGTTTTCGAGATGTGGGATTCACTCACTCTTGGTCTGCTTCTGTCGCCAGCTCGACCACTTCCTTCACTGGCGCGTCCGATTCCTTGGCCGGGTCGATGGTGTGGAAGCCTTCAGCTTTGGCGGTTTCAAGCAGCTGTGACGAGGCGGAGACAAAGATAATTTCGGTGTCCTGAAACATATCGCGGGCAACGAGAGCTGCGGCCAGTTGCAGAGTGTCGGGCCAGCGCAGCGTGGTGCGGTCGAGTAGCTGGCGCGCGGCTTCGAGCACCGCCGGATTCAGCGGCTCCTGGACCATGCGCGCGGCTTCCATGCGCAAGCTGTCGAGCGCTGAAGAGGCGTCTTCAGCGGAGATGGCGCCAGCGCGCTCGCGCCGCCGGATGGCCCCGTAAACCTCCAGCGGTGTGGAGGCCGAGATCAGTTTCCGATTGTCCTCGACGGCCTCCATCAGGCTGATCAGTGCGCTGGTGCCCTGCTCCTGCACAAACAGCTTCGCGAAGGCTGTGGCTTCAAGAAAGTAGCAGCTCACAGGTTCCCCCGTTCTTCCTCAATGGCCTCTGCGATCGAGTCGCCGTGTAAAGTGACGGGATGGAATCGCTGCGCCTCCTCGGGCATGCCTGCCTCGGCGCGGTTGAGGCGAATGGTGGTGGTGGGATAGGCAGGGGTTTTGGGGTTGGCTATCTTGCTGGTGATCACAACGCCGCGCTGGATGGCCTCGGCCAGTACAGCCTGGCGCGACTCGGGATGCTGATTCCAACGGAAGGCCTTGCGCGGCAAAAAGGAATCGCGGAACCACTTGAGGGCGATGAAGGCGTGTCCGCCTCGTTCGGCTTCAGCCAGCGCGGCGCAGAGTTCTTTGACGCGAGCGTCAATGTCGGCAGGAATCACGGCTTCTTGGCCGTCGTCGTCCTCGTAGAACGCAGGCTCGGCGGCAGCGCGTGCGGCGCGGATGGGGCGCGGCTCCATCTCAGTTCCATCGATGCGCTCAAAGTAGATGCGCACCTCATCTTCTTCCGGCGTCCATGTGTCCGCCATGGCATTGCGCCGCTTGCTGCGGCCGTTTTCGCCGCACAGCTCCACAATCGCCTGATAGCCCGGAGGCGCCAGGAACTGCAAGGCTCGCGCCATGCCTGGGTCCGTGGAGGACGCCAGCTCGTTAAGCGCTTCTTCAATAATTTCTTCCGCGTCGGGTATGCTCAGGTTGCTTGCTTCTACGCTGCTTTGTGCAGCTTTTTGCGATTTCATTCTTTCTTCTCCGTATGCGCCGCCTCCGCCCATCTATGCGACTCGTCTCCGGCAAGCATTATGGCTCGATTCCGAGGCTCGTCCGCGCGCGGACAGAAAAGCGGCATTAGTTTTTAATTCACTCGTTACCGCAGGTCAGTTTCACCATGCGGAAATTCAAGAAATACTTGGGTAGACCCGTGAAAAAGTCCTCTTTGTGTAGGAACCATTCCCTCAGTGGCTCAAGCCACATTCATATCACTGGGATTATGCGCGGGCTGGGACCAGCATCCTTCAAAATAAAGCAGTACCTCCGAAATTAAAGCACACTGTCTTCAAAATTAAAGCAAGCATCGATCATAATGTCGACTTATGCAGAGATGATTTAACTAGCATCCTCAGTTTGAAGCTATTCATCCCTCAGTGTAATCGAATCAACCAGGGCGGTAGGCCGTTACCGAAAAAGCTGAACGACCCATATTTAAACCCTTAACCCTGCCGCCGGGAAAAAGTTGCGGTGCGGCCGCAATTTTATTTGGGCGGCCTTGTTCGTACAATAGAGGATATGCGCCGTTGTTTGCAACTGATTTTATTCTGCTTACTTGCTTTAACCGGGCTGTATGCCGATGCCCCGGCCTTCGATCTGGCCGGCCCCAAGGTGGACGTGCGCGTCAAGCGGGGCGATGTAACGCTGCCCATTGGCGAGATTCCTAATCTGCTGCCGGGAGACAGACTGTGGATTCATCCCGACTTTCCCGAGAGCCAGACGGCGCACTTTGTGCTGATCGTTGCGTTTTTGCGCGGGGCCACCAACCCGCCTCCCGCGGAGTGGTTTACGCGCGTGGAGACATGGAGCCGCGAGGCGCGCGAGGAGGGTGTATTCGTCACCGTGCCCGAAGAAGCGCAGCAGGCGCTGCTCTTTCTGGCTCCGGAGACAGGCGGAGACTTCAGCACTCTGCGCAAGGCGGTAAAGAGCCGTCCCGGAACATTTGTTCGCGCCGTTCAGGATTTGCAGGCTGCCAGCGGAGATCGCATGCGCCTGGACGCCTATCTGGCCGAGGTGAAAGAGACATCGCAAACCGATCCCAGCTTGCTCAAGGAGCGCGCTGAGAAAGCGGCTCGAAGCCTGGGTATCAAGCTCGACCAGCAGTGCTTTGACAAGCCCACCGACCAGCAGGCGCCCTGCCTGGTGCAGCACACTGACGCGCTGGTGCTCGACGACGCCAACGCGCAATCGCGCGTGGCACAACTGACCAGCGGTTCGAGCGTGGACCTGATGAACCAGATCAGCTACTCGAACATGGCTGGCGGGGGAGCATACAGCCCGTATATCGGCGCCATCGTGGACACGGCAAAGATCTTCTCGTCGATGCATACGGCGCATTTTCAGTACATTCCGGCACTCGCTTTGCCAGCCAAAGATACGCTGAACCTGCGGCTAAGCGTGGCGCCTTCGTTCAAGGACCCCAAGTCTGTGGTGGTGGTGGCGTTGCCGCCGGTGGGCGCCATCAGGCCGCCGCCGCTGCATCCGGTGAACCTGGCGGAGAGCTATTGTGCCCAGAAGCCCGGTCTGGTGCTGCCCGCCGAAGGAGCGCCGCTGGTCTTTGCCACACAGCTTGCCTCCGGGCTTGTGCTGCATATTGAAACCAAGGGCGGGCAGGTCGATTTACCCGTGAAAGCCGATCCGTCGCAGGGCGGGCTGGTGCTGGTGCATCCCGCACCCTCCTTGCCGGACGGCGAACTGACCGGCGTGTTGCGCGGCAAGTGGGGCTTCGACGACTGGGAGGGTCCGCGGTTTCACCTGCGCGCGGCGCTGCCAGGCAAGTGGAGCCTGCCGCCAGCCGACCAGACGGCACTGGTGGTGGGCCGCGAAGACAAGCTGCACATTGACGGGGAAAATTCGTTGTGCGTCGAGCGCGTTGAAGTGCAGACGGCGACGGGCGCCCCGGTCAAGCTGGTTTGGAAGTCGCCCAAGCCGGAGCAGTTGGAAGTGACCTTGCCCATGAAAGACGCCGTTCCCGGTCCGGTCAACCTCGAGATTTACCAGTCAGGACTGGAAAAGCCGGACCAGTTGCAAATGAAGGCCTACGCCGAGGCGGCTGCGCTGGATCGCCTTACGCTGAACGCGGGCGACTCAAATGCGGTTCTGAAAGGCAGCCGTCTGTGCGAGGTGGCCAAGGTCAGCCTCAACTCGCTCACCTGGACTCCGGCCACGCTCATCCGCGTGCAGGACTCTGACCAGTTGGAGCTGAAAACCGCCGAATCGACAGCCAGTCTGGAGCCAGGCAAGCCAGCTTTCGCCAGTGTGGAGTTGCGCGACGGCCGGCTGCTGACGGTTCCGGTATCCGTTGAGCCGCCTCGTCCGCAGGTCACATTGCTGAGCAAGGGCACGCAAAACGACGTTTCCGCCGCGCCTTCTCCCGTGCACCTGGGCAGCAATGATGACCTGCCCGTTGACGCACGCCTGGTCTTTTTCATCCGCTCCAGAGAGCCGGCAAGCTTTCCGCGCGACGAGAAGGTCGAAGTTGCAGCAGCTGACGGCAGTTTCCGCACCGTGCTGGCGCTGGCCGACGGCAGCCTGATGCTCGAGGATGCAAAGACCGCGCTGGGAGTTGTGCAACCTCTGCTGCGTTTCGGCTCATCGGCGTTTGGGCCGCTGCAGGCCCGCGCGCTCGCGGCTGACGGGGTTGCTGGCGATTGGTTGCCGCTGGGAACACTGGTGCGGCTGCCGGGATTTAAGGAGTTGCATTGCCCGCGCTCTGCTGCCAGGCCCTGCGTGCTGGTGGGAACGAATCTTTTCCTGGTTGCGTCCGTCTCCGCCACATCGGAGTTCAACAAGCCAGCCAATGTACCTTCGGATTTCACGGGAACAGAGTTGAGCGTTCCCCATCCTGCCAACGGCGTGCTCTACCTGAAGCTGCGCGACGACACGGAAACGGTGCAGACGCTCACACTGCCGGTGATGCCGATGAACTGGATGACGCAATCCGCGGCGGCTCAACAGAAAGCAGTGACGCCAGCAGACGATCCGCCCGTTCCCGAACAACCTCAAGCTCCTGGCGCCGCTCCTGCGGTTGCTGCGGAGACTGCTCCAGTGCAGGCTCAGCCCAAGACAGCTACAGCGCCTCCATCGCCCGACAAGGCCGGGCCATGAGAGATGGCGGGGATTTAATTTGTGTTGGGAAATAGATAATCAGAATGGCGCAGGGCTGAAACCCCGCGCCATTCTGATTCTGCGGAGAGGCCGCAAAGGCCCTGAGAAAGCTCTCGTTTAGTCGATGTCTCTAAAAGGGCACGGATTTATCCGTGCCACAAAGGCTGCAAAATCAACAGGGCTTTGGCCCCTGAGGGAATGTTTGCCTGACAAAACGAACTCAATCAGGGATTCCCTAGTTGAAATAGGCCTGGTTCTTCTCGGCGAAATGCGCTTTGTCGGCGGGCAGATCGTCGATGGAAAAGATTGCGCCCTGTGCGCAGATCGATGCGCAGTTGCCGCAGTCAATGCACTCGTCAGGGTTGATGAATAACTGGGAGACGCCGGCTGCCTTTGGATCGTCTGCCGCCGCGGGCATGATAGCGGCGGTGGCGCACTCGGCAGCGCAGACAAAATCCTTGGTGCACGCATCGGTAATTACATAAGCCATGATGAAACTCCTTGATGATATGGGCGCTTTTGGTCGATGCGCCATCCATTCAAGGCTATCCAGTTCAGGTTCGCGGCTCCGTGACTGGGGTCACACTGCGGGAGAACCATTTCCGCTTGCGGAAGACGGCCAGAATGCTCGTTTAAGCTTTCCGGCCGCTCTGCGAATGCCACCCGTTGATTGACCGTCTAAAAACCGGCTTGGGCCGCGTTCAGTTCCACCTGCCGCTCCTGGGCGCGCGCCCACTCGGCAGGTTCGCCATAGTGGCTGGCGACCGTAGCAACAGCCTTGCTTTCATCCATGTAGAGCCGCACTGCGGCCAGCTTGATTGTGGATTGGGAGGCCATCCGCGCCACGGCTGTTTTGCTCGAGATCGACGTGACAAGCGAAAGCATCGCAACGACAATGGTCGCAACCCCGTTGATTGCCGAGGTCACCTGAGCCTGGCTGTCAGGATTGGTAATCCTTGCTGCCGAAAAAAACGATGCATTCACCTGTTGTTGAAAAGCAACAACGGCAGCCTGTAGTTGCGCAAGTACCGAGGCTCTGGGGTTGGCCAGGTACGCCTTGGCCTGAGCCACAAGCAGGCTAGAGGCGGCGTCAAAACCGGCAGTTGCGGCAACAAAGATTGGCGCGTCCGTGGGGGCCAGCAAGGCAGCTGTCGAATCAACAGTAGCCACCGCGCTCTCCAGCGCCGGCGTCCAGTTGACGATATTCTGCGCCGCGCTTGCTTCTGAGCAGCCGCTCACGAAAGGCAAGGGCAGAAGCAGGGCAATCAGCGCCCACGCGCCCAGTTTGGCGGTGGAGCTGGTTGAATTCGCGTTGGAAGCCGGGGTAGCCGGATCGCGCGCCAGCAAACCAAGAAGTGCGGAGGCCAGGCCGCTTACCAGCGCGACCACAGTCCCGCTGCCGGCTGTTCCCAGCGTGATGCCCTGCTGCGAAAGCACACTGCCGATGGTGGCGACCGCAATCAAAAGCCCTGCGGCCGAGGTTTTGGGGTGATTCCAGATATTCGAAATGAAATTCATGCGGAAAGCTCCTCGCAAAGAAAAAGGCGGCCTAAGCCGCCCTGGTTTAATTGAGATTTGGCAGGCGCGGGACAGGCTCATCCAGCTTCCCGCGCAAACAAAAAATCGAGATCAGCGGCGGGCGTCTACAGAGCCTGCTGCTGGTCCCGATTTGTCGCGTCTCTCCGAAATCGAGCGCTACCGTGGTTGCAGTTCTTGCCCGCGGCGGAGAGCCGCAATGGCTCAGACAGGAGACGGCCCCGCGCCCCGGTGCCATCCGCTTTGGGGGAGGGCGACCACATTCGCCGGGCGCGGCACATCCGTCTCTTGTCTGGCTACCTATTACCCTAGGTACTCTTTGCTTAATTTTCTGCAAATCGAGAAAAACTTCTGTCTCTTATTGGCCAAAATGGAGATTAAATTGTCGCCGGGCTGGCCAAATTGGCCGGGAGGCTCGCGGGAAGCCAGACCGGGCATGCCTGGTCCCTGCTGGCGTTCAGAGCCACGCGTCTATTGGTGCATCGTTTATGTGTATTGGACCCGGCGCTCGCCCTTGACCACGCGTCCGATCACGTAGAACTTCTCTTCGGCGCGTTCCAGCAGGTTTTTTGCACGCGCAAATTTGATTGCAGGGACAGCTGCAATCAACCCGATGCCCATGTTGAACGTTCGCATCATCTCTTCTTGCGAAACCTGGCCCACGTCGCGCAGATGGTCAAAAATCGGCAGCACCGGCCAGGAGCCAATCTCCACCTGCGCCGCGGTGTTCTTGGGCAGTATGCGCGGCAGATTTTCGGTGATTCCACCGCAGGTGATGTGCGCCATTCCCGTCGTAAGTCCAGCAGTTACAAGCTTTTGAGCCACATGCAGGTAGCTGCGATGCGTCTTCATCAGCGCCGCGCCGGCCTTCTCCTTGATGGCGGTCACATACTGCGTTGGTTTGTAGCCCGCCACTTCGAACAGCAGCCTGTATGCCAGCGTATAGCCGTTGGTGTGCAGGCCGGTCGAGGGTAGTCCGACCAGCACGTCGCCGGCCTTGATTCCCGCGCCGGTCACCATCTTGTCGCGGTCCACTGCGCCCACAATGAAGCCCGCCAGGTCGTACTCCCCATCGGCCTGAAAGCCCGGCATCTGCGCAGTCTCGCCTCCGATCAGTGCGCAACCGCCGGCTTTGCATGCGTCGGCCAGGCCGGTGACCACGCTTTCGGCCACCTCCGGGTCCAGCTTGCCGCTGGCTATGTAATCCAGGAAAAACAAGGGCGTGGCGCCCTGCACGGCGATGTCATTTACACAATGATTCACCAGGTCCGCGCCCACCGTGCGGTGCATTCCCAGCTCGAAAGCCACTTTCAGCTTGGCGCCCACCCCATGGCCCGAACTCACCAGAATGGGATTCTTCCAGCGCTGCATGTCCAGCCGGAAAAGCGCGCCAAAGCCGCCAATCCCGCTTAAAACGTTACGGTTGAAGGTCTTCTGCGCCAGGTAAGTGCGGCGTTCTTTGGCGCGTTCGCCATTGCTGGTGTCCACGCCGATATCGGTGCGAGTCACGGATTTGGGCTTGGGTTCGTCAGACACGGTGCGGCTTTCTGCGGATGGATTTCTCATGCGGCGCTGCTGGCCGGGAATGTTGATTTTAGCAGCATTTGCCAGGGCCCTGCTCATCATGAGCGATCAGGCGTGCCCTCCGCACCGCGAAAAATCTTCGCGAAAATGGAAAGTTGGCTTGACATTGCATACTCTCCGCGCTACTCTCATATGGAAAGCTGACTTTACATGACGCTTGCAATTACAAATCGAGTCAAAGAGCTCCGCATCGCGCGAGAGTGGACTCAGGAGCAACTGGCGCAAGCCGCAGGTGTCTCGCGCCAGAGTATCAACTCCATCGAGCGCAACCGCTACGTGCCCAGCTTGGAGCTGGCGCTTAAATTTGCGCAAGTATTTGTCTGCTCCACAGACGAAATCTTTCAACTGGAGGACCAACCATGACCCATCCGATTCTCAGCCGGATTCTTATGCTCGACCACGTCGCCGACGAGAGGTACCGCGAGCATCAACGCCGCTCGACCAGCACTGCGGCCATCATCGGTACACTCACTGTCTTTGCCTTGCTCGAATATCACGTGCTTGTCGAGCATCGGATCCCCTGGGATTTGATTGCGGTGATCTACGCGATGGGCGCGACAAAGATTGCGCTCATGCTCTGGTACCGCTTCAAAAACTAAATCTCCTGGGGGAGTTTCCCATGTGCCTGTTTCGTCACCGCCAACTCGATTCCAAGTCTCGCAAAATCCTGGCCGCCGGCAATCTCTGCCTCGCTTCCAATCTGTTGCTCACGCACTTTGAGGACGGCTTTGCCAATCGCCACCCAGCCCTCTTCGACGGCCTGCGCTTTCTGTTGATCGGCTGTGCCATCAGCCTGCTTTTCTGGTCCGCGCGCCGTTCCCGCGACTACGCTTCCCGCTTCTGAAAGGAGTTCCTATGTCCGCGCTTGATACTTGCAGTCTGAAAAAATCCCTGCCGATTCTCATCGCCCTGCTTGTGGTCGCTCAAATTGATCTGGCCAGCGCCGTCGGCTGGCCGAATACGCTCTTGTCACTGCTGCATCTTACGGCCGCACCTGACGACCTGTGCCGGGGTCTCTGCGCGGGAATCGGTGCGTCCATCGACGTTTTGGTGATCTTCCAACTTGTCCGTATCTGCGCCAGACGCGCTATGCAACCCAGCCACGGCCCGCGGCACGATTGAAGCCATTTTGCAAAACGGGCGGCAGGCGCGACGCCTTCTGCCTGAAGGAAACTATTATGCTTCTGAACAATCTGCAACTTTGGCCGAATCGGAACGACTTTCTGCACGTCGTGACCTTCGGCATCGCCATAGGGCTGGAGGTCATTGGTGTGATGATCGCCGTGAATGCTGCGGCAAGTCGTGCAAAAAAACTATAGAAACCGCGCCAGCTCATCGACCGTAGGCATTGGGCAAATCTCCAGCCGTCCCCAGATGCGGTAGCGCCAGCGGGCAATCAGCCTGTAGCCCATGTCGCGCACAGGCCGCGGAATCCAGCCCAAAACGGTTGCTATCACTGGCCAGGGCTGCGGCAATTGGCCGAGCACCGACAAAACCGCATCCGACCGCGTCAATACTCGCTCCGCCCGCTCACCGAAATTCAGCACCACTAGAATTGTGGTCGGGCCGGATTGCGCATCCGGCAAGTCGATCTGATGCCGCGCTAGCAGCGCCGCCGCAATTTCCGATTCTGAAGCGACAAAGCGCAGCCGGTCACGCCCGTCGCGCCGCATCAACCACCTCACGGACCGATTGCATAGCCCGCAATGGCCATCGAAGATAACCACCAGCCGGCCGCCGAGTTCTGCAAGCTTACTCACCTTCAACGGGATGCGGCCCCGGAGGTGCGCGATTCAATTCAGATGATGCACGAGTCTTATACTGGACCCACGATGAGTTCCCAAGCGCCAACTTCCCTCCGCACCCGTTCCCAGGCCCTCCAGCAGCGCGCTGAGCGCTTCTTTCCCGGCGGCGTGAATTCGCCCGTGCGGGCCTTTCGCGCAGTGGGTGGCGCGCCACCGTTTGTCGAGCGCGCTGAAGGCGCATGGCTCACGGACGCCGACGGCAACCGGTACATCGACTACTTTGGCTCCTGGGGCCCAATGATTCTGGGTCACGCCTTTCCGCCTGTGGTTGAAGCCATCCAGAGAGCCGCGAGCAACTCGGCCAGCTTTGGCGCTTCCACGGCCGCCGAAGCTGATCTCGCCGAGCGCGTTGTCGCCTGTTACCCGGCAATCGAAAAACTGCGCTTCGTCAGCTCCGGCACCGAGGCCACCATGAGCGCCATCCGCCTGGCGCGCGCCGTTACCAACCGCAAAATCATTGTCAAATTCGAAGGCTGTTACCACGGCCACGCCGATGGCCTGCTGGTAAAGGCCGGCAGTGGTGTGGCAACCTTTGGCATTCCCGGCTCAGCCGGCGTTCCCGAAGAAATAGCTCACCTCACGTTGGCGCTGCCTTACAACGATCTCGATGCGGCTGAAGCGGCATTCGCGGCCCATCCCGGCGCCATCGCGGCTGTGATTCTGGAGCCGGTGGTCGGCAACGCTGGCTGCATCGCTCCTGCTTCGGGCTATCTCGCCGGCCTGCGCGCCATCACGCAGCGCGAGGGAGCGCTTTTGATTGTCGATGAAGTGATGACCGGCTTCCGTGTGGCGCTGGGCGGCGCTTTGGAGCTTTACGGCATTGACGCCGATTTGGTAACGCTGGGCAAAATTGTCGGCGGGGGATTGCCCGTGGGCGTCTTCGGCGGCAAGCGCGCATTCATGGACCTGCTCGCCCCGCTAGGCCCCGTTTATCAGGCTGGAACTCTCAGCGGCAATCCGCTGGCCATGGCCGCGGGCATCGCCACCGTCAGCTATTTGCAGGAGCACGCTGCACAGGTTTACCCGCAGCTTGAAGCCACTGCCAAAGCCGTTGCCGAGGGCGTGGCTGCCGAAGCCGCCCGCGCAGGCGTGCTACTCACCCTTAATCGTGTCGGCTCCATGTGGACCTGGTTCTTCACGGCGAACGCCGTCACGAATTACACGCAGGCCGCCGAGAGCGACACGGCCGCCTTTGGCCGCTTCCACCGCGCGATGCTCGATTGCGGCGTCTGGCTTCCGCCCTCGCAATTTGAAGCGGCCTTCCTGAGCACAGCACACGGCGCGGAAGAGATCTCCGCAACCATCGCAGCCGCATGCGAGGCTTTCAAAGCTGTCCTTGCCGGATAGCACTGGGCGTTGCTTTTTACTCGCTCCAGCCCTTGGCCCGCCCCACGGCACGTTGCCAACGTCCGCGCCGTTCGGCTCGATCACTCGCATCCATCTTAGGCACAAAGCGAACATCGCCTTGCCGTTTGGCGCGTAAGTCTTCCGGGCCAGCCCAGAATCCCGTGGCCAGCCCAGCCAGATACGCTGCGCCCAGAGCGGTCGTCTCAGTCACCTGCGGACGTACTACAGGCACGCCCAGCACATCCGCCTGGAACTGCATTAAGAGATTGTTCACCGCCGCGCCGCCATCCACTCTGAGCGCCGTGAGCGGTGTGCCGATTTCGTTTTGCACGGCCTCCAACACGTCGGCCACCTGGAAGGCGATGCTCTCCAGGGCCGCCCGCGCAATGTGTCCCGGCGTGGTACCGCGATTCAGGCCGATGAGCAATCCTGAAGCGTGCGAGTCCCAGTGTGGCGCGCCCAGGCCCACAAACGCCGGCACCAACACCACCCCGCCCGCGTCCGGCACGCTTGCGGCCAGCGCCTCAACCTCTGCCGACGAGCCAATCAGTTTCAAATTGTCGCGCAGCCACTGCACCACCGCGCCGCCGATAAAGATGCTGCCCTCCAGCGCATACTCCAGGCGATGCGTCGCGCTCGCGGCCAGCGTGGTAATCAGCCGGTGCTTCGAGCGCACAAATCCCGTTCCGTTGCCGTCGCGTCCCGTGCCGATGTTCTGCAACAAAAAGCAGCCTGTCCCATAAGTGTTCTTGGCCTCGCCCGCCTTCCAGCACAACTGCCCAAAGAGTGCGGCCTGCTGGTCGCCGGCAATGCCCGCAATCTCCACGCCGCCCAGACCCAGAGTAGTGGTCACCTCGCCCACTTGCTCGCTCGACCACACCACTTTCGGCAACATGCTCTCGGGAACGCCAAAGATGCGCAGCAGTTCCGCATCCCATTCGCCCTTCACGATATTGAAGAGCAGCGTTCTCGAAGCATTAGTCACGTCCGTCACGTGCCGCTGCCCGCTGGTCAGGTGCCAGATCAGCCAACTGTCCACGGTCCCAAAAGCCAGTTCGCCCCTCTCGGCGCGCGCCCGCGCGCCCGGCACGTGGTCAAGAATCCAGCCCACCTTCGTCGCGGAAAAATACGGGTCCAGCACCAGCCCGGTCTTGTTCGAGACCGTCTCTCCAACCCCGCTATCCTCCAGCTCCTTGCACCGCGCAGCCGTGCGGCGGTCCTGCCACACAATGGCCTTGTGAATCGGCTTGCCCGTCGCACGCTCCCACACAATCACCGTCTCGCGCTGGTTAGTAATGCCGATGGCCGCTACGTCGCGGGGCCGCTCGCCCACTTTGCCCAGCGCCTCCACGGCGCAAGCCATTTGGCTGGTCAAAATCTCCACGGGCGAGTGTTCCACCCAGCCAGCCTGCGGAAAGAACTGCTCGAACTCATGCTGCGCCACGGCGGCAATCGCGCCCGCCTCGTCAAAAAGAATCGCGCGGGAACTGGTTGTTCCCTGGTCCAGTGCAAGTATGTAAGCCATTGTTTGCTGCCTGCCTTCGGAACCTAGTCAAACACGGGGGCCGGGGCCCGGGCAAGAAGACAGTTGGCGTTTAGACCGTCCCGCATCGAGTCAGGGATCGTCTTCACGCCCGTTAACTCTTGGAACCTGTATTGCCTGCGGAATCTGCCTATCCGCTAACTTCGGTTTAAATAGTGGAACAATAATTGTGCGTACCGAAGCGATTTCATTCGCTTTCAAAGCGGAGTTTTTGTATTCTGAAGACGATGCCTCGTAAGTTTGCGGCGAATCCAACGGAGGAAACTCGAATGGCAGATACAGCAAAGAAGACAAAGACAACCACTAAACCACGCGCGGCAGCAATAAAAGCCCCAACAAAGAACGTAAAAATCGTTACAAACTCCAAGCCGACCCGCGAGCAGATCGAGCGTCTTGCGAAGACTTATTGGGAGGCGCGCGGTTGCGTGGATGGATATGCGGAGCAAGACTGGGCGCGAGCGGAAAAAGAACTGCTCAAAGCCGCATCGGCCAAAAAGGCCTCCTGATATAAGCCGTTCCGCTCTGAACAATTCTCTCGCAGACTCTGCGCTCAGTTGCAGAACCGATGCGCCCTGCGCAAAGCCAAGTCAGTTAATCCAACTGCCTTTATCCAAACCAAATGGTATTAGGCTAAGGACAAACTTCCCATCCTTTTCGCCGGCCTTTCTAGGCAAGACCGGCGAAAAGGCGGAAGCCTGAGTTTGCGCTTCAGTTCTTCGCTTGCTGCGCCACCAGCATTGACTCAAGAATCTGATCCGAAACTTCCTTTACTGCCGAAGGCGTATGGGACAAAAACAGCGTATTAGTCTTGTCGCTCTCGCCAATGGATTTCAGCGTGTCGAAGTATTGGGTGACCAGCACTAACTGCATGACATCTCGCGAAGACGCTCCATCCACCACCTTCTGGAATTGTTCGATGGAAGTCTGCAGCCCTTCGATGATCGCCTTGCGCTGATTGGCGATGCCCTGGCCTTGCAGAGCCTTGCTTTCAGCCTCTGCCTCGGCTTTCTTGACCACCAGAATCTTTTCCGCCTCGCCTCGCGCATTGGCTGCTACCTGTTCGCGCTGCGCCGCGTTGATGTCGTTCATAGCCGACTTAACTTTCTGATCGGGAACGATATCCGTCACCAGCACATTAACAATCTCGAAGCCGAAGGTCGCCATGTCCGCATCCAGTTCCTGCTTGACCGCGGCGGCGATTGACGATTGCGAGGCAAAAACCTCATCCAGCGTCATCCCGGGCACGTGGCCCAGAATCACCTGTTCCACATAACTCTTGATCTGCGCCGTCGGGTCAGACAACTTATAAAACGCGTCATAGACCTTTTCCGGGCGCACGCGATTCTGCACCGAAATCGGAATCGTGACAAAGACATTGTCCTTTGTCTTGGTCTCCATGGTCAGTGAAATCTGATTCACACGCAGACTTACCATGCCGGCAACAGTGTCGAAGAACGGACGCTTCCAGTTCAAGCCCGGGTCGGCGGCGCGAAGAAACTTGCCGAAACGCGTGATCACGGCCACCTCAGCCGTGTTCACGGTAAAAAAGCTGCTGAGAATCAGAATAAGAAGGATGAGAGCCAGCGCCCCCAACGGGATCAGCCATATGACGTCCATTCAGTTCCTCCGTTGCCTCATTTGGAAGCAACGGAGAATTATACAGGAGCACGATAAACGCGCTGTGACGCGCATAAATAGCGAAGTTCAGAGACAATCGTTTGCGATATTCAAAACTATAGACAACTCCTCAACTCGCCGCCCGGATTCGATAAATTCGATAGCAACAAACTACATTAATCTCAATTCTCCTCCAAGCTCACTTTTTCTCGGCTGGCTTTATCCGGTCGAAATCGATCGCGAACGTAGGCTCTTCTCGCGTTCCCCCAATGCGTAGGGGAACTTCAGTTCCAGCTCCCTCTCGCTTGAAATAGCGATCGGCCGGCGACAGCAGCAATCCTTTCCAGCCGCCAACCATCTTTGAAACCGTGGCGTCGAGCTTTCCGCTTCCAGCAAAGTCGAGCGCGCCGCCCTCCAGGCCATACGTGCCTTTGAGCTCAATCTTCGCGCCCGGCACGGTGTAGCTGAGCGCCGGCAGCGTAACCACCCCGCCAGCCATCTGGAAATTGCTTTGCATGTGCGACAAAATGCTCTCCGGGTTGGTTGTCTTCAGCTCCTCCGGCTGTCCCTGCCCGCGCAGGCTCAATTCCGCAATCCTTCCTTGAATCTTCGCGCTCGTGAACCGCGCTCTGTCCAACACAAAACTGCCGTTCATCGCCATCCGCTCATGGACTGGCTTGGGCCCCGGCGGAATGAGCAACGTGGTCCTCATCGCCAAATCGCCGGTCAGCAGAAAACTGCCCGAGTGGCTCATCAGCCGCAGAAAATCCTCGATCCGCGCCCTGTCCACATTGACCGTGAGCGCGATGTCGTGCCCCACGTACTGCTGCACGCCCTCCATCACCGCTCCCGGTACACGCACAACCTCGCCACGCGCGGTAATGTGCGAATGGCCGAGCATCGCATCCACATTATCTAGCTGAGTGTCGCCGTTCGTCCCGTCCACATGCGCGTGGAACCGCGTGGCGAGCGGCAGGGCGGTCCCGAAGTGCGTCAGCCGGAAATCCGGCGTCTGGGTCTGCCCATCCACGATCAGGTCGCGCAGCGTGCCTTCATAGTGCCCGGTCGATGAGAGAATCCCCGCAATCCCCTTGAAGCCGGCGAGGTCGGCGTGCTCGAAGCGGTATTCGCCCGTCAGCGGCGCATCACCCAGGTCCGCCCCATGCAATGGCCCAAAGCTCCCCGTCGTCTTGATCACCCCTTGCGGCCGCGGATTGGTCAGCTCCGCGTCAAATCCCATCACCGGGGTCCCAAAGGGCAGGTCTTCGCCCTCGGGGTGGATCGCTCCCCCCGCAGCGATATTCGTCAATTTAAAGTGAGCAATCTTAAACTCCAACGGCAGCTTGCCCGGCTTGCTGGTTTCCATCACCAGATCGGCGCCGGTGCACTCCATCGTATCCACCTCAAAACTCACCAGCGCGGCTTCGCCGTTGGGCTTGGCGACGGTTTCAGAGCGGTACTCGTTCTCTCGCGCGGCCTGCTCAAAGTGCGACTTCGGCGGCAGATGGACGCTCAGCCCCTTCAACTGAACCACAGAAATGTGAATCGGCTTGCCGGGCTTCAATTCGAGCGGCGCATGAAATCGAAACTCCGCAAGCTGGATAAGCGGTTCGCCCAGACCTTGCGGAACCTCTACGCCACCAGCGCGTGCGGGCGGCCAAATGCGCAACCCCTTGCCCTCGGCCCAGAGGCCACCAACCAGCGAAACGTGAAAGTTGTCCAGTTCCACATGGGCGTGGAAGCGATCCGCAAGCTCCTCCACAATGCGCGCGCGCAGGAACGGCTCCGCCCGATGCAGCGCCACGTCCACAACCGTGAGGGCCCCGGCCAGCGCCACCAAAAGCCCGCCCGCGACCCATTTTGCCCATCTATGCGTGCGCCAGAATCCTTTCCGAACCTCTTCCAAACTCGCCTCCCAATTGGTTTCCATTGTCGCAGGAGTCCGCGCACCTCATTTTCTTAATAGCCAGTCAATGCCGTAGACTTCAATGAACGGATGCAAGAGCACATTGAAAACCTCGTAAAGCTGCAAGCGGTGGAGTTGGAACGAACTCGCCTCGCCCACGTCGCCCGCGCCCTGCCGGCTGAAATCGCCGAGGCTCAGGCTGCCCTCGCAGCCGCCGAACGTCAGGCTGCTGAGGCTTCGGCCGCCCTCAGCCGCGAAGAATCGCTCCGCGGCCGCCTCGATCGCGAGATCACCGCCCACCGCCAGAAGGTCGTCCGTTATCGCGCCCAGCAAGACTCCCTCACCACCTCCGCCCAAGCTGACGCCGTGGAGCACGAGCTTCACTTCGCCGAGGCCGAGGCCGAGCGCCTGGAAACCGAGGAGTTCGCCAGCCTGGAACGCACCGAGGCCCAGGAAGGCGCGTTGGCCGCTGCCCGCGCCCGTGTCGAGTCGCTCGCAGCCGCCCTCGACAGCACTCGCGAACGCATCAGTCTTCGTCAGGCAGAAGTCGCCCGCCAACAGGCCGAGCTAACGGCAGAGCGCGAAGCCATCCGGCCGCATATCGGCACTGAGTGGATCTTGCGCTTTGACCACCTCTGCGCCTCTCGCGGCACGGGTCTTGCCCGCGTTGACAATATGCAGTGCACCGGCTGCCGCATGGGCATACGGCCCCAGACCTGGAACCAGCTTCGTGAAGGCGAACTGCTCACTTGCGACAGTTGCAACCGCCTGCTCTACTGGGACCCGTCGATGGCGCCCGCGCCGCCAGAGACCAAGCCCAAACGCAAAACCGCGAAGCCCCAGCCGACCGAGGACTAGAGCCTCCACTCCATTCCTGCTAACCTTTTCTTTGGCGGTAGTAACACTGAACTTAACAACCAGGGAGCAAGCTCGTGAAGCGCATCTGCGTGGACATGGATGAGGTAATGGCGGACACTCTCGCCGAGCACCTTCGCCGCTACAACCAAACCTTCGACGAGGCCGTGACTCCACAGGATCTGGCCGGCAAGGGCATCTTTGAGATCACGTCCGAAGACCGCCGGCAACAGCTTCGCGCCTTTCTCGACGCGGAGGACTTCTTCGAGGACCTGGCCGTCATGCCCGGCTCTCAAGCCGTACTCGAGCAGCTCTCCGCGCGCTTTGAAATCCATATCGCCACCCAGGCCATGGTTATTCCTAACTCCCTCGGCTCCAAATATCGCTGGCTCCAGCGCCACTTTCCCTTCATTTCCCCCAGGCAATACACCTTCTGCGGCGACAAATCCATCCTCCGCGCCGACTATCTCATCGACGACCTGCCCAAGAACCTCCTCCGCTTTGAGGGCCAGGGCCTGCTCTACACAGCCCCCCACAACCTCGCGGCCACCGGCTTCTTACGCGTAGATAACTGGCAGCAAGTCGCTGACTACTTCGCCACCCAGGCTGGCTAGACCCTGTGGCTTTGGCCACAGCGCACTTGACATAGAAGGCAGATTGTAATACACTGTAAATACAGTAAGGCGCCGCTACGCATCTGTATATCGGTGCTAAACCTAGCAGTTCATTAGGGTTCATCAGGTGTAATCCATTATTTTTATTTAGAACGGGAGATAGGTAATGCAAGACAATAGGCTGGCTTTTGATTGGGATGAGGCCAACTTGGCTCATATTGCCAGAAACGATGTAACAAAGGACGAAGCTGAGGAAGTGATTCTTGGGGACCCGCTCGACATCGAACTGCAAACAGCAGAGGGCAGCGGCGGGGAAGAGCGGATATTACACGTCGGGGAAACGCGCAAAGGACGAATTTTGGAGCTTGTGTCGACGTGGCGCGGTGGAAAAGCTCGAATCCTCTCCGCGTGGGATGCACCTCGACAGTCCAAGCTGGACTATCTGACGGAGATGAGGCGGCGTTATGGAAGCATTGACGATTCCGAAGTTTGAGAACGAAACCGACGAAGCCAACTGGCTCTACGAGAACCGCGAGAGTTTGTCTGCAGCGTTTCATGAGGCGGTGCAGGAGGGGCGTGTCCGGCAAGGCACGTTGAAGCAGCGCGGCGTCACGCCTCCGACAACGATTCGCCTCGCCCCGGAAGACATCTCCCGCGCCCGCACACTGGCTGAACGCCGCGGACTACGCTATCAAACCTATATCAAGATGCTGATTCACGAAGGGCTGGAGCGCGAGGAAAAGCTGGCGAGCTAGAAAACGAATTCACTTGCGTATTCTTTATATTGTAGCTACAATTACCTTATGTTCGTCTGGGATGAGGCAAAGAGAAAGTCGAATCTGAGCAAGCATGGACTCGACTTCAACGACGCTCATCTCGTTTACGACAACCCGGACAAGTGTACCTACGATTCCAGCCGGGAAGGCGAACTCCGTTTGATGGACTTGGCCCTGGCCGTCATCCACGGCAAGCTGCTGGCGCTGATTTATACCGAACGCGGCAACGATGTGCGGGTGATCTCATTCCGGCCCGCATCCCGAGAGGAGCGCGAACAATATGAACGCGACAAAGAGTGAAACTGATTGGGAGCGCGTGCTGGCCTTCAAAGAGGGAGACGCAATCCCCTACGAGCCGGAGGATGGCCCTTACGACCCGAATGATGCTGAAGCAGCCCGCGCATGGCTCGCCCAGGCCGACCTGATCCGCCATGGCAAGGTCGTGCGCCGAGGAAGGCGCGGCCCGCAAAAAGCTCCGACAAAGAAGCTGGTCTCGCTGCGCCTCTCGCCCGAAGTGATCGACCACTTCAAAGCTACCGGCCCCGGCTGGCAGACGCGGATTGATGGCGCGTTGATGGAGTCAATTAAGCGCGGGGCGTAGCGGCTGGCAGGTATGTCAGGTTCTATTGCGGCTCAGCGGGCATTTTGCCGTCAGCTTCCACTTTGCGATTCCTCTTACGCCAACAGACCAACAATTTCCACCAACTCTCATGATGCTCTGGATCCAAATCTTCCGCTGCAAGCTTCCGAATCACGCGGCATAGTGAGATGAGTTCAGACTGCACATTTTGTGCAGCTTGCAGTGGACGCGGCCTCCCCAGCGCCTGAGAAAGATTCGCATTTGAATTAAAGTCCTCGATGTGCCCTTTAGATTCCTCATTAACAATCTGTGCCTTCACGAGGTCATCATAGATTTTCTGAGCTTTGGATTCAGAAATAAACACACACTTCAAAACGGTCTGAGTCATCTCTCGTAGGTGTTGACTGAACGCCGGGTCATGCACAATACCAATCAACTCGCTTCCCACCACCACTGAAGGTGTGAACTGCTCGACTTTAGATGCAAGCTCCAAGAGAGCTCGCCACTCGGTCTCCTTGTTTTCAATAACCCATCGTCTGTCGTCGTTCTTCCGATTCCAGCGAAAAACCATCCAGGCAACTACAAGCGCGAAGACTGATGGAAGGGTAGCGATGAAAAGGCGTGCCAAAAGCGGGTCTTGTCCGGCATTCGGCGCACATTGGACCACAACCGGCGATTGCGCCAATTGGTCTACGAAAAGGGCAACCATCGAAGCAGCATGGAGAATCATCGCTTCCACCTTGTATCCTAAGAAGTTGACCCAAAGGTTATCATCATGAGCCAGACACTGAAAGCCGTTCGCGGCACGCGCGACCTGTTGCCGCCTGAAACCGCCCTCTGGAACCGCATCGAAGCGACCGCACGAGACGTATTCGCCCGCTATAACTTTGGCGAGATTCGCACCCCTGTCTTCGAAGAAACATCGCTCTTTGCCCGCGGCGTGGGCGAAGAGACCGACATCGTCTCCAAAGAAATGTACACGTGGTCTGACGGTGAGCGATTTGAGGAGAACAAGATGATCGCCGAATGGATCGACAAAAATCGATCCACTGCGCCTCACAACGTTCAACCTGGCCGCATAAACGAACAAGGAACCCAATCTTTTCTAGCAAAGTTGAATGCTCTTGGCGTTCAGCGTCAGGTTTACCGGGGCATTCAGCAAGGATTAAATTTAACTGGGGTGACGGAGCTTGTGTGTTTTCGGCCCGTCCTATCGACAGAGGCTGTTGCCGCTCTTGTAAAAGCTCGCGAGCTTGCTAGATCTGATTCGTCGAGTCAACTCCAGCAGGCCCGAATTGAACTACGCCTTGTCATTCCTACATCCGCACCGCTGAATCAGTGGGTTGATCGCAATGATGTGATTATCGAGCAGTTCGAAGGTAGCTTCTTTGCTTCATCCCAAACCCTCACCCTCCGCCCTGAAAACACCGCCGGAGTGGTCCGCGCCTACATCGAGCACGGATTGGGCGAGAGCGGCCAGCTCCAAAAGCTCTACTACATCGGCCCGCAGTTTCGCCGCGAGCGGCCACAGAAAGGCCGCTACCGGCAGTTTTCGCAGATTGGCGCGGAGGTCATCGGGCCGCCATCGGCAGGCAGCGAATCGCCGCTGCGCGACGCGGAAATACTCGAAATGCTGGCCACACTGCTCGACGAACTCGGCATTTCCGGCTGGACGCTGGAGTTGAATTCGGTTGGCTCTTCCGCCGACCGCGCACGGTACAACGAGGCACTGCGCGCCGCGCTCGTTCCCGTGGTTTCGCAGATGTGCGCCGATTGCCAGCGCCGCGCCGTCACCAATCCGCTGCGCGTGCTGGACTGCAAGGTTCCCGCCGACCAGCCGATCATCGAGACGCTGCCGGTGATTGCCGACTCGCTCGACGAGGCCTCGCGCGTCCACTTCGCTGCGGTGATGGCGGCTCTGGACGCGGCCGACGTGCCTTACACGCGCAATCACCGCCTGGTTCGCGGTCTGGACTACTACACGCGCACCACCTTCGAGTTCACTCATGGAGGCCTCGGCGCGCAGAATGCGCTGCTCGGCGGCGGGCGCTATGACGGCCTGAGCGAAATGCTCGGCGGACCCCGAGCTCCCGGCATCGGCTTTGCAATGGGCGAAGACCGGCTGGTCCTTACTCTTCTCGCTGCACTCGACCAAAATGCCGCAGCACTGAAGGCGGAAGCGTACATCGCGCCGCTGGGCGACAGCCTGAACGCCGCAGCGCTCGTTCTGGCTCGCGAACTGCGCCACCACGGCCTGTGGATCGAGCTGGGCGACGGCGGTTTTCGCCTCAAAAAATCCTTTGAGGCAGCCGACAAGACCGCACGCCACATCATCATCCTTGGCGAAGACGAGCTGAAATCCGGTATTCTTACAGTGAAGAACTTCTCCACAGGCATACAGACAAAGGTTCCCCGCACGGAGCTGGCTGTCTTTCTTTCCACTCCCGCAAGCGAATAGAGGATAAAGGTAGTGCTCGATTTTCAAGGAAATCTCGAACGGACACATCATTGCGGCGAGCTGCGCGCCGCAAACGCCGGCCAGCAAGTCGTATTAATGGGCTGGGTAAATCGCCGCCGCGATCACGGCAACCTGATCTTCCTCGACCTGCGCGACCGCACCGGGATTGCGCAGATCGTGTTGGACAAGGAGCTGGTTCCCGACGGTCACGCGAAGGGGGAGCAGGTCCGCCCGGAGTACGTTGTGGCCGCGGTCGGCAAGGTGCGGCTGCGCTCGGCTGACGCCATCAATCCAAAAATGCCGACCGGCGAAATCGAAATTGAAGCGACCGAGTTGCGGGTCCTGAACGACACGCGCCTGGCGCCGTTTTCACCCTCCGAAGAAGCTATCCAAAATGAGGAGGTCCGCCTCAAGTATCGCTATGTGGACCTGCGCCGCCCGGAGATGCAGCGCAACTTCCGCCTGCGCCACGACATTACGCTGGCCATCCGCTACAACCTCAGCCAGCAGGGCTTTCTAGAGATCGAAACGCCCATCCTCACCAAATCCACGCCCGAGGGCGCGCGCGATTTTCTTGTGCCCAGCCGCGTGCATCCGGGCGAATTCTTCGCGCTGCCGCAGTCTCCGCAAATCTTCAAGCAGATTCTCATGATCTCCGGCTTCGACAAATACTTCCAGATCGCCCGCTGCTTCCGCGACGAAGATCTGCGCGCCGACCGCCAGCTTGAATTCACCCAGGTGGATCTGGAGATGAGCTTCCCAAAACAGGAGACGGTCTTTGCCGTAGTCGAGCAGTTTCTCGCGGCGGGTTTTGCCGCCGCTGGAGTCACGCTGCCTACGCCGTTTCCGCGCGTCAGCTACGACGAGTCCATGCGCCAATATGGCTCCGACAAGCCCGACCTGCGCCTGCCCGGAATCACCGACGTGCGCCCGGCCTTCACGGATGCTGCTCTGGCCACTCTGCAAATCGACCCCGCCCTGCCCGTGGTTGCATTCCGCATTCCCAATGTCGGCGAATTGAGCCGCAAGGAACGCGAAGACAACCATCCGCTCTTCGACTTGAGCAAGGGCGCAAAATTCATTGACGACTTCAAGCGGCTGGCCAAGGGCTTTCCCGAAGCTGCTGTCAAAGTGCGCGAGCTTGCGGGTGCGGCCGAGGCCGACTTTGTCATCATCGTCGCCGGCGACCCGGCGCATCACATCAAGGCCAGCGATACCAAATTCGCAGGCCGGCTCTCGGAGCGCGAGATCAACGTCTACTCCGCCGCAGGCAACTTCCGCACCGAGCTGGCGAAGAAATACGCTGACAAGCACGGGGCCTTTGCCGTTACTGAAAAGGTAGTCCTGGATGCTAACGCACAGAGCGCCGGTGCGGCAGTCGATGGCGCCGCGGCCTTTCATCCCATCTGGATTACTGATTTCCCAATTCGAGTACGACCTGGCAACGGCTAAATGGATGCCGGCGCACCATCCGTTCACCGCACCGCACGAAGCCGACATGAAGAACCTGGTCACCGACCCGGCCAGCGTGCGCGCGAATTGTTATGACCTGGCGATGAACGGCCTGGAACTCGGTTCGGGCTCCATCCGCATTCATCGCAAAGACGTGCAGCAGCAAATCTTCCAATCCTTGGGAATCAGTGACGAAGAAGCCCGCGCGCGCTTCGGCTTTTTCCTTGATGCTCTGGAATACGGCACTCCGCCCCACGGCGGCATCGCACTCGGCCTCGACCGCATCGTAATGTTGTTGGCTGGCGCGCCCAGCCTGCGCGAGGTGATCGCCTTCCCCAAAACCGCCAAAGCTGTCGATCTGATGGTGGACGCGCCCACCGCGGCCACTGAACAGCAATTGAAGGAACTCCACATCCGTGTGGCGCTGAAGAGTTAGCTCGCTTCGCCGTAGAAGAAAGAAGGCCCGGAGTGAAAACTCCGGGCCTTCTGTTTGGCGTCGCTCTTAGGTGCTGGCGACAAGTGAACGTTACTACCTTCTCACCGAGAAAGTCAGGACTGTCGATTCCGTAAGACTGCCGCCAGTACCCGTAATCGTGATCGGGTAAGTGCCGGTCGGGGCCGTTCTCGAAACGGTGAGGGTGAAATCTGTCGTGCCGGAACCCGTGACAGTGGTTGGGCTGAAGCTGCCGGTCACACCGGACGGGATGCCGGTTGCAGAGAAGGTAATCACCGAGTCAAAGCCGCCGGAGGCTTTGGTGGTGACGACCCCATAGCCGCTCTGCCCCTGATCCAGGTATCCGGAAGTAGGCGAGACGGAGATAGTAAAGCTGCCGGTGACCGCTGCGGTCACTGTCAGGGTCAATGTGGTCGTCTTGGCAGTGCCGCTGGCCGGCGTTTCGGTCACGGTGATGGAGTAACTGCCGGCCGTTGCGGTCGAGGCCGCGGTGAAGGTCAGCGTCGAGGTTCCGGCGCCGGTGATCGAGGTTGGGCTGAAGGCTGCGGTTACGCCGGAGGGCAAGCCGCTGGCGGTCAGCGTCACTGGGGAGTCAAAACCGTTGGTGACGGTTTCGGTAACGGTGGATGTGCCGGTGCTGCCGTCTTTCACCGAAGCGGCCGTGGCGCTGAGCGAGAAGCTCGGTGTCGCAACGGCGCTCACAGTCAGCGTGAGGGTAGTCGTCTCGACGCTGCCGCTGGCCGGCGTTCCGGTCACGGTGATGGTGTAGCTGCCCGCCGCCGCTGTCGAGGCCGCGGTGAAGGTCAGCGTCGAGGTTCCGGCGCCAGCGATCGATGCCGGATTGAAGGCAGCGGTAACGCCGGTGGGCAGACCGCTCGCTGACAGTGTCACGGCGGAGTCAAAGCCGCCGGTGACGGTCTCAGTAACAGTTGAAGTCCCGGTGCTGCCAGCCGTTACAGAAGCTGCGGTGGCGCTCAGCGAGAAGCCGGCAGTGGTCGATGAACCAGCCAGCGCATTGATCAGTGCTTGTCCGTTGGGAGATCCCCAGCCAGTCACCAGATCGTAGCCGGTCACCGCCGAATAGCTGCCGGATTTGCCGCTGGTGATGTCGTGGAAGTCGGTGTCATACGACGAGCTCGTGCCGATGGGGTAGATGATAGGGTCGATGAAACCAACGCTCTTGATAGTGGCGGAAGGATTATTAGCCGCATACTGTTGATTGACCAGCGCGATGTAGCCTGCCCACATGGGGGCGGCAAAGCTGGTGCCGCCGTACTCATTAGCCAGACAGGTGGTCTGATCCGAGCAAGTGTAGAAGGTGAAGTTGGCGTTGGCCGAGACATCGGGGCCGTTGCGCAAAGTCGTCGAACCTTTGTTGCTGGAGTTGATCACGCCCGAAGCAGCTTGCCACGAGGGAATGGCGATCGAGTCCGGCGAAATGCCGCCGCCCGAATCCGTCCAGGCGGTTTCCGAGGACCAGGGGCCAGCCGCACTGGCGGTAACCAGGTCCGTGCCGCCGACCGAAACGACATGCGCATCGTCGGCTGGCCACGCTTCGTTGCTCGACGACCAGGTGGAGCTGTCGCCTGAGGCCGCAAAGAAGTTCTGCCCTTGAGCTGCCATCGTCTCGAAGTAGGTGTCCAGCGAACTGGGATCGGCAGGCGTCCAACCCCACGAGCAGCCGATGGTATTCGGAAGCGGGCCATCCGCGGTCGTGGTCATCGCGCTGATGATGGCTGTGTCCGTGCTGCCGATGTACATCGTCAAGCCGGTCAGCCCAGGCGCCATGCCCATCGCCTGGGTCATGTCGAGGGTCTGTTCGGTGTCATCGCAACTGGTAGTTGTGGTGCCGTTTTGGCACGTTGTCATGTTCTTTGAAGAACACGTGCAACTGGTGCTAGTGCCGTCAACAGAGACCAATTTAGGCGTAAAGGGTTTGGTTTGGCCAACGTTGGCGTAATAGGTGTTGAGGTCGGCAAGATCGGTCCCAAGATATTCAAAGAGGCCAACCGTCTGGCCCGCGCCGGTCAGAGCCGTCCCTTCGTAGTAAGCCGCGCGCATATCGCTGCCCAGGAAGGAAGCCGACGGGCCACTGCCGGTCGTGGCATGGGAGACGACCTCGTCAGGCGAGATGCCATGAGCCGCCGCATAGCCGCTCTTACTGACGTACAACGGATGCGGAATCGAGTAGTTGTCCAGGCCGGAGATATGTTCCAGTTGGAAGGGAAGAGCCACGGTGGGTTCGCGATCCAGCGAGAAGAATGTTCGGTTCTCGGTGGGATGCTGGTAGATCCGCATCGTCACATGGAAAGCGGTCTCAATCGTGGAGACGGTGCCGGTGAGAACCAAATCCCTCTTTGCCAGACTGCCGTTTACCACCGTGAAGCCGTTTTCCTCGGCGAAGCTCACCAAAGCGTCCCAGTTCTCCTGCGTGGGGCCGAACCGGCCTGAAGTCTCGGCCGGGGTCAGGAAATGGTGGAAATTAGGGCTCGATGGATCATAGACATCCGCTACGAAGGTATCCAGGCCAGCCTTGTCGCGCAGTGGCAGAACAATATCCACCTGCATGATTTGGGTTGCGGGCATGCGCCCCACTGACTGTGCCGTCCCATTTTGAACGACATCACGCACATGGCGTGTCATCAGCGACTGCGCCCGGCCGTCTAAAGTTCCGGCCGAGAGAATCGCTGCCATAGACAATACAAATAAACTGATTCGTTTCTTCACAATTTCTCCTGTCGAGGCTTGTTAGCGGGGAGGTTCTAGGTCCGCCTTCAAGGAGTCTGCCGTTCAATGTGAGCAGGGCCGCATTAGTTGTCAATCAGAAACCGTTCGTGCGATAGCCGTCCTTGCGTAAAGGCAATCGCATCGGCAATGAGTCTTTTAGACAAACGTTTTCATTGCGACTCAGCGGGAATAAATGCGCGTTTGTCCCGCTTGAGGAATCAGCAAAATCTGCAATCTATGTAAACATCCCCATAATTGCCAATCCGTGTAAACTGGGCTGCGGGAGAGTTGTCTTGTCCACGTCTGAGGTCAGCTACGCGGTTGCCATGGTTTCCGATTGCGGCACCACGCGTTCGTCCAACGAAGATGCATACGGCGTCTCCGCCGAGCACGGAGTCTATGTTGTTTGCGACGGAATGGGCGGCGCGGCGGCCGGCGAGGTTGCCAGCGCGCTGGCTGTCTCCGAAGTGCTGCGTGTGCTCAGCCGACGGCCCGAAGCCGAGTCTGATGCTGCGCCTCTCGAAGATTTGGTTGGAGCGGCCATCCGCGCCGCCAACCAGACCATCCACTCCCGCGCGCAGCGCGACCCCGATCTTTGCGGCATGGGCACTACGCTGGTTGGCCTGGTGACCGAAGGCCGCCGCGTGCTGGTTTTCAACGTGGGCGACAGCCGCTGTTACCGTATGCGTAATTCGTCTCTGATTCAGATCAGCCAGGACCACTCGCTGGTCGAGGAGCAGGTTCGCTTGGGGACCATCACGCACGCCGAAGCGCTGCGCTCTCCACATCGCAACATCATCACCCGCTCTCTGGGCACAGAGTCCAGCGTTGAGCCGGATCTCTTCGAGTTGAAGGCCGAGGCCGGCGACCTCTTTCTGCTTTGCTCCGATGGATTGACCGGCGAACTCCCTGATCCGCTGATCGAATCCATGCTCGCCGCCGATCTGCCTCTCGATGAACTCTGCGCCCGCCTGGTAGACGCCGCCAACCGCGCCGGCGGCCATGACAACATCACCTGCCTGCTTGTCCGCGCCGAGAGCTAATGCTTTCTTACCTTCTGAAACAGCAGCACCAGCGGCAAGCAGAGCAGAGCGAGAAAGGCCAGCAGGCGGAAGTTATCCGCATAAGCCAGCAAAGCGGCTTGCTGCTGCACGCTTTGGTAAAGTGCGCCCAGAGCCTTTTGATGCGCGGTTACCATGTCCACGCCCTGCGAGAAAAGCCTTGCCTGAAGGCCGCGCACAAACCCTCCCTCTACAAGATTTCCCGCGCCCGCGTTGGCCGCTAAATAATTCTGATGAATCTGGGAGCCGCGCACCAGCATGGTCGTAATGCTTGCTATGCCGATTGATCCGCCGATGTTGCGCATCAGGTTATAGATGCCTGTGGCATTGCCCATATCCTGTTTGCGCAGGCGGCTCAGCGTCATCGTGGTAAGCGGAACCCAGATAAATCCCATGGCGAATCCGTTCACCACGTTAGGCAGCACAACCGTTGACATGCCGATTTGCAGATTGACGCGGCTCAGCATCCATGTGGAAACGCCGAGCAAGCCAAAGCCGAAACACATCAGCCAGCGGCCATCGATTTTACGCACCAGTACTCCGACCGCGACCATGGAAGCCAATGAGCCGAGACCGCGCGGACTCACCGAGAGGCCGCTTTGCAACGCCGAATATCCCAGCAGCGTTTGTAGAAATAGCGGCAGCATAGCCGTGACGCCATAAAGAACAAAGCCGTAAGTGCAGGTAATCAGCGTTCCTACTGCAAAGTTGCGATCGAGCAGAATGCGCAACTGCACGATCGGCTCATGATCGGTGAGTTCACGAATAATGAAAGCGATCAGCGCCGCAGTGGAGATAGCCGCGGTCCAGCAGACCCACGGAGCCGCGAACCAATCCGCCTCTTGCCCTTTATCCAACACTAGCTGCAAAGACCCCAGCCAGAGCGCCAGCAATCCAAAGCCGAGATAGTCGATTGCTCCCTTGAATTTCTCGCGCAGATAAGGAGGGTCTTCGACGTAGAGGTTGACCATAAAAAGCGCAAGCAGGCCCACGGGAAGATTGATGTAGAAAATCCAGCGCCACGAGTAGCTGTCAGTAATCCATCCGCCCAGTGTAGGCCCAATCACCGGGGCGACAATCACCCCGATGCCATAGGCTGCCATCGCCGTGCCGTGCTGTCGGGGCGGAAAACTCTCCAGCAGAATCGACTGCGCCAGCGGCTGCATTCCGCCGCCGCCGACGCCTTGCAACACGCGAGCCAAAATCAGCATGGGCATGTTCAACGCCATGCCGCAGAGCAGAGACGCCACGGTAAACACGACGATGGAAAGCAAAAGCAGCCTCTTGCGCCCTATGCGCCGCGCAATCCATCCGGCAGCGGGCAGCATGATTGCATTGGAAACCAGGTAGCTTGTCAGAACCCAGGTTGATTCATCGGTCGAGGCGGAGAGATTCCCCGCAATGTGCGGCAGCGCGACGTTAGCCACTGAAGAATCAAGCACCACCATGAAGGTCGCCATCATCACCGACGCGGCGATCATCCACGGATTTGCCTCGGGTTTCCAGGCGTGCTCTTCGGCCTCCGTAAGGCTCCGTATGGTGGTTGTAGCGCTCATCCGGCTGTTTATCGCTTTCGTTCCGCCGGGTTAGCTGCCGGTGGCCATGACCAGAGTCTCGCTGGAAGTCTCTCTAACTATTATGCGCGATTTTGCGGAGCGTGATTTTCACGCCGGTCCATGTACCATTGGGATAGGCCCCTCATGACAGAAACTAAAAATCTCTCCCCTGAAATCCTTCTTTACATTGCGCAAACGCTCAAAGTCCCGCTTCGCGGACTGGTTGCCGTTATCGAATTGCTCGACGAAGGCGGAACCGTGCCGTTTATCGCGCGCTACCGCAAGGAGGCCACCGGCAATCTCGACGAGGTGCAGATTCTCGCCATCGAAGAATCGCTCGCTTACTTTCGCGACCTCGTCAGCAGGCGCGAAACCATCCTGGCCTCCATCGCCGAGCAGGGCAAGCTGACCGATGAACTGAAGGCGCGCATTGAAGCCACGCTTGACAAGGCGGAACTCGAAGACCTCTACCTTCCCTACAAGCCCAAGCGCCGCACCAAGGCCACGATTGCGCGCGAGAAAGGCCTCGAGCCGCTGGCCGCATACTTGTGGGCGCAGCAAAATTCCAGTCAACCGTTGGAAGTCTTTGCCGCGACATTCGTCAATGCGGAGTTGGGCGTGGCCACAGCGGATGAAGCCCTGGAGGGCGCGCGCCACATTGTTGCCGAATGGATCAGCGAAGACGCCGATCTGCGCAAGGCTTTGCGCCAACTTCTCTTCGACGAGGGCGTGGTCGTCAGCCGCAAATCCACTGACGCAGTGGACGAGCAGGAAAAGTTCAAGATGTATTACGAGTACTCCGAGCCGGTAAAGACAATTCCCTCGCATCGTATGCTCGCCATACGGCGCGGCGAAGCTGAAAATATTCTTTACTTTCTCCTCGAAGTCGATCCGTTGCGGGCCCTCTCAATTGTTCAACGTCACGTGTTGCGTCAATCAGGCGACTGGACACACCAGCTCGAAATGGCCATTGACGACGCATGGAAGCGACTGCTGAACTCATCTATTCAGGGAGAAATTCGCCTTGAGCTGAAGCGGCGTTCCGACACCGAGGCCATTCGCGTCTTTCGCGACAATCTTTATAACTTGCTGCTGGCGCCACCGGCCGGACCTATCTCCGTGTTAGGCATCGATCCGGGTTTGCGCACCGGCTGCAAGGTTGCGGTTGTCGATGAGACGGGCAAGCTGCTGGCGCACGATGTTTTCTATCCGCACACATCCAAGCACGGCAATGCCGAAGCAGCGCCGAAGCTGGAAGCGCTGCTGCGCACGCACAATGTTCGGGCCATCGCCATCGGCAACGGTACCGCATCCCGTGAGACAGATGCGTTTGTGCACGAGTTTTTGCGGGATAAGAAAATCGAAGGAGTTTTTTCAGCTACTGTAAGTGAGTCAGGAGCCAGCGTCTACTCGGCTTCCGCGGTCGCGCGCCAGGAGTTTCCCGATCTTGATCTGACGGTGCGCGGCGCAATTTCCATTGCCCGCCGCCTGCAAGACCCGCTCTCCGAGTTAGTCAAGGTCGATCCGAAGTCGATCGGCGTGGGCCAGTACCAGCACGATGTTGATCAGCGGCAGCTACAGGAATCGCTGGAGACAGTCATCGAAAGCTGCGTCAACAAGGTTGGCGTTGATTTGAATACTTCATCGTGGACGCTGCTGCGCTTTGTCGCCGGCATCACGGAGCGCGCCGCGCTGAACATTGTCAGCTTCCGCAACGAGAAGGGCAGCTTCCGCTCGCGTATGCAAGTTCTCGAAGTGCCGGGCATCGGCCCCAAGACCTTCGAGCAGGCGGCGGGTTTTCTGCGCATTCGCAACGGCGATGATCCGCTGGATGGGACCGCCGTTCATCCCGAATCTTATCCCGTAGTCGAGCAGATTGCAGCGTCGCTGAAAACTACCGTAAGGGCCATCATTCAGGAGCCGCAACTGCTGGAGAAAGTGGATCGCAGCCAACTCTCTGCCGGCACCTACACGGTCAACGATATTCTGGCCGAATTGAAGAAACCGGGACGCGATCCGAGAGACAAATTCGTTGCGCCCAGTTTTCTCGAAGGCGTCCGCGAGATCGCCGATGTCGAGGCAGGCATGGTGCTCGAGGGCGTCGTCACAAACGTGACCAAGTTTGGAGCCTTCGTCGATATCGGCGTTCACCAGGACGGGCTGGTGCACATCAGCGAACTTTCCAACCACTTCATCAAAGAGCCGTCCGAAGCCGTGAAAACCGGCCAGATCGTCAAGGTCAAAGTGCTAGCGGTGGACGCAAAAGCCAAGCGCATAGCGCTCTCCATCAAGCAGTTGACCGGCCCCGCCACACGTCCCGCCACAAGGTCCGCGGCGAAACAGGAAAAGCCAGCCCCAAAGCTGCAGCCCACCATGGATGAAAAACTGGCCGCGCTCTCCATGAAGTGGAAGTCGCGGTAGCGCGCTGATCGGGCCAATAAACAGGCTGCGGAAAAACCCCTTCGGAGGGAGGCGGGGGTTTCAACCCCCGCATAAAGCCAGCAAAAATAGCGCGGGCTTTAGTTCCGGAGGAATGTTTTCGAGTGTGTCTCAAGAGGCCGCATTGTGTCAGAGTACGACTTCACCGGGGTCCCAATCGACAGGTCTTCGTCGATGGGGTGGGAGTTCAGTCGTGCCGCAAAGGCCGGCAAAATGAATGGGCTTTAGCCCCGGCGGGGGGCTCTCCCTAAAAACTATGACTTTTTGGGCAGGGTCCGACCTTCAGGCGGATTTGCCAATCCTTCAAAGGGATAGCCGGGTTAACTGAAAGGTAATTTCCGAATTGGCGACCACTCGCCAACAACGCTCTTGTATGATTCGGACGGAGGTTGGCGGGGGCAAGCACATGGCGCAGACGAGCGAAATAGAGCAATATGCAGCGGCCTGGAAGGATCGCAAGCGGCGGTTTATTACCTATGTCGTTGCGCTTAATTCGTTCTGGGTCCTAGTTATCTTCGGGTTCCTTTCCCAAGCCGATTCCCGCTTTGATCTACCTGGCCGAACGGTAATTCTAACCTTCGCAGCGTGGTTCGTGGGGCAGATGGCCGCTGGTGTGTGGTTGAACCGATTCCGCTGTCCACGCTGCGAAAACCTTTTTTATTGGAAGTGGGGCTGGAAGATTGAGAAGACAAAGGGATGGCGTCGGTGCCGCCACTGCGGGTTGAGCCAAGATTCTGCACCGGCATAGATTGGGAGTGAGTGACCGCCAATCCTGCAATTACTATTTCATCAACATTCACTCCGCATCAATCCAGCGGCTGGGGATCTGAACGGATGCATTCTTGGGCAAAGCCCTGCGGGAACTGTTTGTCCGTATAAAAGGAATCCGTCCCGCGCGAATTAGAAGACTATGATTATTGCGGTGGCGAATCCTGCCGATAGGAAAAGAGTTCGCGAGCGTAGTTGGAGGAAGACCAATGAAAGACAAGCACAAAAAAGGTCATCATGGCACGGAGAAGGAAGACGCCGCAGCAAACCACAACAAGCACGGCGGAGACTTGCCGTCGCCGGAGCCGGTCAACTCAAAGACACTGTACCTCGGCAAGGATTGCAACTATGAGCGCGAGCTGAGCCGCCTGCAAGTGGAGCTTGTCAAGCTGCAGGAGTGGATTCGCCAGGAGAAGCTGCGCGTTGTGGTGCTGTTTGAAGGCCGCGATGCGGCGGGCAAGGGCGGCGCCATCAAGCGAATCACCGAGTCGCTCAATCCCCGCGTCTGCCGCGTGGCGGCGCTCACCACGCCCACCGAGCGCGAGACAACGCAGTGGTACTTCCAGAGATATGTGGCCCACTTGCCGGCGGCGGGCGAGATGGTGCTCTTTGATCGCAGTTGGTACAACCGGGCCGGCGTCGAGCGCGTGATGGGCTTCTGCACCGAGCCGCAGTACCTTGAGTTCATGCAAAGCTGTCCGGAGTTCGAGCGCATGCTCCAGCGCTCGGGAATTCACCTGATCAAATACTGGTTTTCCGTCAGCGACGAGGAGCAGGAGCGGCGCTTTCAAGACCGCATGAAGAACCCCACCAAGCGATGGAAGCTCAGCCCCATGGACCTGGAGTCGCGCAAGCATTGGGCCGACTATTCGCGCGCCAAGGACGAGATGTTCGCGGTCACCGACACCAAACTTTCTCCGTGGTTTGTGGTCAATGCGGAAAACAAGAAATGCGCGCGGCTCAACGTCATCCGGCATCTGCTCTCTCAGTTCGCTTATCGCGATCTGACGCCCGCGCCCCTGGAATTGCCGAAGCTGAAAAAGTCGAAATACGTGCGTCCGCCCATTCAGGAACAGAACTTTATTCCGCAGGTTTACCGGCAAGAGTCATCGAAAAAATAGCATCGCCCGTCACACGGCTCCGGTTGCAACCTGTGCCGTGTGACGGGTCGGGCGATTCCGTGTGCGTGGCCTCGGGGCATTGGTACACATCATAAATATCTCTCTCCGGCCGTCGATATAGCCACTTGTTCGCCGGTAAACTTGCCCTTACCTCTTTGCTGGCCAGCCGGGAGCCGAGCGAACCGCCGATTCACTTTCCTGAAGAATTCTCTTGACACCTTCATATTTTCCTTGCTAAAAACACAATCGTTCGTTTTTTAAACGAACGATTGTTCCCCGAAACCATGCCCAAGATTGCCAGGCAGCGTGTTGAACAGAATCGCAGCCAGATTGAACAGGCAGCTCTCAGCCTGTTTACGCGCCAGGGATTCCATGGCACAAACATCCGCGATATCGCCGAACTGGCGCAGGTTTCCACGGGCGCCATTTACACCTATTTCCCCACCAAGGACGCGTTGTTCGAAAGCGTGGTACACAGCTATGAGAAGCGTATCCGCGACTGGCGCACGAAGAAGGTCAAGAACCTGGGACCGCCTTTTTCCAAGCGCAGCCTGGGTATGCTGGCTGCCGAAATCCGGTCCTTTGTTTCCGAACATACTGACTATTGGAAGCTGATGTACATCGACGTGTTGGAGTTCAACAATCGCCATTTTGCGTCGAGTTTTCATAATGTGCCGGAACAGTTTAAGTGGCGTATGGAAGCGGAACTGAGCGAAGTTTCGGCAAATCCCGCGTGGTGCGGCATCGATCCCGGCTTTGTACTTGCGACGATTTATCTTCAGATTCTTACCTATTTCCTGGTGGAACGACTCTTTGGCGGCAATCAGCACCTCGGGGTTTCGGACGATACCGCGATCCGGAGGATCATCGACCTGGTTCTTAACGGCTTGTGGAGGAGCGATCAGGGAGGTCAACCCACGCCGGCCGGGAGCTCAGCCGCTAAGAAAAAATCAGCTCAGACAAATGCGGCAAAAAGGAAAACCAGGCCGAACAAGCTGAACAAGCCGAACAGAGTGGCTGCCAGGAACAAAGCCTCAAAGTAGGAATCGCGCAAGTCGGGCAACTTTATGCTGAGGTGACACATGAGACTCCGACTGGTAGGAATTTGTTTCGGCTGCTTGCTGGCACTCGCAGCGCAAGTGGCGGCGCAGACGGCAACATCGGGCCAGATTGCAGGCACGGTGCGCGATCCGTCCGGCGCGGCTGTGGCGGGTGCCCGGATTGTGCTGACCTCGGCAACCGGACAAACACGCGAGGCGCAGTCGAGTCGCGAAGGCTACTATCGCTTCTCGGGAATTGAGCCGGGCGAGTATTCGCTGCAGGTGACCTCGAAGGGTTTTGCCACCTACACCGCCGGGGGCATCCGTGTGGGCGTCACCGAGACCGCGGATGTTTCGCCGCAATTGCAAGTGGGCGCAGCCACCACCAATGTCCAGGTGACAGCCGAGGCGCCGCTGGTGCAAACGGAAACCGCATCCACAGGCCGCGTGGTGGAAGAGCGTGAAGTGCATGAGCTGCCGTTGCCCACGCGCAATTATCAGCAGTTGCTCGGACTCCAACCTGGCACAAGCATCCCGTTGACCAACAACATCGCCTTAGGCCGTGGCGATGTGGACATCAACGTGAACGGCCAGCAGGCCACCAGTAACAACGTGCTGATCGACGGCATCCAGGTCAACTCCATCGGGACCAACTCGACGCCCAACATTCCCGTGCCGTCGATCGATGCGGTCGAGGAGTTCATCGTGCAGACCTCGCTCTACGATGCCACGCAAGGGCGCAACACTGGCGGCAATGTGGCGCTGATCACCAAGTCCGGCACCAATAAACTGCATGGCAGCGCCTTCGAGTTCTTCCGCAACGATGCGTTCAACGCCAACGACTACTTTCTCAAGCAGCAATGCCAGCCGCGTCCTGAGCTGAAAAAGAATCAGTACGGCATAACTCTGGGCGGTCCGCTGGTCAAAGACAGAACCTTCCTCTTTCTCTCTTATCAGAGCCAGCGCGAGGCCAGCGGCGCCGACCCGATTTCGAGCCTGTCGTCGCTCAACATTCCCAGTGACCTTACCAACGACCGGTCAACGGCGACGCTGACCGCGTATGCGACTACGCTGGGCACTGCAATGCCTTGAGGCAACGGAGCAGGGCCGGGCGCTTCGTCGTAGATCCTGACAAGCCCTCGTCCTTGAAAAGGGTCTTGCACCCGGCCCGCTTCAAGGCCGCAAGCTGCAAGGCGGTACTCTGGTCGTCAGTCGATACGCGGGCATAGCCGTATTTAATGGTTTAATTATGGCCTTGATATCTGACCCATGAAAGCCCTTGACAACACGGGCGGCGGTCGTGGGTCAAAACTTACCCTTTCTGAGACACGTCGGGGCATTTGTCGGTATCGACGAAATGGTATATTTATCGAGATAAATACGGAGAGGCCATGAGTGCAGTTGGTGCCGTTCCTAATATCGAAATCCCGCTCTGTTGGGAAAAGCCTGAGCTGGTCAAGGGGAAGCATTTCGATTGGCATCGGGAAAATCTATATAACATTCCCGCAAATGAGATTTCAAAACTGATGTGCGGCGCAAAGGTTTACCGCTGGCTCATGCGCTCAAAGAGCAATGAAATGGAGTCCTGTTACATCGGGCAAAGCGTGGATTTCGATCAGAGGCTTAATCAATACCGGCGAAGTTTCCGAAAGCCAGACGGAAAACACAAGCTGCTCGTTGAAGCGATGAGGGACTGTGAAAACAGCAACGGCACCGTCAACCTTGAATTCCTCTGCGTCGGCGTAGACGGCTTCCAACTCAACGAAATACTCATCAATAGGTGGACACTCGGCAATCAAGATGTTCGGTTGATGATGGAGAGTATCAGCATCGCAGCCTTCAAAGCGCAACATCCCAACGTCAAGCTAATCAATCATCAGAGAAAGAGCGCATTTGCCCGTGCTGAACCAGAGTTAATGAAACTCGCTCTAGAAATTGGTGGTGCCCGTGGGCAAAAGCTCATGCAGGAGTTTCTTGCAAAGCAACAGAGCCCGGCTGAAAAAGGGGCCTAGAAGTAGCTCAGCGGCCTGGCGTCCTTCGTAAAGCAGCTTAGCCTTGCTCCTCGATCCCCGCTCGAATCAGAGCGGCGATCACTTTGGTCCTTGTGTAGCACTCCGGACACACTCGCGTGGTGCAAAGCTATTCGATTGTGGAACAGTTCGGTTCCCAAGAATTCATCAGCTTACTAAGCTCATAGTCATCGTCTATAAGCGGTTGTCCCCAGTGCCTTCAAAGTTTCGGGAGAGAGTTCGAATGATCTCTCGGGCCTCGGGAACTTCTTTTCAAGCTCGTCTGCGGCGGCAGCCGTCCAGTCGGGATGCGTTTTGGGTTCCTGCCAAGTCCTGCTCTCGCGGCCATACGAGGAGCCTTGATAAACCTTGAGCTCGCAAATGCGGACCCAGCCGTCCGGAGCGCTTCCTTCCTCTATGAGCGCCCAGCCTGTTTCCGTTAAACAATAGAATTGAGAATGCTTATCACTGGACATTGTTCATCTCCCTTTTCACCGATGATACGGGCGTCCATTTACGAAGCGGAAAAAATCATACTCTAGGGCTGAGGTTCTAAGCTCCAGATTTGCCTAGAGTCCCAAGCCAATATTGAAGCCCTGTTCTTGCTTCGGCCCGATCTCCTGCTGCGGCGCGACTGCCTCCTCCTATGCTTTCTCCGGCACATGGGCGCTGGTGACGCGAAACAGGGGGGAGTGGGATACTGAAACTAGGTGCTCTGAAGGTGACTGTATGTCTGTGTCCCGTTCGGTTGTGAAGGCTGTGCCTGCCGCGCTGTTGAGCCTGTCCACGCTTTTAGCTCTCTCTATTTCCCTTCTTCTCACTGCCTGCGGCGGCGGGGGGGGGGCGGAAGCACCACTCCAGGGACACCCACGATCACGTCTGTTACAGCAGTCTGTTCTCCAAGTTCGATCCAGGCCAATCAAACCTCAACCTGCACGCCGACAGTGAGCGGGACTGGAAATTACAGTTCATCGGTCACATGGTCCGTCAGTCCCACGAGCATGGGCACTGTTAGCGGTGCTGGCGTTCTTACTCCGGCAGGTACGGGGACGGCGACCATCACCGCAACATCTACGCAGGACACCACAAAGTCGGGATCTGCATCGATAGTGATTACAAGCTCGACTGCCAGCGAATGGACCTGGATGGGTGGCAGCATCACCGGTGTCCAATCCGGGGTATCCGGGGTTTACGGAACGCTGGGAACGGCAGCATCCACTAATACCCCAGGAGGACGGGTGTCAGCCATGAGCTGGAGCGATGCTTTGGGCAATCTCTGGCTTTTCGGCGGGATGGGCGCAGACTCGACCGGAGAAGGAGGAGTTCTCAACGACTTGTGGAAGTTTGATCCTGCATTGGGTGCAAATGGCGAGTGGACCTGGATAGGCGGAAGCAGCACAGTTGGTAGCAACGGTGGCCAATCCGGGGTTTACGGAACGCTGGGAATTGCAGCTTCCTCAAATATTCCCGGAGGACGAGTATCTGCCATGAGCTGGATCGGCAGCAGTGGCAACCTCTGGCTCTTCGGCGGGCATGGCTACGACTCGACCGGAGCGGTAGGATATCTCAATGATCTATGGAAGTTTGATCCTGCATTGGGTACAAATGGCGAGTGGATATGGATGGGCGGAAGCAGCACAGTCGGCTGCAATTGTAGCAACGGTGGCCAACCCGGAGTCTATGGGACGCTGGGAACGGCAGCCTCCACTAACATCCCCGGAGCACGAGACTCTGCCGTGAGCTGGAGCGATGCGTCAGGCAAACTCTGGCTCTTCGGCGGCGGTGGCATAGACTCGGCCGGAGCAGATGGAGTTCTCAACGACCTGTGGAAGTTTGATCCTGCATTGGGTACAAATGGCGAGTGGACGTGGATGGGCGGAAGCAGCAGAAGCACAGTATCCGGCGATAGCGGTACCAATCCCGGTGTGTACGGCTCGCTGGGAATACCTGCCTCCGGAAACATTCCCGGAGGACGAGAAGGTGCAGTGAGCCGGGTCGACAGCGGTGGCAACCTCTGGCTCTTTGGCGGGACGGGCGTCGGAGCGAACAGTTTAGTAGGAGATCTCAATGACCTGTGGGAGTTTGACCCAAAACTGGGTACATCGGGTGAGTGGGCCTGGATGGGCGGCAGCACAGTTCAGAGCGACGGTTACATATCCGGAGTCTATGGAACGCTGGGAACGGCAAACTCAACGAACATTCCCGGAGCACGATCCTCTGCCGTGAGCTGGAGCGATGCGTCAGGCAATCTCTGGCTTTTTGGCGGGTTTGGCGTCTATTCCTCTACCGAAGTAGGAGATCTTAACGACCTGTGGGAGTTTGACCCAAAACTTGGTACAAATGGCGAGTGGACGTGGATGGGCGGAAGCAGCACAATTGGGAGCAAAGGTGGACAATCCGGGGTTTACGGAACTCTGGGAGTAGCTGCCTCCACAAATATTCCCGGAGGACGACAAAATGCAGTGAGTTGGAGTGATGCTTCGGGCAATCTCTGGCTCTTCGGCGGCGATGGCAAAGACTCGACCGGAACATCAGTGCGTCTCAACGACCTATGGAAGCTCCATCCATAAGGCAGTCGAGAGTCGATACGATGGGCAGGTGGCCCGGTCATCCAAGTAATTGGGACTGGGCCCCGTGTCATCACAGTTTTATCGTGATGAGCGGGCGGGTGTCGCTTCGCATCGGTTTTAGGTGGACACTACACCCATTTCCTGGCTGCCGTGCGCATCCAAAATGCTGATTTCGCCAAGTCCGTTTTCAGCTCTCCCCCCGCTCCATAGTCCATGGCGATGAAGAACATCGATTCGGCGTCCCCAGCACTGGCCTTAGCCTGAGCTTGACGGAAGAATTCACGTTTTGCTTCAATATCACCCGGTTTTTGGGACAAAACGTCTTGGGAAACATCAATGTCCGAATCGCCGCTACGGTGCTCTGCGAAGCTACGAACAATGGTGTTGGCGATGTTTCTTAAGATATTGCCCATGACACCTGCCCTCATCATTGCGGCCACAAGATAGGGGCCTCTTCGTATTTACTACTGCATTTCGCATTCGCCGCCGATATGAGTTCAAGCCCTCCTTTATGCACACTCTCGTTTGAAAGCAGTAATGGTTGATCTAGACTTCTCAGAAGCACATTTTGTACGTTTAAATCTTTGAAGTGCCTTTGGATTCTTTCCTCACGCTGATCGCTAAGATATTCCAAGGACACGCATAGGAACATTTTTCGTCCATCATGCAGGATCTTGAATTTCCTCCCGTCAGTTGGGATTTTGCAAGCGGAAATCTGCGCACCATTAAATGAGGTGCGCAACAGTCTCCCTATTAGCTCGAAGTTTGCCTTTTGTTGCTTTTCTAAATCTTCCATCTATAGTTCTCCTGCCCTGGAACGGGCGATAAAGCCATCAACTCTCGACAATCTCAAGAAACGATATGCACTCTGCGTTCTTTTCAGTTAATTCCTCTGCTTCTCGCGGAGGAAAGAGGACCATCAGAGATGAAGCGAGCTTTTGCTCATCGGTTAACCCGTGCTTCGATGCGAACTCGGAAAGCTCTCTAGGTTGTGAGTATTTGAATTCGGTCCCCGATTCTGAAACATCAACCTCAATCTTCCCACCATCGCTCGTTACTAGCCCAATTGCCGAGTCAGAAACGAAGGCTACGCGACAGCGCAAAGCGAAGCCAAAACCCCAGAGCTGGCCCACAACGCCAAGTTGGGAATGATTGTCCAACCAACCATTCATCAACAGACGAACCTCTTCACGCGACATAATGTCGATCCTCTATTAGAAAAGTTTACACCGATCAGCGCAAATATGTCTTCGGCTCTCGTGTTGTCGAAGTAGTTATTTGCTGTGCTGGCCGGCTGTTCCGGCTACCTATTTCAACAAGTTCCTAGAGGCCCAAGCCAAAATCTTCTCCTTGCTCCTGCTGCGGCGCAATCTCCCGCTGCGGCGTAACAGCCTGCTCCTTCTTCTGTTCTGGCTTCATCTCCGGCGCGTGGGAACTGCTGTGCGAAACATCATGCCCCAGCGCGGCTTCCAGCTTTTCGAGGTCGTTGGTGAAGATTTGTGCGTCGTATGCGCCGCGCGAAACGGCAACGTAGGCCATGCGGTTATTGAGCAGGTCTTTGGCTCCCAGCTCGGTATCGGCGTGGATCAGTACCCGGTCGGCGGTCTGCCCCTGGCTGGAATGACTCGTCACGGCGTAGCCGTGGTCAAGGTGCGGATTCTTCACCCAGGTGCGCAGAAAGACCATCGAATTGGTGGTAACAGCGCTGGGGCTGCCAACGGATCGCAGCCATTGCATCATGGAAGAGCAGGGTTGCACCGGATCGGCTTGCGTGGCCATGGCGCTCGACGAGGCGCGCAAACCGGGCAAAATCGCGCCTGGAAGTTTGGTGGCCCTGGTCGGCTCAGGCGCGGGCTACAACCAGGCAGCGGCGGCATTCCGATGGCAGATCTGAAATCGTATACGGTGGAATCAGCGGCCGGAGCGCAGCATTATCTTGCCGCTGGCTCCGGCACGCCTCTCTATCACGCCGGCGGCCTTGGTGTTTCGCTTCCCGCGATCTTCCTATTGGGCGGCCGCATCGTATTGCACGACGGCTTCGATGCGAGCGAGGTGTTGTGCCATCTGGAGCGTGAGCGCTGCACATTTTTTTCGCCGTGCCGACCATCTTTGAAATGCTCGCGCGCGCGCCGGAGTTCGCGACGGCGAATCTCAGCCATCTTCGCTGGTGCATCAGTGGCGGCGCTCCGCTGCCCGCGCCGCTCGCGGCCCTCTATCGCCAGCGGGGCCTGGTGATGAAACAGGGTTACGGCCTCACCGAAGCCGGAGTCAACTGCTTCGCGATGAGTTCAGAAGAAGCCGCGCTGAAGGCCGGCTCCATCGGCCGTCCGATGCTGTTCACTCAGGCTCGCCTCGCTCCCGTCTCTCAGCCCGGAGTCGCGGATGGTGTGGGCGAGCTGTGTCTGCGCGGACCGCACGTCGCCAAAGGCTACTGGAATCAGCCCGAAGCCACTGCAGCGGCTTTCGATTCGGAGGGCTGGCTGCACACCGGTGATCTGGCCCGCGCCGACGAAGATGGTTTCTATTCGATTGCCGGCCGTCTCAAAGAGATGTTGATCTCCGGCGGCGTCAACATCTATCCGGCGGAGATTGAGGCCGCGCTGCTTGACCATCCAGCCATCGCTGCCGCGGCGGTTGTCGGCATCAATGACCCCCAGTGGGGCGAGGTTCCCGCGGCCTTTGTAGTTACGCGCGCCGATTACCGCCGAAGAACTCACTGCTTTTCTTGCCGCGCGGCTGGCGCGTTACAAGCTGCCCAAAGGAATTGAATTTCGAGCGGATTTGCCGCGTACCTCATCCGGTAAAATCGCGAAAGCAGAATTGCTCGGCCAGTTGTCTCGTTCAAACAACGCCTGACGTTCTCGCCGGCGCGTGCCACATCGCAGATTCCCCGCCAACCTGCATCACGGGTGGCTCGCAAACAGAGCCGATTTTCTTTTCGCTCCGAGTCTGGCTGCCAGCGCTGCCAGGGATTCATCGCATCCGCGAGCAGCTGCTAATTGCATACCGCCGACAATGCAGGGGAGGGTCACCACGGGCGCTCCCGCCAGGCTGATTGGCGTGGTGTAACGCAAAATTTGCGCGCGTGTCAGGCTGTGATCCGCGCCGGCCGCCAGACGAGCAATAGGCGAGGCGGGCATGAGCAACAAATCCTGTGTCGTGAAAACATCATCCATGCGCGTAACAAAATTTCTTCGGCGCTCGCGCAACTCGGCAATCCCCATGGGAGTAATTTTCGCGCCCCACTCCAGCCGTTCGCGCAGTGCGGGTTCAAAGAGGCCAAAGTTGCCTGCGTGAACCCTCGCTGCCTCCCACGCCTGAATGGGCGCATAAATATCGAGGGCATCGTCCCACCACTTCACGTCGATCTTGGTCGCGTGCAGCCCGAGGGCCTGCAATTCAGCGATGACCGCGCGAAAGCTGAATATAATCTCCGGCTCACAGTCGTAGAAAAAGCTTGCGTCCGGAACCGTAAATCGCTTGAAGACCTGGGTTGGAGCCGCATCCGGGGGCGCAAAGAAACCGGCCAGCAGAGGCGCATCTTCCAGGTCGCGAAACAGCCATCCCATGGTGTCGAATGATTCCGCCAGGTGCGCCCCACCCCGCCAGTCGCCGCGGCCCAGCGACGCTCGATACCCCGCCAGCCCGCAGAGCGCGGCGGGTGCGCGGATTGACCCTCCTGTGTCTGTACCGAGCGCAGCCACAGCCGACCCCTCCAGCACACTGGCTGCCGCGCCCGACGACGAACCTCCAGTCAGCGCGCCCTCGTCGCCCGGTTGAAGGCAATCCCCAAAGTCGCGATTTTCGCCTGTAATGCCATAGGCCAGCGGGTGCATATGAGTCTTGCCGATGATTACCGCGCCCGCTGCGCGCAGTTGTTCGGCCAGCCAGGAATCGCGCGCGGCAGCGCCGTTAAGGTCGCGATAAGACCGCACGCCGCAACTGGTGGGCGCTTGGGCCAGGTCGAAGCAATCTTTCAATGAAACGGGCAGGCCCCATAGTGCATCGCGGCCATCGCCGAAAGCTCCTCCATCGCCGCGCGGCATCGCGCCTGCGCGCATCGCTTCAGCCAGCGTCCACTCCGCGTCCTGCCAAAGGTATGTATTGTGACTTCGATTCCCGTTAGCGCGTGCCAATGCCCTTTCAGCCAGATCGACAGGCCGTACAGTTTCAGCGGCAAGAGCTTCGCGCAATTCGCGAATCGTCCACGAGACGTCGTTCATAGTGAGATTCTAGGGCAAGACTCGGAAAACATAGATTGGCAAACCGAAATTTTCCACAAAAGTCTGAAACGATTCCGGCCCGGCGCACACTATACCTTGTGCGACAACTCTGAGTTCAGGTGTCCGGCGGCTTGTGTCGGCGCGCACATCCGGGTTTCGCAAGCTCTAAGGTGAGTCAAGGGCGTCCCAAAACAATAAGAATGCCCAAACAGCCTGGATAGCCTGCCCACTGATTTCGATCGACGGCAACGTGGGCAGCGGCGCGAAACCCGATTTGAGTCTGCGCAGCTGGTATTTCCCTGCAAACGATGAGCTGGCAGGATCGACCGGCTTCCCCAGAGCAGACGGGACCTGTTTTCCCAAGCGGGTTCCGTCTGCAGCCACGACGGAAAGGAGTGACTTCGAGATGATCGAATTCAGTTTTTTCTGGTGTGTTGCTCTCTGCGCCCTGGCCATTGAGTCAGCGCGGAGCGTGGCGGTGATGCATAAGCTGGCAATGGCATCGCTGGCAAGATTTGATCAACCTGGCGGGAATGGCAGCCGGGAACTGTTTCATCACCAAATAGAACAGGCTGGGCCCTGGACGGAGTTGCTCACTTCGGCCGACGTATCAGAAACAGCTAAACAAGCGGATCCTCCCCTGAGACAGTCGAAGTTAAACATTTCATTGGGCACGCCATGGTTGTTTTTGTCGTTGCTTTTACTGTTTTGGCTCCTTTTGCTCTAGGAGAGGTCACCGAAAGACCCTTTTAGGCACCGAAAACAGTGAAGTTTAACCCCTTGCGTGCCGATGATACTTTTTTGGGAGGAGAACAGTCATGCTCCGCGGTCAACAACAAAACGCGTTGAGAATAGTCGGAACAAACCAGGTCAGTGCGCTTAACCTCAGGTATTCAGGGCTGCCGCTGGTCAATGTCCGGGGTCCGGTTACCGGAATTATTTACAAGTTTTCTCCTACCCAGCCGGTGCAGCCGGTAGACGCGAGAGACGGGCAAATTCTCTTGGCCAGCCAGCTGTTCACTCAGTCCATGTAAGTTCCGCGGCCGCGTTTATTCGCGGCTGGTTCCAAACTCTCCGCCACATCGCACAAGTCAAGGTGTCGCTCCTTCCGCGGTGCTATACTCTGAGCAACTTAGCATGGCGGAGTCGGCGTTGCAGTTCTTTTCATTCAGTGCAGACTATGTTGAAAGTCTCTGTGCCGGTGACCGCCAGGCGCAAGAGCATTTCGCCGCCTATTTTACTCAGTTACTCCAGCTCAAGCTTCGCTCCCGGCTCCAGTCACCCCAGGCCATCGAGGATGTGTGCCAGGAGACCTTCGCCCGCGTCTTTTCGGCTCTGCGCAAGGAAGGCGGCCTGCGCCAGCCGGAGCGCCTTGGAGCCTTCGTTAACCAGGTTTGCAACCATGTGCTTTATGAGCATTACCACGCCGCCGGCGCCATCGAATCGCTCGATGTCGAAGGGCGGCCCGAGCCGGCCGATGAGGGCGCTGATGCCCTTGACATCGCGGCTGCGCGGCAAATCCAGTTCAAAGTCCATGCGATTCTGCTCAATCTGGCCCCGCGCGACCGCCAGCTGCTGAAAGCCGCCTTTCTTGACGAGCGCGACCGCGATGAAGTTTGCCGTGAGTTTGGCGTGGACCGCGACTATCTGAGGGTGCTGTTGCATCGCGCCAAGCAGGAATTCAAGACCGAGTACATCAAGCGCTTTGGTGACCAGATTCGCCTGGGCGAGCGCGTCTGAGGATTACTAAAGTTTGACAGAGTTGTAACGGTTTGTTCGTAACGGGCACTATTGTTAGTGGACTGCATTGGGGTAGAGATGATGAATCACAGCGAAGCATTACATCAGATGGCTGCGGAACGTTATCTTCTGGATGAATTGACGCCTGATGCGCGCGAGGCCTTCGAGGAGCACGTGTTCGATTGCCAGGAATGTGCCCTTGATCTTCGCGCCGGGGCCGCTTTCGTTGAAGTGGCCAAAACCCAGTTGCCCGGGCTTTCGGGCGCTGCTGTCCCGTCCCCTTCCCGTCCGCACAAGGCCAAACGCGAGTGGTGGCTTTTCTGGCTTCGGCCGGCCTTTGCCACTCCCGCCTTCGCCTCTCTGTTGCTGGTCCTCGGTTACCAGAATCTCGTCACCTATCCTAGATTGCGGGCGGCAGCCAGCCAGCCCCGACTTATTCCCTGGACTCAGTTGCGCGGAGCCATGCGCGGCGGCGCTCCGCTCACCATAACCGCCGACCGTGAGCACGGAGTTGCGCTGCCCGTCGATCTTCCCTCGCAACCCAGCGAAGGCGCATACGCCTCTTACTCCATCGACCTCCGTGACCCGCAAGGGAACCTTGCCTTCGGCGGTGTCGTGCCCGCGCCCGGCGAGAGCGATAGCGGCTCTCAGCGGCTCGGGCTGGTAATTCCGGGCGCAATGCTGCGCAACGGCGTTTATACCCTCGCTGTCTTCGGCGTCGCCGCTCACGGAGAACGCACCGTGATCGACCAGTACGCATTTGAGCTTCGTTTGACCGATTAACGCGTTAACGCGTCTGCCAGGACGCTGTATAGTTATCCCGGATTCAAAAAACTTTACCCCGATCAAAAATAAAACGAAAGGTGAAAGCGTATGTCCAAAGTGGTCACAAGAACTCACAAGTACAACGCGGAAGCAACCGTCCTCCAGGGCGAATTGCGACTCCCTGTCTATCAAAAAATTGAACCCCAGACCCACTCGAAACTCCCGGAGGCTGGTGGATACTTCACGCAGCGCTCGGAAATTTACCGGATTGAATCCGTCATCTCCTTCCGCTCCGCCTATTCCCATGTCGCCGGCAACAAGAGCAACAAGCCGGGCGAGGGATACAACACCCTGACCACCACGGTCGTTGAAGGACTCAACGTTCTTGACGTGGTCACAGCCGACCGCGTGGTGGGCCAGACCATCACCCAACACCCCCTCGATGGCTACATGCCGTCCATCTCGTTCCTCGGCACGCGCTTTGAGAATCTGCGCATCGCCGGCTACCCGGTCAAGCTGGAGTTCGACTACGATATCTTTGGACCGCGGCCCATCAACGACCTGCCATACGTTCAGGATGCCGGCGTCGTCAGCCGCGTCTCACGCCAGTACGACCGCATACTCAAGAACAAGAACCTTCCCGAGAAGCTCCAGAAACATTACAATGACCTTTCCTCTAAACTCGGCTCTTCCGAGGAGGTCGAATGTTCGCTGGTCAACCGTGTGGCTGGATTCTTCCCTGGCAGCATCTTTGGGAACGTGATTACCATTCCGGGCTTCGGGACGATCACGCTGGCCAAGCTGACCGTGAAGCACGAGGACCCGCACCCGGAGACGAAAGTCCGTCGGAAGACCACCTTCAACCTGACCATGATCGATCTCAAGCTGGGCTGCGCCATCGAGGGGGATATCCCGATTGGTGGCGGCACAACCAATGGCGGAGGCCATTAGCTAGGCGAACGATCTCCACATATGTCCGCTGGACAATGAATTTGACTTCACGTCTGGCGGACATCCGTGTGTGTGTGTGGGCCATTTGGCGAGGTTTTCACTCATGGGCGCCTATTCTCACGTGGGCGCTCATTCTATCTCTTCTGCTCTTTCTGAAAGACAGCAGTCCCGGCAGCGCCCAGGACGCATATGACCACGCCTTGAAGCTCTTCCATCAGGGTAGACTGGCCGATAGCCAACAGGCAGCGGAAAAGGGATATGAGGAGTTCCAGGACTCCAACCCAGGATGGGCTTCTAAATTTCAGCTCCTTGAAGCTGAAGCCATGGAGTGGCGCGGAATGTACGACGATGCTCTTCGCCTTCTCACGGACTACCACCCCGCCTCCAACAACCCTGAAGAAACTGTCCGTGAGTTGGCGATAGAAGCTGTCACCCTGGCCCACCAGGAACAGTCCTCCGCTGCGAATCAACGGCTCGTTCATGCCGAGAGCCTCTGTAGGGGTGCCAATTACGAATATTGTGGCACAGTCCTCAAGACGCGTGGGAACCTGGCAATGAGACAAGGAAACCCTGCTCTTGCGCGCCAGTATTTTCTCGACGTCCTTGCCTTCGCTCAAACCCGCCATGACCGATTTCTGGAATCAACCGCATCCTTGAATCTAGGGTGGGCCGCGCTTCAGGCAGGCCATTTTGACGAAGCCATAGACTGGTCGAAGACCGCATTCCGAGAGAGTTCAGAGTTGGGTGCCGAAGGCACAATGCAGATGGCGCTGGGCAATCTTGGTTGGGCCTATTACCAGTTGGGCGATGACGAAAAAGCTCTTGAATTGTTTCTTGAAGCGGAGAAGACAGCCACGAGACTTGGAGCTGTTCGCGACGAGCTCAAATGGACAAGCACCGCCGGGTATGTCTATCACGATTCCGGCGATTTTGCCCGTGCCGCGCAATCCTATCGCCGGGCGCTCACTCTGGCAAGGCAGATCGATGACAAGGAAGGCATCGTGAACGCGTTGGGAGACCTGGCACAGGTATCGCTGGATGCCGGAAAGCTGGATGATGCAAGCGCCTATCTTGCTCAAGAACTTCCCATGGTGGGCGCGGGTAGCAAACTGACGATTGCGAGTACCACGATAACACAGGGAATGTTGGCCGCCGCGCGTCACCAGGATCAACAGGCGGAGGTGATCTTTCGCGCCATCCAAGGAGATCGTACAAACCCAACCACGGCGCGGCTGACAGCCGGGAACCAGCTAGCCCGGCTATTTGAGCGCCAAGGCAACAGGAAGGAAGCGGAGCGGACCTACAAAGCCACACTAAACGCCTTTGATTCAGCGGAGGCGCAACTCAAGCAGGAAGGCTCGCGGCTGCCCTTCGCCGCTAACGCCGTCCCCATCTATGACAATTACATCCACTTTTTGGTAGAAGAAGGCCGGAGCGATGAAGCCCTGGCCATAGCCGACCAGAGTCGCGCCCGGACGCTGGCGCAAGGCCTTGGCATGGCTCTAAGGAAAGCCTCGTCCCAGCCCGCGGCACTGAACCCGCGCCAGATAGCCCGCAAAACCGGAGCAACCCTCCTCTTTTACTGGCTCGGGACAGACCAATCCTATCTCTGGGTCATCAATTCGCCCAAAATTACGCTCATTCGACTGCCCGCGCAGAAGGAGATTATCTTGCGCGTCGAGCGCTACCAAAAAGTCCTGCTAAACATGGACGATACACGGCAGACCGGCAACCCGGACGGCCAGGCGCTCTATCAAATTTTGGTTGCCCCTGCCGCCAAGCTCATCCCGCATAACGCTACGGTCATGATTCTGGACGATGGCGCGCTGAGCCGTTTGAACTTTGAAACCCTGCTGGCGCCCGGCCCCAGCCCGCAAGTCAGTCCGAACGCAGGCCATGGCCCAAACACGCATTACTGGATCGACGACGTAACCCTGCTTTCGGCTCCCTCGCTGGAACTGCTTGCAGCGGCAAAGCCTGAGCGGGAGAACAATCGCAAGTTGCTCCTGCTCGGCAACCCCGTCTCGCCCAGCCCGGACTATCCCGGCCTTCCTCTATTTGGCTTTGAAATGAGTCAGATAGAACGGCATTTTGCCCCAAACCAAGTGGTCGCCTTCGGTGGGGCACAAGCCACGCCAGCAGCCTATCTCACCAGCAATCCGGCCCAGTACGCCTACATTCATTTTGTCTCTCATGCGGTTGCCAGCCGCATGGACCCGCTGGATTCAGCCATCATTCTTTCTCAACCCAAGGGAAGCGGCGACTCCTTCAAACTCTACGCCCGCGACATCATGCAGCATCCCATCGATGCCCGGCTCGTCACCATCTCGGCCTGCTACGGCAGCGGCTCGCGCTCCTACGCCGGCGAGGGATTGGTCGGCCTCTCCTGGGCCTTCCTTCGCGCCGGAGCGCACAGCGTCATCGGTGCATTGTGGGAAGTCAGCGATGACTCCACTCCACGCCTGATGGACTCCCTCTACGCCGGCATGCAAAACGGTGTGTCTCCATCAGTCGCCCTCCGCAACGCAAAGCTCTCCCTGCTCCATTCACAAGGCAAATTCAGTTTGCCGTTTTATTGGGCCTCATTTCAGCTCTACGCACGCCAGTAAGCGGGTCTCGTCTGGACTCGAAATATCACCTTTATCACCAACGAAATATACTGGTCGGGGCGAGAGGATTCGAACCTCCGACCCTCTGCTCCCAAAGCAGATGCGCTACCAGGCTGCGCCACGCCCCGACACTCTTCGATTGTAGCGCGGATTATAGCGAAACCAGGGATGGTGTATCCCGAAAGCACGTTCGTCAAGTTGATGCGGCCATCAGCGAGCGGCAACCTTGCGCAAAACTCAACAGGACACGGTAACCCTGGTTTCGCTCTAGTATCCCGCTCGACTTCACGAGCCGGATTCCGCTCAATCCTACCTCCAGCCCGGTGTGGTGAAATGCGCGCCGGTGGGTTGAGAGAGAAAGAGATAAAGCTCACGCGTCTGCGGCTCCATCTTCTGGAAGAACACATCAACATACACCGTGCCGCTCCTCGTCGCTGCCTGCCCCGTCGTGGACTTGCCATAGCCCTGCGAGTAAAGCGACATGAAGCGGTCCTCGAACTGCTGTGTTGTGTAGTTCGAAAGCCCATAGCAGCTCGCGACGTCGGACTCCTGGCCAAAGCGGTAGTGCAGATTGATATCCTGGCAAGTCAGAGTAAGCGGCTCCTCCGGCGTCTTCGTCACCCTGACAGTGACAATCAAACCGTGATATTGGTTGGGCTTGCTTTCCTCGAATTTGGCCTTCGCGCTGTCCAGTTTGGTCACAAATGTTGCATCGACAATCTGGAGTCTCACCTTGCTCAAATCAATTACTTCTGACGGGGTAGGGTTCTGTGCCAACGCAGGCATGGCTAGGCCGGCCGCAAAAGCCAGAAGCGCTGAATTCACAATGCTCTTTAGGGTAACTTTCATCGGTTGCTCCTTGGGGAAAGGTTTTTGAAGGCCAGATGAAATCACGGCAGGTATGCAAGGTTTACTAGGGCGGTGCTGTTTGTTTTGTCTTCTTCCCGCTATGGCATCTTCGAGGATCTGCGCCTGCGCGGTTTGCCCGGGCGATTCAAGCGCCAGTCTGTAGTCTAAAGGAGAGCTCTGCTGTTTGATTCCCGGAGCTCTCCGCCAATTCTCTTGGCCGGATAATAAGCTATCTCTTGTCCGCAACCCAGGTCCAGTTTCCCCCCTTGACATTCGTGGCCGTTCCTTCAATATGTGTGCCATTGATTCGACCTTTATATTCGACGAATTTATGGTTCATCTCGATGTAGATCGAATCCCCATCCTGTTTCCATGTGCCATTTGAGTAGGTTCCATGCTGATACGAGTAGTTCAAAGTACCATCTGGCATGAAGTTGAATATATCTCTCGAAGCGTCGGAGTCGGTCTCAACAACGTTCCATGAGGTTCCGGCAAGGCTTGCGGTGGCGCTGTTCTCTGATGGCGGGGGCGGGTTCTGTGCGAATGCGGTTACTGACAGGCCCACAGCCAAACTCAGGACCATGAATCTCACGAGGCTTGTGACCGTACTCTTCATTTGCTGCTCCTTTCAACGGAATAGGGAATTGAAATTGCGGCGAGTATACAGTGTCTTATTGAGCGGTGCCAGTTGTTTTGCCGTCGTCTCCCGGCGGCGCGCGCTTCGCAAAGACGGTCTGCTTGGCGCGGCTTGAGGCCGGTCAACCTGATTCGATGCTACAATCAAAGGGATACATGGCGGCAGTAGTTCAGTGGCAGAACGCCTGACTGTGGCTCAGGATGTCGTGGGTTCGATCCCCACCCGCCGCCCCAATTTTTCACGGACCGCACAGGCTGCAAGCCCTTTTCCCCGAGTTCCCGTGAGCTTAGAAATACATGCAAACGCAATAGTTGACGCACCAGCTCGCGGACTGCCTGCGGGTTTCCCTTCCTTTGAGCCGTGCCGCGGCCTCTCGAGCGGCCACCTGCAAACCATTGTCGGCAACTTCCTTCCGCGGCCAGCTTTCCGCCTTGCCGCTGTCTCGGAGACGGTCGAGGTTGACCCGGCCGACGGCAGCCGCGTGCTCTGCCATTGTCACTGGCAGCCGGAGGCCGTTCGCGCTGAACGGCTGACCGTGGTGCTGGTTCACGGCCTCGAGGGCTCGTCAGACTCCCGCTACATTCAAGGCATCGCCGCCCGCGCATGGGACGCTGGCTGGAACGCGGTCCGCATGAACATGCGCACCTGTGGCGGCACGGAAACCCTGACGCCCACGCTCTATCACTCCGGTCTTTCCAGCGATGTGGGTGTAGTGGTACGCCATTATGCAGAGAAGTTCGGCCTCGAACGCGTGGCTCTGGTGGGCTACTCAATGGGCGGCAACCTGGTGCTGAAGCTCGCCGGGGAGTGGGGCAAAGGACCGCCTTTGTGCGCAGTGGCCGCGGTATGTCCGGCTGTCGACCTTGCTCCCGGCGCTGACGCGCTGCACGAGCCGCTCAACCGCGGCTATGAGTGGAGATTTCTCCTCGGCCTCATGGCGCGCTACAGGCGCAAGGCAAAGCTGTTTCCCGGCATTTATGCGCCCCCGAAGGCTATCGGTCCGGTGCGCTCCATTCGTGAATTCGACAATAAGATCGTTTCCCGCTATTGGGGTTTCCGCGATGCCGACGACTACTACCATCGCGCCGCCAGCGCCCGCGTCGTAGACCAGATAGCTGTTCCCACACTCGTGCTGCACGCCCAGGACGACCCCTTCATTCGCTTGCTTCCGGAGACTCGCGCGAAGCTACATGCGAACCCGTATGTGACCTTTTTCGAAACCCCTCACGGCGGCCACTGCGCCTATCTTTCCCGCGACCCCGGCAACGAGATCCACTGGGCAGAGGCGACAGCGATGCGCTTCCTCCACTTGGCAACCGCAAAATCTAATGGAAGCTGACTGGGAGTTCGAGATGGGCCCTAACGCGGAGAGTCTAGCCGCGGAGGCCCTCGCCACACCGGTCATCGAAGCTCACTGGCCGGGATTCGTCGATCTGCGCCTGGCGCCGGTGTGTGCCTGGGATTTGCCTGAGACGGTTCAATTTCCTGCATTGGCCGAGGCTCTGGCAAAGCTGAATTCCGCTGACTCCCCAGTGTGGACCTCGAAATGCGACCTATGGGAGCATCTCGAATTGGATGAATTCGACCCCGATGAGCTGGATGCGCCGTCCGGTTGCGCGGCTTACGCAATGGGCTGTTACATTGACCTGCTGCCCAAGAAGAATTGGCACTCTCCGGCCACAGCGGCTACGGATTGCAAACGCCTATGCAAACTCCTGCGCGCCGTCCCGCTTCGTTGTTGCCGCGCCGATCTCGTCGTCCGCCGCGCTTTTATCAAGCCGGACCTCATGGCGCTGGGAATTACCGTCTACGTGACCTCATGCGGGGAATCCTCCGCTGAGGCGGCGCGGACCTTTCAGTATGCATTAACGGCATTTACAGATGTACTCTGCGCTCACTCAACGCTAGAATAGAAAAGTGCACGGGCGAGTAGCTCAATTGGATAGAGCACCGGCCTTCTAAGCCGGGGGTTGTGGGTTCGATCCCCGCCTCGCCTACCACCCTTAAAAATAAACGACTTACGCGGACTTCCGTCCTGAAGGAAACAGTACAAGCCGGGGGTATTTCAGCGCAAGGATTTACCGCCTTCCTCTTCCGTCTGACACGCATTGTGAGTTCCAGGAGACCGAGCTGGTCTAGGTGGTAGAGCACTGCTTCCGGCACGTGATGATGTGGAACGGTGTGCCCAAACGGAGCGTCGTGGTTGCGATATCGGTAAGGCGGAGCGCTTTCAAGCAGCTTTCGTACCACGATGAATCCCGGAAGGAGCGGAAAAAGAGCAGGAAGGGAATCGCCGAAAAAGGAAGGTCAGATTCATCTGTTTCGAGCGGCGACCTTTCGAAGATGAGCACGGAGCCCCCTGGTGCGAGCGCTTCGACGGCTCTCGAAAGAAAGCGCATCGTCTCCCGTTCGGGCCAATCGTGCAGCATCGATTTAAAGGTAATCAAGTCGAAGCCTTGGGGAATCGGATCGACCAGCGCGTTCCCCTCCAGAAACCGTACCCTGTCCGCCTCGGGCTTTCCCTCCATGTGCTCGGCTCCAACCCGGCAAACCACAGGCAGGTCCATCACGAGGGCGGAAAGCCCTGGGTGCCGCATGCAGGCCTGCCGGGCGAATTCGCCGCTGTTTCCCCCGATATCGAGCATCCGGCGATGGCGCGAAAAATCGTAGCGCTCTAGGCAGGCGGGCGCCTCGTAGCGGGTAAGGAGAGTTGTAATCCTCATCCAGCGTCTGGCTGCTTCTCGGGTTTCCGCCGAATCCGCAAGGCTTCCGTCGTAGGAGAAAAGATGGAAGAGCCGGGCTTGTCTTTGGAAAGCCGCCGGATCGGAGAGCAGGGCGGTGAAGGAATCGCCAAGATCGTGGAGGACCAGGTCGCTGAAGGCGAGCTTCATTTCGATGTAGTCCCGGTAGCGCAGAGCGGCCTGAAAAAGGGGAGTGAGCTTGATGAGATCCTCTTGCTGCTCGATCACCTCGTTGGATCGCAGCAAACGCAGGAGCATCCGCAGCCCTTTCTCGTCGCACTTGAGCTTCGTCCGCAGCGCGAAAAATCTCACCGGTCCGTCGGCCGCCAAGCAATCAATCAGGCCGAGTTCGAAGGCCGAAGCGAGCGCGCGCCCCTTCACTGCATCGGCCATGAACTGTTCTGCGCGGAGATAATCGAGCGCCTCAGAAAATGCCATAGTACCCGCTTTTAATCACAGTCAGTTTGTCTCCGTCCATGCGGTAGTCGAAGCCGACATCGAAGTCTAGGTGGTCCAGCTTCGTCCGGTTTTCTTCAAGGAAAGCGATCAGTTCGGCGCGGTAGCGCATCCAGCGTAAAAAGAAGAGAAACTGGTCGAAGCCGATGCCCGCGAAGTAGACGCAGTCGTTTTCCTGCTTATTAGCCACACAAATGGTCTTGCAAACGCGCAGTTCGGGGCGCAGGATTTCGTCTATCGCGATCTTCCTTGTGTCGATGTGCGCCGAGCAGGCGATCTTTGCCGCCGTATCCTGCAACTGATTCCGGGCGTCGAAAAAGAAATAGATATTTTCAAACTTCGTCCCCGTCGAAGTGAGCGAGTAGGATATTCCGGAAGATACGGAACTTCCGGGGTTGCCGATGTAGAGATGCGCCTCATCAATTCCGCGCGTGAAGATCTCTTCGGTGATGTCGATCGAAAACATGAAGTAGAAAATGTTTTCATTCGGCGTGAGTGTCGAGGGGGCCAGCGGCCGGAGCGCTTCGAGGACGCGCGTAAGGGACCTTTCCCGCTCCCGCCTGCGATAGTCGTAGAAATAGAACTCCCACCAAGTCCGGCTCCTCTGCTGCTTGACCCCGAAAACCGTGTGAAACTCCCCGATGGCCTGGCGCAAAAGCGGAATGAGATCGAAAAACCGGCGGTCCACTCCCGCCGCGTCCCACGACTCCAAGAGAAGGTTTGACGGCTTGAGGCGATTTGCGAGCGATAGCGTGGGCGCGTAAGGCCAGAGGGCGTAATTGTAGAACTTGTCTCCCTCGACGGCGTATTCCGGATTGAATCCCATCTGCCTCATTCCGCCCTCATGCCTACTGATCCAACCCATATGATTTGCATCGGCTCATCTCGCACAACGTCAAATCGGATTCGCTTTCGGAAGGCCAGTTACCGGGCGTAGCAACTCCGTTTCTTCTCCGTACGCTCCGCGGTACACATCGGAAAGCCCCCAGCACTTTTCGTCCTGGCACTGGTCCCTGTGAATGCACCGTCCGAAGCCGCAGTTTCCCAGGGTGCGCCAGAAGACATCGGGGATGAGGGTCAAAGGGAATTCGTTGTCATTGTATACCCCAACTGGAACGGGCAGGCATTGCGGAAAGGCCTTCAGCACAAGAGGTTTGCCGTTGGCGGCCTCGGCCATCTGTGGCAGTTGCTTCAGAAGCTCTGGGATCGATTCGACAAGCTCACCGGACTTGTCTGCCATCGGAAAGAAATTCCAGAGATGCATCTCGCGCAGGAAAGGCAGCCGGGCGATCTGCGCGAAAAACGGGACAACGCAGCCGCTGTTGAGGCGCGTCCAGACTGTGTTAGTGATAACCGCGATCCCAGGGTAGCGCGCGAGGTTATCCAGGCCCGTCATGACCTGGCGAAATGCGCCTGGACGGCGGTTGATCGCGTCGTGAACCTCTTCCGGTCCATGCAGGCTGATAAAAAACTCGTTTACTCCGGCGTCGATAAGGCGGCGCAAATAGATGGGATCGGCCAGCCTCCGCCCGTTGGTCTGGATCTGAATGCGCGAAAACCACGCAAAGTGGGCGGCGAACATTACGTATTGCTCGAGTTGCTCGAAGGTTGTGACTTCGCCGCCGGAGAGGATGAGGTTCCGGCGTCTGCCGTCGCAGATGAGCTTCACGACGAGCTCGCAAAAGCGATCGTAGGGGACCGCCGCGAGCCTTTCGTCGAGCGACGAGAGCATGCAGATGGAGCAGTCGCTATTGCACCCGTACCAGATCGGAATGACCGCGTAGGAGGAAAAGTCGAGTCTTCCCGAAGCCGCGCCTGGATTGAGCATCTGAAGAGTCCTTCTCTGTTAACGCCTGCGCGATTGTACGCCGAAGTGGAAGGTGAAAAAATCCCTTCCTTCTCTGTCGATCCCGCCCGTAAGATGGCCAAACCGCATTTTTTCAATGGTCTTGAGACGCGCTTCAAACTCCTCAATGGAGAGGGAATAACGCGCGGCCATGCGCAGCAATAATTCGCGGATGTCGTTCATAGTGAGCGAAGCGCCGTAGAAGTTGACGTCGAAAGACTTTCGCGGGTTCCCGTCTTCAGTGACCTCCATATAGTGGAAGTTCTCCTTGAGGCGGGGCATGGCGAACCGGAGCAGTTCATCCGCAATTTCGAAGGCGCCAGGCTTGTGGCATTCCGCCAGCAAATTCCGTACTCTATCGGCCGTATCGTCATAGGAAGGCACTGGATGCCGCATGTATGTTCCGATCGCACGCCGTTCCGGATGGAGCGGATCCCATTTGTAGCTTGTATGGGCCAGGATAGGCTCACTGAGCGATGGAAGAGGAAACTCGAGGTAGACCTTGTGCATTCCACCCTTTTCCGACGACTCGAAGCCAAAGTGAAGGATGCGGGCTTCGGCGATCGAGCGTTCGATCGCCTCCAGGTATAAAGACGGCGCGCGAAGCTTCACACAAAGCTCGATGACTCTCTTCCGGTAGTCCTTGCCAAGCGACGCCTTGTCCATGGTAACCAGAAATCGATCGGCAAGGATGAGTCCCTCGCACATCTTGAAGGAGTACTCGTACCCGTGGGGAACAGCAAGGTCGTCGATGAGGCTGCGAAGAAGCTTCCCCCCCGCCATGGCCTCCTCGTCGATCAAACCGAAAATGCGTTCGTGTCGTTCTATGGCCCTCTTGAGCGCTTCCGCCACCCGTTTGGCCGTGTACGGATTCATCACGATGCGCGCCACGACAGGGGCCGTATCCGCGTCTTGCGGCGCGCCGGCTTCCTCGGAATAACAAAAGTCGACAGTCAGTTCAGGCCGCGTGACCAGGATATCGACCCTGTCCGAACGTGAAGTGCGCCCTTCAGATGTGTTCCAGAGAGTTCTCATTCCCCGTCCACTTCGGCAACCGAAGACAAAAGTATCCACACCGCGCAATGTCGCCAGCAATTCAGGAAAGTTTAGCTTAGTATACAGGGCGCGTAAAATCCCTGGCTCGCCAGGCGAAGAAAGGCAGGGCCGCGTCTTCTCTGGCCGAGAGAAAAATTTTGCAGAAAAGAAATCGGGCACAGAAAGGACTAACTGTCCGCCTGCGCCCGGATGAATAACAGTCATGATCCGGAATTTCGGAACCTCGCACTAAGTTCGGAAGCTCGTGCCCGGTCTACACGCCAGTTCTTACTTTTCCAAAACTCCGTACTTGGTCTCGTAGTCCCCCACGACGCTGTTGAGAAGCTGAGCGAGCCGCTTGGCGACAAATGGACTCATGACAATCCGGTTCGAAAGCTGGATGGTCATTTCATTATCCGCTGCATTAAAAGCCTGGTTCATGCCGAAGAGAAGAACAATCTCCTCGCGCGTTCCTGCTACGTTGCAAACGTTTGAATAAACGCTCGGTACATTGGCGTTTTCCCAACGAACCTTAAGCTGCTGCGGTGTTTTCTCGGCCACGACTTTCTCCTTAATCTGCTGCGGTGCTTTCTCGGTCACAAATATCTCCTTAGGTAAATGGCGGTAGTACAACTTGCACAAAAGGATGCGGCAAGAGCTTCCCGTGGATGTGTGCATCTACATTAGCAAACGGGATAAATCCATGTCGAGTCAAATCTAGCCAAAATTATGTTCGTCTAACTTTGGTAACGACCTTCGCCCAAGAGTAACTCACTTATGTCTCTAAGCACACTCAATCTGAAACGCGATGCCCTGCTATTTGTCCGGAGAATTTTTCCATGGGAAAGTGGATCAGATTCTCCCATGGATCAACCGCTTCTACATATAGATTCTTCTAATTATCATTGATCGGCCTCCTCCCTGCGCGATCTCTTCCGCGCCCACAAAGCAGCCAGGCAGAACCAACTCCGGACTCGTCACCGGCCGCGGAAGTTCCTATTGCGCCAAGGCCAGCGCCCAGACTCGGGAGTCACAGCGTGGACCAGTGCGAAAAGTGAGCGGCATCACAATGCTAAGACAATCTGCGGCGAGTTAGAAGAAGCTTGCACAGCTTTTCTCTTTCGGTGAGAGATTTGACTTGCAAACATGTCCCTAAATATTGGAAGATTTCTAAAATCTGCAAAATGGGCGAGTTATCGGTTCTACAGTAGCGTGGTCTGGGAAGAGCTAAGCATGGGCGAGGACAAACGGCTGTTAAAGTGTGCGCGGGCGTTGGCAAACACTCGCGCGACTGAGAGCGCATTGGCCGGTCCCAGCATGCGAGGTGTTAAGCCAGAAGACTCCGAGCTCATCTTCCCAAGGTCGCCGCTCGAATCTGGGGAATGCGACCTTTCCTTTTCGGCGATTCCCTTCCCGCTCTCTTTCCGCTCCTTTCGAGATTCGTCGTGGTACAAAAGCCCGTTGAAAGCGCTCCGCCGGCGTCCTTTTGATGGTAGGCTGGCCGCGCCTGACAGAGCTATGAGCGGGCGCGCCAAGCGCAGCGAAGCCGGCTCGATATTTCACAACTTCCAGGAAGGGTTTTCTCTCGCCAAAGATCCGGCGATCCATGTTCCGGCTGCGCTGACTCTCTGCTCAAAGAGCACAGAGCAGGATGGGCGGAAATGCCGCGAACAGAATTTGGCTGAAGCGGAATATCTCACCTTCGGGCGTCATGGGGAGCGTGTCCTCGTTGAAAGGAGTTTTTAAATGAAGAAGGCATTCGGAGCCTTTTGGATCTTTTACACGGCGTTCGCCATGCTTATATTGGCTATTGCCTTCCACCCTGCCGCCGCTTCGGGTGAGGATCTGATCCAGTTGTACAAGCTTGCGATCGACAAGGATCCGCAGTATAAGGGCGCCTCGTTCGAGCGACTGGCTCAAAAGGAGGGCCTCAAGCAGGCGCTTGCGGCTTTCCGGCCCAACATAGACTTCCAGGGCAACATGACGGAGACCCGGCAAAAGGTTGTGAACAGCGAGAACCAGGTCTTCGCCAACGGGTCTTCCACATATATGTCGACCACGTTGGGGCCGACAATCAGCGCACCGCTTTTCCAGTACTCCCTGTTCGTGCAACTGCGCCAGAAGAAGCAGGTATCAAAGCAGGCTGACGCGGATTATGAATTTGCCAAGCAGGAACTGATTCTTCGCCTGGCCAAGGCCTATGTGGCGGCCCAAACGGACGCCGACAACATCGCCTACGCGCAGGAAGAGAAAAAAGACGTGGAGGCTTTCTACTCCAGGGCTGAAGTGCGCTTCAAAAGCGGCCTTGCCCCCAACACGGACCTCTATGACGCCAAGGCGCGGCTCGCTTCTGTCGAAGCGAACCTCGCGAAGGCGGAAAACGAGTATGAGACCGCGCTGCAAGCTCTTGCCACCATGACCGGGCAGCCCGTTGCGAACACTTTCCGGTTCAAGGACGACCTTCCTCTTGTCATGCCCGATCCGGCGACAGTGGAGGACTGGACGAAAGCGGGCCTTGAAAAAAACCTCGAACTGAAAAGCCGCCAGTTCCAAACGGAAACGGCCCGCCAGGAGATAGCCCACCAGAAGTCCGCCCATCTGCCAACCCTCAGTATGACGGGCCAGGTCGATCGGAACGCTATGGGCGGATCGCTTTACGGCGGCGGTGCCACGGTCAACAGCGGAGTTGTGGCGCTTAACCTCGACGTGCCCCTCTTTGAAGGTTTCGCCATCAAGTCGAAAACGCGCGAGGCGAGGGACCGCTACCAGGAGAACCTCCTGGCATTGGAGCAGCAGAAACGCGACGTGATCTTACAGGTGACGACGGCCTTTTCCGGGGTGAAGACGGCCATCAGCCGCTCCGATGCGCTGAAGACATCGATCGAAGCGCAGGCGGAACTCTACAAGGCGAAGGAACTGGGCTACCGGTCGGGCGTTTACACCAGCCTTGCGGTCCTGGATGCGGCCAGGGATCTGTATCTGTATCGGCGGGATTATTCGCTGAGCCGCTACGAGTACGTCATGAGCACCCTGGAGCTGAAAAAAGCCGTGGGCACGCTCTCTGAAGAAGATCTGCTTGTAATCAACAACTGGCTGGCGCAATAGCAGTAGGCTGTTGCGACAGCCAGGCTGATCAAGCGCTGAGTTGTCGATTGTGTAAGGCCGGTCGGGCCGAATGCGAGGGTGTAACCGATGTCCAAGAATCTGAAGAATATCTTCCGCAACAAAAAGGCTGCCAAGTGGCAGGGGAAACGCGAACGTCGTGCAATGCACTTTGAAATGCTCGAAAAACGCATCCTCCCGTCCGCAAACGTGCTGGTCTCGGCCGTGCAGGCGGTTTACGCCCCGCAAGATCCTCAGCTTCTTTCGCCGTTCCTTGTCCATTCCGCGATACAGGCACAACAGAAGGCGCAAAATGCGTCCGCGCTGGCTTTCAAAGGCGCGAGCGCGCCTGCCAGCGGGAGCCAGCATCCGGGCGTCTATCCTGTTTCCTCTTCGTACGCCAAGCCCTATGCTGGCAACTGGAGGCAGACCTATACGACCGCTTCCGTGGCCAACTCCGCCACAACTGTGTCCTCGACGCAGTCCCAGGGTGTCCAAGTCGTTTTTGTCGACCCGAGCGTGAACGACTACTCTCAGCTGGTCAATAATCTTGCCCAGTCGGCCGAGCAGAACGGGCAGAGCGTCACGCAAATCAATCTGAACCAGAACGACTCGGCGAGTGAATGGAAGCAGCTCTCTTCTGTCAGCTCAACGGGAAATAACCTGGTCATTGTCACACTCGACGAGCAGGGGAACGGCGTCGATCAAATCACGCAGACCCTTGCGCAATTGAAGAATGTCAGCGCGGTTGACATTCTCTCGCACGGCGCGGCAGGGCTGATCACCGTGGGCACGACGCAGTTGAGCGAAGCCGACCTCTCGCAGTTCTCCTCCGAGATAGCGCAATGGAAGAGTTCGTTGTCCGCGGGCGCCGACATTGTTCTCTATGGTTGCGACGTTGCCGGGAGCAGCGCGGGCATTCAGTTTGTGCAGCAGATGGCGGCGCTGACCGGAGCGAATGTGGCCGCTGCCACGCAGGACGTCGGTTCATCGGCCGAGGGCGGCACCTGGACGCTAGGTTACTCGACCGGGCCGATTACCTCGTCGGCGCTTCTCAACTCGAGCGTAACCTTGGGCTACTCGTATCTGCTCACGGACTATACCGCCGCAGCGGGCTCGAATGCGAACATGATCGGCACAACCGGGAACGACCGATTCATATTCGATAATAGATGGGGCGCTTCCACCGTCACGGAGACCGGCTCGGGCGGGACAAGCGTTCTCGACTTTTCCGCTGTTACTTCCAACCTCACCTTTACCATCAACAGCAACGGCACGGTCTCGGTGACCGACAGCCAGGGGGACACGCTCGCAGCGACCGCCAATATTCAGGAGCTGATCGGCGGCTCCGGCACCAACACCTTTGTCTTCCAGTCGGGCGCCACCTTCAGCGGCACGATCGTCGGCGGCAGCGGCACCAATACCCTCGACTACTCGTCCTACGGGTCGAGCGTGACGGTGAATCTGGCCACCGGGACGGCGACTGGAACGCAGGGCGTGAGTGATATCAGCAAGGTTGTTCTCAAGGAAGGCAGCGCCTCGGAGACGATCACCGATTCGGGCAACGAGTTCAACCTATCGCAGCTCACGGCCAATGTCACCGCATCCATCAACGCCGATGGCAGCATCTCGGCAACGGACGGAAGCAACACCGTCACCGCCGGCTCAGGTATCACGCAGATCATCTGCAATGCCAGTGAGACAAACACCCTTGACTATACCGCCTTTGCGGGCGGCGTGGCGGTCAACTTGACAGCCGATACAGTGGCCTCTTCGGACGGAACGCTGCACTTCAGCAATGTCAGCGATTTTGTACTTGCCAACGACAAGACCCCGGAGACGATCATTAATTCGGGAGGCGAGCTCAGTTTCTCTCAGATTGACGCATCGCTCACCATGACCGTCGACACAAATGGCACGGTTTCAACGACGGACGGGACGAACACCGTCATCGCCGGCACCAGTACGACAGAGATCGTTGGCGGCTCGGGCGTCAATACCGTCAAGTTCGAGAACGGTGCTTCGTTTGCCGGAACGATCGACGGCGGCAGCGGCGGATCGAGTATTTTAGACTACTCCGCTTATACGAGCGCGGTGAGTGTGGATCTATCCACCGGAACAGTGACCGGTGTGACTCAAGGTGTCAGCGACTTCAGCAAGATCGTTGTTATGGATTCCGGCAAGCAGGAGACGGTTTCTGATTCATCTGGAACGCTGAGTTTCGCCAGCCTGAAGGGCAATCTCACCATGACCGTCAACACCGACGGCACGGTTTCAACGACGGACGGGAAATACACCATCGTTGCCGGAGCCAGCACGACGGCGATCATCGGCGGCTCGGGCAACAACACGGTCAAGTTTGCGACCAACGGCGCTACGTTTTCCGGAATTATCGACGGCGGCGATGGTGGAACGAATACCATCGACTACTCCGCCTATTCGACGGCTGTTACGGTGAACCTGGCCGCCGGGTTGCCGAACAAGTCTGGTGTGAATTTAGGGACAGCGACTTTGGGGACGGCGACCGGAGTGACGGGGGGCGTCTGCGATTTCGCCAATGTGATCGGCGGCTTGGGCGGGATCACGTTGACCGGAAACTCCGCCAGCAATGCCTTCTCGGGGAACTCCGGCAGCGACACCTTCAATTTCGACGACAATTGGGGCTCTGATACCGTCACCGAAAATGCGAGTTCGGGGACGGATACGCTTGACTTCTCCTCGGTAACCTCCGCCCTGACGGTCACCTTCTACGCCAACGGCACAATCAAGGTCACGGACTCGACCGGCAGCGATGAGCTGATAGCGAACGCGAATATCGAAGAGATCATCGGCGGTACGGGCAACAACACGTATGTCTTTGAAAATGGTGCTACCTTTGCCGGAAAGATCAACGGCGGCAGCGGAGGAACGAACACCCTCGACTACTCGGCCTGCTCGTCCGGCGTGACGGTCAACCTGGCCACCGGAACAGCCACCGGAGTAGCCGGAGGCATTTCCAACATACAGGACGTCATCGGCGGAGCCGGGGCGAATATCTTTACCGCGGGCAGCGGCAGCGAGAGCTTCACCGGCCAGGGCGACGGCGACACCTTCAATGTTGCGTCGGATGACTGGGGCAACGTTACGATCACCGAACCGGGGAGCACGGCTCAAACGACGGCGACCGCGGTCAGCGGCAATGAACTTTATGTGGGCTCGAATGATTTCACCACCGGCCAGACGGTCATCTACACGGCAGGCTCTGGTTCATCGATCAGCGGTCTTACCAGTGGAAGTACATACTACGTTAACGAGATAGTGGACAACAGCGGCAGCGACACCGGCTGGATCACTCTCTCCAAGACGTCCGGAGGAGCGGCAATTACTTTGGCCGGGATCACCGGGTCGAATAATAACCTGCAAACAGTGCAGGCCGCCACTGCGTTGAACAACAGCGGCACTCAACTCTATGTTGGCGAGAATAGTTTTTCCACCGGTGATGAGGTTGTCTTCCAGGCCGATACGAGCGTCGCGAATGGAGGGATCAGCGGGCTCACCAATGGAAATTCGTACTTTGTTACCGAGGAGGTTGACAGCAGCGGCAACGACACAGGGTGGATCACCCTCTCCAGCTCCTCCGGAGGGGCGGCAATTGCCGTGGGCCAGGTCACCGGACTAAACAATACATTCGCTTCCCCCTCGGATTCCTCGCAAATCATGCAGGTCAACTCCCTGTTGAACAGCAACACCCAAATCTTTGTGGGCACGAATGGCTTCAGCGGCGGCCAGGCGGTCATCTACAACGCCGGATCCGGTTCATCGATGGGCGGTCTCACCAGCGGATCGACCTATTACGTCACCCAGATGCTCGACAGCGATGGCGACCAAACCGGCTGGATCACCCTGTCCAGCAAGGCCGGGGGAGAGCCTATCGCCATTACCTCGCTCAACGGAAAAAGCAATAGCTTTGTTGCGACTTCCGCCACGCAGATCGAGGAGGACAGCAGCCCAGCAGTCAGCAGCACCACCCAGATCTACGTGGGAACGAATAGCTTCAGCAGCGGCCAGGCGATCATCTACACCGCAGGCTCGGGTTCCTCGATCAGTGGTCTCACCAGTGGAGATACGTACTACGTTAACGAGATCGTAGACGGCAGCGGCAACGACACCGGGTGGATCACTCTCTCCAGTTCCTCCGGAGGGGCGGCAATTACCGTAGGCGCGATCACCGGGGTAGAGAATACCTTCGCTCTGCCCTCGAATGCGCTGAACCTCTCCGGCAACTCGGGAAGCCTCACAGAGAACATTAGCTCCACCGGCACGGTTACGGTCACCGATTCGACCAATGCGGGCCAGACGATCACCGCCTCCAATCTGCAGGTGATTGACGGCGGCTCAGGCAACAACGACTTTGTTTTCGCCGCGGGCGCGAATTTCGATGGCACGCTGAACGGCGGCACTGGAGGCGCTGCCACCAATACACTTGACTACACCGCCTACACGACTGACGTGACGGTCGATCTGGCGAACGGTACGGCGACGGGCACGGATGGCGTGAGCGGTATCAACACGGTCATCGGCGGCGCGGCCGATAACACGGTGACCGCGGGCAGCGGGACAGTCACCTTCACCGGCTACAGCGGAAGCGGCGCAAGCAGCGCCAGCAACATCTTTTACGCGGGCAGCGGGGCCGACACGCTGAACGGTGACGCCGGAACCAATGTCCTGTACGAGGGCACGGGAGCTGATACGCTGAATGGCCAGGGCACGGATAGCATCGTCATGAATCCGGTGGCGGTCACCGACGGCGTGAACGCCACGATCATCGAGAGCGGGTCCGGCGCCGCCACGCTCGATTACTCGCTTTTCAATAGCACGAACTACACCAATGTGAATGGCATCGTCGTTAACCTGGACTCCAGCCAGGGCGCTCTTACCGCGACCGGCATCAGTTCGTCTTCCACCTTTGGCGCCATCACTAGTGTTATTGAGGGTTCCGGGTCGAATACCATCACCGGCGGGCTCAACCAGACCTTCAGTTTGCCGGACAATTGGGGCATTGGCACCACCACCATCAACGAAGACTCGTCGAGCACCAAGGACGCCCTCGATTTTTCAGCCGCTACCGGCGCTCTGAATGTTGCTCTGGGCGGCGGGACAGTTACGAACAACAGCGGGACAATCGCGACCACCAACGGATCGATTACCGTCACGGAGGATACAAGCGGGACGACGACGGAAAGCGCTTCGCTCGGCCTTGGGAGCAGCAACAAAGTCGGCACCATCGCCGGCGGTCAGAGCGACGACACCTATACCTTCTCCAACGACTGGGGAAATTACACGATCAACGAGTCCAGCGCATCCAAGCAGGACACCTTCGACTTCTCCGCTGTCACCGATAACCTTACCTTCAACATCAGCAACACAGGCACGGTAGTTGTCGATGAGTACAACAGCAGTAACCAATTGGTGAGTACAGCCAAGCTGACGGGAACAATCTCGAATCTTATCGGCGGCTCGGGCACCAACAAATTCGTCTTTGCCGATCAGGGCGGCTTCGCGGGATACATCACGGGCGGAACGGGCTCGGCAAATATCCTGGATTATTCGGCTTACACGACCTCGATCTCCATCAATCTGGCGGATATGGGCATTTCGTCGACGGAGATAGTGAATAACCAGTTGACTACCACTACGGGAGTGGGCAGCGCCACAGGCGTAATGGGCGTCAGCAACATTACCGAGATCAATGCGGGAACAGCGTCGAAGGCCAACAACATCACGGGCTTCGAGATCGATGACGGCGAGAGCAGCGTAGACACCACGAATGCGTGGGATATTACCGGCCAGAATTCAGGAACGATCGGGCTGACCTACACGAACAGCGATTCCACTTCTTCGTTTTACAACAGCGGCGCTACGCTCACTCAATCCGTCACCTTCAAGAACTTCCAGTATCTGAACGGCACTTCGGACAGCAACAGCAACTTCACCATCGAGGCCGGCGGCTCGGTGAGCGGCTCGATCAGCGGGCGTCCCTATGGCCCCTTCAGCGGCAAGGATACGCTGACGATCGACAGCACGGGGAGCAACGCCGGCAGCGTGAGTTACATTGCCTCTGGTACGGATACGGGCACGATCATGCTGGGCGCGAATGAGCTCAATTACTCGGGCATCAACTCGATCACCGATAATACCGCAGCCAGCGCGAAGAGCTTCTCCTACGACACGAATGACACCGCTACTCTGACCTTTGCCGGAACTCCGGAGGCGGGCGATGTGTGGACCGTCAATGTGAACGGAACAGGGCCCGCCGACACCTATTCCGCCACGGTGGGCGCCAATCAGAGCCAGATCGATGTGCTCACCACTCTGGCCGCCAATATTCAAAGCCAGAGCGGCGGCACCCTGATCGCGAATGTTCGCGGCGATCAGATCATCCTCACGAATACCGCGGGTCCCTTGACCTCCGTGACGTGGACGGGGCCCAGCGATAGCTCCGAAGACTGCCAGAAAGACATGCCGGCCACGGCATCGGAATCCCTGCTGACCTTCTCCGGTGCACCGCAGGTGGGCGACCAGTTGACGGTCAATGTCAACGGGAAGGCGTACTCGGCCACGGCGGCCAGTGGTCAGACTCTGAGCGATGTGCTCGATGCACTGGCCTCAAACATCCAGCAGAATGCGAGCCTCGGCGCGAGTGTCTTCGGCGACCAGATCACCATCACGGACGCCAGCGGCTTGAGCTCTGTTACGTGGACGGCGCCCGCGGACAACTCTATCAGTTGCTCTGTGGGCATGCCGACCCTGCCGTCGGTGATGCTCAGCCTCACCGGCAATGCGGGCGATCTGATGCTTAACAGCCTCAACAGCAGCTTCAGCAATCTCACCTTTGCGACTCCGACATCGGCGACATCCTCGGCGACGAGCCTGACCATCAACGGCGGAGCGGGCAGCGACACCTTCCAGGTGGACCAGAGCGCTGTGGTTGTGATGTCGCCAAACGACACGGCAGTCACCATCAACGGCGGCGGCGGCGATCAGATTATCTGCTCGGTGGAGACCACGGCGGCTACAACAAGCAGCCAGAGCGTCCTCTGCGATTCCACTAACAGCAAGATTACTTTTACGGCCAATTCAGATACGACAACGATCAACTATACCGGCATCGATAGCGCCGACAATATCGTGGTGAATGGCGGGAGTGGCGATACGATCGGCCTTACCTACTCCAGCGGCAACAACAAATATGTCGTGACCGACGGCAGCGACACGATCAACCTGGATACCGGTATCCAGTCTCTGGAGATCCTCGGGCCGAGCAGTGGAACGGGAATTCACACCATTAACATCAATTCCGATTCCAGCATCACCAATTTCACGGCAGCGCTGACCGTCGATGGAGGCACCGGCAGCACCGTGAATTTGGGCGGGACCGCAACCTATACCTCATTCACCACCGCGGCGGATGAAACTGTCAATTTTGGAAATTCCACATTTTATAACTATGAATTTAAGGGCTCATACGACAAAACCAACAATATCATCCTGTCCACTGATAGTGTGACGGGCGCTTTGGACATCAGCGACAGCGCGGGCGGCACCACTACCATCTTCGCCGCGCAACTCTCGCATCTGATGACGATCACGATCGACGCCAATAGTGGCGTAGATAACTCGTCGATCAGCGTGACCGGCGGCGTTACCCTGGCCAACACCGACCTCGAATTGAACGGTGGAAGCCTGGACTCGAACAAGATCGGCTCCAGCACGGTCACGGTTGACAATGGCGGTCTTACCCTTCAGAACGGTCACTCGCTGATTGTGCAGGCCGACACCATCGACATCCAGGGGGCGGTCAGCACGAGCAACTCCGGCGGCCAGGCCGGGTCGATCACTCTCTCAGGGCATACGGTCGATCTCGAGTACGGCACATCAGATTTGTATACCGGCTCGCTGGCAGCGAAGGGCAAGAATTCCAGCGAGGATGGCGCCATCACCATCAACGCCATCAACCAGACGGCTCTGTTCACTCCCTTCGTCAGCGTGCAGATAACGAATGTCAGCGTCGACATTGAAGACGGCGCCACGATCGACGGTGGAAACGTCACCATTACGGCCCTGGCCGATGCCAACAAGTATTTTGACGACAGCAGCGCCGGCTCGTTCTATGGCACGAATACCTCGGCAGCCGATACTGTGGAGAATGATGCCACATCGATCGGCAATACAGTGCTATCGGTCCTGCAGGGACTGATCTCGATCGAGGGCGCCGTTTCCTATGCGCAGGCCTCGGCCGATATCAATATCGCAGCCGGCTCGTCGATCTCTTCTTCGGGTTATTTCAACGCTACTTCGACGACAGTCACTGACGTTTCGGCTTCGCCGACGGTGGCGAAGTTTATCGGCGTCTCGGTGGGCATTGAAAACGTCAACGCGACGATCGAGGTGGGCGGCAGCGTGAGCGCCAAGTACGGCGCGACGTTTTCTTCCGGATCGACCAACACGATGAACGTGGTGGCCAATACGAGCGCAATCGCGGGCATCGCCGGGGCCGTTTCAGTGGGTGTGCTGGTCTCAAACACAACGACGAATGTGTTAGACACCGCCGTCATCACCGTCTCTGATGGCGGGATCAACGTGCTGGCGAATACGCAGGACAACACCCGCATCGTGGCGCTCTCGACGGCGGGCAATGACGGCAAGGTGGGCATCGCGGCGGGCGTCGATTTTGAAGACTCCACCACGAACGCTTATCTGGATGGCACGGCGACGGCGCAAACCACAAACTCGACGCCGGCCAGCGGCTCGACGACGCCGAACGACATCAATGTTGAAGCGAATATGGTGCAGGGCGTGGTGCCGTTCAAGGAACTGTTCGTGCTGCCCTCGTCCAGCAGCGGCACTTCCGCTCAGGCGGGTGTGGGGACGAATTCGCAGGGTGACATGCTCGCCGACATCAAGTCGAAGCTCATCTCGCCGGCGACTTCGGCCGTCGGAGGTGTCTTCACCAAGCTCAAGACCTGGGTTACAGGCAAGCAACCGGACAACTCGCCCGCCGATATCAGCTCCAGCATTGACCTCGGCGCTGCCATTGGCATAGCTGTCGACCTGGACTCGGCCACGGCCCGTATCGGAGATGGAAACACCGCGAACGGCGAGTGCAAAGGCGTGGTTTCAACGGTTGGCAACATCAACGTTCTGAGCAGTGTCACCTACTCGCCGTCCGTAATGGCCAGCTCCTCGGTGCAGAACAATCCAGCCCTCCCTGCGGGAGCAGAGAACAAGAGCGTCTTCTCTGGATCGCTTGCGGTTTCGGTCGGCGTCGTTGAAAACGATGCCGAGGCCTACATCAATTCGGGCGCGCAAGTGGACGCCCTCGGCACCCTGACGGTCGAGTCCGAGGCGCTGAACGATTTCAGTCTTAGCTATTTCAATAATCTTTACGATTCGCTGACAGAGGCCACCTACACCACAAACAGCGGCATTGTGCAGGTGCAGCCCGATCAGACCGTTCAGGTGGAAAACGGATATCAGGGCGGCGGAGTGGCAGGGGACTGGTACACCTACGATGGCAGCACTCCGGCGACGATCAATCTGGGCACGACCGACTACGCCACCGACAGCAATTGGTCGGTGACGACTCCCGAGCAGATTGCCAAGAATTTCGCCGCCAATCTGATGACCTACCTCACCGGAGACTTTGGCGTAGGCGAGAACATCTTCGACACTGAAAGCCAGGCCACCGCCAGCGGCGACAAGGTTGCGGTCGCAGGAGCGGTCACCGTCCTCGATGTGCAGAATACCTCGAAGGCGACCATCATGAGCGGGGCGGAGATCAACCAGCTCAGTGGCTACAGCACCAATCCGGGGAGTGTGGTTGTTCAGGCGCAGAGCGACAACGAGAGCGTCAATATGGTGGGCAATTTAAGTCTGCCCAACATCGATATCACGCAGGCCTTCCAAGGGAATTACAAGAAACTCCTGGAGGGACTGGAGCCCAGCGCTGGCGTCTCGGGCAGTAATGCGGTGGGAGCCTCGTTGCTGTTGACCATCGGCGGAGACGACACCGAGGCGGTGATTGAGGATGGCGCCCAGGTGAACGCCTCCAGCCTGTATGTGGACGGGCTGACCAACGTTTTCGGCGTGGAGCTCGGCGCCTCCGGCGGCACGGCCACGAACATCGGCTTTGTAGGCTTGTTAGATGTCAATTACATCGGCGATACGACACTCGCCCAGATTCAGAATGGAACAACGATCAATGTTGGCAGCGGCACGGTCACGCTGAATAGTGGCGCCTCGACCGACGATTCGGTGGTGGTACAGGCGAATGACAATACCGATCTCTACTCGATCGCTGGCGGCGTGGAAAAATCGCAGTCGGTCGCGGTGGGAGCGACGGCCGGCCTGAATATCGTTGAACGAGACACGCAGGCGGTGATCGGCGACCTCCCGGACGGGTCCACCCCGAACGCTCCGTCGGGTTCATTCCTGTCGGGTGGAAGTGTGTCGGTGGCGGGCGACAACGATGGTTATGCCGTTGTTCTTTCGGTGAGCGGAAGCATTGCAAGTCCGCCGACAGCCAAGAGCCCATCGAATCCGGGCACCGGCGGCACGCAAGGCTCGGACGGCACGGCTGCCGGCAATGCCAATCTGGCGGGCTGGCAGAGCAAGTGGGCTGCCGTTCTTAGCCAGGCCCAGAAGAGTGGAAAATTGACCGGCGGTATTGCCGGGACGACGAGTTCCCAAGCCAACTCCACCTCTTCGTCGAAGGGCGGAGACGCCATCTCCGGATCGGCCGGCGTCAACTACATGGACGACACTGCGGACGCCTGGATCACCAACGCCCCCGAGATCCAAATCACCGGGGCGGATAGCAATGGCGTTTCGCTCTCTCTTCAGGCCGAAAACAATACGAATGTAATCAATATCTCTGGAGCGGGAGCTTACGCCTCCTCCACCGGCAGCGGCACCTCGGTTGGCCTCGCTGGCGCCTTTGCCATGAATATTCTTGCGGGCTCGACCGATGCCTCGATCAACGGGGCTCAGGATCTCGATCTCGACGGCGAGTTGGAGATCGACGCTACGCGCGACGGATGGGTGGCGTCGTTGGCGGCCGGCCTCAGCGTCTCAACGAGTAATAGCGGCTATGCCGTCGCCGGTTCAATAGGCGTGAACATTCTCACCTATACGACAACGACCGAGCTGGAAAACACCGATGGAGATATTGACACCGGGTCATTAAGCTCGACGGCGATTTTCATGGACGCCTCCGACACCTCGACGCTGGTTGCCGTCGCCGGTTCCGCCGCCCTTGGCGGCAAAGCTGGCGTGGGCATAGGAATCGGGTTCACCTATGCGGCGACCACGACGAGCTCCGCGGTTTCGAGTGTTGGAACGACGCTGTCGCCGTTCACATACTCGACGGACGAGGCGATGGATGTTACCGCCACCAACAATGAAGTGCTGGTGGGGGTGACGGGTTCGGTTGGCATCGCGGGCAGTGGATCAGGCTATGGCGGAGCCGGAACAATCGGCATCAATTACACCGGGAACACGGTCTCGGCCACCGTGAACGAGCTGAACGCGGGCACGACTGCGACGCCCGTGGGCAGTCTGGTGCTCTCGGCCATCAATAGTGATTCGATCGAGTCCATCTCCGGTGCGGTTGGGATTGGCAATAGCGGGGGCCTGGGCGCCGCCATCGGAGTCAACCTGCTCTTTAACGACGTTACGACGAACGTCACCAGATCGACCATCTACGCCTCTTCGTTTAGCTCGACGGCCAACGAGAGCGGCACGCTGGTCACAATGGCTGCCGGCGCCGGGGTTTCGGGAGATGTCGCCATCGCCGGCTCCATCGCCTTCAACCTGATGGACAGCACCGTCGATGCGACGGTGGTTGGCAGCACCATCGATGCGCAAACGGGAGACTTTAAGCTGGACGCCGAGGAAGACGAACTGACCATCGCCGGCAGCGGCGGAGTGGCCATTTCGGGTGGCGACACCGCGATCGGCGCGGCTGTCTCGGTCAACCTCGACCTGAACACGGTCAGCGCCGAGATCGAGAATCAGGCGGCAGAGGACTCGTCGGTGACCGGAGAGTCAATCGATGTGGAGGCCACCTCCGGAGAGACGATGGTGACTGTCGCCGTTGGCGCCGCCGGCTCGAGCAGCTTCGCGCTGGGCGGCTCGGTGGCGATGAGCCTGGCCGATGGGAATATCACTGCATCGGTTGTGGGCGGATCGACGCTGACGGCAACCGGCAATACCACGGGCAACGAGAATGTCACGATCGCGGCCGACGACGACACAACGGTGGTCACCATTTCCGGCGGCTTCGCCGGCTCCAGCACAACGGCCGTCGGCCTTTCGCTGGCGAGCACCAACGTGTTGAACACCACGGAGGCTGTGGTCGACGGCTCCACGATTACCACCGAGCATGGCAGCATCAGCGTGACCGCCGGCTTCGTACCTTCCGCGAGCAGCCAGCCGTCCACGCTCAGTGAGAGCAATCTACCAGTAAATCTTGGCTCCTTCGATCTGTCTGACGCGGGCGCGTCGCAGATTTACAACCTCTCCGTGGGCGGGGCGGCTTCCGGCGATCTGGCTGTCGGATTGGCCCTCACTGAGAATGCTGTCTCCAATCATGTGGAGGCGCTCGTACTGGACGGCTCTGATCTGAACTCGGCCGCGGGTGTGACTGTTGGCGCCTACGATAGCTCCGCCATCAACACACTTGCCATCGGCGCCGGCTTCTCGGGAAGCACGGCTGTGGGCGGAGCGATCGCGGTCAACGTGATCGACAATACGATCGAAAGCGATATCGACGATTCAACGGTGAGCGCCGATACCTCCTTCGAATTGGACGCCGAGACGACGGCCATCGTGCGCGCGGTGTGCATCGGCGCATCGGGATCGGGGAGCGTGGCGGTCAGTGTCTCGGCCCTCGGCAATTATGTTGGGAACACGATCACCGCCGAAATCACCGGCGGGTCGATGGTCACCTCGGGCGGAAGCGCCACCATCAATGCGATTGAGTCGGCCCCGTCGGTTGTTCCCCTGCCTGCGAGCGTAAAGAGCGAGGTGAATAGTGTTCTGACGAATACGCCGCTCGACCTCGACGCCGATATTCTGGCCATCAACATCAGCGTCGCCGGTTCGGGTTCGGTTGCCGTGGCGGCGGCTGTCACGGGCAACGTGATTGCCAACAAGATCACGGCGGAAATCTCGGATTCCACAGTTCTCGCCAATGTGACGCATGACGCAAGCGGTTATTCGATTACCGACATCGCCGCTGAAGCTGCCGGCACGGTGACGATCAATGCCGAGTCGGAAGACAAGATTCTTGCTATCACCTCGGGCGTTGGAGCGTCGGGCGCGGTCGGCGTCAGTGCGCTGCTGTTCGGCAATGTCATCACCTCCTCCATCCAATCCGAGATCACCGACAACTCGAAGGTTTATTCGAGCGGGTTGATGACGCTCTACGCCTACGATGATTCGACGATTCGCTCGGTTGGTTTGGGCGTCGCAGCCTCGGGCTCGGTTTCCGTGGGGGCCATCGTCGCGGCCAACGTTATCACAAACACCGTGGAATCCGATATCGCCGGCTCGACAGTCGATTCGTTCAGCACCTCCACAACAACAGATGCCTTGGATATCACGGCGCTCAACAACTCGATAATTTACTCCTTCACGGGCGGAGTTGCGGCCAGTGGCGTGGTTGCAGGGGAGGTTTTCTTTGCGGCCAACGTGATCACTAACACCACGCAGGCGATCGTACAGTCGTATACCCCGACCGTCGGTTCGACGCTGGATTCCAGCGTGACCGCGGCGGGCGCGATCGATATCTCCGCCAAAGACGAGTCCGCGATTTACTCGCTTGCCTTCGCCGTTGCCGGGAGCGGCACAGTTTCGGTGGGCGTGGGCGTCTCGGCGAACGTGATCGCCAATACGGTGGACGCGGGAATCATCGGCGGATCGACCGTTGACTCGGACACGACGATAGGGATCTCCGCCATCTCGGAGCCAGTCATCTGCGGCATCAGCGTCGGCGTTTCGGGATCGGGCATCGTGGCGGTGCAGGTCTCGGCAATGGGCAATCTGATCGACGACACCACCACGGCCGAGATTGACGATTCGACGGTGAGCGCGGAAGATGGCGTTTCTGTCGGTGCGGAGGAGGGAGCGCCAGGTTCGGTGCCGACCTCGACGGTTCTGAGCTCAACCCCGAACAGTATTCTCACCTCTGATTTGTCCTCATCGAGTGCGCCCCTCGGCAATATCCTGGAGTCCAACATTCTGGCCATCATGGTGAGTGTTTCGGGAACAGGAATTGTTGCGGTCAACGGAGCCTTCTCTGGAAACGTGATCACCGACACGGTGACCGCGGCGATCAGCAACTCCAAGGTCTACTCTGGCGAGACGGTTGCAAATCCCAGCTCCTATGTAGACGTAACAACCAGCGCAAATAGCGTGATTTCGGCGTTCACGGTCGGCGTGGCCGGCTCGGGAATTGTTGCCGTCAACGTGACCGGCTTTGGCGACGCGATTGCCAACAAGGTCGAATCGATCGTTGACAATCAATCGCTCATCGATACGGCCGGAACCTTCGATTCCTCGGCGCTTGACAACTCGCAGATCGGTTCGCTCGGCCTCGGCGTTGCCGGAACGGGCATTGTTGCCGTCGGGGCGACGCTCGGAGTCAACGTCATCGACGATACGATCGCCTCCGAGGTCGAGGGTTCGACCATTGATGCGGGAGCCGTTACTCTCAACGCCGAGTCGGAGTCGACCATCCTGGGCTTCACAACCTCCATAGCCGGTTCCGGCGCGGCAGCCGTCAGTTTGCTGTTTTCGGCCAACACGGTCACTGACACCATCGATGCCCTGGTCACCTCGAGTTCCACGGTGGACTCGACCGGAGCAGTAAGCATCACAGCCGAGGATGAATCGACGATCGATGTGATCGCCTTCGGCATTGCGGGCACCGGCGGCGGCGCAGGCGTGGCCGCACTGGGCGCCAATGTCGTCAGCAACAGCACCAAGGCGGAGATCAACGACTCCACCGTCACCCAATCTTCGTCCCTGTCGGTGCAAGCCACCGAGTCCGCAGTCATCCGCTCGATCACGGCCGGAATCTCTGGTTCGGGAGGCTTCGCGATTCAGGTGACGGCTGTCGGAAACGTGATCGCGAACGATGTCACGGCGGACATCGTCGGAAATTCGCACGTGACGTCGAGCGGCGACATCTCGATTCAAGCTCTCGACGGTGCGCCCGGCGCCATCAAATCGCTGGAGACGACGGCGGATCAGAAAGCGGTACTCGATAGTGACACATCAAGCGCGCCAGCCTCACTGGGTGATCCACTGGACGACGCCAACATTCTCTCGGTTGTGGTTGGCGTGGCCGGTTCGGGCGGCATGGCCTTTAATGCCGTGCTGGTGGGCAACGTCATTTCCGATGATGCGGAGGCCGAGATCGTGGGATCGACGGTGACCTCCACCTCGGGAGATGTCGAACTAGACGGCAAGTGCACTTCCTTGATTGCCGCGCTCACCGTTGGTGTCGCCGGATATGGTTCGCTCTCGATCAGCGCGGCCGGATTGGGCAACGCCATCTCCGATACCATCGACGCCTCGATTCTGAGTGGATCGTCGGTGCACTCCCACACCGGAATCACACAGACGGCCACGGACAGCTCCACGATTGACTCCTTCGGGCTCAGTTGCGCGCTGGCAGGCGAAGTCGGTGGGAATGCCATTGTCGCAGTCAACGACATCGGCAACACACTCTCCGCCGATATCAGCGATTCGACGGTTGGAAGCGTGGGCGCGATTCAGCTCACGGCTGACTCCGGGGCTACGATCAACAGCTTTGTCGGCGGCGTTGCTGCTTCCAGCGTTGCATCGGTCGGTCTGTCTTTTGCCGAGAACGATATTCACAACACTGTGGATGCCTCGATTCTCGATGGTTCCACGGTTACATCGAATGGCGACATCGATCTGAACGCCACCGACGCCTCGACGATTGCCTCCCTGGCTACCTCCATTACCGCTGGTGGATTCGGCGCGCTGGGCGCGTCGGTGTCCGTGAACACGGTGGAAAACAGCGTGCAAACCGCGATCTCGGATTCCAGCGTGACGGCGGGCACGGCCAACTCGACCGGCGACATTGATCTTTCCGCTCTCTCTACGCCGGAGATTGGCTCATACGCTGCCGGTGTGGTTATCGGCGGAGTCACTCCGCTGGGTGGCCTTGCCGGTGCTGGTTCCACGACGATCAACATTCTCGGCGACACAGTTAGCGCGACGAGCAGCGGTTCGAGTGTGAGCGCGACGGGCAGCATCAGCCTCAGCGCCAGCGACACGCCGCCTTCCACGGACGTGCTTCCGACAAACTCGATCATCTCCAAGGTTCTGGGCGAGGTTGGTTCGGGCCAAAACGTCAGCTCCAGCACCGACGCCAACATCGTCGCCTTCGCCGGTGACATTGCGGCATCGACGGGTGTTGCGGCGGGTGCGGCGATCGTCACCAATCTCATTGAAAATCAGGTGCTGGCAGAGATCGTCAATTCCACCGTAACGGCCGGCTCCTATATCGATGTGTTCGCCGCAAACGAGGCGCAGGTCGCGGGTGTTGCGGCGGGTTTCAGCGCCTCGTTGAGCGCTTCCTTGAACGCCTCGGTAGTCACTGACTTGATGGAATCGAGCACGGTCGCCGCAATCAGCGGAGCCTCCACGATCTCCTCGGGCGGGAGTATCGACGTGAAGGCCTCCGGCACCGACGACGTGGCTGCTCTAACCTTCAGTCTTTCCGCCTCTCTCGGCATGGGTCTGGGCGGCAGCGTTGTCACCAACGACTACGACGAAACGACTTCAGCCTACGTGGATGGCACTGACAGCTCACAACTCGCGAACATCGAACAGGCCGGTCAGGTGACCGTCGAGGCCTACGATACGGTGAATATGAGCGGCGTCGCCACGGGCATTGACGTGGGCGGAATCGCCGCCGGCGCCTCGGTGGTCACCACGCTGGTGGACGGAAGCCTCAGCGCCTATGTCGGCGACGATGCGGAGGTCGGAGAAACCTCCGGCATGACGGTCGGCGGTCTGACCGTCGAATCCTCCTTCACCGGCGACGATGCGTCGTCCGTCTACGGATTGGCGGGAGGCATTGGCGCGCTTTCGGCCAACGTCGCCACCACTCTTGTCGACACTCAGGTCGACGCCTACATCGGCAATGCGGATGTAAACGTCTCCGGGGACGTGAATGTGTCGGCCTCGGCCGCTCCGGAGGCGCAGGCAGATGCATATGGCGTGGCGGTTGGCGGTCTTGCGGTCGGCGCCTCCATCGCCACGACGTTGTCCTCGCCTGACATCAACGCCTATGTGGGTGGCGAAGCAAGCACCATCACGGCAAGCAATCTTTCGGTTACGGCATCGCGCGTCGTGCCGAACGGCGGGTATTCGGCTGATGTTAGCGCCACCGGTTCAGTGGGCGGACTCATCGGCGTGAATGCCACGGTGAGCACCGCCACCAGCGCCGGAACGGTACAGGCCTATGTGGCCTCGGGAACCACGCTCACGATCATCAAAGATATCGACGTCAATGCCGTGGGAGGCGGCGACCAGCAGTCGGTTGCCAATAGCGATACGGTTGGCCTGATAGCAGTGGGCGCAAATGTTTCGACCGCCAACAACAACGTCTCCACTCTTTCCTATTTCGGAGCGGGCGTCAATGTGACCGCGGGAACGGTGGTTGGCGGCCTTGCCGCCGGAAATGTTTACTATGTCGTTCTGGACGACATGGCGACCTTCGATACCGAGAAGGGCGTGGACGGCAACGACAACGAGATCACTCTCGCCTCGAACCCTGGCCTTGAGAGTGGAGACGTTGTCACCTTCCTTCAAAATCCTTATGGCGTCGGGAGTGGAGCCGGCATCTGCAATCTCATCAGCGGCGCATCCTATCAGGTGAAAGTGGATTCCACGGATCCCAACAAGATCCAGCTCTACGCGTGGGACAGCGCGACAAACTCTTACGCGACACTGGTTACCCTGCAAGCATCCGCATTGAGTGGAACAGGCTACTTCCAGTTGCAGGCCCAGAATGTGCAGAAGGTCTACCTGGCATCGAGCTATGAGAACTCCGTGGGGAGCACCGCGACTTTTGATTCCGCGACGGATGTAAGCGGTAACGAGATCGCCCTGGGCTCGAATCAGGGGCTCTCGAATGGAGATGTTGTTACCTATGTGCAGGGGAGCGGATCCGACATCGGTCTCACCGACAATACGGAATACCAGGTGAAACTTGATCCGAACAATTCCAGCAAGATATCGCTTTACGCCTGGAACAGCACAACAAACTCCTACTCGACACTGGTTACCCTGAGTGCATCCGCGCCGGGCGGAACAAGCACCTTCGAGTGGGCGGAGCCGATCACGATTGCCCTCAGCGCCGCTGCCGGCGGGTTGAACAGCATTACTCCTTACGAGGTTCCGGGCGCGACGACGATCAGCTTCGATCCATTGTCTGGCGTGAGCGGCAACGCGATCACGGTCGGCACTGGCAGCGAGCTCTACGACGGGGAGGCCGTGATCTACAAGAGCGCCGCTCCGCCTGCCGCCGTCATTACGGCCCAAAGCACGGATACCTCCTTCGCGAAGTCCTACTCCGGCACCGGCGGAGTTGTGGCCGGTGCGGGAGCTTCGGCCGATGTCAACTCGAATGCGAGCACGCTGGCTTATCTGGCCGATGCAACAAGCGCAAGCGGAACGCTCAATGTCTCCTCGCTTACCCTCAACGCCGTGCACACGGAGAACTTCGACACCCTGGTCAATACAAAACAAGCCTCCGCTCTCGGCTTCAGCGGCGCATGGACCATCAATACGATCAACTCGACCACGGAAGCGGTGATCGGCAACTACTCCACGATCAACACGCAGAGCCTGGATGTAACGGCGACGAACAATATCAACAAGGATCTGGTTGCGTCCGGAACAGACAATGTGACTGCAGGAGCGGGCGGCGTAATCGAGGGCAACTCGGCCGAAAGCGAGACCTTCATATCCAACTACACGCACGCACTCATCAACAATGATGTGACGATCGACGAGACCGGCAGTGTGTCGGACCCGGGAGATTTCGTTTTGCGCGCCGAGAACAACATCTGGGCAACCGATTCGGTTTTGCTCGACACGGGCGGCGTGATCGACGGAGCTTCGATTGACGACTGGATCAAGGCCGATACCAACCAGGCCTACGCCACGATCGGCAGCAACGACAGAATCACCACGGTCGGCGATGTCGACCTTGAAACATACGACTCGGGCGTCATCAGCGTGGCCCCGGAGGCCCACACCTATGGATTGGCCGCGGCCGCATCAATCGACGGCGACGCTGAAATGCACACCGATGATCAGGTGAATGTCGGCAACAACACCGACATCATGGCTCAGGGCAACCTGAACTTTTACGCCGGCCAGACCGCCTCCGGCCTGATGAACAACTTCGCCATCACTTCCGATGGCGATGATCTGAACGCCTCCGCTATTCCGATCGACGAGCTTACCTCGTACGGCGCAACCGTCCAGTCCGAGAACATCAACATCGGCACGGGAAGCGAACTGCTCTCCTCCAAGGACGTGAACCTGGTCACGCAGTTGCAGGGCACCTCGGACATTACCGCCTACGGCAGCGGCGAAAACTGGATAACCGCATTGGCCGGCGCCGTCAACTCAGCTCTGGGCGGCAACACCATTCCCGAAAAAATGCAGGGAGGCTCTTCGACCCAGACGGCCAGCGGCTCGGTTTCCATTGGCGCCGGCAGCTACGTCGAAGCCGGCGTGAACAATAATCTATACCTCGAAATCTCCTACGCTCCAGGAAGTAACAAAGTTGTGGTCCAGGGCAACATCGGCTATGAGAACACAACCGAGAACCTGGGCGCCAACCTCGAGGCTCAGTACAGCGATCTGATTAATCTGATCCAGGTATACAGCGCCGACACAACGATATGTGATGGCTATCAGGCTCAGCTCAACTACGTCGAGTCGGAGATGACCACGATGGGGCTGTCCTCATCGGTCAACGGTGAAACGATTTACTCGGGCTCATATGCCGCCCCGTTCATCACGGTAGACGACATCTCCACGCAGGAGGGAATTGTCAACATCGTCGGCAACACCTATGCGGCCGGCGCGACCTTCGCGCTGCAAAATTCCGGAACCCTTGGCGTGGGCGGAACCTTCAGCTCGAGCGGACAGCTTTTGTCAACTGGCGGTGGCTCGATAACAATTACCAATAGCACCGCGGACGATCTCCGCATCAACGATATCGACATCTCGGATGAAGAGGGTGGTTATGTCGCCCTCAACGGCGACCCGCTCACCTCCGGCGCCAGGAGCGGAAGCGTCAACGCGGGGACGATCGATGCGCCCGGAAGCGGACCCGGACCGAGCATCAGCATCACCAGCAGCTACGAACAGTTCTCTTCGAGTGAGCAGCCGAATCCTGAAATCGACCTGGTGGGAAGCATCAGCGATGAACTCGGGACGGTCACGGTGACCAACCAGTATGGCGGCATCAACGAATATGGCACGATCGACGCAGCTTCGCTCACCATTTATACGGGCGGGAACTTCGTTCAGGCCTATACGGACACGATGGATAACGTGGGAGGCGATCCGGCCAGCAATACGTCGTTGTGGTTCACGGTTGCAAGCGATGCCGCCAATGACACTGCCAGTACTTTTCAAGCGGATGGATCCGCATCGATCTCTTCGGATGGATCAAATGGTGCGGGCGGGCTCGCAGGTGACGTCTATAGTGCCGAGACCGCCGCGGCGACATCGAGCATCATCAGCGCCGCGGACGTTTACATCTCGGCCGCGTACTTGAACATCTGCGGAACCATTCAAAGCGGCCAGCCGACTCAGACGGTCACCATCACCAGCACGGATGCAAGCGAAATCCATAGCCTGATTGACGGCGTCTCGCCCAGCTCCTTGAACATGACGCTGGAGACCAGCGGGCCGTACTCTGGTATGTACAAGCTTACGACCACAGCGGGCGACACCATCGCGGCCTACTACGATCCCTCCACTCAGCAGATAATGCTGGCGCCGGTCAACGTGCAGGGCGGTCATGTGGAGCTCTACGGTCAGATGGCCAGCACCGGAAACGGGGCGATCAACGTCTTTGACGGCTACGGGCAGGTTTCGATCACCAACGATACGAACTACACGCTGGTGACCAATATGATCAATACGGGCAAGTCGTCCGGCTATCTGGAGATCACCGACACTTCCTATCTGAGTCCAACCACAGGTCAGCCGCTGGTCACCGAATACTACCGTGAAAACGGGCAAACCTACACAGACTCTTACTACAAGCCGGCGAAAGGCGCCTCGATTGTCTATCTGAATACTGGTGGGACTGCGGATGACCTTGGAGACTCGAGGTTGACGAACTATCAACCCGAGCCGGGACTGCGGTACGTGTGGACGACGGCCCAGGCGACCGAAGAACAGACCACGGCGACTTATGAAGACTCCAGTTGGCTGGGCGCATTCAACTACGACAACGCAACCATCACTTCGGGACCAGTCACAACCGATCTGAACAAGGAGCCGTTGCTTAGCGGCGAGTATCTCGCGTTGGATGGAAGCACCAGCAGCACGAGCACGACGGCGCTCCCGGCTGCGCTTGCGGAGGGTAACTCGCTCGTGAATACAGGCGCCGATACGGGCCTCAACGCTACTCTGAACAGTGAGTCCGAATACGAGTATTCATCGAGCTCCGCGAGCAGCAGCAACTGGCTAAGTCTGACCGTGAACGATCCAGGTCAGAGCGACAATGGGAATCTTGTCAGCTACGGCACGATGAACGGGACGGGCGGGACTTTCACCACCACGAGCAACGGCCAGACTTATACCTATACAATCAGCGCCGTCAGCGGCTCTATGATCGAGTTGGAGCCGACCAACGGTGCGCCCGCGACCTTTGCTAATAAAGAGGTGCTCACTTATAACACCACCAGCGGAAACTCGATAACGGGCCTGACGAACGGTGGTTCGTACACAGTGGCTCCGAACCAGCAGGTGAGCGATTGGAGCACCTCAACCTGGTATGGCTCGTCAACCTACTACCAGAAGACCGTCACCGAGACCTTCCAAACAGACTACGCACAGAACAGCATCCGTGCCGACCAGCCTATCAGCATTAACTTTACCGGCGCCGACGCGGGCAGCGGCAGCGTCGACATTCAGTCGGGCGGCAGCGTCATTCTCAACGGCAACATCGAGAATGCCGGCGGCCCGACGACAGTCGAGGCCGGTTACAACAGCGGCTCGGCCAACCTGAATGCGGGGGCGAGCATTTCTGCCGGCAGTGGAGTTACGATCGAGGGCCTGAGCATCAACCTGCAGGCCTCTGACGGCATCGGCGCGTCGAGCGCCATCAAAACCTCGCTGGTTGCCAGCACGAGCGGTTCGTACGGCTCGGTTACCGCTCAGTCGATCACCGGCAATATTCAAATCGACGAGACGACCGGCAATCTGCTTGTCGGTCAGATCACGACAGCCGACAGCTCGACTGACACGGGTGACATCACACTGACGGCCGCTGATTCGATCCTGGATGCAAATTCCGGATCGCTGATCTCGGGCGGCGCAGTCACGCTCGACGCCCTGGCGGGGAGTATCGGTACTCTGGGAACGGGTGGCACGGCTTACTCGCTAGGCTCTGGAGATCAGGCTCTCAACATCGAGACCAACTGCGTTGAGACCGTTACGCAAGGCAGCGCCGGCACCAACTACGGCGCTCCCGTGAGCAACTCCAGCACGAGCACCGGCGCCGGCTCGACCTACGCGACCGGGCAGGACAGCTTCAACGCCACTGCGGCCGGAGACATCTACGCCAGTCAAGCGACTGGAGACCTCTATATCGACAGCGTGATCTCGAACGGTGGCGACGTGCGCCTGAATCTGGGCACGGGCACGGTGGTCGATGTCAATACCGACATCCAGCAGGATCCTCGCACAACGGCCGAACTGCTCCAGGTGTACAGCAACATGAATGCCACCGGAAAAGGGGCCATTGCGAGCCAAAATGCGACCGTTGCCGCCTACGAGGGATCGGTAACGAGCGATTATCAGACCTTCTGGACCTATCGCAATGAGGAGTACAGCGGCGACGTGGTCGGCGGACTGACTCCGGGCCAGACCTACTATGTGCAGGTGATTGACGGCACGCACATTGAATTGACGACCGACCCCGCGGGAACTTCCGTTGTCTCGCTGCAGGCTGCCTCTGCGTCCTCGACCGCGGTGACCAACATGCTCTACAGCGGCAGCGCAGGGACAGCGTCGAACACTTTGCTGTTCAACTCCAAATCGTCCGACGTGAACACAAGCGTCAACTACTCCGTGACGGGCGTGAACGGGAGCAGCAATGCCCTGACATTCTCGAGCGACCCGGGGTTGGCTGCGGGACAGCAGGTCACATATATCAGTGGCGGCAGCAACATAGCCGGCCTGACCAACGGACAAACCTACTACGTTCTTTCCGACAGCTCCTCCAGTGTGACGCTTTCGGCGACTGAGGGCGGAACGGCGATCCAGGTCGCGCTTCCGAGCGGAAGCAGCCTCACCGGGACTCCTGAGCTTCAAGTCGCCAACCTGATCACGGTCGCCTCCACAAGCGGCATTACGGAACACGAAGCGGTGACCTTCGAGCGCATCCTGCCCGCCAATGACTCGAGCTATACTGCGACCCTCACGGCCGAGCAGTTGGCGACTTATACCGCGTATTACACCTCCGAAGCCAACAACAGCGCCGTCACGGGCGTAAGCAATAACACCCTCACCTTCGGCGACGATCCCGGCTTTGTCGCCGGACAGGAAGTGATTTACAACGGTGGCAATAGCAACATTGCCGGCCTGACCAGCGGTAAGACGTACTACATTCTCTCTGACAGTGCCTCCGGCGTTACGCTTTCGGCCACATCTTCCAGCAGTCAGGCGATCACGATCACGCTCGCGAATGGGGCGACCACTCTTACTGGAAATCCCAGCCTGCAACTTACCGGCCAGTCTCTGACCGAGTACGTCAGCGGGGCAATCCAAACGATCGAGAACCAGCAGACGCAGGAGTACCGCACACTCAGCGCCACCGTGGGAGATGTCGGGAACTCCGCAAATGCCGTCTCTCTGTACTGCCCGATCAGCGGCGTGAGCAGTGGCAATCTGACCTTGAGCTACGATCCCGGATTAACCGTTGGGCAGCAGGTGACCTATGCGAGCAGTGGAAGCAACATCTCCGGCCTGACCAATGGCCTGACGTACTATGTCGTCTCTGACAGCGCCACTTCCGGCTTGTCACTTTCGGCGACCGAGGGCGGAAGTGCGATCCAGATCACGCTTGCAAGTGGAAGCACTCTCGCCGGAGCCGCAGGGTTTACGTTTACCGGTGGCGCGAATATTTACGATCCGAGCTTCTCGTACAATGCGAGCGGTTCGACTCTCCATCAGACCTTCGGTTCCTCGGCGGTCTCCGGCAACGTAATCGCCATTGGGGCGAACGTCTACGCCACCGGTCAAGAAGTCGTCTATAACTCCGGCAACAACGGTGCAAGCGTCGCCGGCCTGACGGACGGAGCGACCTATTTCGTGATCAACCTCGGCGGTGGCCAGATCGAACTGGCCTCTTCGGCCGCCAACGCGTCCAGCGGAACGGCGATCGCGCTCGGCAACGTGACTGGAACGACCAATTCCCTGTCCGACGCGGACGCGCTGACCGCAAACGCCGTCTGGAGCACCGATCAGCTGCTGTACAGCGTCAATTACAACCTTCTCGATCCGAAGGACATCGCCTCCACGGTGGCGTCAACCCAGGCCCCCAATATCTCGGCAAAGAACGTCACCATCGTTACCCAATCCGGCAGCATCGGCTCGAACGACGGCAGCATCACCGTCAATCTTCCGCTCGCCGGCGACAACCTCACGGAAGACCAAGAGATCGAGCTGGCCTCGGCCCTGCCGCAGGACCTCACCTTCTACACCGGGACAAACGGCACAGGCACGGTTATTCCGCTCTCCGGTGGCTCAAGCGTCAATTACTCAATCACGGGCTTGAACGGGAGCAGCAATACCCTGAGATTCTCGAGCGATCCGGGGCTGGTTGCGGGACAGCAGGTCACATATATCAGTGGCGGCAGCAACATAGCCGGCCTGACCAACGGACAGACCTACTACGTTCTTTCCGACAGTTCCTCCAGCGTGACGCTCTCGGCGACTGAGGGCGGAACGGCGATCCGGATCGCGCTTTCGAGCGGAAACAGCCTCACCGGGACTCCTGAGCTTCAAGTCGCCAATACTCTTGGCTCTGCCGAATCGGTTGTGGTGAGCCTGAACCGAGGCATCATCATAACGGCGTCGGGAGTCATTAATATTACCGCGACAAACGGCGTGGTGGATATTGGGTCACCTTCTAATACTCCGATCAATCTCGACGAGATTCTGGCCGGAGGTGAGGTCCGCATCCTGGGAACGGCCGGTGTATTCAACACGAGCACCGACACCAGCGATCCCAACATCGTGATCCTCGATACCTCCGGTTGCAATACCTATGACTCCCCAGCCGATCTGGTCATCGAGGGTGGTAACGGTGCAGGAATCGGAACCGCCGCGGATCCTATCTATATCAGCGTTCCTACCGGCGTGGTTACCGGAACAGTTTCAGGCTCGTCTGCAACCGAGGCCTACGGAACGCTTACCGCGCTGGCCGATGACAGCATCTATATCAGCGAGACGGCAGGCTACAACATCTTTGCAGCGGACATCGCCTCCACTGGCGGCAACGTTTACCTGGTCGCGACGGAATCGATTCTGGACGCCTTCTCCGCCAATAACTCCTATTCGGCTCCTGACAGCGCCAACTGGGATATCAGCGCGGACAATATCTACCTGGTATCCGGCGCTTCGATCGGAGCTTCCGGTACTGACAACGCTCTTGAAATCGACGCGACCGGAGGCGTGGATGCAACCGCGGTTGGAGGAATCTACCTCAACGCCGCCTCGGGCGATTTGAACATCTCTCAAATCACGTCGACTTCCGGCAATGGCAATATCTGGCTCGGCACCACGAGCGGCAATATCAACGCAACCACGATAGCAAATGTGACGACAGTGCCAAGCGCCACCACGATAACCGGCATAAGCTCGACAGCGAGCAGCGTTCCGGGCCTGATTCAGGCGGGCGGCAATGTCACTCTGGTCTCCCAGATTCCCAACAGCAATGACAGTGGCGGCGAAATCAATATCGGCACGATCCAGGCGGGCGGCGATGTGACGCTCAATGCCGACGTGGACATACAGCGCACTTCCACCGTGGCCACCCATGTCGACATCAGCGGCAACAGCATCTCACTGACATCGCAATACGGCACGGTTGGCACGGGCCTTGAAGAGATCATCGTGCAGACCGATGCGGCCGGCAGAGGAGTGCTCAGCGGCAGCAGTTACGAGAATATATTCGTGCAGCAACTGGATAGCGAACTGCTGCTGGGCACCATCACGACAGGCACTGGGAGCGTCCCCGGAGAGGCGTTCATCAGCAACCCGGGTGGTAGCATCTACAACGGACTCTTTAACGGGGTGAATATCGTTTCGGGCACAACCTACCTCTTCGCCAACGGCAATATCGGCACGTCAACAGACAAGATCACATCGGAGACGCCGAGCAATGCGCCTACGGCTGAGGTCGAGGGTCAAGCAAGCGGCAGCGGCAGCATCTGGCTGGATAACATCGGCTCGCTGACCGTTGCCGCGGTCAACGGCTCGGATACAAACGGTATGAATGCCGGCGGCGCGGTCAACATCACCTCCGACTGCCCCATGACCATTTCGGACGCTATCGTGGGATCGAGCATCACGTGCACTGCATTGAATGACGTCGTTACCGACAACAGCATTACGGTTACTGCCGCGCTGCTGGATGCGACCGACGGCGATATCACGCTCAATGCCGCCAACAACGTGATCATTGGCGCAGCTACGAACGGCAACACGATTCTGGAGGCGACGGAGGGATCTGTCTGGATCAGCGCTGCCGGTAGTTTCACGCTCAATTCCGGTTCGAAGATCACGGCCTCGGGAACGGCGAGCAGCTCGGTTACGATCAACGTGAACGGCAACGTCACAGAGAATTCGAATTCGACGATCTCCGCGACCTCGGCCATCAACATCACCGCATCGGGCGGCGCGTCCGGCAGCACCATCGACATCTACGGCACGCTCTCCTCTGAATTCAATACCATCACCGGCGGAGATTACGGCGATACTATCCTGCTGCAGGGCATGACCCTTTCGGGCACGACGACTGTCTACAGCGGCACGGGGCAGAACTCGGTCACCGTCGATCAGCCGGCCTCGATCACCGGCGGCGATCTTAACCTCAACGGAACCGGCGGAATCGACAGCTACACCATCGACTACACCGGATCAAACAACTACCTCATCAACGTGAACGGCTCCCCGGCTTCGATCACGCCGGTGACGCTGGGCACGACGGGCAGCAGTTCCAGCCAGTCCATCTCTTCGGCGATCTCCGAGCAGACCTTCAACGGGAGCTCGGATGTCGATACGGTGAATTCCACCATTTACATCGCCAACAGCACCTATCAGACCGGCGATCTGGTGCAGTACAACGTCGGAACGTCTGGAACGGCTATCGGCAACCTCACCAATGGAGACGACTACTACGTGGTTGTCGTCGATGCTACCCACATCCAACTGGCCACCACGCTGACCAATGCACTGGAGGGGAAGACCATCACACTGGGCAGCGCCGGCTCCGGTAGCACGCAGGTCCTGCAGGCTGTGGTCGCGGCGCAGACATTCACCGCCGCTGATGTGAACACCACGACAAATACCATCACCGTCTCTTCCTCTGGCAATCTGAATGGTCAGAGGGTGATCTACAACGACGGCGGCGGAACCGCGATCGCCGGGCTGGTCAACGGCGCAACCTACTACGTCATCGCTGTCAACTCGACGACCATTGAGCTTTCGGCAAATCCGCTGACGGCGACGCTGATGGCGCCGGTGACGCTGACCTCGGCGGGTGTTGGAACCATCACTTCGGCCGTATCTTCCAACGCCGCCACATCTTTTAATGGCAGCACGGATGTTAATGTGCCGGATTCCACGATCACCGTGCAGTCGGGTTCAACACAGTACCAGACGGGCGACGTTGTGCGGTACGACTACGGGACGTCAGGCTCGTACACGACGATCGGCGGACTCAACAACGACGAACTCTACTACGTTGTTGTCGAGAGCAACGGCAGCGGTACGCAGACCATCCAACTGGCCGCCACGCTGGCCGATGCCCTGGAAGGGAAGACCATTACCTTCACAAGCGCCGGCCCAGACAGCACACAGTACCTGCAGCCAGTGGTGGCATCGCGGACCATCGCGAGCGTGAACACCACCGCGAACACCATCACCTTCACCTCTAATCTCGCCAGCTTCCTGAACGGCGAGAGAGTGGTCTACAGCGACGGCGGCGGAACCGCGATCGGCGGACTGACGAGCGGCGGCACCTACTACGTCATCGTCGTCAACCCGACCACCATCGAGCTTTCGACTCAGCCGCTTACGACCGCCAGCACCCTTACCATCAACGGTACGAACAGCGCTGCGGAAAGCCTTCTGATGCGGGCCAATTCGGCAGGTACGATGGGCTTTGTCGCCGATATTGATTCGGCCACGAATGTTGAGCGGATCAACTATACCGGCGCCATCAGCGATCTGATCGTCAACACCGGCACCGGCGCCGGCGACTCCGTGACCATGGACGACAACCTGACCTATACGGTGGTGCAGGGCAACGGCGGCAACGACAACTTCCAGGTCGGCCAGGTCTTTCAGTCGCAGCGCGACGCCAGTTCCGCCAATGAAGATGACGGAGTGTCGATGGACGACGCCTTCACGACCGTCAACACCTCGCAGGGCTGGCTCAGCAACGGCGTCAGCTACGAGACAACCATCCTGGGAGGCACTGGAAGCGACACGTTCACCGTTTATCACAATGTTGGACGGCTCGACCTCGATGGACAAGGCGGCAATAATACCTTCGTAGTGCGGGCCTTTGCCTCCGATTCGTCGAACACCGCAATCCACACCGGCAACGGCAATAACATGGTCGAATACGTCGCCAATGCCGATGTCAGCATCGACGGCGGCAGCGGCAATAACACCCTTGAGCTGATTGGCACGGAGTTTGACGATGTCTTTGTCGTCACCGCCACAGGCATCTATGGCGCCGGCCGGACCGTCGAATTTACCAACATTCAAAACTTCATCATCGACGGACTCGCGGGCAACGATCAGTTCTACATTCTGAGCACGAGTTCGACGGTCACCACGACACTATATGGCGGCATCGGAAGCTGCGAGTTCGTCATCGGCGGCGCGCTTCCCGCCGGCTTGAATGTGGATGACGGCTCGGGTCTGCCCTTCGCGGCGCCGGCTGGCACCACCTACGGCGACCTGAACGCGATGCAGGGCAAAATCAACATCTACGGCGGCCCGTCGTCGACCATTTCGACGACAATCGACAAGCCGGTCATGCTGCCGGGCGAGTTGAACTATGCGGTTACGGACGGAACCGTTGGTGCCTTTACGGAGGGCGAGGAGGGCCAGGACGATAGCATGACGGTCGAAACGTCAGTTCTCGTTGCCGCGGCCGAGAGACTCGGCTATACGGGCACTACCGCGCAATTGCTCAGCGACCTGCAGGGATATACGCTCAGCATCAGTACCGGTAACGCCGCGGGCTGGTTCTATCAGATCGAGGACCTTACCCTCTCGGCGAACCAGACCGAGGTCACGCTGACGATGCAAGAGCCGACAGACATCGCCCAGTTCGCAAAATCCACGCCACAGGCTGGAGACAGCTTCGGAATCACCAGTCTTTCCAGCGACTTCTTCGTGAACGAAAACGCGCAGGTGAACTACCTGACGGTCTACGACAACCAGAGCGTCGATCCGCAGAATGTAATCCTGACATCCGACAGCCTCACCGTCACGGACACAACGACCGGCAACACCGCGGCGATCAGCTACTACAACATCGGCGTGCTCGAGGTGAACCTGGGAGACTATGGAGACAATGTCGATATCACCAGCACGATGTCGCGTTCGACCTTCGATTGCGTCACGATGGTGAACCTGGACTCCGGCTTCACGGGAACGGGCTCGATCAAAAACATCGTTGACAATACCGTGACGGTCGGTCTGACCAGCAGCACCGACGGCCTGTTGGCCATCAATCTGGAGGACGGCAACAGCACGGTCGATGCCTCCGCCTCCACTGTCGGCCTGATCATCTTCGGCGGCGAAGGTAACAACACTATCCAGGGAGGCCAGGGCAACGACATTATCTTCGGCGGCGAAGGAAGAGTCGATTATTACGACGCTTCGGGCAATCTCATCACCCGGCTGGGTGTCGATCTGAACGATCAGAACGTGCTCACTCCTTCTGAGACCGCAAACTCGTCAAGCCCGGTCAACGATGTTCCCTACTGGCAGACCGAAAGCAGCTTCAGCGGAACGATCGACGTATACAGCGTCGATTCGAATGCGGTTGCCGGGTTGGAAGGAAACAATAATATCACTGTTGGGAACGGCAACAATATCGTCTTCGGCGGCGATGGTAGCAGCAACATCATTAAGGTCGGCAATGGCAACGAAGTTGTATTTGGCGACAATGGATCGGTTCAGATCAACGCCAGCGGGATGGTCTCCTCGGCCAGCCAGAACGCACCCAGTGGAGAGATCGCAACCAACTGGAGCTTCACCTCGCTGACCATGGCCGATACGGGCACCAACTCGGGCGATAAGATTGCGGTCGGCAATGGCACCAACTACGTCTTCGGCGGCGATGAATCCGACACGATTCAAGTCGGAGATGGCACGAACTACGTCTTCGGCGACAACGGTACGATAGACTTCAGCGGCGTTACAGTCGCATCGGCGGCCACGACCGCGACCGATTCCTCGGTCGGATCGGACGACACTATCATCGTCGGCAACGGCACCAACTTCGTCTTCGGCGGATACGAATCCGACAACATCACGGTTGGCAACGGCACCAACTACGTCTTTGGCGACAACGGCACGATCAGCTTCAGCGACGGAGTGGTCGTATCGGCCTATTCGGCCAATTCTCCGATTGGCGCGAACGACACAGTTAATGTTGGCACCGGCACAAACTATGTCTTCGGCGGATCTGGAACCGACATCATCAATGTGGGAATCAGCGCAACCGTAACCGGCACGAACTATGTCTTTGGCGACGCAGGCACGATCAACTTCAGCGGCGGCGCGGTGACGCTTGCGGAGACGGTCGATGCCGGCATGGGCGCCGACGACACGATCAATGTTGGCGTCGGGAACAACTATATCTTCGGTGGCGACTCATCCAACACCATCACCGTCGATGCTGGGACCAACTACGTCTTCGGCGGCGATGGCGAGATCAACTTCAGCAACGGCGCGGTCACGTCTGCGTCCACGTCCGCTTCCTCCATCGGCGCCAACGACACGATAACGGTCGGCAATGGCAC
>Ga0187847_10000077_pt1 | contig 107324 bp, 73 predicted proteins | sample June2016WEW_4_10_FD_132458 | JGI IMG/M metagenome (GOLD analysis project Ga0187847, IMG submission 132458) | Peatland microbial communities from SPRUCE experiment site at the Marcell Experimental Forest, Minnesota, USA - June2016WEW_4_10 | ecosystem: Environmental > Terrestrial > Soil >...
CGACATTGAACTACTCGGTGTGAAGACATAGACGTTGGGCCCAAATATCGTGTTGTTCTGCGCAAGTACCGATGAGGCCATGCAGAGGAGGACAGCGAACGCCAAGTATGCGTTCGATTTGCCGACGACACTACGAAGTGATGCGCGAAACTTCATGTCAGAAGCTCCATAACAGCGATTGTTAGGGATTGAGACGGTTAACGGCTCACAGCATTGACCCACTCAATCACGGTTTACAACGAGGACAATTTGAGGAAAAGTCAATCGCGTGAAATCCGCGATTGTCGACGACATCATTCGTCGTTCCAGCAACTTTAAGACTCATAGACTCTTTCAATCGGTGACGCTAGCCGATGCGGAAGTTCACCAGCAAGTTAAATAGTGTTAAATTCACAAATTCACAATCTATGGATCGAACCGTTCACAAACTATACAAAGGAGTTCACCGCACCGCCTGTATGACGAGCGGAAATGGATGCCCAACAAGATCTTTATAATGGTGGCCGTAACCGAAATATCCATCACGAACAGAGGAAGCCTATTAGCCTGGTACGCAGCGATGTTAATCAACCATGATGCTTTATTGAAACCAAATTGGCACCGTTAATATCCTCGACGCTTGTCAGTTTCGCTTAGTTGCAGGGAATGAAGCCATGACGCGGCCCTATCGACGATCGCCACGACAGACCAGGACAGGAGGGGCTCGGACGCGTTGTTTCTCACTACAATACCGGCACTCCCCAGCACGGAATCGTTGACGGCTATCTGACGAGGTTCCCGAAGGCTGCGAATCATCTACCCGTGAAACTTCCGCAAATGGGAGAGAACCGAAAAACCATCGAATTGACATCAACACGTAACGCCGCTGCAAGTGTATTGATTACTGCACCGGTTGCTATGCGACAGAGTCATCGAGATCCTTAGTTTGGCAGCAAAACCCACCCATTTATTTCCTAAGCTGGCTTGGAATACGGCGCTTAAGCGGATCGCAGAGATTCCTTTGCTTCACAAACGTCACCGGCGCATCCCTCTTCAAGGCTGGCCTGCACAGGCAAACGTCTGAAATACTGCAAGAGCGCTTCGGAGTGCTCTTGCACCAGCGGGGAGGCCCGAAGGTTGGAGTTCTGGAAATTCTAAGCAGTCATTGCACAGTGACTGTATAGCAGATTTGGAAATCGTGGCATTCTCTGCGTTGCTGGCAATCTCGGAATCAGTGAGTTAAGTGTTTTCAACGCTGATGTCGGGTTCGATTCCCGCCACCCCCACAAGAAACTGAGCCCTAAGGCCTACGACCGTTGCGGTTACCAACTTTTTTCAATCATTTGTGAAATAGCGCTTCCGTGTCATGGAAGGCGTCCCTTCGAATCCGACCAAGTCACCCGCGTGCTTGCTCAGATGCGGGTGGAACGCCGCTCAAAGGAAGAAGTCTGGGGCTGAACCTGCACATTCAGCCCACCAGCCCACAGCGTTGATTGGTTGGAAAAGTTGGTAGCAAATAGCGCCGGTTTCGCCGGTTTTACTGCCTCTGCCGATTTGTAACCCCTTTGCCGTCAAAAAAACCTCCCTGAGGAGCCACCTTCACACGGTGGAAGTCACAGGTTCGAATCCTGCAGCGCCCACCATAGAAATCTATAACTTACGGCCTTAACAGTCGCAAAAAATCAACCCACATTTTTGCGCCATTGCTACTGCCCCAGCTAGGACTTCGTTTGCTGCCGGCGACCTTTTACTCCATCTCATGGCGCGCATCGACCAGTTCGAAGTTGGCTTTGGGTAGGGTTTGGAGCGTTTTCTGTGCGTCTTAGAGCATTTTCGATTCACATTTTGACATAGGGAGAGTATGGAATGTGGCTTTTTCTTGAGGAAAAAACCGCTCGGCAGTATGGATTCTGTAAAGAGCAGAATCGAAAATGCTGTATCCGCGGCACATCAAGCAGGGACAACCCGAGCTGAACGGACTTTTCCGCGAGGAGGACTATCCGAAGGCTCCTTGGCGCTTAACTTGCTAGTAATCGAGAGTAGACCGCACCCTGACAAAATGGCGCTTTGCAAGCAACACAAGCGAAGGAAGCATGTTTTTGTGAGAAAGGAAAGTGCCAGCGTAAATTGCAATTATCGTTCTTCTCCGCAACATTCCTTTCCTGCTTCTTTAACGAACGGCCGGAGACTCGTATCCGGATACGCGACTCCTGCAGCTTGAGTATCTGTAATCCCGCCACCCGCCGCGCTCACCTTCAGGTTATGCTGCCAATCTCTCTGGTTCATAAACTTCTTTTCAAACTGCGCCTGGTGATTATTGAACTGTTCCACTATTCCTATTTTGTGCATTAGCTTGATTATTATGAATGCAAGGTCCAATTGGTAAGGCCCAAATCCGCAGTTGGCTGATGCGCGGAAACTATGGTGATTGTTGTGCCACTCTCCAGCAACGTAGCCATAGAACCTTTGGTTCAGGGCCTGCGATCTCTGATCAAAGTCCCAGCCAGGGATGTGTGCCGGCTCGTCGGGCCGGCTGTGTCCGCGATAGTTGAAATCACGCATGAGAACCGTATAAGTGAACACTGAGGCGAACCAGGTCACGCACATTGGGATACCGCCAGCATAGTAGGCCAAGCCAGACCAGAAAATCGTAGCGAATGTCCATCGGGCCAAATAGTGCGGAATCCACTCGACGGCCCGCCAGCGGCGAAAAGACCGTAAGGATGCAAAGGGCATGCCAATATGAGCCAGACTGCGCTTGACTCGTTCATACTCCTCCACGGACATATCCGTATCGATCTCGAACTCAGCGGACGCCACATAGCTGCCGAAGACTCCGAGGTGCGGCCCGTAGGGATCGTCGTCCTGATCCTCAATTGCATGATGGATGTGATGGAGCAAGGCATAAATTTCTTCACGAAAGCCAATTGGGTTCAGCCACAGAAATATATGCGCCCAAGCCTTTTGGCGAAAACGGAAAGCCCTATGACTGCAGTAGCGGTGATACCAGATTGTATTGATAAAGAGCGCGAGAAAAATGACCGACAGACAATAGACCAATACCGTTCGGACGGTCATAAAATGGCAAATGAAGACAACGAACGCGATAAAGGTTGCAGCGTGAAAGATCTCGAATCCTGCTCTAAGTGCCTCGCGACGATCTCTGAAGAAATTGACTGAATGGCGAAATTGCGCGGCCACTTCGATCAGATCCGGATACCGTCGGTTCCCGCGTCCATCGCGAATGCTGTACGTTCGCGGCAAGAGTCTAACGATTCCCTTCATAAGCTTATCTCCACACTTTTTTCTCGATGTCCGGAGGCTCTGGCGTTCTTGACTAACCTGATTGGGCCCAGGTGTCACGTGCCCACATGGTGGCCAGGACTGCTCGCTTCATCCAGTAATCGAGGGGACTCGGCATCCAGGGAAGCACACGACGATTGACTCCCCAGAATTCGGTGAGTTCACTTGAGACACCACAGATCAACTGCGCAATTGTTTTCCCGTTGAGCTGGGTGATGGGAATTCCGTGGCCCACACAGCCGCAGCTAAACAGAAGACGTTCATCCTCCAGGAAGCCAACAGCCGGGACCATGTCCGCACATACAGAGATAGGTCCCTTCCATCGATACTCGATCTGGATGCCATCGAGTGGAGGGAAGTAACATGCAAGTTTTTTCTCAAGCTCTCTCCAGACGCCTCGACTGATAGTGTCGTCGAGTTCAGATTTAGTCGTCACACAGGGTGTAGCACCGCCAAAGCAAACGCGGCCATCGGGAGTAAGTCGAAAAAAATGCACCTGCTGGAGGCAATCGTAGATGCCTTGTCCACTCTTCCAGCCAATGGCCTCCTTCTGCTCCGGGCTCAGCGGAGCAGTGGCGATCATGTGTGTCCATGCTGCGCTCTGCTTCCGGCGAAGTTCATTGACGCCGGATAAAAGATGAGAGTATGCATTGGTTGCGAAAACTACGCGGTCAGCACGGATGCGTCCTTTGGAAGTGGATATTGCGAGTGGCTTAGATCGTTCAACACTGAGCAAAGCTGTCGACTCGAATATCTCGACCCCAGACGATTCGCATAAACGTTTCCATTCGCGAACATGTTTCAGTGGGTTAATGAGAGCACAACCCTTTGCAGCCAGACCAGCCATGAAGGGTGAACTCGGGAAACTTGTCCGCATCTGGGAGGGTGAGATCCATTCAAGGTCTTGGGCGAGTCCGAGATCCTGATAAGTGTGGTGGGTCGCCGCAAGAGACTTCGTCAGACGGTCTGAAGTGGCGACACGCCAGAACTCCCTCGGCTGGTAATCCGAGTTCATCTTTTCTTTTTCAACAAGGTACGCGAGGTAAGAAAGTGCATTCTCTACGTAGCGATAAGCGGCCGCGGTCTTACTCTTTCCATAGACTGCCCGGACGACAGCGAGGTCTTCTCCAAACAGATTGAAGCAATTGCCGGCCGACCTGCCGCTCGCTCCGAAACCTACTTCGCGAGCCTCGATCACCACGACCGACGCAGACGGATTGAGTTGCTTGATGTGCCAAGCGGCTGATAATCCGGCGAAACCGGCGCCGACAACAACGACATCTGCCATCTTGTTGCCGCATAGTGGTGGGTTTGACTCATAAGCAGGGGCCTGGGCCTCCCACACGCTCTGCCGCCCTTTGACCAGCGTCGGAGGCTGAGAGCTAAATTCCATGAAGATCCTCTCCTTCCAGTTGTGCGCCGAGGGCCTCCGCCATCGTGCTCCGCGAGGGGGGATGGAAGTTCAGGCCACGAGCGGCGGCAACGAGATAGGACGCTTCACCAGATCGAGCGAAGTCTCGGCCGCCACCGAGCTCGAATGCCAAGGCAGTTGCTCGGTCGATGGCTTGTTGTATCGAGTAACGGCCGAATAGGACTTGGGCAAGGGCCGCGCTGGTGAATGTACCAGATTCCAAAATGAGCCCCATACCGGCGAGCGCGCTCATGGCTCCCTCAAGTTCGATCCCTAGCTGGGCTAGATAAGAGCGACCAACCCGACCACTCTTGATCACCCTTTCCACGAGCGCCGACGCGACGCCTAAGTAAGAGGCCGAGATCAGGAGTTGGAACCAGATCAATCCTCTTGTTTGCGTGCGATCAAGCGAGTTCGGGGCGTCGGAGTAAGAAAAGAGTTTGGGATCGACGGACACCCTGTTGAAGTTCACCGAACAAGTCTCCGCGGCAGACAGAATGTTGTTTCCCCAGAAGGGATCGACGCTCATACCCACAGAGTGGGCTGGGATGAGAGCAACCGCCAACCGGCCATTTTTTGCGCCGTCTTTACCGGGTACCAACAGACTCACCGAGATGAGATCCATCGACTTCGACAAGCTACAAGGACGCTTAACGCCCGTGATGAAAAATCCGTTGACGCTTTCCTCCAAGGCCATTGACGGGCAGAGGATTCTTCCATCGGGTTCTCCCTCTGCAAACCCGGATGCCACCCAGAGTTGGTCCTTGGCGATGGCCTCAATGAGCAGCCAATCCAGGCCTTTGCCACCTGAGCTGAGCTCAACCAGAGTAGCGATCGTGAAGTGATGCATGGTGGTGGCTATGGCAGCGGATGGCGAACGAGAAGCAATAGCTCGTTGTACCTGGGCTGCCTCCATAGCAGTCGCGCCAATTCCCCCGAAGGTTTTGGGAATGCATAAGCGCACGCCACCGTACTTTTTGATCAGGCGGATGCCCAAACCTTCAGTGCTCTCAAGCTGCTCGAAGCCGAGTTGCTCCAGTTCCGAATCGAGACCGGGAAGAAGACGATCCAGGCAGGCGCGTTCTGCGCCGAGATAACAGGAACGCGAAGCAGAGCTTATATCCGAGATTAGAGAGGCAGTAGTCATATGGCAGCCATGTCGCTAAGCGGCGACTCTAAATGAGAACTATTCTCAATCTGGCAGTGAGCGCCAAAGAGGCCTCTGAGCACTTTGGAGACATTCTCCTCGATAGCACTCTGGGCCACGGGTTCGAGGAACTCAGCCAGCGAGGGAATTCCGAGGTCGAACAGGGCCGCGAAGGTGACGCGCGATTCAGTGCCAACCGGAAAGACCTGCCAATAGCCGGAGAACGCCTCAAGATCGCCTTGGATCTGGGTGAAGGTAATTCGCAGTGAGTCCCGATCAAAGTCGTCTTTCTCGGTCCACTGCAGCAAACCGTTTCTGAACTCGACCTCCCATGCTGATGTGCAGGTGAATCCAGAGTTGGAAAGCAAATCAACTTTACGTACCGACGACATGTGCCGAGGGTAGGAACCAAGATCAGCCAACGCATCATAGACCGAGGATGCATCCTGGGCGACTCTAGCCTGCAAAAGAACTTCACGCATGACTGAGATACCTCCTGTCTGAACTGATATGGCGGTGTGCGATAGCCGCTAAACTTTCCGCGACAGCTGTCAGCAACTGATTCACGTTGCCGTCAGTCAACGTTGAAGGTGGCGTGAGTCGCACTACCTTGTGTGCGTTTAGCGAGTGAGACACGAGGATTCGTCTGCTCATCAGTTCCAATATGAAGTCAGCTGCCTGGTGTTCCTGATGAAACTCGATGCCGATGAGGAGGCCCGCACCTCGGACCGCGGAGATCTGCGCGCCTTCGTGGCGAGCGGATAACATCTGGATCTCTGATCGCAATCTGGCGCCGATGCGTTGAGATTTGGCGATAACATCGTCATCTCGTATTGCGGAAAGCGCTGCTACAACCGCCGCACAGCCAAGCGGGTTTCCGGAAAAGGTTGATGTGTGGAGGAGAGGCTCCTTATTGAAAGGACGAAACGCGGCAGCAGTAGCAATGAGCGCGCTAACCGGGAGCACACCGCCACCAAGGGCCTTCCCGGCAAGCAGGATATCGGGCTCCATCATTTCGGTCTGGCAGCGCCACCACGCCCCGGTGCGACCAAGTCCGGTAGATATTTCATCGACAATAAGGAGCGCTCCATGGCGGTGACAGATATCGCTGACCGCTTTTAGATAGCCGGGGGGCGGAATAATGACGCCGGCTTCTGACTGAAGGGGTTCCATAATGACTGCGGACTCGCTGCCCTTGCCGGCCAAGGCATCTTCGATTGCTTCGGCATCGCCGTAGGAAAGAAAATCTACCTTAGGGAGTAGCGAGGCGAAGGGAGCACGATAAGACTCCCGGCCACTCACACTCAGGGCGCCAAGGCTCTTTCCGTGATACCCGCCTTCCATCGATATCCAGTGGCTGCGCCCATTTGCAATAGCGAGCTTCAAAGCCGCCTCAACCGCTTCCGCGCCAGAACTTCCAAACCACACATACTCGAGGCCAGACGGAGCGACTGCCGCGAGGCTTGTGGCAGCCACCGCGAGAGGACCATTTATCATCACCCTCGATGACACCGGAAGAAGTGCTAACTGTTCTTGAACCGCGGCGACGACAGCGGGATGCCGATGACCCAGAAGGAAGACGCAGTAGCCTGCGCAATCGAGGTAGCAGTCGCCGTGCTCACCCACAATAAAGTTGGCATCGGAGTGGACTTCGAGCGGGCTATGCATCAGCTCAAAGAGACGCGCCATACCAACATTGACGTGTTCTCGATAGCCAGACACAATCTGTGATCGCTCAAGCATCAGGAGACTCCGATCGTTAACAATCTCGCTGGCTTGTCCGCTGATTGCGCGGAGAGCCGATTCATACACCACTGCTCCATATTGCGAATCAAAACCGCCTCTGGCGTTTCTCGCATCGGTAGCCCGAAGGCAGTTTGCAAATATGCTTCCGAGGACGGAAAAGGTCTTTCCTGGTTCATATAACGAGCCATCTTCAAATTAGCGTGGAAGCGGCGCTTCAGACGGTCAGGAAGGCTCTCAAGAAAGGCTGGTATGAACAAGCGCTGGAGAGTCTCGTAGGGAACGATACGGGGCGCGCTACCTCGAAATCCATAAGAATAGCCAACCTTGACTGCGGCAGCGACAATGGCTTCGACTGACAAGGCGCGCGTTCCAGAAGTGATCCAGAGTTCCTGGGCAGGACTTGAGTGAGACGCAGCAGACCAGATGGCATCCGTTACCCAATCCTGCGCTACGAAGTCGCAGAATCGGTCGGGAGCGGTAGGTAGAACCGGTAATGAGCCATCGATTATGGAGCCAACAACTTCATGCAATCCTTGGTACGCCGCAACTTTTCCAGTCCTGGAATCGCCGACTATGATGGAGGGCCTAATGATTACAAAGTTCTCGCTAAGAGTGCGAACAAGGGCTTCGGCCTTGCGTTTAGATTCCTCATACATTGAGGCGGGCGCGAGCTCGGACGCGCTTGGGTGAATGAAGGCGGTACTGAGGTAGATGAGACGCGCCCTCGCCTCGCGGGCCAGCCGGACAATCTCATGACTTCCAGCGACATTGGTATCAAGGATCTTTGCTTGGTTGACGCCGAAACGGGTAATGGAAGCACTATGGATAATGACGTCGATGCGGGAGGCTAGGGCCTTGTAATCTGGCTCGGAAAGTCCGAGAAGCGGCTTGCGAATATCACCGCGTAGTGTCTCAATGCCAGCGTGCGCGATTGGCGAGCGATGATACAGCGCAATCACATTGTTGGCGCCAGCTGAATGGAGAAGCGCGGTTCCCAGTAACCCCGAGCCACCAGTCAAGAAAACCGTTCTGCGCGCTGCAACGTGCGGCGGCGATTGGTCTTGATTCATCTAGCTTCCCCTTCTCAGATATTTTGGTCGCTTGATGTGCCTCTTTCGAGCGGCATCCAGGGCTTCCGTCCGCATCGGAAGTATAGTGATGTGCATTATCGTAGCGTTTCATTAAATGTGCAGCTGCTCACAATCTCTGTCGTATTCTCTTCACAGCAGATGTCGTATATCTGGTTTGAAGTGACATGCATAATCTGCTCCTGGCCATACCGGAGTCTACGAAGAATGTTGCGAAATATGGCGCCCCGACGGAAGCGCAGTCCCTGCTGATGCAGATTGTGCTCGCCTGCGTCGCGTCACCATATGCAAGACAGGGAATGCCCTGACGCCAGATGGCTGCGCCTGCCCATCAATGACTAAGCGAGGAGCACTTCGGACTCAACTGCGTCACTCCCAACCTGCACGCTGAGCCGGCACTTACGGCCACGGCGAGAATGAAAAACGAGCGCAGGACGGAAACACACGATGCAGGTTCCGGAAGGCCGGCGAACGCTCGGATACACGATCCCATTCGAGCCTTCAAAAAGGAGTTTGTTCGCGAGTGCCTGTGGGGTGCTGTAATACTGCGGAATTGGATCGGGCTGCAGGCAGCTCTCCCGTTCAGCGTCGTCAAGTGTGTGAAACTCGCCCGAAAAATCGGCCAGGAATTCCATGTAATCGAATGCGTGCTGCCCTTGGATGCGACCGTCGGCAGACGGTTACGCGCGATTGTCGTAATTACTCCCCGCAAACACTGCAGCATCATGTTTCTGCTGGTCTCGCCTGGATAAAGTCGTGCGCGGCGCCGCAGGTGACAAACCTCAGTTCTAGGCCATCTTCAACAACAACAGTGTGATGTCGTCATGTTGCGGCGCATAACCCACAAAACGGTCGAGATCCATCATAATTTCGTTCAGTAGTGCCGCCGGCGCCATTCCCGCGTTTACGTTAAGCACCACCATCAACCGTGACTCGCCGTACTCCTGGGCTGCAACATTTTCCGCATCGGGTACGCCATCAGTAAAGATCACCAGCCAGTCTCCGCTCTCGAGCGTTGCGGTCCCCGACTCGTATTGCGCCCCCTGTGTGATTCCCAGCGGCATGCCGCCTACGGTCAACCGCTCGATCGCGCCTGTTCTTCGTCGCAGAATCGGCTCGTTGTGCCCGGCATTCACGTATGTCAGCTGCCGCGAAGCGGGATCGTACTCGGCTATGAAGGTGGTCGTGAACCTCCGTCCGTTTTGACTGTTGAAGCAGGCGTAGTTATTCATTTGGCCGACCAGTTCTGCCGGTGAGCTTGAAGTAGCTGCCAGCGTCTTCAGGCTGGCCTGGAAGGTGGCCATCAATAACGCTGCGGGCACGCTCTTGCCGGCTACGTCAGCAATGGCCAGCAGGTAGGTTGCGGCGGGCGTACCCGAACCAGGCCGCGGAAAGACATCGTAATAATCGCCGGCAATGGTGTTGGCTGCCCTCGTGGCAAAGGCGATCTCCATTCCGTGGAAAGCTGGTGGCGACGCTGGGAGCAGCCAGCTCTGAATCTCTTTGGCGATTTGCAAATCGCGCTTCATCACCACGCGATCAGTCACTTCGAGTATCAGCACCATCAGCAACAGCAACTCGCCCCAAACGCTGGCGGGCAGCGGGCCGATGAAAAGCGTCGAACTGGAGTGGTGGCCGCTGCCCTCAAAGGAAATTTCGAAATTGGTCGCCAACAGGATCAGTGCAAAAACCAGCAGCACTCGGCGCGCGGGGGTCAGCTTGTCCACAACGGCCCAAAAGAAATGGTTAACCAACCGAAAAAGGTGCCTGATCTTTCCGGTCCCAGGCTTGCGCCTGGTATCTACTTCCTGCGAGTAGAGTCGGTAGCTCAAGCTCGCATCGGTTCGGAACTGTTTCCACAGCTCGCCCAAGGACATGCCATTGGTCACGCGCAGCCAGAACCTTTTTATGCGCTTTATCATCGAAAGAATCCGTGATCAGTTGTCTTAAATGGGCGAACGTCCTTAGGTTTTGACCCGTCACAATCCTATCAGTTAAGTGCCCCGATTCTGTCTTGAATCAATCTCTTGGGTCAATTTCCATGATAGGTGGATCTTGCTATCGAAATTGGTTTAAGCAAGTTTGCTGTATGAATCGCTGCTGACAAGTTACAGCTATTGGGTAGTCCGATTTTGTTTGCTTAAGACGAAAGCTCTTCCATCCGGCCGGCGGAAGAGCTTTCGTCAAGGTCTACAGCGTGATGATGATTTTGCCTATCTGCTCGTTGCTTTCGAGGTACTTGTATGCTTCGACGGTTTGCGCGAAGGGGAAGGTCCGGGTGATCTTCGGCTTGAAGGATCCATTTGCCAGGCGATCGTATATGTACTTCTTCATGGCTTCCCACTCCGGGGTGTCGCGCAGTTCGCCAAAGGTATAACCGAACATGCCGATGGTTCGGCCAAAGGCAGCCAAAGGGAAAGGCGTGGGCTTGCCGGAGAGCATGCCATACAGGAAGATGGTGCCACCGTTAGCCGTGGCCTGCGCGAGCGTGTTGATGTAGTCGCCGCCCACCGGATCGAAGACGATGCGCGCACCCTTGCCGCCGGTGATCGACTGCACCCTCGCCACCAGGTCCTCCTCTTCTGTGACGACGACGTGATCGGCGCCAAGGGCTATGAGCTGATTCTTTTTGGCGGAGGTGCGGGTGGTCGCGATGGAGACACCTCCCTGCGCCTTGACGATCTGGATGGCCGCGAGCCCAACGGACGAGCTGGCAGCGGTGATGAGGACAAAGTCGCCCGCAGCCACTTTGCCGAAGGGCACGAGCGCGCCATAGGCCGTGCAGTACTGCATCCAGACAGCGGCGCCCTCGACCGCAGAGAAGGATTCTGGAACGGCTGCGACAACGCTGGCGGGAACAACGGCCTCTTCCGCAAGCACCGGGTACTGGTTCATCGAATAACCCGGAATGGTGCCGAAGCGTTTGCCGATGAGAGTGGGATCGACCTCGGGACCAACGGCGATTATCTTTCCGACCGCCTCGTATCCCAGGCCGGAGGGCAAAATCGTCTTTTCCATGTAGAAGCCGTGATAGTACATGCTTTCGGCCCGGTTGAGGCCCACTGCTTCCACCTTGAGCAGAACTTCTTGAGGACCGGGCTGGCGTTTGGGCAGATCTTCCACATGCAGAACTTCGGGACCGCCGAGCTGGTTAAACCGGATGGCTTTCGTCATGATGCGCGCGTCTCCTTTTGAGAAGGAGATGCGGACTGTCTGAAGCGCGTCGCAAATTTTGCGCGGGCCTCAACGACGCTTCTATGATGCAAGACCGCGATCCAGAGCCAGCGGCGATCTGCTATCTCATCAGTCCTAAACGCCGCAGCCAATCACGATCATTATTAAGGGCAAGTCACCACATTCCAGCCGCAATGCCGCCATTTGAGGAGTAATCAGCGTCCGTGAGTGACTTGGCAATTTGGCACGTTTCGAGAAGCGTTGGCACGCGAAAAGAAAGCGACTCTTTTAGCTCCCAGCACGGCAACTGCGCCGGAAGAGTGTTGGGTAGTTTACAAGCGGGAACTGGCGAACAATGGACGTTCGACCGGAATTCGAAATCATGAATGCCCCGGAAACGCTATGAGCGGCGGGCAATTTAGGAGGAACCTTTCTACTTCGGCCTGAGTCTAAGGGGTACAATCCAGCTAAGCTCTCATGAGGCTCTCCGCCCCGTAAGACTTTAGAGGGGTATTCATTTTGTGTTCGCGCGTTTTGTATGCTGTTTTTGCGCTGACGTTCCTCGGCCCATCAGTCACTTCCCAGCAAGCTCCAACCCCCCATACAACCATTGAACTCAACCTTCAGCCCGGTCTCAACGACATTACTACCACGCAAGTCACTGCACAGCTCGAGCCGGACTCAGTCGTTCTGCGGGATCTGGCGACGCGCTCCGCAACGTTCCATATCATTGAACAGAATTACGACTCGGGCGTCGCTACGCCGGAGAAGCTCCTGAAACCCACGCTACGGTGGCAGATCCAGTCTGACAAAACGCAAGATCTGCATGCGGAACTCGCGTACATCACAGGCGGCCTGAACTGGCAAGTCGCCTACAACGCGATTATGCCGGAGGCCACAGATGTTAACGGGGATCAGCGAGCGGACATTTTAGCGTGGGTCACGGTCAGTAACCAGTCCGGTACCGACTTTCCCGCCGCGCACATCAAGCTGATGGCTGCGGATGCAGGCAAAATCCAGTCTGAAGATTTCAGGTCAACTCGACGCATGATGACCCCGGACAATCCAGGTAACATCGAGTCGGAGGAGATGGCGATAGGCCAAAGATCTTTTGATGATTTCCATTTTTACGATCTCAATCGGACCGTTCATCTACGTGACGCGGAGGTCAAGCAAGTTCAGTTTCTGAATGCGACTGGCGTCAGTATTTCGCGGTCGTACGTGTATGACGGCGCATCAGCGAACCGCCGGCCTCTCAATGCCGGCCGAGTTATTGAAGAACAGGAGTACGGCTTAGATGCGACGCGTACCAGAGTCAATATCGCGGAAGAGATTAGGAATACGTCTGCGAACCACCTTGGCATTCCGTTGCCATGCGGTCGCCTTCGCCTCTACCGCCGGGGTTCCGACGGTGGGATTGAATTCGTCAGCGAGAGCCTCATTCCTCACACTCCTCCTGAAGGCTCAGTAAGCATTGTCAGCGGTGACGCGTTCGATCTGAGAGGCGCGCGCACTCAGACCGACTTCTATATCAGTGAGAGTGGCCGCACCTTGGACGAAACCATCCAGATCAAGCTCGCCAACCAAAAGCCAGAGTTGATAGCCGTCACCGTCCTTGAGCACCTTTATAGGGGAAATAACTGTGAATTTTCGGCAACGATGCATAATAACAAAATCCGGGCGTCGCACGGAGAGTTGGCAATGCCGAATACGGTGGACGCCGCATCAGCGGGGCGCCCCGCTCCTCCCGCGGTTGCGGCGGTCACGTGATAACAAACTGAACGACGAGGATACATGCGCGCCACTTAGTCTTTGAACTGCCTGGTGTACCAGACCCGATTCGATGCTGGCTATCAATGTGGTCGATTGGTGCTATGCACACGTCGGAGGTGCGGCATCAGGCTCGAAGTTGGAGCTGTGCAAGTATTCCTCCAAAATCATGTGAGTTGTCCTCACCACCATTTTCCCTTTGAGCCTCCATTATGTCACCAGCCGAGGCTCGGGTAGTTGTCCGAAGCTTGAGCACCCTCAGGTTTGAGGAACCCCACGTAAATCTCTAGAGCGATTACACAATAGTTGGTGAACGGTGCGTGAACCACAGGCTCTATTTTGTTTTGGGCGAAGCGGCCTGGAGTGATACGAGAGCTTTGGTGTGTCGCAACTTCCACTGGTCGGGCAGCCAGGCGGCAAGTTCATTGGTGGGCGTGGCGGGCAGGTTGGTGAGCAACTGCGTGAAGTAGAGTTGCGGATCGATGGAGTGGCGTCGGCAAGTGCTGGTCAGGCTGGAGAGGATGGCTGCAGTTCGGCCGCCACGCGGGTTGCCGACAAAAAGCGAGTTTTTGCGATTGAGCACGATGCGCTTCATTTCGCGTTCGGATACGTTGTTGTCGATAGGCACGGCGGGGTCGGCGAGGAACACGGTTAGCTCGTTCCACTGGCCGAGAGCATAGTTGATGGCTTCTGCCATGGGATGTTTGGGCAGCAGATGCTCCTTCCAGACAAGTAACCTTTGGCGGAACTCAGCGACCAGCGGCGCCGACTGATCGCGACGCACCGCTAGGCGCTTTTCGGTTGCGACATCTTTCGCTTGACGCTCGACGGAATAAAGCGCGCGCACGCGTTCGACCGCTTCGCGCGCGATCTCCGGTTCGGCCTTCTCGGCATCGACGAACTTCCTCTTCAGATGTGCCCAGCACCCTGCGCGCGTGATCTGGTTGCCGGCAACCACTCCGTTGTAGCCGGCATAGCCGTCGGCCAACATCACACCACTGTAGTTGGCAAGGAAGCTCATCGGGCCATCGCGACCTCGATCGAGCGTGAAGTCAAAGATGTTGTACGGATGCTGGTCGTCTCCGACGTAGACCCACATGCGTGCATTGGCAACTTTGTCCTTCGCCTGCATCGGGAAGGTCGTGTCGTCGGTGGCCACCAGGTGCGACATGCGCGTCCGATCGGCCATCAGGTGGTACAGCGGCTCGATCAGATCGGCCGTATCGCCGCACCAGATCGACTGCGTGGATCGCGAGATCTCGAATCCTTGGCGTTCGAAGATGTCTTCCAGATGATAGAGCGGAAGGTAATCGGCGAACTTACTCGTGACGATGTAACTCAGCAGTCCCGGCCCGGCCAATCCCTTGTCAATCGCGCTCGCCGGCCTGGCCGCCGATGCAACCCGCGCTCCATCGCCGCTGGCGTCGCAAGCTGCGCAAGCATACTTTTTGCGCACGTGCTGAATACGCTCAAACCGTCCCGGCACATACTCGATCTGCCAACTCTCATCGGCGCCGATTTCTTTGCGTTGTTTGCCGCAGCAAGGGCAGGCGCGTTCAGCCTCGTTCAACTCGTACATATGTGTAGTGACAGGCAGGTTCTCGAACCGCTCCAGATGGCGACGTCCCTTGCGGCGCCGGACGCGGCGCTCCTTCTCTTCGGACTTGACGTCGGCGGAAACAGCGCCAGGATTAATGGGCTTGCGATCCAGTTCCTCACCGAAGTTCAACAACATCTGCGCAACGTCGCCGACAGACTCAAGCCGATCGGCTCGCGGACCGTAATACCACTTGCGGTAACGCGCCAGTTCCACTTCCATGCGCAGAAGCCGGATGTGCAGATCGTCGGCGTGCAACTTCAGAGCATCGGCTCTACGCTCTTGCTCATTGGCCTTACATTGTTGTTCTTCTGCGCGCAGACTTTCGTTCTTCCGCTCCTCGACAAGAGACATCACCATCGCCTTCAGCGAAGCTGCATCCTCTGGAAGATGGGATAACTCGGGATCAATGAGCTGCACACCATGTTAGATGTGTAAGTTAGTTGTAAGTCGCTTACATAGCGATCTTTTCTGCACTGCTTCTTGCTGCGTCTGCGCGTCGCTCGTACCGCGGCGCGCGCTTCAGCTTGGCCATATCGATTCCGTCAAGCAGCATCGCCAGCTCGCTGGCGCGTAACTCAACCGAGCGTGTACCAACCTCGGCACGCGGAAGCCTAAAGACTCCTGCTTCGAGCCGCTTGTACCAAAGCACGAACCCATCGCGATCCCACACCAGGATCTTCAATCGATCGCCGCGCCGCGAGCGAAACAAAAAGTAATGCCCGCTGAGCGGATCCTGCCCGATCGTTGCTCGCACCCGCTCTGCCAATCGATCGAACCCACACCGCATATCCGTCGCCTCGGCCGCAACCCAAATCCGTGCCGCCTGCGCTCGATCCAGCGCACCAAGACTAGGCAGTCCCATCAAGCTCATCGCCGAGGCTCCGACAACGGCGCGCTCTCCAGAACCAGAACCAGCGCGCGAAGATGTTCGGCGTCGAATCCAGGCTCGACCAGCAAGCTGCGCCCACGGCCAAGGCGGACCTCGATCGACTTGCCGTTCGCGACAAACTCTTCACTGGGCCTGACCACGTCGAGCACTTGCACCTCGACGAACTTCGATGACTCCGCCTCCCGCACCCTCCGCCTCCAGGCGAACATGTGCGGTGCACACAAGGCACGCTCCCTGCAAAACGCCGCCACGCTTAGTCCGCTCGACTCCTGCTCCGACAACAATCCACGCCAACGACGCCACGCTTCACGGTTCCGCTCTCGCATGACATGAGTCTGAGCCGGTTGCGCCCAGCAAACAAGATGGCCATCACGTACCGCTCACCAACTATCGGCGAAGGCTCGACAGTAACTGAATACTGATTGTCGCCGGTCGAGTTCGAGTTCGGTACTGAGCAACTTAGATCCGGAAGGCCTGCGTATACGGGCCGCCTTGAGTAGACGACAAATATGCAAGACTTGTTGTCTGAGGATTTCCGTTGGAGTCTTTATAGGTAATTGTTTCGGGCAAGCTGAATGGTGAAATCGTAACCACTCTCCCCAAAGTGTCCGTCAAGGTGTAGGAACTCGGGGGGGCGTTTGGACGGCTGTAGTTGGTTTGTATAGTAATCTTATTGCCGTTTGAATCAACAATGCTGGAAGCGACTTGATCATAATATATGCCACCACCGCCTCCGCCACCGCAGACTGCTCCTGCTTCAGCCATCGGACATATAGCGACTACGCCAGAAAAAGTATACACGGTGCCATCTGCCGTGGTCACGGTCACATTCTGTGGAGTTGACGTAAAGGTCTTTGTTACATTTGTCGTATCCAGATGAAGAAGTTCTCCATCGGCGGAATCTCCTTGTGGAGTAAGACCTTGAGGAACGCCAGGCATCATGCTTTCAGAAGTGCAGTTAGTAACAACCCCGAACGGGTGTTTTGTACCGCTCCAGTCGGTGAAAACCCAGTTCATCAGGCAGGACACTGGCACAGGAATGCATTCGCCCATGGCGCAGTTATATTCGGGTCTCTCATTAGGTGCATCGCCTACATATTCTATAGAGGCAGAAAGCTGCGGCAGATTGATTTGCCGCGGATCAGGGAAAAGCAATAGCGAAGTAGGCTCCACAGAATATTGGATAATGTCGTAATAACCACCGCCGACGGAGTCCCATGTACTCATGACGCCTATGTCCTGCTCGATGGAGATTTGATTGCTGTTGTAGGTATATCCTAACGTCAACGAACTGCCACCTCTTTGGGGAAGACTCAGCACCGGAATGAACATATTAAGACTGCCATTGGACAATACAACCACCTCGCTGTCCCCTTCGGTAGTAGCATTCGGTGGCACGCCGATCGGGTCTTGTTGCGTCAGTTGACCCAGCACCTGGGCAAACGCGGCGGCGTTGACAAACATCAGCAGGCTGAATGCGAACAGTGCAATTCGCAGAACAAGGCGCGCAAATTTGGTTGACGGGGGCTTCATTTCTGATCTCCGAAGGATGAGTTCTGGACTACTTTTTGGGCGACCGGGGTTTGGAAGGTACTGTTGAAGGCTGAATGACTGACGGACCGAATTTAACACACGACATTCGCCCCGCGTCAAGCATTTGATTGTCTTTGTTCTTTTAAAGCTAGAATTTTGACAAATTTACTTGTTAACTAATCAACGATATGGCTAACAGAAACCCCAATGTGATTATGAACACATAGTGAAATAGAGAGAAAGGGCATGAGCTATTGAGCTTGACGAAAATATTCTATGGAAAACGAACCAGCACCTCAAAAAATGGCACTTTGCACTAAGTTACCTAAGCGCGAAGCTATTCTGGCTCGCGAGATTCGTCATAACGCTGCCGAATCGGGGAGGGACATACTTCGCTCTAGGGTTACGCGATAGTTCCACGGCATCCATTCCGCGGGGCAAGCGGCCAGTTCCCGAGCGTGGCGCTGCAGCTCGACCAGGTAGTCGAAGGAGTTAGCGCTACATAACTGGCAGGTATGGATCAGGCTCATGAACAGATCACCGACCTGCGCTCCGTTCAAAGTGCGATAGAACAAAGAGTTCTTTCGATGTAGAACGGCACGCTTCAGTGACCGTTCTACGATGTTGTTGTCTAGCGGGGCCCCGGCCTTCCGAAGGAACAACGTCAAGGGCTGCCAGTGCCGCAACAGATAACTGATCGAGTGGCCCAGGCCCGAGTTCGGCTCCGTCTTGCGGTCGGCTAACTGCGCCTCCAGCCAGACGTGCAGTCTGTCCATCATCGGCCGACTCCGTTCTTGATGAAGCCTCAGCCGCTCGTCCGGCGTCAGGCCGCGTTCACGCGCTTCGGCATCGTGACCATACACCTGGCCCAGCAGCTCCAGCACGTAGCGGCATTCGTCGGGGAAGTTCTGCGCCACATCCACGAATTGCCTGCGACCATGCGCGAGACAGTTAGCCAGCAGGATTTCCATGCCCGCGGGTAACTTCGGAACATTGCGCGACAACGCATCGCACATCTGGATTGGACTCGGCAGTTCCGCACTCCGCTGCTTCAGCACCTCAGCGATGTTTTCGCCGGCATGTCGGCCGCCAGTGAAGTAGAGCGCGATCTTCAAGCCTTCGCCGACAGACACGATCCCGCTAGTGAATACGCTCGTGCGCTCGTCGGATGGATCGCGCTTCAGCATTAGCACGCGCATGCCGGTGTCATCGTTATGGACCACCGCACCCTGCGCTGCTTGCCGGATCAGCTCATCCCGTGCCGGTTTGATCACCTGCGCAGCTTCCTCGACGATCTCCCACTGCGTGGCCGCCGGCATTGGGATCCCCAACTGACTCTCCAACTGTTCGAGTCGATAGAACGGCGCTCCAGCGCCGTATTTGAGTTGAGCAATCATCGCCGCAGCCGTTTCATCGTACTTTTCCGGTCCCACTCCTTCCGGCTCCTGTGCCGTGAACACCTGTCCGCAGGCGCCACAGCGCAACCGCTCGAGAGAGTAGACTGTAGCCGCAAGCGGCGCTTGGCCGATGATTCGCACCTGCACCTTCGGCTCCTTCTGCTCGTACACGTTGCCTTTTCCGCACTCCGGACAGCGGTCTCCGTGGATTAGCTTTTGATGCTTGATATCTACCTTCCGCGCGCCGCCAAATGCCTCTGCCCCATTGCGGCCGTGGTTAGGTTGCGGTGGCGTGCTGTCATTCACCTCCCTTCCGGAGAGGGTTTCCGAGTCTTGCGGCTTTTTCAGTACCTCACTGCTTTTCTCTGTATTGCGTGGCCGCACCAACAGCGCCGCCAGAGTATGCAGTGCGTCTTTGAGTTTCCCGTGATCGGACTCGCTCAACGGCGCTTCTCGCGCACTGTCCAGCACCCGGTCCAGTTCCTCCAGGTTCACATCGATGCGACGCGTAACCTTCTTCATGCCACTCCCCCCAGCAGTTCCCGAAACCGTTTCGTGAGGGGATAGCCAAGCACTTCCTTGATCGAGCGGTTGGGAATGTAACTATTCGATTGCTTGCCTCGACCAGTAGTCCTTCCCATCAGCACCCAATTGGCCGCGCGGTAACAGGTTCCGCGGAATCGCTCCGGATCGATGAACGTCTCCAGGAAGTAGATCGGATGTCCATACATTTGCTGCCAGTCATCGGATATCCGCGCCGCCATCCGGCCCAGGATATGCGAGGCCAGATGCTCGACCCGCACCCAGGGCAGGATCAGGAAGCGGGTGTTGTAGGCGATGAAGCGGATGCGGTTGCGTCGCGCAGCGGAATCCCACCCTATGTAGCGATCGCGGCTGCCAAGATGACGCGGAGCCGATGACCAGGCCAAACATGCGATGGGACTGTCCTGCGCCCAGACCAAATATTTCAAGTGCTCTCCAACCGGCTGTTCATATCCAAGATAGTGATGTTCCTCCATCAGGCTGTTGAACAGCGGCTCGTGCGCGGTGCGCCGCACCTGCTCGAACTCGAGCGGCTGCAGTTTATGCAACGGATCTTCAATGGGAGTGGCATCGATCTGCACCGATTCCGGCCGTGCTCGCTGGCACAGCGGATTATGCCGCACGTAAGTGACCGCAGGCAGCGCGATTTGGCCGGCCCGCTCTAGCATCAGCAGCATGCCGCGACATACCATGTCGCGCAACGCCCCATTCGCCTGGCGCCACTGCCAAGCTTCACATATCCTTACCGACAGCTTGCGGCGGCTTTCCTTCGGATATTGCTTGATCAGCGTGCGTATATAAAGGATGTCTTTCTCAAGGATTTCGCGCCCGCGATATCTGAACTCAACCATTGCCCAGCAGTATGAATCAACTCTTCTTGGAACGTAAGGGAAATAAAAGATTTTCTTGCGATCCTTACTTCGGCACGCTGACTCTCCGCCACATCGGCGCGGCGCGGACTCGCGACACATCTCCAGCCACCATCAGCAACTGGGCTTCGTAAGCCTCCAGTTGCTTGGCCGCGTTGGTCGATTCGGGCCACCATGTGAACTGGCCTTTGGATAGGCGCTTCTGCGCAAGCCAATATCCCTGGCCGTCATAATTGAGCAATCGAATCGACGTTCCACCTCGGCTTCTGAAGATAAAAACACAGCCAGTGATCGGGTCCTCAGAGAGCTGGTCATGGCAGACGCGAACCAATGAATCTATCCCTTTGCGTCCGTCCACGGGCTCAATCGCTACCAGAACGCGCATCTGCGCCGTGATATGAATCATCGTTCAGATTCCCGCCAGCTACGGAGAAGGCTTGCCCAGTCCGGCGCGGTGGAATTCTTCCACTGAATGCGCATCTTGCATCCTGTGGAGGACTCGAACTCGATAACGCAATCCGACACCGTAGCCTGATGCGCAGAGATCAGTTCGACGAAAGCCGGCGCGGTTGCCTTCTTTCTCACTGCGGGAACTTCGCCTAGCCGTTTCTTCAATCCCATATAGTCCAGCCGTAAAGGCTGAGCAACCGAATGCAGACCGTGTACCCGAGCAAGCTCCACTGCAGCCTGCCAAAGCGCCTCAGGCAGTTTCGTCCGATGCGGCCGGCTGCTGCGAAATTCATCAAACCGTCGTTGCAATTGCATGATCGGCTCGGGGGTGGGGGATGCGCTTTTAGCGTTCAATACTAGCCGACCTCGGCGGCTGATTGAACTTAGCAACGTAAGCTAAGTCGCGTCACGCACCCTTGCCGAAAACTCACAAATAACTGGGACATTACCGACAAGTCTGCCGCTTACACAAAGATCGACAGCCACACCATTCAATTTCCGATTCAGGTGTCGGCAAAAGGAGAATCCACCATGACCTATTCCGTGCGGTATTCCTGGTAACCGAGTTGAAACCGAAATGAGGCCGTGAATGGATTCGCTACTTACTTCTGTAGTGCCGAAGACAGACCGAAACCGCTCTGTTCCGCGATGGCCGGTCCTTCTGGTGTGCGTCGCTATCTGCGTTTTAGCGTCCCAAACCGTTTCTGCGCAAATCGAACTGGACTTTGCTGCCGATCCACTGTATGGCCCCATCGAACAGCTCCGTGCCGATCCCCAATGGCGCGTCTACGCGGCCATGATCACTCACGACCATAAGACCCTACAGGCTCTGCTTGATGGCGGCGATTCCCCGAACCGATTTAGTTGGCGCTATAGGAGCCCGCTCGTCATGGCTTGCCAGATCGGAGATTTCGACGCCGTGAAGATTCTCCTTAAAGGCAGCGCAAAGATTGATTTTTCGGACGCCATCGCTCCCAATCGCCTTAGTACAGATGAAACCGCCTTACCAAGGCGATCGAGAGGAATCGCATTGAGATCGTCCACTACCTGATTGAACAAGGGGCACGGGTCAATCTTCGCGGCCCGCTCAAAGGGGAAACTCCGCTCTTTGCTGCCCTACGCTCGCACAATACGGACATTCTCACTCTGCTGTTTCAAGCGCACTCCGACATCAACGTACATAACAACGACGGTTATACTGTGCTGGCGCTTGCCACGCGGAACAACGACCTGGGGATGGTCGAGTTTCTCAAAGCCCATGGTGCCAAATTCAACTCACCCCAGGACGAGTTTTTCTTTGCCGCGAGCCACGGAGATGTCGCCGACATCCAGCGTATATTGCGTGACGGAATTTCGGTAGGGACGGGAGCGAGGACGCCTGACGGGAAGCTCAATCTGGTCAACGCGTCATCCAGGGACGGCTTTACTCCGCTGATGGCTGCGGCCAGCCAGGGCCAAACCGCCGCAGTCAAAGCTCTGATCGCCGCGGGAGCCGATATAAACGCGCTCAACTCCTCGCACCAAACGCCGCTTCTGATGGCCATCGGAAGCAGGCACAAATCCACCATTCTCGCGCTTCTTGATGCGGGCGCCGACCCTAACATCCTCAGCGGGGGAGAAAGGACCGCTCTCTTTGAGGCCACGCTGGCGCTCGACGATCCCGATATCGTCCACCGCTTAATCAACGGCGGTAACTCCGTCAACAGCATCGGCATTAACCGTAACGGTCGTCCAAGTGCAAATACTCCGCTCATGACTGCCGCAGGCTTCGGCCGGATTCAGACCGTTCAGATTCTTCTGGACGCCCACGCTGACGTCAACGCGCGAAGGTTCGAGGGCAGCACAGCTCTCATGGATGCCGCATCTTCAGGTCAGACGGATGTGGTTGCTTTGCTGCTCCGCGCCGGCGCGGATGCATCTATCAAAGACAAACAAGGCAGGACCGCTCTCGATTATGCCTCTGAGACTTCGCAGATGAAGATTATCGAAATGCTCAAAAAGCAGCTGGCGCCCTCCACCGGCACTGCTTCCCCGACGAATCATTGAACGTCACTTCGAAGTCGATTTTGCAGGGTCAACCGGCGAATCCGAATTAGGTTTCTCGCTTGCGTTTGGGCGTGGGCCCCAAAGGTTGACGTGTGCCGCTTGGCCTGGCATATCTTCATAGGTATTTATCGTGGCTGTAATTGTCGTCGAGTTCAAGACCTTCATGTCCGATAGCGTCACCGTTCCAGTGGCCACATCTGCGGTAATCACAGTCGCGGGGCGCGGTTGCCACCTTCACACGGTGGAAGTCGCAGATTCGAATCCTGCAGCGCCCACCATAAAATCTAAAATTTACAGGCGGTCACGGAATAAAGTTTGTGGCGTTTTGTGGCATTCCTTCAAACGGGGCTCCAGCCTCCCCTCCGGCGCTTACATCTGGTATACAGATCCGTCCATTTCTCGCACACTTTCAGGCCGCGCCTGCATATATTCGTTTCTGCAAGCGGATTGAGAGCCCGGCGTGCGAAATCGTGTCGCAAAACTCTGGACGGAGTTTTATCTTTCGCACACAAGCAAGTTAAGGAATAGCTGGCGAGCCCAAGTTCATTCGCTCACCACGGTCGCAGTTCCCGCTCCAAGATTCTGAATGCTGAAGTCGATGACATAAACATTGGGAAAATCGAGCACAGTAGGATTGGTTCCTTGCGGACCGCTATTTGGGCAGGCAAAGTCGATGCCCGGAGAGTTGATGTAGGCAGCTCCATTTACAGGTGAGGCGGCTATTGCAGTTCCACCAGTGGGGGTAAAGTAAAACAAAGTGTCAACGTATACGGTGAAGGATTTGGGTTCCGAGGGCATGCCGCAGGTATACGGGCCATCTGTTGTTATCGTCCAGCTGAGCGTGCCGCCAGTAACCGGTACGCTTCCTGTTGAAGCCTCTGCGGTTGTGCCGAAGGCGAGCACAGCAATCGCGACCAGATACGGAAGTTTGCGTAATACCGAAGAAATGGTCATCGTTTTAGTCTCCTTGTGTGTCTTTAGTTAGATGGTGTGGTCTGGTGAGGCGTGTTCTCGACTGGCTGGAATGACGCAGGAAGCGACGCTTGAGAACCATAGATGTCCGATAATACGAAAGTCAATGGGTCATAAACGCGATAGTGCGGTAAAAAAGTCACCGGCAGAGATAACATTAAATTTTGAATAGGTTTGTTTCAGTAATTATCGATTTTCGAGCGAATTTTTTGCTCGTTTTCATAGTGCGAGTGTGAAAAATACCTTCTCAGGCGCCTGTCACTGACTGCGAGAAAGTAAACTGTTTGCTGACAGGAGGCTTGATCCCATGCAAACCAAGATTCAGGGCACCACCATGCCGGTGCTCGATGTGCAGCTTGAACCCAACGAGAGCGTTTTTTCTGAGAGCGGAGAACTCTCCTGGATGACCTCGTCCATCCAGATGACCACCCACACGCAGATGGGCGGAGGCGGCTCTAAATGTATAGGTCTCCCTGTCTGACAGAACAGGTCATGCCGGGTAGAACTCCCCATGAGGGAAAATCCACCCGGCTGTCGAAGCATCGTTTACGGCGGAGATGCCATTGCACGCTTAACCGTCGTCTCAGCAAGTCTATGGGCAGCTCGCGTTGCCTCCCATGAACACGAAGGTATGGTATACAGTGTCCTCAAAGATGGGAACCTGTTCCCCGCAGTTCACCGTCGCAGAGCATAAGGAGACGGCTTGCGTGACCCCTGACCCGCTTGACGTTCCCGTGCTTTCGCTCTGCGTCCAGGTCAAGGTGTTTGCCTCCGTCACATTGAAGCCAGCGCCGCCCTCCTTGAGGCTTACGCCCACGGACTCACCGAGCGTTCCGGTATACGTTTGAACGGTGTTCTGGTTCTCTCCCTGTTGAAATGAAGTGCAGGTATTATTGCCGCCCGCACTCTCTGGACCGGAGAGCGTTAGAACTTGCTGCACGGCGTTTCCAGGGGCAACGGTGGAGCTCGGAACGGGCACGTAGCGGCAATCGCTGCCGGTTAAGTTGGGAGTAGGAAGAGCGCCACAAACCGCAGCGCCAGATGCGTCTGCGCTCAAAGGGTTTGTGGTGCCTGCGTAGTTCAGCAGCGGATCCAGGGCAAGAATGGGCGCAAAGTCGGTTGGGCTGCATCCGCATTGGCCGTTCGGATCTCCGCCGCAGTTGTTTGGATAATAGGTTTGGTTCGCACAGATGGCGGCCAGGCCTGGCGTTGATAATCCGGTGGCAGGATCCGTCTGCGGAATCAGCCATTCCTCTGGGACTGCGGAAACGCCCGCCGGGTTTGCTGCGGTGATGCTTCCCGGTTGCGCTTCCATGACATTCGCAAAAATTCTAACAATATCTGGAGCTACAGCCGTTCCGTTCTCGGGCTGAACGCCCACGCTATAGCTCACTGGAGTTGTTCCGTCCGCCACGCCTATGATTTCCGGATTCAGCCAGATGACGAAAAGGTCATCGGCGTGATTAATGGCGTTTGAGCTGGTGCTGACGGTTTCGTTTGTCAACCCTGTGGCATCGGTGAAACTTTCAGTAAATGCATTGCTGCTCGACGTCCCTCCCGAGACTCCAGTACTTTCACTCACGCTCATGTCAAAGAGGCCAAAGAAACTGAATCCTTCGGTAAAGGTGATTGTGCTCGCATCTGTGAAGCTGTTTGCAATTGTTGTCGTGGTACCGTTCGACGTGGTGTCTGTGAATCCGTTGCTGCTATCGTTGCCGGGTGGCGCATAGATGATCGATACGACTTGGTAGGCCGGGTAGAAAATGCTCGTGTTAATAGGCTCACACGAAAGGGACGCCGAGATGAAAGGATTCGCGAGGGTGGTGGGAGGGATGAGAGTGATGGTGCAACTGTTCCCAGGGTCGTAACTGGAGGGGAGAGGGGACAGACCTCCGGAAAAAATGACGGACCCAGTTTTACGAGAACTACATGGATATGGCAAAGAGACCAGCCGTGGAGTTCCGCTTAGGGAATAGGAGGTCGTAGAATTGACGACGAAATTGAAGGAAGAATAGACGTATTCAACCTCGTTTACAATCCCGCCGGAGTTAGAGCCACATTGCACTCTCGTAGTCGTATAGCTAAAGTCGAGCAAAGCGCCGGAGGGAGCGCCGCTGACGCTGATGCTCGCGTTGGTGGTACCCTGCGCGCGCGCAGCTGTAACGCCGGAAGCGAACACAATCAAAACCAGCGCGGACAGACACGAAAGTCTGCGCAGGAGTAGAGAAATGGGGATCATCTGAGATTCTCCTTAAGGGTGCTTCGGTAATTCAAGGTAGCTGTCGGCGAGCGGATTTCGCTGCAGAAGGCCGCCCGATTGAGGCGTTGGGGCATAGTAACTCTCTAAAATTCATATATCAAGTTAAAATCTAGCACTTTAGAAATAAACTAAAAGTACTTCAGTAACCAATAGTCACCATGATGCGCCAGCAATTCCTTGCGCATCTCATCGAAAGCACGAGGTCGGAGAGCACGACCGCTTTGCAGTTCCCCTTCCTATTTCAAATGCAAGAAAAAGGCCGGGTTAAGAGCATTTCTGGCTCTTTTCGCGCCCGCTTCCGCACTGGGCAGGTACACTGTCCAAGACAAGGAGATCACCCCATGCAAACCAAGATTCAGGGCACCACCATGCCGGTGCTCGATGTGCAGCTCGAACCCAACGAGAGCGTTTTTTCTGAGAGCGGAGAACTCTCCTGGATGACCTCGTCCATCCAGATGACCACCCACACGCAGATGGGCGGAGGCGGCGGGTTGTTCGGCGTGCTCAGGCGGGTGGCCGGCGGCGGCAGCCTCTTCATGACGGAGTACCGCGCCTACGGGGCCCCCGGCGTAGTCTCCTTCGCCACCAAGGTTCCGGGCCACATTGTGCCGGTCGAAGTCAACCCCGGCTATGAATATCTGGTCCATCGGCACGGCTTTCTCTGTGCCACAACGCAGGTGACCATCGGCGTGGGCTTCCAGCAGTCGCTGGGCGCGGGCGTCTTTGGCGGCGATGGGTTCCTGTTGCAAAAGGTCGGAGGTCAGGGAACGGCATGGCTCGAGTTATCGGGCGAGCTGATTGTGAAGAACCTTGCGCCGGGCGAAGTGCTGCGCGTGCATCCGGGCCACGTGGGCGCGTTCCAGTCCTCGGTGGGTTTCCAGATCGCTACAGTGCCGGGGATCAAGAACATGATCTTCGGCGGCGATGGAATTTTTCTAGCCGTGCTGCAGGGGCCGGGAACGGTGTGGCTGCAAACGCTGCCCATCTCACGGCTGGCGCACCAGATCGCCGAGTATCTGCCGCAAACTGAGAATCGTCAAGTAGGACCGGCAGCCGGCGGCGCTCTGCTGGGCGGAATCGTCGGCTCGATCCTGGGCGGGGATCAGTAAAATAGTGAGTTACGGCAGTTAGTAACTTAGCTAAGTTAGCGGAGTTATCCCCGCTTCCTGAGTTAGCAAGGCAGTGTAACTATGCGCTATACGACACAATTTCTGCTTTCGGCGATGGCGCCAGAGCAGTTTCCTCCTCCAGACGTGCCGGAGATCGCCTTTCTGGGTCGCTCAAATGTAGGCAAATCCAGCCTGCTAAACACGCTGGTGGGCGAAAAGACAGCCAAGGTCTCGCAGACACCGGGGCGCACGAGGGCCATCAATTTTTTTGCTCTTTTGGACTCTAGCCAGCGACAGCAACTGATCTTTGCCGACCTGCCCGGCTACGGTTACGCCAAAATTTCCAAGTCTATCTCGGCGGGCTGGCCGGCTTTCATCGAGCCTTATCTGGCCATTCGCTCCACGCTCAAGCTCTGCATCTGCCTGGTAGACGCCAACGTGCCGCCGCAAGAGAGTGACCTTCAGTTGATTGGCTGGCTCAGGGCTGCCGGCCGCGAGTTTGCCGTCGTCGCCACCAAGATCGACCGGCTCAGCGGCAACCAGCGCACTCGCAATCTGCTGGCGCTGAAGCAGGGCCTGGAACTGGACGAACTGCTACCCGTCTCCGCAAAAACCGGCTATGGTGTGAAGGAACTTTGGGCGCGGATCGAACAAGTTCAGGGAGTGCAGTGAAGGAGGCGGCGAAACAACTGGGCTTGGTTGCCGCGCTGCTTCGCGAACAGACTGCCCTGACCCTGGCCACGACCGGCGAGGGCGGTGAGGCTTGTGTAGCGCCGCTGTTCTACATTGCAGATGAAAACCTCTTGCTCTACTGGCTCTCCTCGGAAACCAGCCTGCACAGCCTGAACCTGGCCAGATCGCCTCGCGTGGCTGCATCGGTCTGCCGGAGCGCAGCAACCTGGAAAGAGATTCGTGGCGTGCAGATGCGCGGCTCGGCAAGCAAAGTCACCGAGCCAATCCGTCGCGCCAGGCTAATCGACACATACTGCAGGAGATTCAAGCTGGGGCGAGTCTTTCGCCTGGCCATCCGCCAGAGCGCTTTGTACATCTTCCAGCCGGAGTTTTTCCGCTACATCGATAACGCGAGAGTATTCGGATCCAAGTTTGAACTCACTCGCTTGCCGGAAGGCTGGACTCTCACGCGGCCATCCTCTTGATGCCTGAATTCGAATCGCTCCCTTCCCCCGCGTTCTATGGCCGACCTGACAATCTACGGCTTGCTCAATGGCTCCATCCGATCTTCTCCTTTTCTTCAGCCTTTCTCGGCAATTCTGTCTTTATAAATAACAAAAAGCGGCTGCCCGGAAAACCGGCACTAGAAAGAGGGTTGACAATGTGAAATAATAAGTACATTATCTTCCCGAAACGGCCTTCCGGCCGGTGTGTTTCAAACGAGGAATCCGTACTGCGGATTTCCCGCACCGACAACCGGTCTTACTGTCCTGCCTCCCTAGACTTAATACATCCAGCGTTGATCGGCAGGTACGTATGGTAGTCAAGACACAAAGCAAAGGCCGCGGAGTCACCGGACTGCATGTTGGTGTAAACAATGTCCGGCGCTATTTTCCCGAGCGTATTTCGAGCATTCAGTTGCAGTTGGATCACCTCTTGATCGAGTGTGGTCTTAGCCCCGATTTCTGGCAGGGTGAGCCGGTGATCTTCGATCCAAGGCTGTGCGCCTGGTTGGAGTCCCGGCACATGCACGCAAAACCGGATCGCGCGCCCGTCCCGCTGGCGCTGATCCCGGAGGGAAAAAACTGCTTCCGGCTACAGCCGGTCCGTCTGAACGGCCAGGTCCGCGCCAAACTGCCCTCTCCGGCAATCGCCTAGGGGCGAAGCGCACCGTGCAGAGGCGGACGTCGGGTGAGGTGTCGCCGCACCCGCGCAGGACTTTTCCTTGGCCCGTCCTCCTTGGCTTGACCGGATCGCGGACGATAGCGGCCAACTGACGCTCCATGCCTCTCAGTTGATAAACTCGTGATGCAATGAACAGCTCGCAACTGCAAACCGCAATTGAGCGCCACTTCGCCTCCGGTCCAAACGCCATCGGGGATCACTCCGCCATGTCGGTCTTTCTTCTGCTGAGAGCTGCATTAGAGAGCGGCGAGGTGCGTGCTGCTTCGCCCGACACCGCTTCGCCCACTGGTTGGCGCGTCAATGTCTGGGTCAAACGGGGCATTCTGCTCGGCTTTCGCATTGGCGTGCTCAGAGAATTCGGCGCCACGGGCTTTTCGTTTGTGGACAAAAGCACTTTCCCCACACGCCATTTCAACACGGCCGACGGCGTCCGAGTGGTTCCCGGCGGCTCGTCGGTGCGTACCGGGGCATACGTGGCCCGCAGCGTCGTCTGCATGCCGCCCATGTACATCAACGCTGGCGCCTGGGTGGACGAAGGCTCGATGGTCGATTCGCATGCGCTGGTCGGCTCCTGCGCGCAGATCGGACGGCATGTCCATCTCAGTGCCGCCGCGCAGATCGGCGGGGTGCTCGAACCGGTAAACGCCAACCCCGTCATCATTGAGGATGACGTGCTGGTCGGCGGCAACTGCGGCGTCTATGAAGGCACAATCGTTCGCAAGGGCGCGGTGCTGGCCGCGGGAACCATCCTCACCCGCGGAACCCCGGTCTTCGATCTCGTCAACGGCACAGTCCTGCGTGCCGCCGGCGAGCAGCCGCTCATTATTCCGGAGAATGCGGTGGTGGTTCCCGGCTCCCGCGCCGTCTCCCCAGGCAAGGGTCATGAGAAGAGCCGAGAGTGGGGCCTGAGCCTCTACGCCCCGGTAATCGTGAAGTATCGCGACGAAAAAACCGACCTCAGTACCGCACTCGAAGACCTGCTGCGATAGCTGCCGCGCGCTAACCCGCCAACCTCCAGGCACACCACAAAAAGCGCCGCCAACCTCATCGGTGTTAGCATCGAATCTGACAGATGCAAACGAAAAAACTGAAAATCATCCCCCTCGGTGGGTTGGGCGAGTTCGGCATGAACTGCCTCGCGCTCCGTTGGGAAGACGACATTATCGTGATCGACGCCGGGCTGATGTTTCCCGAGTCGGAGTTGCTGGGCGTAGATATCGTTGTGCCCGACATTACCTACCTGATCGAAAACAAGGCTCATGTCCGCGCCATCATTCTCACTCACGGCCACATGGACCACATCGGCGGCCTGCCTTGGATTCTCTCGGAACTCAAGGTTCCCGTCTACGCCACCGAGTTCACACTGGCTTATGTCGAAGGCATCCTCGAAGAGCATCAGCTGCTCGACGAAACCGAGCTGGTCGAGATCACGCCCAAGGAAAAGTTTAGCATCGGTCCCTTCACCATCGAGCCCATCCATGTAACCCACTCGATCGTTGACGCCGTTTCGCTGGCCATCGAAACTCCGGTCGGCATCGTTATCCACTCCGGCGACTTCAAGATCGACCTAGCGCCTCTCGACGGAAAGCTCTTCGACCTGCATACCTTCGCCGAGTATGGCAAGCGCGGCGTGCTGGCCCTCTTGCAGGACTCGACTAACATCGAGCGCTCCGGATACACGCCCTCCGAGTCGGCCGTCGTTCCCCGTCTTGACGAGATTTTTTCGCGCACCAAAAAGAAGCTCATCTTTAGTTGCTTCTCCTCGTCCATCTACCGCATTAGGATTGCTTTGGACCTGGCCCGCCAGCATGGCCGCAAGGTGGCCATCATCGGCCGTTCCATGATGGATAGCACTGAGATTGCGCAGGACCTCGGCTACATCGAGATTCCCCAGGGTTTGATCATCAATCCCGGCCAGATGCGTGACTTCCCGCCCGAGCAGTTAATGTTACTTATCAGCGGCACTCAGGGCGAGCCGATGAGCGCCCTCAGCCGCGCCGCCGTTGATAGCCATAAGCATGCACACATCGACGCTGGCGACACCGTGGTCCTCAGTTCCCGCATCATTCCCGGCAACGAAAAAAGCATCTTCCGCGTTATCGACCACCTCTATCGCCGCGACGCCAACGTCATTTACGACAACGGCTCCAACGGCCTCATCCACGTCAGCGGCCACGGCTCGCAAGAAGAAATGCGTCTGCTCATCAACCTGCTGCGGCCCAAATATTTCATCCCCGTCCACGGCAACTATGGCAACCTCCGTCGCCACGCTCAAATCGCCATGGACACCGGCGCCGTCGAGCATGCCATGGTTATCGAAGACGGCGACGTACTCGAACTGGACAAGGACGACGCTCGCAAGCGTGACAAGGTTTCTACAGGCCGCATTCTCATCGACTCCGGCTCGTCGACCGACGTAGTCGAGGACTTAGTCCTTCGCGACCGTCGCATTCTCTCTGAAGACGGCATCGTACTCGCTCTGTTGGCCATCAACAAGCGCACCGGGAAAGTCGAGCAGTCGCCCGAGGTAGTTATGCGCGGTTTTGGCGGCGCGGATATCACCGAGCAAGCCCGTGAGTTAGTCCTGAAAACCCTCGACGGCTTAACTACCGAGCAGAAAGCCGACTACGGCATGGTCAAGGAAAAGGTTCGCGGGGAACTGAAGCGACTAATCCAGAAAACCACCGGCCGCCGCCCCATGATCATGCCGGTGATCCTGGAGATATGAACGCAGTGTGTGGAGTTATAGGCATGGTTTGTCTGAGGCCTTGCGATATTGCTCTAAACCTAAGTTGATGGCGTTCACAAGATCTTCTCTTTTGCACGGCTTCTTCAAGTAACGGAAGATGCGCCCTTCATTCAAAGCGACAATCGTCGCATCGAAATCTCTGTATCCAGTGAGCAGCATCGTAACCGTGTCCGGCGCCAGCTGGTGCACGCGCGCAAGAAATTCAGCCCCATCCATGCCAGGCATTCGCAAGTCCGAAACCACAATCGCGAACGGACCGAATAACTGAATCGAAGCCAAGCCTTGGACGGCGTTTTGGGCCTTGCTGATGCTGAACTCGCCATGCAAGACTCTCTCAATGCCATCGAGAACGCTCCGCTCATCATCGACAAAAAGAATCTGCTCAGCCACAATTCTTCCCTCTGCTTCAGCTATCTCATAAATTAGTTCCAACTTCTGACTGCAAGAGCAGATCCGTTGGCAGCACACGAAGGTCGCTGCCACGCAAGCAATCGGAGGGTCGTCTGAGATATCTATCGGCAGATTCTTCGTTGAGATGAGTAATCGATCTGCAATCTTTAATTGGCTTCTCGCAGCCCATTACTGCCGAGCAGAAAGCCAAAAAAACCAACCCGTTTACGACTATCTCCGCGAGGCACGGTTACTTCACGGGAGCAGCGTCGAGAGTAGCATTTCCACCGATGGTGGAATCAGATAGAGGCTGGGTAAGCAGGCTGTCCCACGGTTTGCCCTGATGACGAGCGGCCCAGAACTCTAGCCACGCCGGTGGTTTTTCCCCAGAGAAGAGCGAGAAAGTCTGCGGTTCGGAGGCGTACTGCTTCATCAAGTCAGGATTGGCAGAGGCACGCACGAGAAAATCCACGGTATCCGCAATCGTGTGGCCGTTGACGCGGATGCGGTAAAGGTCAGTGCCTTGGCGGGCGGCAAGCTCGGCGATCATGACCAACGGTGTAAGAGCAAAGCTCTGGTAGCGCAGTGCATTCTCGTGGCGTGCCATTTCAAGCGGTAGCGAGCCGTCGGGGTTTATTTGACCGATGGCGCGCACATATTGCTCCAGCGCACGGTGGTATAGCTTGCTGTCATTGGTAAGAATACCGACCGACGCGGCAGAGAGCGCTCGCCAATAGGCATGATTATTTTCGCGAGCATGATCATCAGGATGCGGGTCCTGATCGAACATATAATTCGTCACATTGTGCATCCACTTAAGAATCTGACTTCTCTGATCGGCGGAAATGGCAGGATCAGATTGCACGATGGAATATGCGAGCGATATGGAGCTAAGAGTCCACTCAACCTGATACCACGCCTGACTGCTCTCACTGTAGCTGTAATCGAGCAGCTCTTTGGCTGAAGCCCAGCGCGCAAGCAGATTAGCGACGCACGCGGCTTCTGCGTGATCGCCTGTGGCCACGTAGCGGTTGGCACCGTCAGTAACCGCACCCTGAAGCTTCTGATAAGGTACGGTCGCTTTGGCCTCTTCTGGATTGATGGGCCCGTTGCTGCCGGCGAGATAGTGGTGCGGAATGATCATGCGGCCAGCCGGTGGATTTGGCTGTTCTGAGTTGGTGCAGCCATGCTTGCTTTTAAGAGCCAGAAGTACGCGTGAATTCGTGGCGGATGCAAGCTCGGCCCTGCGCCTAGCAACGTCCAGGAACGACGCGGAAGGATTGACGATGTGAGCTTGATTGATCGGATTCTTCTCCGCAAGCCCGGTGAAGGACGCTGCCATCAGGCATAAGAAAAAGATGGAGAGAGTTTTGCCGCGTTTCATGCGCTCACTGAGACCTCGCTCAATTCTAGCTCTGGGCCGTGTGGCCTCATCCTTGCCACCTTCTCGTTTCTATAGCAGGGGTTGGAATCCACGAATCCCACGCGGACCTCCATTCACCGGTAGCGAAGTCGAAGGACCGCAATGATCGGTCTCATCTCATTAATTCAGGTCAAATTTCCGCTGACGCCCCCGGTTTTTGAGTTAGAGTGATTCTGCACCGAAATTCCCCCAACACAGAAAGGAGAAGCCAATGGCCACATCAGTTCCCCCAACCAAAATCATGATCATCCGCCACGCGGAAAAGCCGCCCAAAAACGGTAAAGAACCGCTGGATGTGCAGGAGGACGGAGAACCCGGCAACGGGCAGTCGCTGATCGTGCCCGGATGGCAGCGGGCCGGAGCATTGAATGCCTTCTTTGCCCCTTATCATGCGAAGCCGTCAAACGCGGAGATCGCGACACCGAACTACATCTACGCTGCCAGTCCCACGAACGAGTCCCAGCGGCCGTGGGAGACGGTGACTCCTCTGGCGGCCTGGCTCAATTACGCGCAAGGCACGCCGCAATTCAACGTCTCCTTTACCATCGGTGGCGGCGAACCGCAACTCGTAACAAGCGTGCTAGCCCTCAGCGGAGTGGTGCTCATCTGTTGGGAGCATGACAATATCATGCCCAACATCATGGGTGCCATTAACAAACAGGTCCCCATCACCAACTACTCGTCCATTCCCAATCCTTTTCCCAACGTCTTTTACCTGGTCTGGGTTCTGGACTTGAATCAGAAAGGGACCAGCTATAAGTGGACCTCCGTCAATCAGAACCTGATGGCTGGCGACGTGCAATCCTGATGGCTAGGCGTGTCGCCTTCAAGGTGGCCCGCCTGGACGGCAAGTCCTTGCAGAAAATTAGCCTTCAATGAAGCACAATACGAGATGGAGGTCCGTGAGACAAAGATGGCAAACTGGGCGCGAGCACTGAAAGTGGTAGCGAGGGAGCGGGGAAAGCTTCGGCTCCCGCCGGTACCCCCCTCCCCCCTATTTATTGTGAAACTGTGAAACTGTGAACGTCATCGCCTGTCGATTTGCGCAACCGGTTCGCTACTTCTTCGCTTGCTCTCTTCCGAAAGAGCCTTCGCAACTCCGTCGGTCACTCTGTCGACAAAGCTGGATGTCTCGTTCACTGCATATCGGCTGCTTGAAACATCTTCCGTCCAAAGCGTCACGCCATTCTTGTTGACCAGCCGTACGCTGCCGCGGATACAAACTGCGGGATGACTTCCGTAGCTGTGTTTCCTGGAAGTTTGCATCAATCCTGAACCGGTCAAAATCGCATCGGCATCATCCTTCGATTCCGTGACGGAAATGCTATGCTTTTCTAACTCATGGATCAGTTTCTTTCCGACCGACTTAGCTAACTCCGCATCCGATCCTTCCAGCGGACGAACAAAGACTCTCAAATCGTTTGACTGTTGCGCAGTGGTCTGCGCAAGAAGCAGCGCCGCCGCAAAGATTCCGCAGGTAAGTAGCAGTAAGGCGTGAACAAACTTCCGCATTGATCCTCCCAGCGATACTCGGCAACAGTATACCTTGATGGCGTCGGTCCAGACCTTGCATTTATGACCTGCAAACAAGGAAAAACGTAAGCCAAAATTCATAAAAGCCTTCTATTTTCCGCGCAATTGATTAGATAATTACAGTATGGCAGACCAACTCGTCTCGCTCGAAACCATTCGCGCTGCCGCCGCTCGCATCGCGCACATCGCCGTCAAGACGCCGCTCGTCGAAGCCGCTTTTCCCGGCATCTCTGGCCGCGGAACCAACAAACGAATCTGGCTCAAAGCCGAAAGTCTTCAACCTATCGGCGCGTTCAAAATCCGCGGCGCGTCCAACAAAATCCTTCAACTCACTCCGGAAGAAGTCGCCCACGGAGTTATCACCTATTCCAGCGGCAATCACGCCCAAGGCGTAGCTTATGCCGCTCGCGAAGTCGGCGCCAAAGCCGTCATTGTCATGCCCTCGAATGCGCCTGCAATCAAGCGCGCGGCCACGCTTGCACTAGGAGCCGAGGTCGTCGATGTGGGACTGGCGTCGAGCGAGCGCCTGGCCGTGGCCGAGCAACTGATCCGCGACCATGGCTATGTAGTCGTCCCGCCTTACGACGACGAGCAGATCATCGCAGGGCAGGGAACTTGCGGCCTGGAAATCGTCGAAGCTTTGCCCGATGTGGACCTCGTTCTCGCACCAGTCTCGGGCGGCGGCTTGCTAAGCGGCGTGGCCGCGGCAGTCAAGCAACAAAGTCCCAACGCAAAGATCATAGGAGTCGAGCCGGAGTTAGCCGGCGATGCGGCAGAGAGCTTTCGCACCAGCTCTATCGTTACCTGGCCGGCGGAGCTGACCAGCCGCACCATCGCCGACGGCCTGCGCACCCAAAGCGTCGGCCAGCACAACTTTGTCCACATTCAGGCCTTCGTAGACGGCATCATTACAGTCACCGAGCAAGAGATTCGCGCCGCCATGCGCGCCATTGTCGCAACCACGCGCCTCGTTCCCGAACCCAGCGGAGCCGTGGCCACAGCGGCCCTGCTCTTCCACGCCGCCCAGTTGCCCACTTACAAGAAGGCCGTTGCAATAGTCAGCGGCGGCAACGTAGATCCCACGCAGCTCGCCCAAATCCTCACCAAATCCTCATCGCTCACCGAAAGCACGAAATAGCGTCGTTCGACTATGATTTTCTCTGTGATGAGTCCCCGCATTCTCGTGCCCCGAATCCTCGCCCTAACACTAGCCCTTCTGTGTGCCGCCATGCCCGCCTTTGCGGACAAGAAGCAGTCGCAGCTGGAAAAGCCCATGGCGGGCCCGCGCGCTACAGCCCTGCGCGTCACCTGGCTCTATATTGCGCCCGATACCGGCTCGCAGAAGGTTGACAAGGTGCAGATTGGCCGCGAAATGGTGGTTGCGGAAAAGAGCGGGCCATGGATGCGCGTCTACGCCAACACCGACATTCAGGAGGTGAGCGATAAGGACGCGCCCATCTTTGGCCACGATGAAACTCCGCCGCCCATCTCTGGCTGGATGCAGGCCAAAGGTGTGGTGGTCGAGACCACGCCGGGCGGCGACCTGGTGCTGATGGGCGAGGCGGCCAATCAGGAGTCGCTGGCCTCGGACCCGCGCGGCCCGGTCAACGCTGCGCAGTGCGCACGGCTGCTCTACCGCCGTCTGGTCGAGATGTTCCCCAACTCCTCTTATGCTGCGGAAGCCGCCTGGCGCGCTGCCGACATCCGCTGGCAGTTGCAAAAGGCCGACGCTTCCTCGCGCCCCTCCGCAAAAGAGAAGGAAGCTTATCTGCGCGACCAGATGGATGAGGACGAACTGAAGAAAGTCATCAAGCTTTTTCCTCACACTCGCCAAGCCGATCTGGCCGCCTTCACGCTTATCGACAATAAGCTTTGCGGCGATTGGCAAGGCTCACCAAAGTGTCCGGAAAAAGAATCTGAGGACTATGAAAAGTACGCAGCCGAATATTCCGACGGACCGCGCACGGCGCAAGCCCTCTATCAAGCGGCTTATCGCCAAGCCGTGCTCACCGATATGTTCGCCGCGGACGGCAGCGACAAGAAGAGCGATGAAGCCCATACCCACGCCCGCGACTTGGCCTCCAGGTTAAAAGACAAATTTCCTCAGTCGGATTTTGCTGCCCGGGCCGCGGCGCTCGTGTTCAAATTGGATCAGGGTATCCCCGTCTATGGCATTGATCGGGAGTGATCGTTCCTCGGAGGCTTCTTGAACACATACATTTTGTCTGTTTTGCTGGGCATTGTCGAGGGGTTGACCGAGTTTCTGCCGGTCAGCTCAACCGCGCATCTGCGCATCGCCGAAGCGCTGATGAAGATTCCGCTGGAAAACACTGCTTGTTCAGTCGGCAATTCCGATTGTTTGCAGAATGTCGCCTACTGGAAGATGTACACCATCGTCATCCAGTTGGGCGCCATCCTCGCGCTGCTGTTGCTCTATCTCGGGCGGATTTATTTTTTCATCCGTACATTTCCCAAGGGCGAGAACGGCGATCGCACCTGGTTCAATCATCCCATCACGCTCACCTTCGTTGCCTTTGCCTGCACCTCGGTACCAGCGCTGTTGTTGCATAAGTGGAGCGAGAAGAATCTAGGCAGCATCAACGTAATTGCCGTAGCTCTATTGCTTGGCGGAATCGCGATGTGGATCGTCGATGCTCGCAGCAAGCGCTATGAAGCCAACACCACCCACGTCGAGGAGATGACCCTCACGCAGTCCATCTGGATCGGCCTCTGCCAGACGCTGTCAGCCATCTTTCCCGGAACCTCGCGCTCTATGTCCACCATCGCCGCCGGCCAAATGGCGGGACTCGACCGCCCAACCGCTCTCGAGTTCAGCTTTCTGCTTTCCATCCCCACCATGATCGCCGCCACCATCTGGGATCTGAAAAAAGAGGTTTTCCCCAGCGGCGGCGCAACCGCGCACGTGGTGATGACCACCGATAACTGGGTTGTACTCCTCATCGGATTCGTGGTTTCTTTCATCGTGGCCTTGGGCGTGGTCGAGTGGTTCCTTCACTGGGTGCGCAAGCACGGCTTCACGGTCTTCGCCATCTACCGCATTTTGCTGGGCGCGGCCCTGCTGCTCTGGGGAACGAAATATCTGGGAAGTTGACGCTTCCGCGAATTCCGTCGCCGCCGGGGGTTTGCAGCAAGGTTCCTCCTGCTTTGTTTTCGCCAAAAAGTCGCCTCTTGCGGGCATAATAAAAGTTGCTCTGGGATTCTCCGGCCACTCCAACAACCTGTTCGCGGAGGTATCGGAGCGGAAGCGCCCGCCATGAAACCCATTCGCATTGTCCTATCGCCGACGCGCAGTCGCCCCTTGAATATCTTCCTGGGGCTGATGCTGGTGCTGGCCGCGCTTCTGCTTCTGCTCGCGCTGGCCACTTATCACTCTTCCGATCCCTCCCTGAATACAGCATCTGGTGAGGCTGGCCCCCACGCTGTCGGCAACTGGATCGGCCCTTTCGGCGCTTCTCTCAGTGACTTGCTGCTCCAATGGATAGGGATTACGGTCTTCTTCATGCCCCTGTGGTTGGGCGGCCTCGGCTGGACGTGGATGCGTTCGCGTCCCGGCGGAGCGCCGTGGTTGCGCTGGATTGGCACCGCGCTGACGCTGGTGTTTTTCCCCGCCGTTCTTGGACTGCTGCCTTGGCGTTGGTTGTGGCTGCATGCGGTGCCCGTCGAGGGCGTTCTGGGCAAGCTCATGGCTGGTCTGCTGGTGCGCTATCTCAACATCCAGGGCGCGTGGCTGGTAGCTGGAGTACTGGCTGCCGCAGGGCTCTGGTTTGCTTCGGCCATCAGCTTTTCCGTCATCGCTGAAACCCTCCTAGCCCGCTGGTTCAACATCGTTTCCCTGCATGACCGCTGGCGCAACTGGCGCGAAGAGCGCGCAGATCTTCGCGAAGAACGTATTGCCGAACGCGAGGCCCTGCGCGTGCTGGAGAGCCAGCCTGAAGTATCCCCGAAACTCAATCCCCAACAGCTCAGTCTTGCGGCCATGCCGGACACCGATTCCGCCGAGACCGAAGGTTCGTTCGATGCACGGCCCAGCCTGTTTGCCCGTCTCTTCCGCCGCCGCCGCGCGCCCGAAATCGACCCGCAAGACATTCCTGCCTTTCAACGCGCCATCCCGCAGGCGGAGGACGAAAACGCGAGCGCCGACCCGGTTCATAGACCCAGTATTTGGGATCGCGCGTCAACAGCTCCCGCGCAGCCTGCGGCGAGTCCCGTCGTGAATCCGGTCGCCGATTCAGCCCCCGATCCAGCCGCAATCCCGATTACACCTCTGGCGCGAACAACCCCGCCTGCGCCGCCTCAGCCTATCGAGCCACGTCCTGGCGCCACACGATTTGAGCCGGCCGCACCTCCTCCCGCTTTCGAGCCCTCAGCCGCAGCCCCGCGCACTGGCGAGATCGCCATTCACGGACGCGCCGATGCCGAGTTGCACACCGCCACCGTCGCGCCCAAAAATGTCAGCGGCTTTGCGCTGCCGCCGAGCACGCTGCTCAACACAGGCGACGGTCCCCTCGCTGTCCGTGAGGACGAACTGCGCGAAGAGGCTCGCGTGCTGGTCGAAAAGTGCGGTGAGTTCGATGTGCGCGGCCAGGTCGTCCAAATCAATCCCGGCCCCATGGTCACAACTTACGAGTTCAAGCCCGAGGCAGGCGTCAAGTACTCGCGCGTTACCGGCCTCGCCGACGACCTCTGCCTTGCCATGCGCGCCGAAAGCATTCTGATCGAGCGCATGCCGGGCAAGAACACCGTCGGCATCCAGGTGCCCAACCATCGCCGCGAAACCATCCACCTGCGCGAATGCATCGAGGCTGAAGCCTTCCACAAAGCCAAATCGCGTCTCACCATCGCCATGGGCAAGGACATCAACGGCCGCATCATCACCGCCGATCTGGCTGCCATGCCCCATGTGCTCATCGCCGGCTCAACGGGCTCGGGAAAATCCGTGGCCATTAATGCCATGATCATGAGCCTGCTCTACCGCACCACGCCCGCGCAGGTCCGCCTTATTCTTGTCGACCCCAAACGCGTCGAACTGGGCATGTACGAAGGCGTTCCCCATCTCTTCACGCCCATCATCACCGAGCCCAAACTGGCCGCCAACGCCCTGCGCAACGCGGTCCGCGAAATGGAGCGCCGCCTCAAGCTGCTGGCTTCCCGCAGCGTGCGCAACATCGATCAGTACAACAAGCTCTTCGACTCCAACATGCCCTCGCTCTTTGAAGACGCTGTAGATGAAGAGCCGTTGCCGTACATTGTCATCATCATCGACGAGCTAGCCGACCTGATGATGCTGGACCGCGCCAACGTCGAGGAATCCATCACCCGCCTCGCGCAAATGGCCCGCGCCGTCGGCATTCATCTCATCCTCGCCACGCAGCGCCCCAGCGTGGATGTCATTACCGGCCTTATCAAGGCCAACGTTCCCACCCGTATCAGCTTCCGTCTCGCCACTAAGGTGGACTCGCGCACCATCCTCGACACCAACGGAGCAGAGGCCCTGTTAGGCCGTGGCGACATGCTTTTCCTGCCGCCTGGAACCAGTCGCCTTATGCGCCTCCACGCCCCTTATGTCAGTGAGAAGGAGACTGCAGCGGTAGTCGGCTTCTGGAAGGATCAGGGCCAAGCCGAGTACGTCGAAGGCTTCCTCGAATCGCCCAAAGATGAGCGTGCCAGCGTCGATGGTTCTAACCCAGACCCTGACGAAAACGATCCTCTTTTCGACGACGCCGTCCGCCTGGTCTTTGAATTCGGCAAAGCTTCTACGTCCCTACTCCAGCGCCGTCTAAGAATCGGCTACGGCCGCGCCGCGCACTTGATCGACCTCATGGAGCGCGATGGTCTGGTAGGCCAAGCCGACGGCTCCCGCCCCCGCGAGTTACTAAAAGCCCCCGGCTGGCTGCATGAAGTTTCCTCCACAGCCAACGAGTAACAAAAGAACACTTTTTCTCATTCAATGATGCGGTCATTCTGTGCGAGCGCCAAGCGCAGCGATGGGGTCGAAGGACCTGATTCTGCCTCGTGCATTTCCATGCCCGCGTGCTCAATTGCGTCCAAACCGGCAAAAAATCTATCTAACTTAGGGAATATTTTCGAGCCGCTTCAGTTATATGCAGTAACCACTCCATCGAGCGGTTACTACCCCAATAAAGGAGCAACTAATGAACAAGTTACTCGCATGGCTCATCCATCCCCCTACAAACGGCCCAAGGTCCATGCTCTTTCTCCGTCTCATGGCGGGAGGCGTCTTCTTTTGGGAAGGCATCTTGAAATTCGTCTACACCAATCAAGGTGTCGGACGCTTTACTAAACTCGGCATACCCTTTCCCCACGAAACTGCAATCTTCGTCGGCGTCCTTGAAATCGCCGGAGGACTCCTGTTGCTCTCTGGTCTGGCTACAAGGCTCATCGCAGTCCCCTTCGTCGTCGAGATGATCGTCGCCATTCTCTCCACCAAGATTTCGTTGTATCTCGGCACCTCTCCCCTGCCTCTTCCACCAGCTCTGCCAAAGGTGGGAATCTGGGCCGTCCTTCACGAGATACGATCCGACTACGCGCAAATCATGGTCACTGCTTTTCTGCTAATCAAAGGCCCCGGTAAGTGGTCGCTCGACGCGCTCCTGCAGCGCAGATTCAATCCGGCCGGTGCAGCCGAAGTCGCCCAGCCCGCCGAGTCGTTGGGCGCAGCTTCCACCTTGTCATGGCCGCCGAATGAGATCGGCGCAACTCGCAACCGTCCCACCTCAACTGCCGACCTTGCATGATCCTTGACAAGCGGACCACCCACACGCGCTTGAGGTAAACTGGCTACGCCGTGGCCGATCACTCTGGCGATACCGGATCATTTGAAGAGCTGGCGATGCCCCATTTCGCCAAGCTCTTCAACTTCGCCTGCTGGCTTACACAGGACCGCGCGGCGGCAGAAGACCTGGTACAGGAAACATTCATGAAAGCACTCAAGGGTTTCTCATCCTTCCACCAGGGAACTAACTTCCGCGCCTGGATCTACCGGATTCTGCGCAATACTTTCCTCACCACGCAAACCGGACTCAAAGCCTCGGTCTCCTTCGACTCCGGCGACGATGCACCGGTTGAACCAGTCACGGACGAGACTCCAGAATCGCTTCTGATGGCACGCGTCACTCAGGAGACTATCCAGAGCGCTTTGGAGGAGTTACCGGTGAACTTTCGTGAAGTAATTCTCCTCTGCGACCTCGAAGAGATGAGTTACCTGGAGATAGGCGAAACTCTTAGCATTCCAATCGGCACGGTGATGTCGCGCCTCGCCCGTGCGAGAAAGGCCCTGCGCGCGCTGCTCGAAGCTAACATCGGGAGGGCCGCGCGATGACCTGCGATCTTTGGCGGAATAAGTTAGACGCCTACGTCGATGAGAGCCTTTCGCCAGAAGAGTTATCCGCCGTCGAGGACCACCTGCGTGCTTGCCACTCATGTACAGCCGATGCGCTTGCCCGCTTGCAGCTGAAGCGCGCCACTCGGGCCGCCGCGGCACGCTATACACCTTCACCCGAGTTCCGCCTGCGTATTTCGCAGAGCCTTCACAAGAGTCGCAAACCGCTCCGCGTATTTTCATGGCTACCTAAGCTGGCAGCGGCGGCTCTTGTGCTTGTCTTCGTCTCTATCTCGGCTACCATGTGGATGCAGCACGAGACGCGCGCTCAAGTTATGGCCGAACTACTCGACCTGCATGTGGCCACCTTGGCCAGCGCTAATCCCGTTGATGTTATCTCCACCGACCGGCACACCGTGAAGCCATGGTTCCAGGGCAAACTCCCGTTCACTTTCAATCTTCCGGAACTCGCTAACTCTTCCTTCACACTGCTAGGCGGCAAACTCATCTACTTCAACCACAGCCCCGACGCGCAACTTCTCTTCGCCCTGCGCAAGCACCAACTCTCCGTCTTTATACTTCAAGACCAACCGGCTGGCTCTCTGCCGCAAGCCGGATTCACGACATCCAGCTTGAAGGGCTTCAGTGTGGAGACCTGGGGCCGAGCTGGCCTGCGCTATGTTGTCATCGGCGACACCAGCCCAGCCGACATCCACGCCCTCGCCGATCTGTTGCGAGCGGCCGCGGGCTCATAATGCAAGACCTTGCTGTCCGGCTAGACGGCTAGGTGCTCCAGGATCTTGTTCTTGAAACTTGGAAAAATACCAACCAATAGCACAAAATGCGAGCGCTGAGTCTCGCTTTCGCATCTACTCATCAGGAGCCGTTCGCGATGATGAGATTGCTTCTCCTCTGCCTGCTGGGATGCGGCGCTTTACCGGCGCAACAGATTCCAGCGGCCACCGAGCTGCCTGGCAGCCCCTTCTTCATTAAGCAGACGTGGGTCATCGGCGGTGTGGGCAACTGGGACTATCTGACGATGGACCCGGCAGCTCAGCGGCTCTACATCGCGCATGGCCCCCAGGTGCAGGTAGTGGACGTGGAGACAGGGCAAGTGGCAGGGGCGATCTCCGGCCTGCGCGAGGCCCATGACATTGCTCTCGACGACGCCGGCGAGTTCGGTTACATCAGCGATGGACCAGCCGACGAAGTGAAGGTCTTTGACCGCCGCACGCTCGCGGTTGTCGCAACCATCGCCACCGGCCCTGCGCCGCGCGCCCTAGTCTATGAGCCGCAGAACAAGCTGCTCCTTGCCGTCTGCGCCAATCCTCTCACGGAGAACACCGCGCAACAGAACGGTGGCCAGGCAAGAAAGACTGCCAACGCATCCGGCCGCACTCCCGCGCGCAACGTGCCCCCGCAGACGGCGGCTGGCGAGCAGATCAAGTCTTCGATCACCGTGATCGATGCCGAGACGCGGCAGCCGCTGGGAGCAATCCTGATGCCCGGTCGGCTGGGATTTGCCGAGACCGATGGTCGCGGCCAGGTCTTTCTCAACGTCGTAAGCCGTAATCAGATTGCCCGTCTCGATGCGCAGTCGATTGCGGTGCTGCTTGGCAGGCCGGCAGACAAAGCCGATGTCGCGCAAACTGCGGTGAATCAGCCAAGCAATGCCGCGCCCGATTCCGCAAAGGAAAATGTCGTGCCGCAGATGCTCGATTGGAGCCATGAGTCCAGCCTGCCCAACTCTGCTGAAAATCGTATGAGCCTCTTTCATCTTGGGCCTGATTGCCGGGAACTCAGCGCCCTGGCCGTCGATGGCGCTCACATGCGGCTGTTTGCCGCCTGCGGCAACATGAAGATGGTGGTGCTGAATGGCGGCACGGGCGAGCAGGTAACGTCGCTCGCCATCGGCCCCGGCGCGGAGGCGATAGGTTATGACGCTGGCCGCGGGCTGATCTACACCGCCAATGGTGGCGCTCAGGGCACGCTCACCATCATTCGCCAAGATGTCACCGACACCTACTCCGAGATTCAAAACCTCGCTACTCGTCAGCGTGCCCGGACCCTGGCCGTGAATTCGGCGACGGGTCAGGTCTACCTGGTGACCGATCTTCTTGGGGTCAAACTGGATCAACCGGGGAGCATCGGCACGCTCAGAACAACACCGGTGAGGGGCAGTTTCCAGGTACTGGTGATTGGCAACTGAGACCAATGTATCCCTGCACTCAAGCGGCTCAATGTATTCATCTTCAATATGCTTGGTTAAGATAGAGCCATGAGTCTCAAGGGAAAGATCGTTTTCGTTACCGGTGCCTCGGCCGGCATTGGCGAGGCCACGGCGCTGGCCTTCGCCGCGGAGGGAGCGCGCCTTCTCCTGGCTGCCCGTCGCGCCAGCAAACTGGCTGAGGTCGCCGCAGTTGCCCTCCAACGCGGAGCCGAGGCCGTGCACATGATCAGCCTTGATGTGCGCGACCGCCAAGCCGTTCAAGAGGCTCTCAGTACGCTGCCCGCGGAGTGGGCGCAGATTGACGTGCTCGTCAACAACGCCGGACTCAGCCGCGGCCTGGAGAGGCTCTACGAGGGCAACATTGACGACTGGGAAGAGATGATCGACACCAATGTGAAGGGCTTGCTCTATGTGACTCGCGCCGTGGTGCCGGGGATGGTCGAGCGGGGGCGCGGCCACGTTGTCAACTTGGGTTCTGTGGCGGGTGAGATGACGTACCCCAACGGCGCGGTCTACTGCGCCAGCAAAGCTGCCGAGCGGGCCATCAACGACGGACTGCGCCAGGACGTTCTGGGTACGCCTGTCCGTGTGACTAGCGTGGACCCCGGCATGGTCGAGACCGAGTTCAGCCTGGTGCGCTTTCACGGCGACCAGGAGCGTGCGGCCAAGGTTTACAAAGGCGTCAAGCCACTCACTCCGGAAGATGTAGCCGAGGTTATCATCTGGACCGTGAATCGGCCCGAGCATGTGAACATCGCGCGCGTGGTGCTGACCACGGTGCATCAGGCCAACGCACTGCTCGTTCACCGCGAGGCCTAGCCGCGGACGGGGAATCGTCCGCAAAACTTTGGCACAATCTTAGTCCAGCGCTTTAATCTGTCCTTCGATCTGGGCCAAAGCGGCCTCAAGGGCTATGCGCCGCACCGGCTGAGAAGTCCTTTGCCCGAGAATATTCTCTCGTTGCAAATTGAGCATCTGTTTCTGACGTTCTCGTTCGGTGCGCGCATATTCGGCTCGGCGTCGCATCTCCTCGGTTACGAAATTATTTCCGGCGACCCCGGCGAGCGATTTATGCCCGATGGGACGATTGCCGGACCCGACCTCCGGTTGTTGCAAGGCACTTGCCATCTGCTCCTCCACGGATTTACTTTCTTGAACCACGAGACCTATCTTCATTCTACGGGTCTTTGGCCGCGTTGCGTCCCGCGAAATGGACCGGCGCACCCGCAATGCAATGGAGGATTTCCCGTGCATAATTGGCAAATTTCGTCGTTTGGCATTGATTCTTTGGAGTTTGTGGAGCGCCCAGCCCCCCAGCCGGGTCCCGGTGAAGTGCTGATCCGCGTCCATGCGATTTCCTTCAACTATCGCGATTTGCTGATGGTGAAGGGGCTTTACAACCCCAAATTGAAGCTGCCGCGCATTCCCTGCTCCGACGGCGCCGGTCAAATTTCAGCAGTCGGCGAGGGTGTAACCGCCTGGAAGCCGGGCGACCGCGTGGCCGGCATCTTCATGCAGAACTGGCTGGACGGTCCGCCCACTCCGGCCAAGGTCAAAGGCGCCCTGGGCGGCGACATCGACGGCATGTTGGCCGAGTACATTGTCCTCAAGGAGGCCGGTCTGGTGCGGTTGCCCGCACATCTGAGCTTTGAGGAAGCCGCCTCGCTGCCTTGCGCCGCCGTCACCGCCTGGAACGCGCTGGCTACCGGCAACCTTAAGCCGGGGGCAACGGTTTTGATTCAGGGAACCGGCGGAGTCTCGATCTTTGCACTGCAACTGGCGCGGATGATGGGCATGCTGGTGCTGGGTATCAGCAGCTCCACAGCCAAATTGGAGCACGCCCGCTCGCTCGGCCTGGACGCCTGCCTGAACTACCGCGAAACCCCTGCCTGGGACCGCTGGGCGCTGGATCAGACCGGCGGCGAGGGTGTGGACCTGGTGGTCGAGGTGGGCGGCGTGGGCACGCTACCCCGCTCTCTCGGTGCGCTCCGCATGGGCGGTGTCATTGCCCAGATCGGCGTGCTCACGGGACCATCTGAGACGCTGCCTCTTCCTCTCATCCTCCACAAGCAGGCTCGCATTCAGGGCATCTACGTCGGCTCGCGCAAAGATTTCGAGGAGATGAACAAGGCCATCGCTTTGGCCCAGTTGCACCCCGTTGTCGAAAGCTTTCCCTGGTCCAAGGCTCGCGAAGTCCTGACTCGTCTGGAAGCAGCTTCGCACTTCGGCAAGCTGGTGCTAACCGTGGAGTGACGGGCGGGTCAAGAAGCACCGGTACGGTTTCAGTCGGCGAATGCTTGGCCGCCAGCGGGTCGAAGAAGAACCCGCTGGCGACCGAGCTGCTTGAGCCGTCTAATGAGAGGTGAAGGTGCAAACCACCCCCGTGTTGGAATACGGATTGCCAGCAACGTCGGTCAGGTACCAGCCTTCAGGGCTAGCCGTTACCAGATCGTACATCGTGGCCGCAATCAGTGCCGCCGCCGGCGTCAGGTAGGCCGTCGTGTGGTCCGTCGAGAAGGTGATGGTGGTTGGCACCATGGCCTGCGTGTAATGGGTGCGCAGGTAAATGTGGTTCGTATCGATGAGCACCGGGTTCATCGCCTCACTGAAGATCACCGAGAGCCCCGGTGTAGCGTCACTCACTCCGGTCGCGCCGTTGACTGGAGTAGTTGCCGTGACGGTTGGATTGGTCCAGTCGAAGCTCGATCCTGTGGTGAAGGTGCTGGCGACCGGAGTAATGAGATTGCCGTTATAGTCTGTAGCGCCGGCAATGTTGTAGGTGTAGGTGGTGTTCGGCTGCAAAGCATACGGCAACTGCACCGTCACCTCGGTGTCGCCAATCTCCTGGTAGACGGCGATCGGTATCGGGCTGCCGCCGCTTGGAGTGAGAGTGATGCTGCTCAGCGAGTTTTCCGCCAGAGGCTCACTGAAAAGTAGCCCAAGGCTGGTTCCATTCCACGGGCCATTGTTGGTGTTTAGCGGCGCGTTGGTGAAACCGTTAGGCGGGTTAGCCGCAACCAGCGTGGGTCCGGTGCTGCTTGCGCCGCCGCCGGTATCAAAGTAGGCGTAGTTGCCGTTCTCCCCGTTGCCCGTGAGATCGACGGCGTTTTCGCACTGGTAATAGAACTCGGAGTTGGCAGTTAGAGCCGAGGTGGGCTTCATGGTGACTGCCAACAGATCCGAAGCGAAGTTATAGGTCACCGGAACCAGCGCGTTGGTCGTGAAACTCCAGACATAGGTGCCCGACGAGGTAATGCTGCTCGGATCCATCGGCTTCGAGCTGAGGCAGGTGAACGATGCGTTGGTGCCAACCCCGGCTTGCCCAGAGGCAAAATCGAGTGTGACATTTGCGCTTGTGAAGTCGGGCAAAGCCGCGGTGGTGAATTGCGTGGTCGTTGCCGCAAATACGTTGCCCGCGTAATCTAGAAGTCCGCTGACGCTGACTTGGACGTTGCTCGATGGCGGCAGCGGATTGACTGGGTAGAAGTTGGCGCCGACGGCATCGCTATTGACGTAGTTGTAGGACCATGTGCCTGGAATAGAGACGCCGCCGCTGGTAATGGCCACACTGGTCGAATTGATCGTGGTAAGGTCCACGGGCTTCGAGAATTGAAGGCGGATGTAAGCGTTGGTGCCCACATTCACCGAGCTGTTAGGTGGTCCGACCGTCACTGTACCGGAGGTGCTGTCCGGGCCGGCCGTAGTCTCGAAGGTAGTCGTCCAGCAACTGCCCTGAGCCGCAACTCCATTGGTCCCAAGGACCGAAGTGTTGTCGCACTCGTAGTAGTAAGTGGACGGGCTGAACGCCGCATTAGTCTTCAGGCGAACCACAGTTGGAGATATCTGCGTAATCGTCTCTGCAAGGTTGCCGTTGAAGTACACGTTGTTGGCGGTTAGAGTCGCCGCATTGATCGGCAGGCTGTACTGGATGTCAACTTCAGCGTTGGTTGGCACGTCGGTCGAACCATAGGCTGGACTGACCGCGACAATCTCCGGCGAAGCCGTGGCGGGATTCGCGGCGGCAACGGTATAGAAGTAGCTGCTGTTGGCGTCGAGAGCATCGCCATTCACATCCAGCACACTCCCTGATAGGAACCATTGCACCGTCGCGCCGTTCGGGATCGGAACGCTGGGCGTGAACTGCACTTCATAGCCGCTGGCCACCGATTGCACGGTCCCGGAGTAGACCTGCCCGTTCACGGTGACAATCAAATTGCCCGGCAGCGTGGCAGCATTGACTTGGCGATTGACGTAGAGCGTCAGTAACGTATCGGTTGGAACACCGGATGCATTCCATGTCGGACTCACATTGCTCACGCTGCCATTGCCTGTGGCGGGGTTGGTTGCGGTGGTGAAGGTGCTGGTATAGTTGTTGGCCAACATATCGCCCGACTCGTCGGCGACTCCGCCTGCCGGCAGCGCAATGGTATAAGTCTGGCCGTTATTCAGAGCGCCCACGCTGAAGGTCATTGTGCGCCCGTCTGCCGACAAGGTTACACTGCCGTTGGTTTCGAGGTCTTGGCCGGCGTAGAGTTGCGTGTTGTAGCCGCTTGTAGTGCCGGGATTGACCGACTTGTTGAATGTGACAGAGACCGGCAGATCGTGACGAACATTAGTGGCGCCGCTTGCCGGGTTCACCGAGACCACTGTCAAGTGCGTGGTATCCGGCGAACTGAGACTTACAGTGAAGTACACCAGTTCCAGCGAATTGCAGATACCGCCCTGGAAGACATCGCCCAGCACATCGGTAGGTCCGCCACATTCGCCAACAGCAATCTGCGCTCCGGCTGGATACGGACTAATTGGAGTGAAGGTGACTTGGTTACCGCTCACCGCATAGGTTCCAGCGATGCCGCGTCCGCTCTTCCAGATATCCATGACCTGGAGCGTATTGCTGTTCACCGTTGTCGGGTCCAGAATCTGGCTGAACGTGAGGATGATTGGCTGAGTGGCCGCCACACCGGTCGCTCCGCTGACAATATTGGAGCTGGTGAAAATAAGCCCGCCGCTGGACGCTGCGCTGCCGGTCGTAAAGGTGGAATTAGAAGCTACGACCACGTTGCCGTCAACGTCCGTCAAACCGGTAACCTTCACCGTATAAGTGGTGTTCCCCAACAAGGCGCTGGCTGGGGTAAAAATGAGTGTCTGAGAGTTAGGCACGCTCACATTTCCCGCCACTGTACTAGCGCCGTTCAGCAGTTGGATCGAACTTTGGCTCCAACTGGTGACATCGATAGGCGCGCTGACGGAGACGATGACCTGGGCGTTCAATGGAATACCCGTAGCTCCGCTCACCGGACTGACTGTAACAGTTGGACCCGTGCTAACCGCGCCGCTGCCGGTGTAGAAATATTCGGTGGCGCCATTGCCGCTGTTGCCGTCTTGATCTTGATAACTGCAGCAAACCTGGAAATAGTAACTGGTGTTCGGAAGCAGCGGAATCTGCGGTTGCAGGGTAACTTCCAGCCCGTTGGCCGACGGAGTAATAGTAAGTGGAATCCACTGCGCGGTGTCGCTCAGATACATCTGGAAGTTGCTGCTGTTGACCGTAATCGGATTGAGAGGCTTGTTGAATATCATCTTTGGAACCACGTTGGTTCCGACCGTCGAGTTATACGGCGGATCGTAGCTGACTATTGACGGACCGCTGACATCGTAAGTTGCGCCCGTGGTGAAGCTGTTAGTCACAGGGGCAACGGGGTTGCCTGCGGGATCCTTTACGCCCGCAATGGTCATCTTGTAAGTAGTGTTCGGCGTTAGCGGCGTCTGCGGTATAAGTTGCAGTATGGTGTTGCCCGCGCTCAGCAGCGGAGAGGTCAGCACCGTTGTACTGCCTGCCGACAGAACGACGCCGCCGAGAGTATTGGGATCGATGGGTGCCGAGAACTGCGCTTCAACTACAGCGTTGGTTCCCAGCCCGATTGAGCCGCTCAATGGATTGAAGACGACGACCGTAGGAGCAGTCGATGCGGCGGCAAATTCGGCGTAGAAGTTAATCACCTCGCCCTGCACTTGATTGCCGGCCAAGTCCGTGCCGTTTGGCACATTCAAAGAATACTCGCGGCCAGCGGCCAGCGGCGCGGTTGGCGTCAGATAGGCAACCGACTGGCTCGCGTTCCAGCTAAGCGTGGCGGCTACAGGAGCGCCCAGCAGGGTGTCATAGATGTAGAAGCTGCCGGGGCTGAAGGTAGTAACATCCATCGATTCGCTGAACTGAATCGTGATCGATGAGTTAGTCGGGATACTCTCATTGCTCGTGACGCTGGTCCACACGATCATCGGCGCCGTGAGGTCCGGCCCCGGCGACGTCTGGAAGTTGGAAGTGAAAGTGATGGGGTGGCCAACCTGATCGAGAACGCCGTTGAAGCTCATAACCAGATTGGTGTTCGCCGGCAGAGGAGCATTGGGCACAAAGTCCACCCTGCTGTCATTGGAGTTGAACCAATAGCTGCCCGCCAGTGGTGTGCCGCCGCTGGTCACCTTGAAGGTGTTGCTGTTGACGCTCACCGGGTCGATGGTCTTGTTGAAGACTACGCCTGGCTGTACGTTGACGCCTATATTTCCTGCGCCATTGTATGGCACCGCGCTCAGAATGACAGGCAGTGTGGTGTCGGCAGCAATGCCTGTGTACTCCCACCAATTGGTGGAGGTGGCAGCCACGCCGGTTGCGCTTTGCACCCCGGCGGTCACGTACACGTAGATATAGTCATTGGCGTTCATATTGCTCGCTGGCACGATGCGCACCTCGTTTGGTTGCGGCATCGAGTATGTTCCGGCAAGGGGTGCCCCGGTGTTGCTGTCGTAGAGGTAGATGTTGGTGCTCGTTATCGTCGCCGGATTGAGCGGAGTGTTGAACTGAATGTCGAAGATCGTATTGAGCGCGACGGGGTTGGTGTAGGCTGCCGGAGACGACACTTGCACAGTTGGCGTAAGAGAGTTGGTGTTCGTGGCAACGTAGAAGTATCCCGAGGTTGTATTGATGTTCAAGTTATAAGTAGCATCGGTCAGGTGGTTGGTGGTCCACCACTGGATCAGTGCGCCGGGAGTGAACGGGGAACTGGGCGTGAATTCAAGAGTGTATCCGTTGTCCAGCACCTGCACCGTGCCCAGAACAGCCACGTTATTCTGTGCGACCTGGAAGCCTGCACTGGCGCTGGCCGAGTTGATCGGCAGATTGGCGAAGATCGTGATAGGCGAGTTGACGCTGATGCCGTTGCTGCCGGTTCCTGGCCGTGCGCTGATCACCGATCCATTGGTGCTCGAATCATTCTGGCTGGTGATGAACTGACTGCTGAAGTTAGCCAGCGCGTTACCGGTCCAATCCGTCAGGTTGCTATTCAGAATCGCGGTCATGGTGTTGCTGCCCGGCAATGGGTAGCAAGTGAACGACAGCGTCGAGTTATCCTGTGATCGCGAGTAACTGCTGCACAACGGGCTTTGAGAGTAGTCCGCGAACAAAGCGAAATCGCCAGAGTTGATCGTGCCTGGATTGACGGAGCGGTTGAATGTGGCTACCACCGGAGCCCGCAAGCCGACGTTGGTTGCATTGGCGGCTGGCGTGAATGCGATCACCTGGAATGGCGTGGTGGGCGCTATGGCCGTTCCGCCTGTTGTGAAGTTCGTGAGCTGAGTATTGCAGGCGCCTGCGCTATCTCCGGCCATGTCGTAGGGTCCGCCGCACGCGCCAACCCAGATTTGCGTGTTGATCGGAAACGGGCTATCGGCAGTGAAGATCACTTGGCTGCCATTCACCTGGTAACTGCCCGCCACTTGCTGGTTGCTATTCCAACCAACCGTGACCGGCAGGGTAGTGGAATTAACCGTTGCCGGATCGAGCGCATGATTGAAGTTGAGCGTGACGGTTGTGTTGGTGACCACGCCGCTCGCGCCGTTGGCAGGAGTGGCACTTGTCAGCGACAAACCGCCGGTGAAGCTGGCCCCGCAGGTCTGAATGCTGGCTTGCAGGCGGAAGGCTTCATAGGCGTTCTCTGTCGAACCCCAACCGAGCGCGAGCGTATTCGTCCCGCTCACCAGATAACTCGAAACGTTGATATTCAACGGAGAGAGGCTGCTGTCGTCGCTGAGATTGCCCATGATGGCCTCCCCATTGATTGCCAGCAGTCCGTTGTCGTCGATAGACATGCCACCAACCAGGCAAAGGTTGGCCGTGCTGCCAGTTACATTGAAAGTTGTGGAATAGACGCCAAACGTATTTCCGGTAACGCTGTTCGGATTGATATTAATCCAATCTGAATTAGGCCCGTTGGCTTCCCATCCGCTATACCATCCTGCATCCCCCGGTCCCACAACCAGAAGCGGCTGCGGCGTTCCCGGTGCGGAGAAGGTGCTTTCCGAAGGCGTGGTCGAAGTCGGCACCACAACCCAGTGCACGTCAGCGGTGTTGTTCGTAGTAATAAGACTTCCGGCCGCGTTCAGGCCCGTCGAAACAACAATTGGCGCAACGGAGGTCGAAGTCGTGAAGGTGCTGGTGAAGTTTGTGCCGACGTTGCCCACCAGGTCGCTGTATCCGTTCACTTCGACGGTGTACTGCGTATTTCCCAGCAAGGAGTCGGTCGGAACAAAGGTAAGTGTCACAAGGTCGCTGGCCAGCGTGACCGTTCCGGCGATGGCCGATCCGCCCAACGGCACAATCTGGATCACATCGACAATGGACGGATTGATGGGTGAGTTGAAGTGGACCACGACCTGAGCGTTCAGCGGCACGGCGGCGGCGTTGTTAGCTGGAGAAACCGAGGCAACCTGCGGCGCAACAAGATCAGAACCTGCGCCGGTGGTGAAATAAGTGTCGATGCCGTTTAGATAGTTGCCGTCCGCATCGTAATTGCCCCAAGCTTGATGAAGGTCATAGTAGGTGTTGGGCAACAGCGGTACGGCCGGGGTGAAGGTGGCGCTCAATCCATTAGCGGCAACATTGATTGTGCCGAGTAGGTACTTGCCGCTGTCGGCGTTGTAGAGCTCTAACGTGCCCGTGTTGATGTCGATGGGGTCGACTGGTTTTGAGTAAGTCACCATGGGCGCAATGTTGGTGCCGATGCCGGTTTGGTAGTTCGAGACGTTGCTGCTCGTGTAGTTTTGCGCGTTGTCGGGACCGCTACCCGTGGTGAAGGTGAATGATCCGGCGGTCAGCGCGTTGCCGGTCGTATCGGCCAGAGGCGCGCCATAGCTCACTGTATAAGTCGTGTTTGACTGCAACGGCGCCGTGGGAGTGAAGGTCAGAATCGTACCTGGTCCCCATGAGCAGCAGTTGGCATCGCTGTTCCAACTGAAGCTTCCTGCCACGGCTGTTCCGCCGCTGCTGACGGTCAGCCCGCCCTGGGTCGACTGATTCATATCCGTGCTGAACTCAAGCTGAACGGAAACGTTGGTGCCGACCGTGCTCGATGCGGGCGGATTCGCCGCCACCACCGTGACCGGCGTGATGTTTGCTGTGAAGACAGTGTAGAGAGGCTGCTCGTAAGTGTTGAATGTGTTGCCCGTCGCGTCCGTAATGCTGTTTGTTAGTTCGAAGTAGTAAATGGAATTGACGGCCAGCAGAGCGCTGGGTGTAAATGTCAGCACGCGGCCCGTGGCGTCTAGGTTGACGGTGCCTGTCACTGCAATCGAGCCCTGGTTCTGATTGCTGGTCAGGTACAACAACACGGAGTTGGTCGTGATTGTGGCGCGGTTCATGGGCTGGCCGAAGACCGCAATGATATTGCTGTTGATGGGCATGCCGACGGAGTTCGCTCCGGGGCTTAACGAGATCAGCGAGGGCGGCGATATGGTGGCGGGCTGCACAGTGAATCCTCCCGGAATACTTTCCACCTCTGACCCTGTGGTCACGACCACCTCGTACGGATGGAGACCAGCCGTCGCGGCGATGCTGAGCGTTGCGGTCAAGCTGGTGGTGCTATTCACCTGCACCTGAGTCACGGTGATTGACACACCACTTCCGACGTTGACCTTGGTGGTAGCTCCCCAATTGGTGTATGCGCCGATGAGAGTGACCTGTACGGTCGAATTCGGCACGCCAATATTCGGATTGATCTGCGTAACGGTAGAAGTGCCAGCCGTTAAGCTGAATCCATTGCTCAGCGTCAATGTCTGGCTGCCCGTCGTGATGATGATATTGCTACTACCTATAGGAGCGTTGGAAGCGATTGTGATGTTAGCAGTCAACTGAGTGGCGCTGCTCACCGTAACGAAATTCACGGTGATTCCCGAGCCGAAATTTACGGTAGAAACGCCCTGCTGGAAGTTTGTGAACGCGCCATCAATGACGACATTGGCTGTCGATCCCTCTTGAGCGCCACTCGGTGAGGCAGAGACCACCGCCGGTATGCCGGCCAGCACGCTGAAGCCGCCGTTCATCGCAGCAGTTTCCGATCCCGTCGTCATTGTCACATTGCGTGAGCCAAGTGCAGCGGTGGAACTGATGGTAAGATTCGCAACTGCGTCGGTCGCATCGCTCACAGTCGTTGAGTTGACCGTAATGCCTGCGCCGAAGTTGGCTATGCTGCTTCCGTTCACGAAGTGCGTGTACAACCCGGTCAGGCTGACGTTGAGGTTTGTCGTGCCCTGATTGCCGGTTGGCGGGCTCAAAGCTGTTAGTAGCGGGCTGCCGTTCACGGTAAATCCGCCGAGGATGGTGGCCGTTTCTCCGCCCGTGGTAAGAGTCACGTTGTAGGCGCCCATCACCCCGGAACTGGGAATCGAAATGGCGACGGTGGCCTGGAGCGCGCTCGTGACCGTGATTCCAGTTACCGTGATGCCTCCGCCGAACGCCGCCGTGGTGACGCCGCTGGCAAAGTTCGTCTGGCTGCCGGTGACGGTCACGTTGAACGATGTGCCTTGCGTGCCACTCGCCGGACTCAAGTTGGCGATGGCGGCCGGGCCCACAGTCACGCTGAAAGCGTTAGCCAGTGATGCAACTTCGCTTCCTGTGGTAACCGTGACACTGCGATATCCCAGTGTCGTCGTCGGTTGCACGGTGATGTTTGCCTGCAGCGAAGTTGTGCTGAGCACCGCCACCGAGTTGACAGTGATGCCGGTGCCGAAGTTGGCTATCGCGCCATTGGCAAAGTGCGTGAACCGCCCAGTTACTGTGACAGTTTCCGTCGATCCTTGTGCCCCGCTCGAAGCCGTTACCGAGAGCAACACCGCCGGAGATTGCATAATGCTAAAGACATTGATCCCCGTGGCAACTTCGCCCAAAGTGGTCGCGGTCACCGAGACCTGGCCTATCGCCGCGTTGTCGGGAATGGTGATATTGGCGCTGATCGAGGTCCCCGAAGTCACGGTGAAGCTGTTAATCAAAATGCCGGGGAATGTGAGTTGCGTGACTCCCTGCTGCCAATTGGTGTTGCTACCACTAATGGTCACCGCGAGCGTTGCGCCCTGCCCAGCGGTCGCCGGATTCAAGCCGGTGAGAGCGGCCAGGCCTACCGTGACGTTAAATGCGTTGGCGAATGAAGCAACTTCACTTCCCGTGGTGACCGTGACGCTGCGATATCCCAGAGTCGTCGTCGGTTGCACGGTGATGTTTGCCCGCAGTGAGGTTATGCTCGACACGGTAATTGAGTTGACAGTAATGCCCGTCCCGAAGCTGGCCGTGGTCCTGCCGCTGGCAAAGTGCGTGAACCGCCCGGTTACAGTGATAGTCTCGGTCGCCCCTTGTGCCCCGCTCGAAGCCGCTACCGAGAGCAACACCGCCGGAGATTGAGTGATAGTAAAGACGTTGACCCCCGTGGCAACCTCGCCCAGAGTGGTCGCGGTCACCGAGACCAGGCCTGTCACCGCGTTGTCGGGAACGGTGATATTGGCGCTGATCGAGGTCGGCGAAGTTACGGTGAAGCTGTTAATCAAAACGTTGGGGAATGTAAGTTGCGTGACGCCCTGCTGCCAATTGGTGTTGCTACCATTGATGGTCACCGCAATGGTTGCGCCCTGCGCAGCGGTCGTCGCCGATACGCTGTTGATAGCCGCCGGTCCAGGACTGATGTAGACGGCATTCTGCAGGCTCAATATCTCTGAGGCGGTGCTCACCGTCAGGTTGTAGTAGCCGGGGTTGGTTGTGGGCTGCACATATCCATTCGCCGTTATCGACGTATCCCCTGTGACATTGATGTTGGTAAGCGTGATCCCTGCACCATACGAAACCGTGGGTGGGTTCGTCAGCCACCGCGTTCCCTGGCTCAGGATGGTGAACACGGCGCTGCCTTGCTGCGGAATTGAAGACGGTCCTGAAGACAGCAACACAGCTGTGCCCGCCTGCACCACGAAGCCGTTCGTGATGCTGCCGATCTCTCCCGCCGTCATAGCGCTCGCACTGGTCGGCCCAAGTGGCGCAAGAGCCGGCAAAACGAGCGTAAGGGTGGCGTCTGTGTAGCTGTTCACGACCGTGCCGCTCACCACAATGCCGGCACCGAACTGGAAGGTTGTAGTCCCGTCCCAATGCGTGTTCTGGCCGGTGACTTCCACGGTGACTGTGTTGCCCTGCGAGGCGGTGTTGGGCGTGATGGCCGAGATCAGCGCCTGGCTTGCAATAACTGAGAAGCCCGCGCCGCTAGTTGCAGTTCCATCGGTGGTTGCAATAACGCCGCTCCCGCCCAGCGTGGCCTGTTGGTCGATGCTGATGCTCTGTGTCGCGATAGTCGGACCAAGAATCGTTGGCGACCCGTTAGCCGTGATGCCGGGACCGAAGTTGAAGGCCGTCGAGCCATCGAAGTTGGTGAACTCACCGATGATGTTGACGGTGAGGTTCTGTGCACCTTGCATCCCTGAGCCTGGATCGACGACGCTTAAAGTAGGAGCGGCTGTAGCCACACTGAACTGAGCGCTATCGACCTCCTGTGGCGAAACGGAGTTGGTAGTCAAAGTCAGGTTGCGCACCGAAGCAGTTACTGACATGCTGATGGTGATGTTAGCCAGCGCTGTGGTCGGGTTGATCACCTGGAAGGAATTCAGCGTGATGCCGGGCGCAAAGCCAGTCAGAACGGTCCCCGAAACCGGATCAGGATCCCATTGCGTATTCGCGCCGTAGAAGGTCACAGTGAAACTCTGGCCGGGAGTTCCTGACGACGGCGATTCATACCATATATAAGGAGTCGGCGGCAGCGGCACTTCGACTAGGAAGATCCCCGTAAGCACCTGCGTTCCGTTCTGCACTTGAACTGTCCGGTAACCGGTTTGGGCGGTAGCGCCGATGTTGATCACGGCTTCGATCTGAGTTGCGTTTTCGACCTGGTATGACGTAACCGTGATGCCGGGACCGAAGTTGATCGCGGTGTCCGTCTGATCCCAATTGGTGTCGAGGCCATTGATGGTCACTTCGAGCGAGTTCGTTCCAGGTTGAGCGTTGTTGGGGCTGAGGTAGGTGATCACGGGCACGCCACCTGTCACCACGAACGCGCTGCTATCCGTCAGTGCCTCGCCCGCAGTGACCATATCGATCGAGCGCGGCCCCAGATTGGCGCTGGGCGAGATGCTCAGATCGACCGTGGCGCTAGTGGAACTGTTGATCATCACGGAGTTGATGACGAGATCGGAACCCGCGCCGGCAATCCAGAATTGGGTAGCATCCTGTGCCCAGTGTGTAGACGAGCCGGTAATTGTGAACACCACCTCCTGTCCCTCGTTTCCGGTCGCAGGCGCAATTTGGCTGATGATCGCCGCACCGGGAATAATCGCGAACGCGTTGTAGGAGATGATCTCGCTACCGGTGGTGGCGCCGGGTGGGCAAGGGTTGGCGGAGTTGATCATATACGCGCAGGGAACCTGAGGCGTGATCACGGTAACCGTGCGGCTACCCGTGTAAGAGAGTGGATCGATGCTGATATTGGCCATCAGATCGCTCTCATCCATGAAGCTCACGCTGTTCACCGTAACGCCCGTGCCGAAGGTGGCTGTGCTTAGGTTGCTGAAGTGCGAGGCCTGGCCGACGAGTTGAACATTCAAATTCTGAACGCCCTGCGCGGCCCGACTGGGAATAGCTGCATTGAGCGAAGCAGCGTGGAAGATGACCGTGAAGGCAAGCTGCTGGCTTGCCACTTCGCCCAATGTGGTCAAAGTAACTGTGTGATAGCCCACAGTTGAAGAACTCGAAATCGTGATCGGCACCGTGACGCTGGTCGGACTGTTGACTGTGATCGTCCCTACGCTCATGCCGGAGTCGTTGAAGTTGGCCTGCGTAACGCCCGCAATGAAGTTTGTCGCCGAACCCGTAATTGTCACCGTCACGGTCGTTCCCTGCACGCCTGAATTCGGTGTGACCGCGGTGATTGCTTCCGCTCCCTGCACAACGCACAAGGCTCCAGCCGTGCCAGTCTCTTGCTCAGTTCCCGTAGTTACGGTGAGGATATGGCCACATGGCGAGCCGGAGTCGACATTGGCGTTGGGACTTATCGTGACATTCGCGATAAGGTTGTTGGAGTCGATCACGTTGATCGAGTTCACCGCGATGTCTTGATTGAACGCCGCCGTCGTGGTCGGACCCCAGTTGGTAAAGCGTCCCAGAACCTCGATATTCAATGTGGCACCTTGCTGCGTTCCGCTCGGCGAGATGGCCAGCAGCGTGGGCAAACCTTCTTCGACGTCAATCGCCGGTTGCAAGGTGACGACTTCGCCGTCGCTGATTATCGTGAGCGCGGCGTAGCCAATCGGCGCGCTTGAAGTCACAGTGATCTGAATGATGGCCGTGGTCGGACTGGTGATCGTAACGCTATCGGTCAATACACCCGCACCGAAGCTGGCCGTGGTTTCGCCCTGCATCCAGTTCGTGCCCACTCCAACGATATTCAGAGTCGCCGTTTGCAGTTGCGAAACAACGTATGGCGTCCCCGATCCGCTCGACACGCCGCAGTAAGTAGCAAAGTTGCCAGTGCAACCCGCAGCAGGCTCTACGCTGACAATCACCGCCGCACTTGGTGTGACGCTGAAGCCGGTGCCGCTGTCGATTTCAGAGCCTGTGAGCATGACGATGCTGTTGCCGCCCACCGGTGCTGTTGGCGAAACAGCAATGGTAGCCGTAGCCGTGGTCGGGCTTGTGACTACTAAGTTCGATACAGTGACGCCTGCGCCAGAAATAACTTGGGTCGTGCCATCCCAATTTGTCAACGAGCCGGCGATCGTGACACTCTCGGTTGCGCCTTGTTGTACGCTCGACGGAACAACACCAACCAAGGACGGCTGTGCCGGTGAATTAACCAGGAAGCCGCCGATTAACTGCTCCGCGCCGGTGTTGATGTAAACGGTCTGCCATCCCGTCGCAGTTGGTGTCGCAACTCCGCCCGCTGCATAGCTGGTTGTAATATTCGCAATCAGATCGGTGGGGCTATTCACGGTGACGCTGTTCAAGGTGATCTGAGGTCCAAAGAGAACCTGAGTCGCGCCCGAGGTGAAGTGCGTGTTCGAGCCGACGAACTCCACATTCGCCGTGGTGCTTTGCAGCGTCTGATAGGGCGATACGCTGATTAGTCCGACAGAAGTGCTGGTCACGTTGAAGTAGGTGGAGACAATCTCTCCGCCCGTCGTCAGGGTGATCGACTGCGAGCCGGTAACGGCCGTCGAGGCAATATTCGCAGTAGCGGTGGCGCTGCTCGGACTATTCACGGTGAAGTTCGTCAGAGTGACGCCTGTACCGCTGACCACCGCCAGAGTGTCCGATTGTGAAAAGTGCGTAAACTGGCCGGTGAAGCTGACGCTGAAGCTATTGGCGACGTCGCCGGAGGGAAGCATGCCGTTGGCGGGACTCATCGTTAAGCTCGGCATAGCAGCGCACACCGAGACCGAAGAACTGACAACCTGGCCGCCAGTGGCCATAGAAAAGCCGTATGTTCCCGCCGGGGTGTTTGCGGCAACGGCAACGTTGAGGGTCGCATCGCTCGCGTCGGTAATCGTAACCCCATTAACGCTGATGCTTCCAACCGCAATCGGATAGAAAGCGGCTGTTGTGGTGCCTTGCATCCAGCCGGTGTTTGAGCCGCTCACAGCAAGCGTCAACTGACTGCCCTGAGGCACGCAACTGGGCGTCACACTTACAATTTGAGCGTTCGTTGGCGTCACCGTAAAAATGAACGGAAAGACTGTCGCAGCGCCTGACGGATTCAAGATGAGATTCGCCGTAAAGCTTGTAACCGCTGCCGTCGGAGTGATGGTGATGTTGACGATCACGTCGCTCGTAGAACTCACGGTGATGGAATTCACCGTGATGTCGCCGTCAAACTGTGCCAGGATTGGGCTTGTCGTGAAGTTTGTGTAGACGCCCACCGGAAGACTCGTATAGGCATTGCCCGTGATCGCGACGTTCAGCGTCTGGCCCTGCTGCCCGGAACTCGGCGTCACTGCGAGTAGCCCCGGCACTGTTCCAATCACCGCGAAGCCATTGTTCAGGGTTGCGATTTCCCCGCCGGTCGAAACCGTCGCGTTCTGCACTCCAACCGCAGTCCCAGAAGGCACGGCAAGCTGGGCCGTCGCGGTCGTCGGACTAGTCACCGTAATGCCGTTCGCGAGAATGCCGCCGGTGAACGATACCTGCGTTGCATCTTGCAGGAAGTGAGTGCCCGTAGCCGTCAGCGTCACAGCAAGGCTGGCTCCCTGCGCCGCCGAGTTAGGGCTGACGCTGAGCAGCGCCGCATTGTTCGCGCCAATCTGGAAGACTGGATTGCCCGATGTTGAGAGCGCCGACGTGGCAAACTCTCCGCCGGTCACCAGCGTGATGGTGCGATAGCCGATGGGCGTCGTGTTGCAGATGGTGATGTTTGCCTGGGCATCGGTCGCGTCGGTGATAGTTAGGGAATTAATGGTGATTCCATCGCCGAAATTGGCATACGTAGTGCCCTGAACAAAATTAGCGCCCGTGGCTGTCAGATCGACATTCATCGTCTGGCCCTGGATGCCAAACGCGGGAGTGACGACGGTAATCGTGTGCGCTTGCGCAGGATCGGCGACCACAAAAGCTGAATTTAGCAGCGCCGTTTCTATTCCCCCGCTCGTCAGCGGTGTTGCGACACTGATGTTGCGTGCGCCGTAGATCGCACTCGAGCCCCCAGTGAGCAATAACGTGGCGTTGATCTGGTTGGCTGAGACCGCCGTAAAGCCGGTCACTGCGATGTCGGAGGGATTAGTATTGTTATTCGTATCGACAAAGGTAATCGTTGATGCCGCGCTGAAATGCGTCCACCCGTTGCCTGCGATGACCACGTTGATTGTTGTGCCAGCGGCTCCCGCCCCTGGTGACACCACGGCTACAGTTGCTGGGGGATTAGTGACTGTCCCTGAACCGGCGAGCGATGCAGTCAGCAATGATCCGCCAGGCGCCGAGTTCGTCACGGCAAGCGAGCCGCTCCGCGTCCCTGTCGCACTAGGAACGAAATCAACATAAATCAGACAAGAAAAGTTGGCTGCGATCACACCTGCGGCGCAGTTGCTGTTGGCGGTAAAGTCTCCGGCTGGAATGAGCGTGAAGCTTTCCGACTCCGTTTCGTGATTGGTCAGCGTGATGGTCTCGGGAGCGCTGCTGGCTCCGACTGACTGTGCGCCGAACGACAGCGACAGTGGCGAAATGGTTAGCGGAGAGGTTCCGGTACCGGAAAGGCTAACCACCTGTGGACTGGTCAGCGCATCGTCATATATCTGGAGCTGACCCGCGCGAACGCCGCCGATAATGGGAGCGAAACTCACTGCCAGGGTGCAGGACGCACCAGCGGCCAAGGCTGATGGTGCCATCGGGCAGCTCGTCGATGTCTGAACAAAATCGCCGCTGATTTGAACGCTCGAGATGTGCACCGGCACGTTCGTGCCATTGGTGACTGTGATCGTCGCGGAGGAACTGGTGGCGCCCACGGGTGCCGAAAAAGTGGCGATGGATGCCGGCGAAACGGTCACCGGTGCATTGCCGGTGCCGATCAGGCTAATCGTCTGCGGGCTGCCGGCGGCATCATCGGTAATGCTCAGCGTGGCTACTCTACTTCCCGATCCGCTGGGCGCAAAGGTCAGCATCAACGTGCAGCTGGCGCCTGCCGGCAGCGCCGAGGGTGCGGTGGGACATGATGTCGTGACCGCGAAATCGCCGCTGTTAGCACCCGAAATAGTGGCCGAAGAGATATGCAGCGGAACACTCTGTTCATTAGTCAGCGTCACCGGGATGGCCGCGCTGGTCGTACCAACATACTGGGACGGGAAATTCGCTGTGCCCGGTGAGAGCGCCACTGGTTGAATCGCATTGCCGCTAAGACTGAAACTCTGCGAACCCGAAGGCACATTGTCCGTAATGGTCACCGTTCCGGATTGCGCTCCCACCGCGGTCGGCGTGAAACTCACTGCGATCACGCAACTGGAACTCGCCGAGACACTCAGCGGCGTCAGCGCGCACGTGGTGTTCGCGCTGCTCAACGAATAGCCGCCGGTGAAACCGGAAATCGAGGTAATGGTCAGTGGAACAGCTTGGCTGTTGGTTAGCGTTATATCTTGAACCACCACATCGTTGACCACCACCGTGCCAAAATTCAACGCCGATGCGCTCAGTGTCACGCTCCCCAGCCCGGTGCCATTCAGCGTCGCCGTCAGCGGGCTGTTGTTGGCGCTGCTAGAGACGGTCAGCGTGCCCGATTGTGCACCCAATGCAGTAGGAGTGAAGAGAAGCCCGATCTTGCAACTGGAGTTGGCCGGAACCGTGCTGGGGCAGGTCGTCAATCCAGCCGCCAGCGCGAATTCGCTGTTTGAAAAAGCTGGCGAGATGTTGAGGCCGACCGCCAGATTGTTGGTGAAGGTAATGGTGGAGACGTTGCCGGTCGTGTTGAGCGTCGCGTAGCCGAAGTTCACTGCCGCCTGTGACAGTACGGTCTGGGCTAGTCCTGTCCCGTGCAGTGCCACCGTCAGCGGGCTATTGTTGGCGCTGTCATTGATAGTAAGCGTGCCCGACGCCGCGCCCAAAGCTGTGGGAGCGAATGTAAGCCCAATCTTGCAACTGGAGTTGGCCGGAATCGAGCCGGAACTGGGGCAGGTCGTCGACGGATCCAATGCAAATTCGCTGCTGCCGGAAAGCGTTAGCGAAGTGATGTTAAGGGCGACCGCTAAGTTGTTGCCGAGGGTAATGGTGCCGACGCGGCTGGTCGTGTCGATCGCAATGTAGGCGAAGTTTGCAACCGTCGCCGAAATCACGGTCTGGGCGAGCCCATTTCCGCTTAATGTCACCGTCTGCGGGCTGTTGCTGGCGTTGTCGGTAATGGTGACCGCGCCCGACGCTGCGCCAAGAACTGTAGGAGCGAAGGTCATCCCGATGGTGCAACTGGCCTTGGGCGCCAATGTGCCTGCGCTAGGGCATGTCGTCGAGGGATCGAGCGCAAATTCTCCGCTGCCCGACAGCGCCAGAGAGTTAATGACAAGCGCGGTCGATTGGTTGTTGGTCAGAGTAACCGTATGGATGCTGCTGGTAGTATCGATCGCGATGTAGGCGAAGTTCACTGCCGTCGCTGAAAGTGTGGTCTGCGCACCTGCAATGGCTGTAGAGTAAAGGCAGAAAATCGTGGTCAGCGACAGCAATACTGCACTATAGAACTTGCACATAAATTTCCTTTCGCGATCAAACACGGTTGAACCCTAATCTCTTCGATCCGCGTGGCCAGCTTTAATTGCCGGCTGCGCAAAGCGCACGCGTCTTACCGATCCCGCTCATTCCAATGCGGGAATCACTAAGCTTCCGGACCACCTCCGCCAATGAGAATCGGACACGCCGATATCTCACCGGCGATTGCAGGTCCAGCTGCAAACACCAGGAACAGTAAACGAACAGATGGAGAAACCTGCTCATTGGCAGGTAAGAACAACAGGCGGGATTCTAGTTACACAATGAATTGGTTAGCATGAGAATTTTCCAAGCATAGCAGATTTTTCAAAGATTACTAGTAACCCAGCCGCAATAATCAAACGTTATTGTCAAAGATTTCCACAACAAAGCTCCTAGACGCGTTCGCTGAGGAAGTTATCCGTCCACCTCGCTGTCAGCAATCCTTTCAACCTAGGCTGCTTTCACCTCTTGATTCAAGAGTTTGAACGTGCACACGCAAATCGCAGCCGTGCAATTAGAGGTAACTAATCTTTAGTAATGTCAAGGCGAAGATATAACTCATGCTGTAGTCAGGATTCAGCGATAAGGTGATTAGGTTTTTCTCACAAATCTGCCCCGGCAGGAAGAAGGAGTTGTCATGCGCACTTTGGGCACACCTGAATCTGGTTCGCCTCTCCCTGGCTTGACTCTGTTCCATTTTGTTGCGATGCTTGCCGCCGCATTGCTTGTTCTGTCGCCGTTGGCACGGGTCCAGGCCCAGGCATCGGCTGCCGTTTCCTTTCCTGCCATACCAGATCGTGTTCCGGATCGAATTCTCGATCGCGTGGATGAAACCAACCTTGCCACCATCCAAGGCAGCACGCATCCTGCCCTTCGTAACGCCCAGGATAATGGCCGTCTTTCTCCCACCGAGACAATGGGCGATTTGATCCTGGTGCTCAAGCGCTCTGAAGCTCAGCAAGCCGCCCTCGAAAGCTTCAATGCCGAGCAATACAATCCATCCTCTCCGGCATATCACCACTGGCTTACTCCAGAAGAGTTTGGCTTGACTTATGGAGTCTCCCAGAACGATTTGGACACAGTAACTAACTGGCTGTTGAACCACGGCTTCGCCATTCAGGAAATCTCTCCTTCGCGCACCGCGATCCATTTTAGCGGCAGCTCCGGCCAGGTCGAGCAAACCTTTCATACAGAGATGCACGCCATCGTCTCCAATGGCCAGGCGCACATCGCCAACATCAGCGACATCCAGATTCCGGCAGCGCTCACGCCCGTCGTAGTCGGCGTCAAGGCATTGCATAACTTCTTCCCCAAGCCGCAGCATCGCACCGCCTCGATGTTCCGCCAGAATTTCTCCGGCGCAGCTATGCCAACCAGCTTGCAATTGGGAGGGACGAGGACCCAATCAGCCGGCAGCCTTGAACTCCCCGCTGCCCAGCCCAGCTCGCATGCAGAGTACAACCCAGGAGACGGATTAGAGCTACTCGTGCCCTATGACATGGCGACCATCTATAACTACAAATCGCTGTGGACGGCCTCGACGCCAATCACCGGAACGGGCCAGACCGTCGCTCTGGCTGGAACCAGCAACATTGTTCTGAGCGACGTAGCAACCTTCCGCGCCGCCACCGGACTCCCTGCCAAAGTGCCTACGGTTATCATCACCAACTCCGATCCAGGTACCACCGCGCTGCTCGACGACCGGTTTGAGAACACTCTGGACGTCGAATGGTCAGGTGCCGCTGCTCCCGGCGCGTCCATTGTTCTCGTCACCTCCAGCCAAACCAGCCAGACTACCGACGCCTTGTATGCCAGCGAGAGCTACATCATCAACCACAATGTTGCCAAGATCATGAGCGTCAGCTATGGCGAGTGCGAGTTGGGGATGGGTACAGCCGGAAATCAGGAGTATCTGAATCTCTGGCAGCAGGCTTACACCCAGGGCATTGCCGTCTTTGTCAGCTCGGGCGACTCAGCCGCCGCGGTCTGCGACGATGGAAACTACAACTCCGCCACCGACTATGCTGCACAATACGGCACGACCGTCAGCGGCATGACCAGCACTCCTTATAACGTCTCCGTTGGCGGCACCGACTTCGCTCCCACCACAACTGGTTGGAGTGGCGCCAACAGTACGAATATGTCCAACGCCACCGGCTACATTCCCGAGACTCCCTGGAACGACACCGTCACCAATCCCCTTGTCATCAGCAGTTTCGACGGCCAGTTAGATGTCAATTACAACGCCGAGCAATGGGCCAATTGGTTGCTGAAGAATGAAGGAATCAGTAGTGGCCTCTATGACGAGCTCATCCCGCCGAGCGGCGGTTCGGGCGGCGTCAGCAGTTGCACCGTCTCATCCAACTCCAATTCTTCTTCGTGCAGCGGAGGCTACGCCAAACCCGCGTGGCAAACCGGCGTCACCGGAATCCTCTCCACCGACAAGCGCACTGTGCCGGATGTTTCTTTCTTTGCATCCGCCGGTTTTCAGGGCGTCGCCTATCTGATCTGCGACTCGCAGCCGCCCGGCTTCACAAGCCCCATCGCATGCAGCTATCCCGCCAATGCACTTGACATGGCCGTCGGTGGAACCTCGGTCTCTAGCCCAGTGATGGCTGGCGTCATGGCGCTCATCAACCAGAAGGCTGGCTCTACGCAAGGCAATCCCAATGCCCAGCTTTATGCATTGGCCGCCAAGCAAACTTATTCCAAGTGCAGCGCGGAATCGGTGGCCAATTCCAGTGCATGCTACTTCAACGACATCGACACCGGCACCATCGCCACTCCCTGCTTTGGGGGATCTGTCAATTGCACTCCGCAAATCAGCGGCGACGTGCTCGGAATCCTGCCCGGCTATGCTGCCACCACTGGCTATGACAAGGCCACTGGCCTCGGCTCGCTCAACGTCGCCAATGTCGTCAATGGATGGCCTTCCACTGCAGCCTCGGGACCGGCAGCCGCCATATCGCCCGCCAGCCTCAACTTCGCGTCGACCATCGTCGGCGCAACCTCCGCAACGCAAACTGTTACTCTCACTAACTCTGGAACCGGCGCTCTGACCATCTCCGGCATCACCATTACCGGCGCGACCAACGCATCCGGCGCCGCAATCACCACACCCTTCTCGCAAACCACCACGTGTGGTGCAACGCTGGCGGTCAATGCCTCCTGCACCGCTACGGTCACCTTCAAACCCACCATCGTAGGCGCTGTCTCTGCCACGCTCAGCTTTGCTGACAACGCCCTTAGCTCGCCGCAGACCGCGGCCCTCACTGGAGCCGGCGCGACATCGGGCCCGGCCGCCACTCCATCCCCATCGAGCCTCACCTTTGTCTCAACCACGGCCGGCACATCGTCTCCCTTGCAGACCGTCACCCTCACCAATACCGGAAGCACGGCGCTGACGCTCACTAAGATTGCCATCGGCGGCACCAATGCATCCTCGTATGCTCAAGTCAACAATTGCGGAACGACGGTAGCAGCCGGCGCCTCCTGTACCGCCTCGATCATCTTCTCGCCCACTGCTATAGGCTCGGCCTCCGCTACGCTCACCTTTACGGATAACGCCGCCAACTCCCCGCAAACTATCACCCTCAGCGGCACCAGCGCGGGAGCACCTGTAGCCACCGTCTCGCCCACCAGTCTCACCTTCCCATCGACCGCAGCCGGTGCTGCGTCCGCCCAGCAAACCGTCACGCTCACTAATACCGGCACGGCTCCGTTGACTTTCACCAGCAGCCCCACGATCACCGGAACCTACGGCTCACTCTTCCATGGCGCAACTTCGTGCGTCGGAAACGGCACGCTGGCCATCGGCAGCTCCTGCGTCATCAACTTTACGTTTAATCCGACCGCAACAGGAACCTTCACCGCCACTCTCAGCTTTAACGACAACGCTCCCGGTTCGCCACAAACAGTCGCGCTCAGTGGCACAGGCGGCGGAGCCCCTGCGGTCAGCCTCACGCCCGCCAGCCTCACCTTCGCCTCGACCAGCATCGGCACTTCGTCCGCCGCGCAAACCGTAACCCTCAAAAACACCGGAACGGGCACGTTGACTCTATCCACCGTCACCGCTACTGGCACTAACTCCACTTCATTCACCGCCACCAACAACTGCGGCACGTCGCTCGCGGCCAGCGCCTCTTGCACCCTCTCGGTCACCTTCAAACCAACCGCTGCCGGAGCACTGACGGCTTCGCTCAGCATTGCCGACAACGCCGCCAACTCCCCGCAAACCGTCGCGCTCAGTGGCACCGGCGCGGGACTACCGGCTGTCACCCTCACGCCCACCAGCCTCGCCTTCGCCTCGACCAATGTCAGTGCTTCCTCCGCCGCGCAAACCGTAACCCTCAAAAACACCGGAGCAGGCACGTTGACCCTCACCAGCATCGTCACTGCCGGGGCCAACCCCTCTTCATTCATTCAGACCAACAGTTGCGGAAGCTTGGCCGCGGGTGGCTCCTGCACCATCTCCGTCACCTTCAAACCAACCGCTGCGGGAGCACTCTCAGCCACGCTCAGCTTTACCGACAACGCTACCGGCTCTCCGCAAACTGTCGCGCTCACCGGAACAGCCGTCGCCCCCGTGATGGCCGCCGTGCTCTCAACCAGCACGCTGAGCTTCCCCGTCACCGCCGCCGGCGCGACGAGCGGCGCTAACTATAGCCCCGCCCAGGCCATCGCCATCACCAACACCGGCAATGCAGCGCTCGCCATCTCCTCGATCACGCTCGGCGGCACCAACCACGCCTCTTTCTCGCAGCTCAACAATTGCCCCAGCTCCCTCGCGGTATCGGCCAGTTGCACGGCTCTGGTCCGCTTCTCGCCCACCGCAACCGGCAGCCAGTCCGCAACCCTGGTCTTCACCGACAACGCATCGTCCACCACACAATCCGCAACGCTGAGCGGAACCGGCGGCACAGCGCCGACATTCTCGCTCTCAACCACTACGCTCAGCTTCGGCTCCATCACGCACGGAACCGCCAGCGCCGCGCAATCCGCCACCTTAACCAACACCAGCAGCACAACGCCTCTGAATCTCACTTCGATAGCACTCACCGGCACCGGAGCCGCGTCCTTTGTCGCGGTAAACAATTGCGGAGCCACTTTAGCGCCCGGCTCCAGTTGCGTCATCCTCGCCCAATTCGCTCCCACGGCCACCGGCGCACAGGCAGCCACCCTCACCGTCACCGCCAACAACCCAACCGCAACCGCAACCGTCGCGCTTTCAGGAACCGGCCAATAGTCCGGCCGGCCCGGCGCCCACTCGCGCAACGCTTAACCCGGGGCCATCTCCGCTCCTTCATTGGGGCGGGATGGCCACCCAACCACACGGCTCCTCTAACCACCGCGCATAGCAGACATTTCAAGACGCTGGCACGGTGCGGTAGTCTAATCATGTGAACACTTTCCTTCCCCGCAGCGGGTGAAAGCCTTGATAGTTGAAATTGAAAACCTGACAAAGGTTTACGAATCGAAATTACGTGTTGTTGCCGTCGACGGGATCGATCTTGAGTTGAAGCAGGGCGAGATCTTCGGCCTGCTGGGGCCAAACGGGGCCGGCAAGACGACCACCATCTCGATCGCCACCACTCGCACCCTGCCCACCACCGGCTCGGTGCGCATCGCGGGCATCGACGTCGTCCAGCATCCGGCCCACGCGCGGCGATTCATCGGCGTGGTCCCGCAGTTCAACACCCTCGACCGCTCGCTCACCGTATTCGAGAACCTTTACTTCCACTGCCGCTACTTCGGCTTCTCGCATGCGGACGCCAAATCCCGCTCCCTCGAGCTGCTCACCCAGTTCATGCTTTCAGAGCGCAAGGACGCCTATCCGGCCCAGCTTTCCGGCGGTCTCGCGCAGCGTGTGCAGATTGCCCGCGCCATCGCGCACCGGCCCACCGTGCTCTTTCTCGACGAGCCTTCCGCCGGTCTCGACCCGCAAAGCCGCTTGGCTATGTGGTCAATCGTCGAGGGCCTGCACGCGGAGGGCATCACCGTACTCTTGACCACGCACTACATGGAAGAGGCCGACAGGCTCGCTGACCGGCTGGCCATCATCGACCACGGCCGCGCGCTAGCCATAGGCTCGCCGGGCAAGCTCAAGCAAACCTTTGGCGTGCAAACCATCTTCAATCTGAAATTAAATTCGCAACAAGGCCTGGAGCCGCTCGTCGCCAGGCTCAAGGCGCGCGAGGACGTAACCAGCGCTGAGGCTACCTTCGACGGGCTGCGCGTAATCGGCGCCAACTCCGACGGCCTGTTGCCGGAGCTGGTGCAAGCTGCCGCCAACCTCGGCCTCCGCGACATGCAAATTACCGAGCCAAGCCTGGAAACCGTCTTCATTCAACTAACCGGGAGGGATCTCCGTGAATAGCTTTCTTCAGAAGTCCTGGAAATCTCTGAAGGCGTTTCCGCAGATGCTCCTGCACGATTTGGAAATGCTGACCAACGACCTGGGCAATCGAGCTTCGGCCAACTCCAACCCCGTCACTCCCAGCGGGCTACCAAATCAACCAAATCATATGCTGAGCGCCCAACCCGCGATCGTCCTCATGAGTGATTCTCAGCGAAGCGAAGTAAATGAAACGTCCGTCCGCAGCGAAGAGAATCAAACCCCCGTCCGAAGCCGTGTGATTCAAATACCAGCCTGGGGCGAAGTAAATCAAACGGCCGTCTGGGCTGATGAGAATCGCGAACCTGTCTGGGGCGAAGAGAATCGCGATCCCGTCCCGACCGAAGCCAATCGAAATCCTTTCCTGAGAGTAATCGAACGGCTACTGCGTTTAGATCTTCTGCGCGATGCATGGGAAACCATAATCGGCCACAATGATGAAGGTCGCCTCAACTCCGAAATCTTCTTCAAGTCTTTCCTCGGCCTATTTCAGCGCGATCTGCGCGTGCTTACGCGCGAGTTTCATACCTTTCTCTTGCGCGTAGGAATGCAGCCCCTGCTCTTTCTCTTCGTTTTTACCTTCATCCTGCCGCGCATGGGCGGAGCCAATCCGATGGCATCCGGCGCAGGCGTCGACTTCGGCACCATCATCCTTCCCGGCCTGATGGCCGTAGCCATCATGTTCTCCGGAATCGCCGCCGTCGCTCTCCCGCTCTCCTCCGAGTTCGGCATCACCCGCGAAATCGACGACCGTGTAATGTGCCCTCTGCCCTTGTGGGCCGTAGCTCTTGAGAAGGTCTGCTTCTCTGCCATTCAAAGCATCATCGCCGCCCTGCTTGTAATTCCCATGGCCTACTACGTTCCCGCCGTGCCGGTGCGCGCGCATGTAGCTAACTGGTTTCTCCTGGTTATCGTCCTGATTCTCGCCAGTCTCTTAGCCGGTTCGCTCGGCTTAGTTATCGGCTCCACGGTCAACCCCAAGCAGATAGGTCTGGTCTTCTCTATCATCGTAGTGCCCATAACATTTCTAGGCTGCGTCTATTACCCCTGGGCCAGACTGGGCACGATTCCCTGGGTGAAATACGGCGTACTCTTCAATCCCATCGTCTACATGAGTGAAGGCCTCCGCGCCGCAGTAACTCCCAGCGTAGCCCACATGCCCTGGTGGGCCATCCTATTAGCATTACTCTTCTTCACCGCAGCCCTAAGTCGCTGGGGCCTCCGCGGATTCATGGGAAGAGTGCTCTCATAGCTTGGAAACTCTTGCGGCTTCGGGCTGGTAGGCCGGGGTTTTAACCCCGGCATCAAAGTGAAACCCTACTCAAATCTTCTTATGTAAGATCAATAACTTGCAGTGGTAATAAAACTGTTGACACACATATGGCAGAAATGCCTGAGTGGAAGGTGCAGTCTAGGAATTTATGGCATGTTCTTTGTTTTTCTCTTTTGACGGGGTGGATGCTCCAGCCAGTTCCCTGTGATGCATTGGCTAGGTGCGTGATCTTGCGGATTGGGATTGAGCGGATAATAGTTGCAAAATGCGGTTATGTGATACCCCTCAAAGATATCTTGGTATTGAATATAGCCAAACAAATAGTACCCTCCATTTTGGTCTTGCATGAGGCTTTTAGTTCCCATCCAGCGACTTATGTCTTCGGTCATCTTGATTGACTCCGATTGCTCTACGCCGTGAGAGAGGGCGATTCCTGTTTGCCCATCGTAGGAAGGAATTGGGAACGAATCGAGCGGCGTTTTTCCCTTGAACTTCAGCGCCAACTTGCCACGCACGACCAATGCTATCGCAGGTGTATTGCCGATATTTGCAAAACCAATACTGCTACAGTAGACTGCATCTTTAGTCGGCGTCGGGCACGGGCCAAGGCCATTGCCACTCTCTGGGAGTTTAGCTACTACATAGGCTCTTTGGGAGACATGCAAAGATTCCCTGGCCGTCGTCGCCGCCGAAGCAGCGGCCTTCTTTATTTCTTGGGCTTGAGCGTCCAGTTTCGTGACAGCATCCCATCCCGCGTTATTAATACCCTGCGCGGACTCAGAAAATCTCCAGCTCGATTGCTCGATCTGACTGGCTGCGTCCCTAATTCCGTTGGAGGCATCGATAATCTTATCTACTTGCGCGGAAGTGCTGCGGTTGTTCACGATGGTGACGAGAAGTTGACAGAAGGAGACCACAGTTATTACGGCGGCGAGAATCAATTCAAGTTGTCGATCTGGACCTTCGTGCCAAAGATCAGAAAACCAATTCTTGCGTCCGCGATTATGACTACCGCCGTTTTTGCCTGCATGGCTTGGTCGCCCCTGTTCACCTACCTTCTCGGGAACTGGAGAACTGATCCCCTCCGCTGGCCCTTGTTGTTCCTTTTGATTGGTAGCGTTTTCGGAATCGGCGTTATGATCCATTGGGGATTGACCCTCATTTCCGGTGGAGCATATTGAGGATATGAAACACGAATACCATGAAGGACCGAAGGCTGGCGAGAACTTTGAGCAATTAGCGCGGGCTGTTTTTCAGACTCTGAAGGTTGCGGCTCTCGATCATGAGCCCGGAAGTTCCCACTGAAACCTCAACCATGCCTCGCTCAAGCAACAGCCAAACTCCGGCGTCCAACGGAATCGACCGCAGGAGTCAACTTGATTTCGATGTCATAGCCGAGCCGATTCAGACACTCCATCAACTTGCGTTCCGATAGGTTGGAGAAATCGCCGCGCAGCAGACCAGATACCTTTGCCTGCGAAATCCCCATCCGACGGCCAGCTTCCTCTTGAGTCAGGTCCAGACGCCGCACGGCACGCGTAATTTCTATCGCCAAACCGGACTTGATCTTGAGCTGCTCGGCATCAGGCAGGCCAAGGTCCGCAAAGACGTTGCCGGAACTGTTTTCTACTTCGATACCGTCAATCCTGCGATTTGCCATCTCGTATCAAGCCCTTCTTACTGCTCCCAATCCAGAAAAGCGGCCTTGGGGAAGTGTGCATGTCTTAAGTATACCATAACAGGTATAAAAATGAACATCCGCACAAAACATTGCAAAAAAGGTATAATGATTCAATGCGATGGTCCGTTGGCTTTCTGAATGAGAAGGCCAAGGAGGTTCAATGAAGCCAAAATTCATTCCAGTTGAAGAGTCTTTCGAGAAATGGAAGAAGGACCCGAAGTACGTTGCGGCCTACAATGCGCTGGAAGGTGAGTTCGCCCTCGCATCGGCCATGATCAAGGCGCGTGGTGATGCGGATATGACGCAGGAGCAGGTCGCCCAGGCGATGGGGACGACTCAAGCCGTGGTTGCCCGGCTCGAAAGCGGCAGGGTGCTGCCATCGACGCGCACGCTGGAACGATTTGCAAAAGCCACGCGCACGCGCCTGCGCATCAGTTTTGCCCGTGAAACGTTGAGCCGCGAAGCTCATTGAGGCAAGTTAGAGAGCCTGCCCTGATCTCGTCGACCCTGATCTCTCCGAACGGAGCAGCCTTTCTCACCAGCGAGAGATCAAGCCCTTCCGCTCCATTTGCAGAGAATAGCCCTCCGTTGCCGCATAATTGCAATAGAGGTCAGACGGAGAAATCCGCCCGAATCAGCGAGCAGCCTCCCCCCTCCCCCCCTTTTTATTTTTTTAGAATTTTGCATACATTTATTCGAGTTTGCCAGTCAAACTCTGTGACGCTGAGACTAACTCAAGCAAAATCAGTGATTTTCAATAGACAATCCCAAAACAGTGCACAAGCTATCTATTCGCAAAACAGTAAAGTTTTGAATCAGCCGATAGACTATGATGGAAGATTGTGACGATGCGGAAGCCATTTTTCAGGAATCTCCCGATGCTTCTCGCTCCGGCGCTCATGTTAGCGGCCGGTTGCGGCACAGGTCTGGTCACAGCAAGCTCCTCGAATGCGGCCTTTTCCGTCACTCCAGGCACAGCTTCCATCGATACCAACTGCACCGGTTGCAACGCAACCAACGCGCACGGCGCATCTGTCCACCAGTTCACGGCCACAGAGACGGACGGGAGTCCGGCCGAGGTCACCTGGTCGCTCTCTGGCGGAGATGCAACCAGCGGCCCAGGAAACATCAACGCCAGAGGCCAGTACACTCCGCCGAGCTATCTGACTGCCGACCGCGCCGAGGTTGTGGTGACCGCGACTCTGAACGCAAATCCCAGCCTTCGCGCCAGCTCCGTGCTCACCGTGACGCCGGGATTCCTACAGCCGCTGACGCCAGAGAACGTGGCTCTCGGCTCCAACGGAACCGTCACCATCACCGGCTTTCTAGCTGAGGCGGGCGGCTCGACCGGCATACACTTCGAGTTGGCAAGCTCGGCAACCGGCCAGGGAGGAACTCAGTCCGGCGTGCAAGGCTCGCTGGGTGCGACCAGTTGCCAGCAGCACGGCAATCAGGCCTTCACCTCCTGCACAGTCACCTATTATGCGCCGGCCTCGGTGCAGTTCACCGGCACAACCTACGTTGTAGCCACCGTGGGCGGGGATTCATCAGGTTCCAAGTCAAAGGCTGCCTCGGTGCTGCTCGTAAACACTGCCGGAGTAACAAGCAATCCAGCCACGCATCAGGTCCAGTTGTCCGCGACTGTCGAACTGGGCAGCTCTGGCGGCAACAACTTGGACTATGACACCCAGGGCAACCAGATCGTGGACTGCTGCAGCGGAACCTTGGGCGCGCTGATCGAGGATTCATCCAAACGCCAATATCTTCTGAGCAATAACCACGTGCTGGCCAAAAGCGATCACGCCAGCGTGGGCGACACCATCGTCCAACCGGGGCTGATCGACAACAATTGCACGCCTCTAGGAGACAGCGCGGGTGTTGAAGCCGTGGCTTCTCTGACCAGCTGGCTGGCGCTCAACTCGAAGCTGACCAACGCAGACGCAGCCATCGCTCAAGTCGCCTCGCGCGCCATCGACCCGACGGGCAGCATCCAGGAGTTGGGCACAAAGCAAGCCGACGGCACACTGGCAGCCGCGCCTCCCGGCATCAGCTCCTCGGGCGGCAAAGGTGAGGCCGCATCTCTCGATTTGAGAGTGGCCAAAAGCGGACGGACGACGGGCCTAACCTGCGGTGGCGTCTCGGCCGTTGATCTCGATGTGACGGTCGATTATTATCTCGACTGCGCGGAGACCCGGCCTTACGTGACCAAGACCTTCACCCATCAGTTCGGCGTCAGCGGCAACCAGTTCAGCGACGCTGGCGATTCGGGCGCGCTGGTGGTCGATGCCGCAAATGCAGAACCTGTCGGCCTTTATTTTGCTGGCGGCACGGACCTCTCCGGTGTGAGCCAAGGCGTGGCCAACCCGGCAGCCGACGTCCTGAACGAGCTAAGCGCACAGGTGGGCGGCGGCACGGCCTATACCTTTGTGGGCACGACTGACCATGCGGTTAGTTGCCTGAGTTACGGCGACAGCACCATCTCCGCGGCGCAGGCCCGTGCACTCAGCGATGCAGAAACAGCGCGTGGTCAGCAAGCTTTGGCTCAGGCGCGCATGTTGGTGAACCCTTCGGCCGGAATTCTGGGCGTCGGAGCCGGCAAGAGCATTGACCACCCCGGCGAGGCCGCGGTGATTTTCTACACGGACGAAAATATGGCGGTGACCGTGCCAGCTACGGTGGACGGCGTGCGCACTCTGGCGATTCCCACCACGGCTCATGCAGTGGCTTACGGTTCGGCACCGCAAACTGCTCTTGATGCAGGTGTTGAACCGCTCATTGCAGCGGCGCTTACGCAGGCCATGACTGTCAAGAATCAGGTGGCCGTCGGCCTAATGCGGCAAAATCCCGCCTTTTTCGGCGTGGGTGTGGGCCAGAGCCTGGATAACTCGCGCGAGGCTGCATTGATCGTCTACGTGGACCGCAACCGCCTTCCTGCCCATCTGCCGCCGACCGTGGACGGCCTGCGGACCCGCTACATAGTGATGGACCGGTTGCACGTCACCCGCTCTTATGCGGCTTCGGCACCGTCGAGACTCCACTGCAAGACCAAACCGTCAGACGGTGGAACGGATAGCTACGACTTTCTTGACTTGACCGAGTCTCGTCGTATAAAGCCCGACTGAGCTGTGTCGACCGCCTTAATCGATAAGAATCAAAGCCGTCTCGCCCCGGTCGCCAGCACAACGAGGGGAGCGGAGAGCAATTGCCCCGCCCTGCGTCCAGTGCCCGACTGCGGCGCTATTGGACCTCAACGCCTCGGCACGACAACGTTCGTATGCAAGGCGCGAATCCGCTCGATGGCGCTGCTTACCATTGGGCGACCGGTTGCCTTCTCCATGCCTTTGTCAATCAGCGAGTCAACAAACTCTTCGAGGGACATGTTGTTATCTTGAGCGGCGCGAATTACCGTCTCCGGCACAGTAATAGAGATGATCATAGTTGGTGGCTTTCCTTTCCCGGTTTATCGGCAGACGGGGCGGGGGGTTGAGAGCAAATCTTGCAAAGACGGGTAAATCCTTGCAAAGACGGGGAATTAGCGAGTGGCGCTTGCTGTTGTCGGGCCGGGGCGGTAGGCTGGTTGCATGTACGAAGAGTTTCGCGTGACCGACCGCTGGAGCGGCGAAGAGCTCGAATGCCGTTGGAAGGGGACCATGGTGGCCATCGCCACCCGCCACGCCGATGCCGTCGATGTGCGCTTCGATGTCAACGGACGGCCGATGTGGATCGCCCTGCCACTGGACGCCTGGGGGCGGCAGAAGTCGCTCACAGGAAAGGTGATAACAGACCAGCTTGCCGCTCAGATCGCGGGCCGCTTCCTCAAGCAATTGGTCGAAGAAGGCTACGACTCCCGCCGCGAGGTCTACACCATGACCGTCGACGAAGTCCTCTCACATCTGGACGCAGTGGTGGCCGAAGCGAAGGCGCTGGGCGAGATGCCCACACTTCCGATACTCAAGTAAAGGGTCAGCGATTGGGGAACTCGCGTTTGAAAACCGGCGCGATATAAGTTATCGGTTTTTTGCCAAAGGTGAAGCTATAAGTTACCGGTTTTTATACAAATGAGCAGCTTTGGGTTGCCGGTTTTTGGAAAAGTAGAGACTCCTTGCGCTCCAGCTCAGGGCAAGTGGAGCCTTTGGCGGCACCGAAGGCAGGACAAACGGCTGCAAACACGTCAGTAGCGGAGCGGAAAAAGATAAGGAACAATCGAGAAGCCCGGCCCATGCCGTGGCGTTGAAGGGTGTGGGCTGGCAGGCCGGGATTATAACTTTCCCTCGTCAGTAATTCCTGCTGAGAAAGTCTTGCAGACGACTAAGGCGATAGGTGGCGTCGCCGGTTTCGATTTCGAGAAGAAGTTGAGTGGAGACGAGCTGGTTGCGGAAATCCAGGGCAGCGGTAGTTTCGGGATCGGCTACGAGCTTAAGGTTCTTCTCGATCTCCTGTGCCTCCTTTTCAAGAGATTCAAGCCGGCTTGTTTGAGCGGCAATGGTTTGCTGCGCCTGGTCCCGGAGTACTTCCATGCCGCGGACGGCATCGTTTTCTTCGACCTTTTTCCAGTTAGCCCAGGCATCGACGGAACGGTCGAGGTGTCTGTCAATGGCATGGTTGGCAAGATTGTAGGTCACCCTGACTTCGCCGTAGGGTTCCAGGCCCTGGGCTAGAGGATTGACCTGCTGATGAGTGCCGACGGTCAGGGCGACGTCCCAGTTATTCTGCCGGGTAAGTCGGGCAAGAGATTTTTGCTCGTCGATGTCGCTAACTTGCTTCGCTGCGACCTGCAGTTTGAGCGGCTGATTGGGAAGCGGTGGAATGTAGAGAGCGGCTATCTTCGACTGGGTGTCGGCGCGGTCGGAATCGAGCTTGATCTTATTCGTGAGCAGCGCCAGAAGCATGGGTCGAGTCATGTTCTGTGCTTCGACCATCTTAGTAGTCTTGTCGATGAGAGCGTCGAGTGATTTCGATGCCTCGGAGATAAGATCGAGCCGGTGGGTGAGCGCGTCTTTTTCAATACCGGGCAGAACGTATTGGAGGGTTAGCTGAACGCCAGTGGTGGCCTTGTATAACTCGCAGTTCTTACGGGCGGCATCCAGAGTTATACCGGCTTTCTTCAAATTGGAGAGGCTGAGTTGGGCGCCGGCAACCAACTGCGTGGGCAGCCCGGTTTCAGGCTGCGTGAATCCTGCGAGGGCGTCAGGCGTACGCAGAAAATCGCTTTGCGCCTTGGCCTGCTCGGTGAGGTACACGCAGTAGGCTTGCTGGTCGGCCTGTATGTTCTGAGCAGCCGAGAATGCCGCGCAGAATGGCAGGAGTGAAAGGACTACAAGAGTCGAGTTATGCCGAAACATGGTTGTGCTCCCTGAGAATCGATAACAGATGCAGTGAGTTGAGGCCCGAAGACATTCCCTAAAATAACAACGGCTTGTGTCCTAGAAAAACCGTCTGTGACTTAGCCGACTCTGGGTGGGATAAGTCCATCAGGATGGTGAGGCCGCGCACCTGGGTTTTGAAGATAGGATGGCTGATAACTTGTTCGCCCAGGAAGACCTGTTTTACGCTGCCAACCTTGCGGCAAAGAGCCATGTTGAGATAGCAGTCGTAGATAGGAGCGCCGGGCTTTGCGTTGGCCTGATTGTCATAAGGAACAAAGGCAAAGTACAAGCGTTTGTCGCCGCTGGCATTGAGGTAATAGGGACTCTGCTTGGCGATGTTAATGGCGTCGCGCAGGCGGTCAACCTGACGGTTATCTTCGAGTAACTGCTTTTCCGCAACACTGAGAGTTACATCGAGCTGGGCAATATTGGAGCGTAGTTCGGCCTGCTTCTCGATGGCGTCGAGGGACCTGGTTCCAACGGTGGTTTTGTCGAGGACGCTGTCGGAGAGCAGTACGTCGGCGATGCGGCTGTCGGTGTAAGCATCTTCTGCCTGGTTGAGCGCAGCCAATTGCGTGGAGGCGTCTCCTTTGGTGATAAGTCCGGCGGCAAGGTCGCTGTTGATTTGCGCTTCGAGCTGATGGATCTGTGCGAGCAAGTCCTGGGTCTTGCGGTTGTCGGTCTGTTTTTGTACATCGAGCGCGGCCAGTTGCGGGCCGGTGAGCTTGTCGTGTTCGCGCTCGCGCGTGATGGCCGTCTGAAGTGCGGGATCGAGCGCAAGCAAGGAGGCGCGGTGCTTGTCCATCTCGGCGAGAGTAGTTTGCTGACGGATGATGTCCACCTTCAGGTCTTCGATGGTTTGCCGGCTGATGACCAACTTTTGCATGAAGTCGAGACTCTTTTCATCGGAGGCGGATAGGATGACCGGCGCCGCCCAGTTGCTGTCGACGGCATAGAAACCCATGACGAATGCATAGCATAGGACGCCGACCAGCACCGCATAGAGAGTTACGATGGCAAAGATGCGATAAGTTGTCAGGACTGACTTATAAGCGAGCGATTGCAGTGGTGGGCGAGACTTGGCGACACGCGGCGCAACCGGATTCCTGGCGATGGATTCTGTTCCCTGGGATGATGTATCAACTGTTGGCGTGGCCAATGGGTGCCTCCTCTAGTTCTTTGATACGTGTGCCCCAATCGGCGGAGTCCATGGTGCAGAGCGCCAGGGGCGTAATGAAAAGTGAGCTGGCAAGCGACCATGCGATGTAAGCGCCAAAGGCCAGGGGGTGCTGAAGAGTCTCTCTGGCGCTGTACTTTTTGATGGCCCAACTAAGAACGGCGGCGATGCCGAGATAGACGATAAGCGGCGCGGGACCGGCCCAGGCCATGGGATCAGAGGTAAGCATGGTGACGACGACCAATAGCGCAACCACCGCTCCCAGCGGCATGAGAACCAGGGTAAGCACCGTATTGGGGTGGAGCTTGAAGACATGCTGAGGCAGGGTTCGGAGGGTGAAAAAGAAATCGCGTACGATGCTTCGCCGCCAGCGGAGTTGCTGCTTGAAGAGGATTGAGAGCGAGTTAGGTACGGTGGTCCAGCAAAGAGCGTCGTTGTTAATGTAAGTGCCGTAACCGCGCAGCAAGGTTTGATGCGTCAGGAAGCGGTCTTCGCCCTGATTGACCGGGACACCGAACCAATGGCGGGCGCGAATGGCCGGCTCGATTTCAAGCAGCAGTTCGCGGCGGATGGCGAAGAGGCATCCGCTAATGCAGCAGACGCTGCGGGTCCAATTTTCGGGTATCTTGTATAACTCGAAAGCGGAGTAATAAATGATGGTTTGAATGGCAGTTATGACGTTGTCATTGGGGTTGCTTACGCCTACGCGGCCGCCCACCGAACCGATGCCAGGCTCCGCGAAGCAGGCAGTTAGTTCGCGAATAGCGTCGGGGTGAAAGATGCAATCGGAGTCGATGGAGATGATGATTTCGGAGCTGGAGTGTTCGAGGGCGTTGCAGACAGTGCGCGCCTTTCCGCAGTTGAAGTTATTGCGTCCCACGCGGATGGGAATGTTAGTGAAATCGCGTTGGGCTTTGAGTATCCATTCATAACTGTCGTCAACCGAACAGTCGTCCTGGGCGATAACTTCAAAACTTCCGTTAGGGTAGTTACTCTTACTGATGCTTTCGATGGTTTGGTAGACGGTGCGGCCTTCGTTGAAGCAAGGCATGAGAACGCTGACGGTGGGCTGCCAGGAGTAATCCTTACGGATGGGCGATTTTGGGAAAGATACCCTGAGAATAAGGCCCATAAGATACTTGACGACCGAGATCACGAGGCAGAGAAACATGATGAGCCAGAGAAGAATTGGTGCCATGATGTTTTGTCCCTCAAGGCGTACTGCACACGGTAATCATTCCAGCGGGGGTAGGCTGGGCGCGAGTTGGCATTCCGCCCCATAAGTGCCAAAAGACTCGCAATTCTGATACGAGTTTAACCTATCCACGGCAGTGCAAGCCTTTGTGGGCCAGAGTGTTCGGGGGCGATCGACTGGCCTTCCGGGCGGGTTCATCTTTCTGAAATGCCACCGCAGAATTACGTTGATTTGTGATGAACGCCCTTTCCACAATACGGTCTAAGTGGCACAATACCCTATTGACCTTTTTTAAATCCCTAATTTTTCTGTTTGGAAGGAGTACATCAATGGCAAGTGTCTGTGGAGCGGAGGCATTGAGGGCGCTGGCGGGTGGGCCGCGGGTGCATGCAAACCTGTCCGTGGCGCAACTGGTGGAGACCGCATTGATGCGCGGCGAGGCGCGATTGGCGTCGAACGGCGCGTTGGTGGCGGTGACCGGCGCGCGAACGGGGCGTAGTCCCAAGGACAAGTTCACCGTGGACGACGCGGTGACGCACAATGTGGTGGACTGGGGCAAGGTGAATCAGGCCATGACGCCGGAGCGGTTTGAGGCGCTGCTGGAGCGGGTTACCGAGCACCTGAGCGACCGCGACCTGTATGCGCAGGATCTTTATTGCGGCGCCGATCCAACTTACCGGTTGCCGATTCGCGTGGTGAGCGAGTATGCGTGGCACTCGCTGTTTGTGCATCAACTGTTTGTGCGGCCTGATGTGGCGGCGCTGGCCAAGCATGTGCCGGAGTTCACGGTGATTGCGGCGCCGGAGTTCGAGGCTGTGCCGGAGCGGGATGGAACTAATTCAAGCGCTTTTATTCTGGCTGATTTTACGCGCAAGATCATTTTGATCGGCGGGACGAAGTATGCCGGGGAGATGAAGAAATCGATCTTCGGAGTCATGAATTTTATTGTGCCGCAGAAGGACGTGCTGCCGATGCATTGTTCGGCGAACGTGGGCGCGGACGGGGTGACGGCGCTGTTTTTCGGACTGAGCGGAACGGGTAAGACGACACTGTCGGCCGATCCGGCGCGACGGCTGATCGGCGATGACGAGCACGGCTGGGGCGCGGATGGGGTCTTCAATTTTGAAGGCGGATGTTATGCGAAATGCGTGGATCTGACGGAGGAAAAAGAGCCACAGATCTATCGGGCGATCCGGTTTGGGTCGGTGCTGGAAAACGTGATTCTGGACGCGGAGACACGCGAGCCTAACTTTGCCGACGTTCGTTTGACGGAGAATACGCGGGCGGCTTATCCGGTGGATTTCATCGAGAATGCCGTGATTCCAGGCGTTGGCGGGCATCCGCGCAATGTAATGTTCCTGGCTGCGGATGCGTTTGGCGTGCTTCCGCCGATCTCGCGTCTGACGCCGGAGCAGGCCATGTATCACTTTTTGTCGGGGTATACGGCGAAGGTGGCCGGAACCGAGGCGGGCATGGGGAAGGACCCGTCGCCGGAGTTTTCAGCTTGCTTTGGCGCGCCGTTTTTGCCGCTGGCTCCGCGAGTCTATGCGGAGATGCTGGGCGAGCGGCTGCGGAAACAGAAGGCCGCTTGCTGGTTGGTGAATACGGGCTGGAGCGGGGGCAAATTTGGCGTGGGCAAGCGCATGAGTCTGAAGATAACTCGTGCGCTGGTCAACGCGGCGCTCGACGGGCGGCTGGATAAGGTGGAGTTCATCACCGAGCCGGCCTTTGGGCTGAGCATTCCGCTGAGTTGCCCGGATGTTCCGGCGGAGATACTCAACCCACGCAACTCATGGGCGGACAAGGCAGCTTACGATCGACAGGCTGCTGACTTGGCCAGCCGCTTCGAGGCCAACTTCAAGAAGTTTGACGCGCCGGAAGCGATTCGGGCGGCCGGACCGAAGGCTAAGTAGGCGCATTCATCAAATTAAGAGGGGCTTCGATTAGGCTGCGGCTTGATCGAAGCCCCTTTTGGTTGAATCGACATTCAAACGATTGTCCCGGTTTCAATTGTCTTAGCCGACGGAGAGAGGTCTATCGCTTGACGATCTTCGCCAGACGCGGATCCTGCCAGAGCGGGGAAAAATCCTGGTCGGCATACACGCTGGCCAGTTCGGTATAGTGCAAGTCTTTGGCTCTGCGCAAATAATCCAGGGCACCTTCGATGTTGCCGCGTTTCATGTACGCTTTGGCAATCATGTAGGAGATGCGGGCGCTCTGTCCCGGCGTATTGACTTGCGCCTGAACTCCGTCCTGGTTGGCGCTCAACACATCGGCATCTAGCTCCAAAGCGCGGGCGTATTCAGTCATGGCATGATCGACTTCGCCCAGGCCCAGCCATGCTTCCGCGAGGTTGATATGGATGTGCGCGTTCGACTCGTCCATCGCCAGTGCCTGCTTGAAGTAATTGGCGGCAGCCTTGTATTTCTTTTCCAAAAGGGCTACGGCTCCAAGATTGTTGAGCGCAGGAACAAGCCGAGGGTCGTACTTCACTGCCAGTCCAAAGTACTTGCGTGCGGCGCCTCTCTGGTTCAGCTTGAGTTCGGCAATGCCCAGCTTGTTATAAAGCTCGGCATCCTGGCGCTTGACGCGAATGGCAGTCTGATAGTAAGCAGCGGCCAATGCGTAATCGTCGCGAATGCGCGCAACGTCTCCTTTTATCTCCGCCGTTTTAGCGGCCTCCATCTTGTCTTTCTTCGATTTGTTGGGGACGGATTCTGTTCTTCCGTAGGGGGCCGAACAAATCAGCAGGGTCGCCGCTGCCATCATCACTACCAGTCTTTTCATGGATCACCTCTCGTGCGGGGGCGTTTCGCGAGAGACGGCCGTTGAGCTTGCCGACTCTGGCGATTCGCTCCTTGCATCGATCCCAGTAGAGATCGCGCGGAGGCATAGCACAACGCTATACCTGCTACCTGCACGCTTGGCCGGGGTTAAATCCACGTTGGCGCAATCGAACTCACAGCTCTACTATTACTTACCGCAGCCAGGCAAGTGGCAATGAATAGGTCGCCGACAGGAAACGGGAGGGGTTAAACGCCGTTACACGTCGATTTTCTCCGCTGACTCCACAGTTAAGGGCTACTAAAACAGTTCCGGTGGGGTAGCATTACAATCGGTCCGGGAGGGAAAAGATGGCGGATGACAGTTCGGAGTCAACCGACCTCGAATTAGAGCGAGCGGAACTGGAGACAGTGCTTCATTCGGAGCACTTTACGCGCGCGCCTACGCTCGCTCATCTGCTGTCCTATTTATGCGAGAAGCTGTTTGCCGGAGAAGCCAATCAGATCAAGGAGTATTCCGTTGGAGTGGAGGTTTTCCATCGTGGAGATTCCTTCGACCAGAACTCCGACTCGATTGTAAGGGTCGAGGCGAACCGCTTGCGCAAGCGCCTGGCCGCGTACTACGCAAACGACGGTGCATCGCATAGGCTGCATATCACCATTCCTCTGGGGCAATATGTTCCGCAGTTCGAGCCAGTTGCTTCCAGGCAGGGAGATGCAAAGCCAGCTGCCGCAAGTCGCCGAGGCTGGTGGCTTGCGGCAGCACTGGCGCTTCTGCTTCTCGGTTTCGGTTGCGCGTTGCTTATCCTTCGGCCGACCAAGCAAACCCCACCGGCGGCAGTATCGAATCCTGCTGTTCCTATGCACGAGGAGTCGCAATTTGGCCCGCCGGGAGGAGTGGAGGTTCGCATTCTGGCCGGCGCGGGCCGCAGCTTTGTGGATCATGCAGGGAAGTTATGGAATGCCGATGCATGGTTTGATGGCGGCACAGCAGTCAAAAGCTCAGCGCAGCATATCTGGCGCACGCAAAATCCCGATTTTTATCGCACCAGCAGGCAGGGAGAGTTTCGCTATGCGATTCCTCTGCGGAACGGTGTCTACGAAATGCGGCTGCATTTTGCGGAGACAGTTTATGGCCCCGAGTCTACCGGAACGGGCGGGGAGGGCAGCCGCATCATGAGCGTGCGCGCCAACGGCAGGACGCTGCTGACACGCTTCGATGTGGTGGCCGATGCCGGAGCCAGCCTTACCGCCGATGAGAAGGTATTCACTGACATAACGCCGGCCGCGGATGGGCTTCTGCATCTGGAGTTTTCTGGCGAGGAAGGGAAGCAGGCCATCCTTTCGGCCATCGAGATATTGCCTGGATTTAGAGAGCACATGCGGCCGGTGCGCATACTGGCCCGTCAGACACCGTATTACTCCAATGATAGTCATTGGTGGAGTCCGGATAACTACTTTGAAGGCGGCCAACTGGCTGCCTATACGACTCCAGTTAAAGGGACCGACGATCCAGAACTTTACGAAACCGAGCGCTGGGGTAACTTCTCCTATGCAATTCCCGTGACGCCGGGAAGATACTCGGTAACTCTCTATTTCGCGGCGCGCCACGGCGACTGGGATCAAACTTCATCGCCGTCCGACGGCGGCAGGGCCGCAGTGGCCCATATCTTTGACGTATTCTGCAATGGAAATGCGCTGCTCAAAAACTTTGACCTGACCAAGGAGGCGCACGGGACGGACGTGGTGAGGCGCAGTTTTGCGGGCCTGGAACCGAACGCGCAGGGGAAGTTGCTTCTGAGTTTCGTGCCAGTGGAAGGTTATGCTACTGTCACTGGAATTGAAGTTATTCCGCAGTAACTTTTTGCTATTCTTTGGGAAAGCTCTTATCTTCTGAATCGGGCTGTGACTTACTGGCTCGAATCGTGAACTCCAGCCGTTTTTCTCGCTTCGTCATGCCGGAAGATTGGCGGTCAAGCGAGAGGGAAGCGGTTCTGGAGCAAGGCAAGCGCCTCGTCTGTTGTTGCGATGATTCCTTCCAGTTGCGCGTCCTCGACGGCGCGCAGCATCTCGCGGAAACCAGCGCCTGGCTTGTATCCAGCGGCAATCAGCTCGCGGCCGGTGATCAGCGGGAGGGGGCGCACAACGTCCTCGGGAATCGATTCATAACGCTCGCGCACGAAGTTCCAGTGATCCAGATTGCCGCTGCTGGCCAAGCAATCCATGCGATGCAGCGCCAGATGCTCGGGAAAGTTTTCCAGGCGGAAAAATCGCTTGAGTGTAGAGGCCTTCATCCGCGGCGCATCGGCGAAGCGCATGTGGTTGTCGACGAGCGCGAGAATCTGGCTGGTCTCGTCATTGGAGAAACGGAAGCGGCGGCAGATCTCCGCGGCCATGGCCACGCCCACCTCGACGTGTCCGTCGAAGCGGATGCGATCGGCGCGGCGGAAGGTTGGCGGCTTGCCCACATCATGCAGCAGCGCGCCCCAGGCGAGGGTTAGCGGAGAGCCTGCGACTAGTTGATCGAGCAGTAGTAGAGTGTGCGTCCATACATCGCCTTCGGGATGGAATTGCGGCGGCTGTTCGACACCTTTCATGCGGGCAATTTCAGGAAGCACTTCGGCGAGCAGGCTGGATTCGTCGAGTAACTCGAAGGCGCGGCGCGCATGGCCCTCGGTGAGCATTTTCGTCAGCTCGTCGCGGACGCGCTCGCGGCTTACGGATTTGGTTTTGGAGGCTAGATGGCGCATGGCGGAGGCCGTGGCAGGGTCGATCCGGAAGCCGAAACGGGCGGCGAATCGGACGGCGCGGAGCATGCGGAGGTGATCTTCTTCGAAGCGCTCGTCCGGCTGGCCGATGGCGCGGACGATGCCTGCTTCGAGATCGGCGAGGCCATGGACGTGGTCGATTAATCCTTCGTGGATGATGCGCGTTTTTTCATGAGAGTTGAGAGAGGAGTTAGATAACTGCAAGGGGTCGAGCAGCAGGCCGTTAATGGTGAAGTCGCGGCGGAGCACATCTTCTTTGGCGCTGGTTGTGTAACGAACAGCGTCGGGATGACGGCCATCGGAATAGGCGCCATCGGAGCGGAAAGTCGCGACCTCGGTTATTACTTGCGATGAGTCCAACTCGGCTGCGGCCGAGTCATCGGCTTCTGCCTCATCGCCGTCGGCGACCAGTACCACGCCAAAGTGCACTCCGACGGCGAAGGTGCGCGGAAAGAGACGCAACACAACATCGGGAGTCGCGCTGGTAGCTACGTCGTAGTCCTTGGGCTCGCGGGCAAGCAGCAGGTCGCGCACGCAGCCGCCGGCTAGATAGGCTTGATGGCCGGCGGCGCGAAGGGTCGCAATGATCTCGAGAGCCGCATCGAATTGGCGCGATTTGCGAAACATGGCTTCCTTGAGAGTAATCCGTCGGATGCCCGGACTTCGAGCCCGGTAAACTATATAGATGGGCACGCGTGGGCTGATCCTCGGCATCGAATCCTCTTGCGACGAGACGGCGGCGGCGGTGGTGGAGCGTGGGGCGCGCACGCTGTCGTCGGTGGTAGCTTCGCAGATCGCTACGCACGCGCGCTATGGCGGGGTGGTGCCGGAACTGGCCAGTCGCGAGCATTTGCGGGCGATTGTGCCGGTGGTGCGCGAGGCGCTGGTGCAGGCTGGGATCGGCTTGGCGGATTTGGACGCTGTCGCCGTTACTTCGGGGCCGGGACTGGCTGGGGCGCTGCTGGTGGGCATCACTTATGCCAAGGCGCTGGCCTTCGCGCAAGGGTTGCCGCTGATTGCCGTCAATCATCTTGAGGGACACATCCACGCGGTGCTTCTGCATGAACGAGAGGCGGAAAAGCAGGTCCTTCGACTCGCTGCGCTCGCTCAGGATGACAGCCATGATCAGGACGAAGCGGCGCTGGCGCTGGTTGTTTCCGGAGGGCATACGCATCTTTATCTGTGTCGGCCGGCGCACGGTGCTTGGAGTTACTCTCTGATGGGGCGCACGCTGGACGACGCGGCTGGCGAGGCTTTCGACAAGGTGGCCAAGCTGCTGGGCTTTGGCTATCCTGGCGGTCCGTGGATCGACGCGCTGGCGCTGCACGGTAATCCGAAGGCTGTGCCGTTTGCGTTTTCGCAGATCAAAACCAAGGTGCATTTGTGCGGCAAGGCGCCGCGCACCAAGGCCGCCAAGACCGCACCCATTGCCGATCTCGATCCGCGGTTTCTGTTTTCGTTTTCGGGGATCAAGACTGCCGTGCTGCGGTATGTGGAACAGCACAACCTGCGCCCTGAAGCTGAATCGCGGCGCGAAGCGCTCTTTACAGGGCCCGACGCTCCGGATCGACCCACCGTCGAAGCTGCGCTCGCAAGCTGCGATCCGCAGACACTCGACCTGATCGCCAGCTTTCAGCATGCGGTGGTAGGCGACCTGATGAAGAAGAGCTTTGCGGCTACGGAATCTTTGGGAGCGCGGCGGATTTTGGTCACCGGCGGAGTTGCCGCGAACCGCGAACTGCGTGCGCGGTTCAGCGCAGAGGCTACGCAGCGAGGGCTGCGAGTAGCTTTTCCGACGCTGGCTCTCTCGACCGACAACGCAGCGATGATTGCTGCTGCTGCGTGGCCGCGGTTTCAGGCTGGAGAGTTTGCGGATGGTGCGCTGTCTGCCGATCCTTCGCTGGCGCTGGGAAGATAAGTCACGGTCTTTCTGGATTTAAGATTCAGATTTTGGGGCGAACTTTCGGGGTAACTACAGAATTATCTGCAAGGACTTGAAAATATAAAAAGGAGGGCGTGCCCTCCAGTGGATAGTGGTCAGTAAAAGCCCGAATCAAGAACCCAGAGAGAATCTGGGCTCGCCAAATATTGTTGTCTATTTGGGACAGAATAAGCTGGGCAGGCCGCATCTCACATTTGAGTGGCGGGAGTGTCGCATGTCTCGGCTTTTTCTTCCCTTTCTTTGCTCGTTTGCATTTGCACTGCAGGTCCTGGTCATAGCCGGGTGCGGCGGTTCAGCTTCAACGACCACCACGGGCGGCGGAGGTGGCACCAACCCAAGCCCAGGTCCAGTCGGCGGATCGCCGAGCGACGCTTCTGCGGGATGCGGCGGTGCGGGATATGGATATAACAACGGAAATGGAGAAATAACCGGCGTTTGGTTGCAAAGCCCCTCACCAGGTGAGAATCCAAGCAATGTCCAGGTGAATGCAATTGCATACGGCCCCGCTACCGTTGCACAATGGACGGTTTGCCTCGACGGTCAAGCCGCGTATCAGACAAATAGCGATGTGAGTTCCATCTCTCAGGGGATCGATATTCCCGCTGGCCAGCATCTTCTCTGGGCAAGTGCGGCGGATGCCAAGGGCGATTCCGACAGATCAGAAATTCATTTGATTCAGGTTGGAACGCCACCGCCGAGTAGTACTGTGCTGCCGACTCCGCCCGCAGACGCACAGGTGCTATCGGAGATGCAGAACGACACTGCCAACTGGAGCATCTGCAGCCTCTGTGCGGCGGGCACCAACACCACCGGGAACTACTGGATGGCACCTTTCCAAAGCCAGCCCTCGCTGAGCGGTAGCAGCCTTGAGATGTATGCCGACGGGCCGCAGTGGACCAACGTTTTGTTTATGGATACGATGTTGGGCACCAGTTCCAATTCTCATTTTTTATGGGACTTCTGGGTCTACCATGACCCGGCTGCCGAAGCCCACTTCTGGTCCTCGGAATTCGATTTCTGGCAGGTTCTTAGTGGCAACGAGTTTATGATCGGCAGTCAGTGCGACTTTGGAGACGGCTACTGGGCCACCTGGGATAGCCAAGGCGGCGCTTGGGTTCTCAATGGAATCTCTTGTCCGCACTGGGCGCCGGGCTGGCACCACGTTCAGTGGTACTATGAGCGCCTCAGTTCCACGCAGTATCGCTTCGACACACTCGTGTTCGACGGTCAGGGATACGGATTAAATCAGACCTGGAACGTCAACACTACCACTTGGCCGGATATGATCGGCATCCAGTACCAACTGGACCAAGATCCCAGCGCTACTCCACTTCACGAATGGGTCGATAACGTGACTCTGACGATGTGGTAAGGCGCCAGTCGCCTCATAGTGAAACGAACATCTGCAAATGTTCGATACTCAGAAACAACGATTCGCCGAGCCGATATGCTTATCGACCGGATTCAAGAAGATTTGATTTCATCCGGGCCGTCTCCACCCACTCGAGCGTATAGAAGCTGCTGGTACAAGACGGGCGCACATCCTTACATCAGTCAACGTTCTGGGTGAATTACCGGCAAATCGAATTTTTGCTAATAATTCGCTCTCTCCGGTTGGCAGTACGGCGTTTTGAGATCTCTCAATTTTGAGCCCATGTTGTCAGCATTTCAGCCGGCAGGAGCGGCTGATTTTCCTCCACCCCGCAGGCGAAGACCAGTCTGCGGGGGCCCGGTCCTGGATGAAAGCGGAGTTACCACAACGATGACACGGCGGCGGGGACGGGCGTCGAAGGGCGAGCGGATCGAAGCTTGCGGCGCGCAACTGCTCTACCCGGTCCAATATGCCTTTCCCATGCTTCAATGCTGCCCAATTTATGAACACCGTTCAAAACTATTTCATTCCACGGGAATAACGTTCACAAGAGGCGCCGGAGATTGGTAACGAAGCCGCAATCGATTTGCGAAGTTCCGCGAATCGCGAAAGCAAATTCCGCGAAATTCTCAGTACAAATTGCTGTTACGCGGATCGTGCTCTCATGGCCCCATGCTAGTCGGCGTGCATGGATTGTACCCCAGCGACGCGGCTGTCACTGGACTCGGCGGAGTCGGCGGGGTAGCCCACGGATCGTTGACAAAGTCAAAAAACTCCAGCAGATTTGGCTGAGCCGCGTCCCGGTTAGTTAGGTACTTGTGGTTGCCGATGAACCGGTCCTCGACGAACCTGATCACCGCCGTATGGTCCATCGGCGTGTGGGAAACATAATGCCTCCGGGTGAAAGGCGAGATGATTATGTTTGGTAGACGGAAGCCAAGCTGCGCGGCAAATCCTTGAACGGCCGCAGCATCACCGGGATTAGCACCGGGATCAGTCGTTGTAAGATCGCAATGCAGCGTTGGCGTTCCGGGAGTGGCGGGCACGCAGGGAAAGTACAAATTCGGCTGCTGTGCAGTTGTATCGGGATTCACCGCGATCTGCGAGATGTCTGGGATCATTCCCAAAGAGGCATCTGTATTGTCGTTTGAGTGGCCGGGCACTGGTGGAACATGGTCGTATGGCCCTCCCCCTTCGTCGTAGCTCAGGAAGAAAACGGAATCCTTCCATTCAGGACTTGCCATGAACGAATTCACAATGTTGGCCACCTGCGCCTGACCCAGCAAAATCGATTGACCGGACCCGGGATGTTCATCATTGTTGCCATAACCGGCCTCAATAAACGCGAAGCTAGGTAGCGTACCGTTGGTGAGATCGTTAAAGAAGCTGTATTTTGGAGCGTCCTCGCTGGACAGCGGCGCAATGTGGTTCGTATCGATGCAGAACGAGTTCGTTGTATCGCCGACAACGCTCGATGGTTGTGTAGGAGGGTTACAGGCAGCGCCTGTTGGATTCTCATACAGATACTGATAGGAATAGGTCAAGTTCGAGAAGTCGGTCGCGGGATACTCCGCATTCGACCCGCTGGTACAGTCATCTTCATCGAGGCATAGGCCCTCAGTGACCGTGTAATAGATCTTCCAGGATACGTTCGCCTGATCAAGTTCCTGGAAGATGTTCGGAATATCGAGCTGAGGAAGGTGGTCATCGTTACCCGGATCATTCACCAGCCCCTGTGTCGTGCCCCCTGTGAAGGTGGCAATTCGATTACCGATACTCTTGGTCGATACTGGAGAGAACCACCGATCGGACACCGCGAACTGAGATGCCATGTAGTAGTAGTAGTTCAGAAAGCCCTGGTCGTAATACCCCATGGCCCGCTGCCCAGTAAGGTCGGTGAAGGTGCCGGCACAACTCCCATCCGTGCCGGAAGCTACGCAGCTATTAGCGTAGCCTTCGGCGTTGTGTACAAAACCATTCATATTGATAGAGCGAGAAGTGGAAAAGTCATAGCGATTGACATCTCCGTAGCTCGCCAGCCAATCCGAAGATAGATCATCGATGCATGTGCTGGTAAACTTAAAGAGCGAATACGACGTGCCTTCATCGTCAACGTTACTGATCGTGGTCAGCTTGTCATCGATGCCATCCACGGTGTACACCTTGCCATCGTCTCCGACGTTCCAGCCGTTCGAGATTCGGTAGGGATTCAGCATTCCGAAATAGTCGTCGAATGTATGGTTCTCCTGTAGCATAAAAATAACGTGGTCGATAGATTGGATGCTACCCGCAGGAGTCACCACAACGGTTGCATCCGCCGAAACGCTCCCTCCAATTCCGGTCGCAACTGCGGTATACAACGTGGTTGCGCTCGGGCTGACTGCTTGCGTTCCGCCGCTCGACTGCAAGGTATACTTAGTGCCATCGGTTCCAGTCACCGTTACCTGAGTGGCGTTTACCGCAGTCACTGTCAAAGTGGATGAATTTCCCGAGATGATTGAAGTGGGATTGGCAGTAATGCTCAAGGTCGGCGGAGGACTTGAAGTCACTGTTACAGTCGCACTCGACGAAGCTCTTCCACTTGCTCCGGTTGCAACCGCCGTGTAAGTGGTCGTTGTGGTCGGATTGACTGTCTGTGTTCCGCCGCTCGGCTGCAGAGTATAGGAGCTACCATCGGTTCCGGACAACGTAACCTGAATGGCATTCGTCGCAGTCACTGTCAAAGTCGACGACATTCCTGAGGTGATCGACACTTGGCTGACGGTGATGGCCACTGTTGGTGTGGGAGGGTTACTAATTAGGTTGCCTCTCACGCATCCAGTGAAGAGCAATGGGAGCAATAGGCCGGGAGCCATCAAGGAAAGAACCTGGCGGATAGATGGGCGGATGAATGCGTTTGTCAAGACTTTCTCCTTTCTAACCTTAAGTGGTCCATTAGTCGAATCTCGTCGTCTATTGAGATATGGCAATTCGATGCCTCAGTTCATAGGTTGACGTTCGGCATGGGATTCTGCTGATCTACTTTGATCATTCAAACGATCCTCTTGAGGCCTCAGACTGCTCCATGCAAAGGGCTCCACGGCATCGCCAACTTGAACGCGATGTCCTCCCGAGTCACTGGCACGACGAGCATCCATACCATCCCGCGGCAGAGCTGACAAACTTGCTTGCAAGCTCCAGGCAGGTGAAAATTTTTCGGCTTGGTGTTGACGGAATAAAAAGCGTCCGAGTCCTGGAAGATTTCTTGCATTGCGTATTGCCTTTTTACATTTATTGAGTTCGAACCAGCGAAGATAGTTCTTGACAACGCTGCCGATCATCATCTCAACACCAGCTGCAAAGTTATGCTCTGCCATCCGGCGTTGTAGCTCCGGAGAGCGCAAAATGGTAATGAGGTTCTCAGCCAAGTCGGATGCATCGCCTTTTTTGTGGAAGCGGACAGCCATATCTTCTCCCGCCGCCATCTCTTTAAAATCGTCGATGTCAGCGCACACGATCGGAACCCCGTACTCACATGCTTGGTGAGCCGGCCCGCTCGATCCAGTTGCCGAGTCGTAGGGCAACACCAGAATCGACGTTGTCTGAAAAAGTTCGGGAATATCTTCTTCCGGAACGTATCCGCGAAACTCAATTGGCAGGCCTGCAGGCTGCGCATCGCGTATCGACTCCCAATATCCCGCCTTCGTGTGATGATTTGCGCCGGCAACGATCAACCTGGCGTTTGGAACTCTCCTCAGGACAATCTGGAAGGCCGCCATCAAGGTTTCCAACCGCTTATAGGTTCCCCAGTGGCCAATCGCAAGGATGCGGAGATCTGGATTGCCGCGCTTTGCAAAATCCGGGGGATTGGGAATGGAGGCAAATGTTCCATGTGTACCAAGCAACACATTCTGAGCCGAATACTTCGTCACCAAGGTGCCACGGTAGTGCGGAAGAAGGACAGACACAGAATGTGCTTTGAGCAGAGCTTTCGTAGCCAGATAAGTACCAATTCTGAATAGCCTTTCTTGCCGCACACCGGCGGCGGAAAAGTCGACATGCTCGACGATGTTGTGCATGGTGATATGCGTGAAGAAGCCTGCTGCGCGTGTTAGAGCAGGTGCAGAAAGCCCTGCGAAAGCGGCAAAAGGATTCTCAGGTGTCGCAAAGCTGGAAAAGACGAGGTTGTACCATACCACATCCGGTTTGAGCTGCCGAATTGTATGTAATAGGCGCACCGGAGTCGAAACGCTGCCGAACCTCCAGCAGCGAATCACATTGAATCCTGGTAGCTCTGACTGCTCATGAGCTTTTAGCGAATTGCCGTTTTCGTCGGTCGCGAATTTATAGTCAGCTAGTTCGTCGGCAAGAATGGTCAATTCGACGTCTGGGCTGCGCCGTAGCTCCCGTGCAATGTGAAATGCATACTCATTCAACTGGCGTCCGCTGGGAGGAAAGGCGGCAACTAGGCAAATTTTCATCGGGCTCGGTCCTCAAAATAGGCTGATGTGTACATATGGTCTTAGCTGCTGATTTTGACCTCCCGAAAAGTTGAAGAAGGTCTCCTCTTGAAAGCCCGCAGAAAATCGAATTGGATACTGCAGGACAACAGGTCCGGAATCGCTATTGAATTTGCGGTGGAATGGCCTCGCGTACGAAACAGAGAAGCCATTTTGGATTGCGTCGTAGGCGTGGAAGCTTCTAGTGCTGGAGTAGGCGCTTGCAATCTGGAGGTCCCAGTTACGTTTTGGAGTGAAATCAACAGATCCAGCCGGGCGCAGGTTCTGTGCATTTCCCCAATTTGCTCCCACGATTCGCCATGCCCGCAGATCCTCCGCCACAGCTCTGACATTCAACCGTTCACCAAAGCGGTGCTCGATGCCAAGATAGGCAGAAGTCATGTAGTTTTCGTAGTTCACCGGCGAGAACTGCTGATCGTTGGCCCCCCATCCGGTCACCAACGCAGTATTTCCCCATGGCGCCCCGACGCGAAAATCAATTGCAGCCGAAGTTGTAAGCGAATGGAGATTGCTCTCGGTAAACGGGCCCGATTCGCGAATAACATATCCGTTCAAAGAAACTGCATTGAAAAATGAACTCGTCGAAACATACGTAAAGACGCGAAAAAGGTTTTGGTCCATCGCGACGGGAGACAAAGAATCACGGCGGACTGTCGTCTGAATACCGCTATTGAACGTCAAAACATTGCTGCCTATGTTAACGGTGGGATTCGTCCCTACGTTAAACGTGTAGTCTGTCGTATCACGGCTAACAATCGAGTTTGTGCTGGGCACCGAAATTTGCCCCTGAGCGTTGCGTACCTGGAAAAACCCGCTGGTGGGGGGAACATGGTTGAAATGCAAATGGTAAGCGCTTGTTCCTTGTGTTTCGATGGAGGAACGAGGTGGTGGAAGAAGAGCTGTATCAGAACTCGGCACCGGAAATGAAGCATCCAGCTTGGAGTCCAAAACATAAACAGTCGAATCTTCGAAGATCGGTTCCACCGAAAAGTCGGAGAGTGTGCTCACGATGGGAGTGACCCTCAACCCTTCGTCCGCGCCCGCTTGAAGCAGAGCCTGTTCGGCCGTTTGATCTTCGCCTTCAGCGTTGGAAGCCTGCGCAAAGGAGGTGAGTGCCTGAGCATCGTGGTGTTGCTGACGAAGGACATTCGCTTCGGCCAGCAGATACTGGTAATCAGGAGCAGTATCCTCCGCAGCACTGACCGCCGCGAGTTCGGTCTGCGCCCTAGAAGTGTCCCCGAGGGCTAGATAGTTGTTGGCCAGCCCTATTCGCACTTCTGCGTCAGGCGCCCCGGCCGCTTTGGCGCGCTGAAGGTACGTCTGTGAAAGCTCGTAATCATGCAATGACCGAAATAAGTCCGCTGCCTCGATGAGCTGGTCCCCGCTTGGTGGCGCCGTCTCTCCGGCCGCACTTTCCATCTGGGCCAGCGCAATCTGTCTTTCCGCATCCTCTGAATGACCTTGTTCTGCCATGAGCTGCGCAATTGCCAGACGAATTCCTACGCGATCGCTTCCAGTCATTGCGAGCGCTCTACGAAAGCGTTCCATAGCTGCTGCGTGGTCCCCGAGAGTGCTCAGAGCCTCACCGGTAGAGATGAATATCTCACTTCGCGCTGATGTAGAACCGTTTGCCGCAGTTTGCACCGGTCGAACATTTTGCTCCGCCAGTTGGACGTATCGTAAAGTTTGATCCCGATCCTGCAGATTCGCGTAGGAACGTGCAAGCAATGCAAAAGCTGCAACATTATCCGGGGAATCCTTCAGCGCGATTTGCAGCTCGTCAATTGCGTCGTGATATTGCCGTTCTGCAAACAAGGTATTTCCCAGTCCGAGGTGCAACGCGCCATCGTTGGGAGTGAACTTCAGAGCCGCCCTATACTCACTAGCGGCCTTCACCAGCATGTCTTGTCGCCCATATGCCGTCGCGCGGATTACGTGGATGTCCCTCGAATCCCCCAGTGCCACTTCAGCCAGTTCCGCTTGTCTTTCGGCTGCATGTGGTTTATGCAAATCAAGGCTCGCATAGGCGAGTCCAAGGTGTGCCTCTCCATTGTCGGGTTCTCTCTTCAGGGCTGATTCAAAGTCTGCAGCGGCTGCTTGAGCTTGGTGAAGATCGTTTAATATGTAGCCACGATTCACATATGCCGTGACCACCTCGGAGTCCCGATCGAGTGCCTCGGTAAAATCTTGCCGCGCTTGCTCATTGAGTCCTTCATGCTTGTGTACATAGCCTTCGAGCAGGGGAATGTCGGGTTCTTTCGGAAAAATCTTGAGATACTTCGATGTCAATTCAAGCAAATCATCGTATTTCTCGAGACGCAGCAGATCGTAACCAAGATAGACAATCACATCTCTGTCCCGTGGCAACGCCTTAATCGCTTCTCTGCCTACATCTGCAGACTTCTGATATTCACCCTTGAAACTCAGGTATCTCTCGTCTTCACGAAGAATTTCAGGTTCCTGTTTCATTTCGGTGGTGACGCGACTCAACCATGTCCCGGCCAGACTCAAGTTATGAGCCTCGATTGCGGCGTTCATTCCACCCGCCACAATCAGGACTTTGTGCGGAGCCAGGATATACCCCCTGCTATAAGAGTCCTGGGCTTTTGCGAATTCGCGGCGCGCAGTGTAAAGATCACCGAGAGCCAGATAGGGTACGTACAACGAAGGATCGGCACGCGTCAGGCGCTGAAAATACTTTTCTGCCTCCAGGTCGCGCCCCGCTGCGCGCTCAGCATACCCGAGGGAGGTGAGCGCAAATCGATTGATTGGATCCGTTGCAAGAATCTGCTTGTAGACTGTAATCGCATCCTCGGTGCGGTCGAGCTTCATCAGAATATCGCCGTCAAGTTGCAAATTATCACGATCATGTGCGTTGATTGACAGCGCTTCTTTCACATCGCTCAGCGCATCATCGGGGTCGCCCGCGGCCATGTTGATCTGAGCTCTTAACCGAAGAAACTGTGCTCTCGCGGACACCCGATCACCGAGCCCGTTGATCTCTGCTTGTGCTGTATCGAGCTGATGATGAGCAGCGTTTTCGTCTCCAAGATCCTGGTAAATTCCCATCAAGTCCATGTGCAGTTGGATGCTAAAGAGCGGTCCCTCAACCGGATCTGCAGGCAGGTTATCTATAGCGTCGCTGTATTCCCGCAGGGCATCCTGGTCGCGCTCCTCGATCTTCGCGATTTCTCCACGAATTGCGTGCAGCCGATAATTGTTGGCATCCAGCACCGCAGCACGCTGGAGAAAAGCGCCAGCCTTCTCCACGCTACCAACCGAAACCTCGGCCTGCGCCGCGGAGAGCTGGAATTCCATGTCCTTTGGCGCAGCATTGGCCACCTGTCCATACAGCCGTGCGGCTTCATCCAGCTTGCCTTCGAGCTGATAAGTGTACGCAAGCTCAGCTATTATGTCTGACTTCGGACTGCGGATTGACTTAAGAGCTGCGATTGCCTCCGCATAGTTGCCGCTTTCGCGATAGTATCCCGCCATCGATCGTTGCACGTCAGGATTGTTAGGTGCTCGTTGATTGGCCAACTCAAGATAGCGATTTGCCAAGTCCATTTGCTTCAGGTGCTGGTACGAGATCGCCATCAGCAACTCCGACCGCGCGTCAGGCCGCATCCGTTCTGCTCTGCCCAGCCAGCCGAGAGCATCGGTATAGTCTGCCGATCTCATGTAAAGATCACCAAGCAGCAGTGTGTCGTCCCTGCGGTTCGGATTTGAAGCGATCACCTGCTTAAGAAGACGCTCGGCATCTTCGGTTCGGCCCATCACACTATAGGTCTGCGCAAGACCAGAGAGTCCGTCGAGAGTTGAAGGGTTAAGTCGAAGCCCTCGACTGTAGGCATCCACAGATTCCTGAAATCTTGCATTAAGCCGTGCCGCATAGCCGAGAAGAAACAATAGCTGCGGGTCATTTGGAGCAGCTTCTGCGGCGCGTCGCGCGTAGTTTAGCGCCAGCGCATGGTCCCCATGCCGCAACGCCAATTCGGCAGCGCGCGCAAGACGCGCATTTTGAATATTCGATCCCCACCCTAGTGGCTGATCCGGGGATTGTGCTTTGTCTGTTAGGGGTTGTGGGCTTTTAGAAGGATCAGATCCCAAATTGTAAATCTGCGCATTCATGACGCAAGCAATGGCGACAAGTATGGATGCACATGCAATCTTCAGGGATCTAGGTCTAGCAATCAAGTGAGGTCTCCAAAAGGCAAGTCCACTACGAGATATTTTGATTCCAAAAGCACTTTATATGTTGGCTGCACGAAACACTTTTGGCGTCCTGTGGATTTTGGGTTGAGAATGAAGTGCGTGCGAAGTCCCATAGGCAACCGGTTAAGTTGTTTGTGAATCGTAAATTGTGAATGACATTTAGCTTTATTGACCTTTTGCAGCGCCAATACAGCAGTGGCCACGGGAGTTTTGAATTCAACTATTCCGAGAGGCAATTGTGCAAAACTCTGAGTCGATCGCATCGTCAAACAGTCGCATACGGATGAGTCTCCTTCTGATGGCGGCTGTGGTCGTGCATCTACCTCTTTTGTTCATGAAATTACCTCTGAAATCGTATGACACAAACTTCCATATTTTTTTCGCTTCTCACTACGTTCACCACTGGTTCGATCCTTGGAATGCCAAGTGGTATGCGGGCTTTTCTCAAACCACCTACCCTCCGCTGCCGCAGCAGTGGGTGGCGTTAATATCTCATATACTTGGCTTGGATATGGCGTATATGGCGGTACAGCTCGCTGCCGTAATGCTTCTCGTTGTGGGCGTTTATCGATTCTCGCTACTCTGGGTCAGCCCGCGCGCAGCGTCGATTGCTGCTCTGGCAAGTGTTTTTCTGGGCTCTGAGAGCTTCTTGGTTTATTCCGCAGGACAGCTAGGAACCACATTTGCGGCGCCCATCTATTTGAATGCGCTTCCGTTTCTATTCGAGTGGGTTCGACGCGGTAGACGAGAATCGTTTATCAAAGCGAGTGTGCTTTTCACGGCCGCTGCAGCCGCTCACCATGCCACGCTGCTTTTTGGGTCGATCCTTTTCGCAGTACCAGTTCTGGCACTGGTAATCCTTGATCGCCAAGATGGCAAACGGATTTCGACAGCGGTCTTTGTAGGTCGCACCGTTACTATTGCCCTGGTAGTAGGCGTCGCGATTGCCATCGTGCTTCTTCCGTTCTGGATAGCATTAATTCATTATCCAGTCACGCAAACTCCTATCCCACATCCGAGCCGGGCAAACTACATATTGAGCCCTCAGTGGGGTCTTAACTACTTCATCATTCCTTATGGAGCTTTGATTTTTGCGCTGCCATTCATCTTCATCCGCGGTTCCATGGTCGTGAGGCTTCGTCCTTTGCTGTTTGGTTTTTGGGTAGCATTTTTGTTGGGACTCGGAGGGACGACACCGGTCGGTCATCTTGTGCTGGGACGTGCCTTTGACGTGCTCACCTTGGAGCGTTTCAGCTATTGGGCTGCGTTGCTCGCGCTTCCTTTCGTTGGGCTCTTGGCTGCGAAACTCATCGATCGAAATCGAACGTGGGTGATTGTCGGATTAACTACACTGGCAGCGTTCAGCTGTGCAATGGCTGTGGGGTGGGCGACTTATCGCCCGGCCGATGCCGAGGATTTCAAGGTTGATACGGTTGCCTCGTGGCTTAATCGCGATGGTCATGATCAGTTTCGCTATATCACCCTTGGTTTCGGCAACAAGATCGCGCGGCTGGCGATGATGACGGATGCCGGCAGTGTTGATGGCGAATGGAATTCAGGGCGGATGCTGCCGGAGCTGACTCGCTACGGTGGGGGCGCACTTACAAGCTCGAAATACTTCGGAGCGCCTGGCCTCGATGCGCTTCGCGCAATGCTGATGCACGCAGACCACTATGGATTGAAATGGATCTTTGTACGAGATCACTATTATGATCCGTTGCTCTTCTTTGCCGGCTGGCGGCCTGTTGACAGTCTCGAAGACAAGACCATCACTGTGTGGAGCAAGGACGGAGTACCACCGGCTATGCCGATGAACGCCATACAAATGCCTCCTCACTGGCAAGGCCTGATGTGGGGCACTCTTCCGATCGGAAGCAGCATACTTGCGATTTTTGTCGTTCTCATTCCAGAAAAGCTACGGAACGAACGTCAGGCGGGCAAGGCAATCGCAAACGACGAAAATCTCATGCATGCGAGGTTGGTCTCTTGAAAAACGGACGCATACTCGCTATGCTGCTCGGCGCTACGACGATTGCACTCGTGGTGATTGGTACAGTCTGGCCCGTGCCATCCGCTGTGGCCTATGCTGGTGGAGAAAGCCTGCGGCGCTCATCTTCAACACCGGAGGCGGCAGTCGGAAATCTTGGCAACGAAATCCGCATGCAAGCCTGGCATGAGGCATATTTAAGTCTCGCTAACAAAGCCCAGTTCACCGAGTCAGAGTTCACGCATGACTTAACCGGCTACTACCCTAGTCTTCTTACCTACGCAACCGTGGACAACGTCGAAGTATTGCCCCTTCATGCCTCCGCCAATGAAGCAGAGGTAGAACTCAAATTACAGTGGTCTACCGTCGTCGGCTCCTCTGTAAGTACCCGTGACTTGCATTTGACCAAAAACGGCGATACTTGGGAACCGGAATGGCCGATCGTCAAAGAGCCCATACTGCCACCGCAGGTGATCCCCGTGAACTATCTGCGCTGGGATGTTATCTACCGTGGTGCGGGGGATGACTGGGGAGTGCAGGATGTGGAAGCACCTCATGTGCGCATTGTTGATATGCATCCTATAGAAAGAGCTGAGGGAGTGGTAATCCTGGGTGAGCTTCTGAACGAAGACGTTGTGCCGGCCTATGTGTCGGTCGGTGCGACCTTGCTCTCGAAAAATCAATCGTCGATTGCGACCGAAGACAGCTTCGATCATATTTCTCACCTGCTTCTGCCGAAGCAAGTCACGCCGTTTCTCATCAAGTTTCCTGATGTGGCGCTCTCAGACGTCGGCAGCATTCGCATGGCTCCTTTGTCGTCCCTTATTCCGGCCTCGGCAGACCCTGTGATCGAGATCGAAAACGAGCAATTACATCCGATTCCGGGAGCTTCGTTGACTGGGCAGCTCATTAATCAAAGTGGCCAGATAGTGAACGTCGCACATGTTCTTGGAACTTTCTACGACAAAACAGGCCAGGTGGTCTGGATAGCGGACGAGTATATCGACCGCGCTCTCCTGCCACAGACCCCGGTTCCATTTGAAATCCATATTCCAGAGGATCTAGCGAAGAACGTCAGCAGTCAGCGCACGGTCATTGCGACATATTGCTCCGGAGGCCCGCAATGAGAATCAGATTGGCATTCTTGCTCGGTGGCCTCGCCGTCGCGGCGATGACGTTGGCTTTTGCGGAAGGGCCAAATATGAGCCTGCCCAAAACCGTAGAAGCTGGAAATGCATTCTCAGTTCAAAGCACCGGGAGCGGTAAAGCAACTCTATACATCATAGGTCCAGGGCAAGCATTGAAGCGGGATGTACAACTAGGGAAGACCACTTTCTTTTCCGCCGGATCACTCTACAATGCCGGCCACTACCTTGCCGTTCTGACAGAAGATTCCTCTGCGCAAAGCGGCACATTCGATGTTGTGCCTTCGAGTAAACCAGAGGACTTGGGCTTTCTCGCGAAGCCTTCTCGTCTTCCGGTCGGCTTGCATGATGGCATCACTGGTGCCGTCTATGTCTTCGATGCCTATCACAACCTGATTACGACCCCGATGCCGGTGTCCTTTGAACTGTCGAATCCATCCGGCACTGTGCAGAAGCGCACGGTGACGGACCGCGAGGGCGCAGCCTGGACAGAAATGGACTCCACGGCCCAACAAGGGATCGATAAATTTGTGGTTCGAATCGGCGACATTTCCAGCACACGCGTCGTAGGGCAGGTCCCGGGCGATCCGTGTGGGTTAAAGATGAGTGCACGGCAATCCGGACAGAAATTGCAATTGATGACAGATCCAGTGCGCGACTGCAACGGCAATGCGGTACCGGATGGAACAATTGTCACCTTCACCGAGAACTACAACGGGGGTCAATCTACCGTAGACGTACCTCTCAAGCACGGAATTGCGGAGGTGCAAATTGCCGCCATTAATGGCGCTACGATCTCCGTTGCCAGCGGAGTTGTCTTGGGCAATCAGATTCGCTGGGAGAAATGACCATGCTAAAGTATCTTTTGGTTCTCTGCATAGTCCTCGTTCTTTCTTCAGGTTTTGGCGCCGCTCAGGCCGCGGTATGCGTCGAGCCAGCGAATTTGCAGGGTCCACGGCCTCTACAAGAGCAGACAGCAAAAGCAGCGATCCGTGACTACCTGCAATCTTGGCAGAGTTTTACGATCGCCTTTGAACAGAATCGCGCGGATATGCTCGATCCGGCCTTCGTGGGAACAGCCAAAGACAAACTCACAGAGGCAATCCAGCAGCAAGCCACACTCGGAATTCGTTCGCGCTATCATGATCGCGCGCATGATCTTCAAATTATTTTCTACTCGCCTGAAGGGCTGTCCATAGAACTGACAGACAGCATCGAATATGATGTGGAGGTTCTGGATCACGACACGGTCAAAACGGCTCAACGTGTGCACTCCCGCTTCATGGTCATTTTGACCCCCGCCGAGGCACGCTGGAGAGTTCGAGTTTTTCAGGCGGTGCCCGAGTGATGCCAATCTCCAATATGGAGGTGGCGGTACCTGTTGGTTGCAACGAACGAAAAGAAGAAAGTGCTTTGATGATTAAAGCAGCATTCTGAATTCCAGGAGTCGCATATGATTTCGATAGTCGTACCCATTTACAATGAAGAGGAACTGATTGTCCGGTTCCATGAGACTGTGGCGAGCGTAATGGAGCGCGCTTGCACTCAATGGGAAGTCGTGTATGTAGACGATGGCTCCTCGGATTCTTCGCTGGATCTTCTAAAGGGACTGCAGGATATTGATTCACGTGTAGTCGTGGTGGAACTATCCCGCAATTGGGGCCACATGGGAGCGATTTCGGCCGGTATTAAGACGGCGCGCGGTGGCGCGGTGATCTTGATGGATGGAGATTTCCAGGATCCACCCGCGGTTCTTCCGAAATTGATCGATGCCTGGCGGCAAGGGGCTGAAGTCGTAGTTGCTGTAAGAAGGAGCCGGCAGGAAAGGCGTAAGATCCTCGCTAAGCTCTTCCCTCTCTTTTATCGCGTATTGGGAGCTCTTTCCGACTTCCCAATTCCTCTGAATGCGGGAATATTCGGCCTCATGGATCGAAAGACTGTTGATTCGGTCAATGCCATGGGAGAGAGAAATCGGTACTTACCTGGGCTGCGAGCCTGGGTCGGATATAGGAATGCAATTGTCTACTACGATCGGCACGACCGGTTGGCCGGCGAAGGTAAACTCTCGTTCGTAAGCCGGATCAAGTACGCAATGGATGCTATTACGAGCTTCAGCTACAAGCCGTTGCGGCTCAGTTTTGCGCTGTTCTTTTTCACTTGCTCCATGACTTCGCTTCTGGCTCTCTTCATGCTTCTTTCAACGAGTTCAGTGGAGACCGCGGCACTCGGCGTGGCCGCTACAGTGTTTTTTGTAGGAGGGCTGCTGCTTCTATGTCTGGGTGTGTTAGGTGAATATCTTGGACGCGTGTATGACGAGGTACGTGGCCGACCACTTTCGATCATTAGCAGGGTCCACCGCTCCCCAGCCGTGATTGCCCCCCAAGTCGGCATTGTTGCGGCACGAATCAGCAGCCATCAAAACTCGGGAGCAACGGAAGCGGCTTGAAGAGAGCGTACCCTGGAGAGAACCCTATAATGCTTCTTCGCCTTACTTTCAATCGCAAGGTAGAACAAATTCAAAGAGCAGTCATAAGCGATGAGACCCCGCGGCCTTAGACGTCATGAAGTGAACTTATCGTAAGCGTCCGAAGCCGACCGTTGGGTAAGCGGAAGCAATCGGGAATGAGCTCTGCCGGAAACCTCGCTCGTTTCCAGAGACCGACCGAGGGATGTTTGCTGCCCTTTCAAGCGCAAGGAGCGACTCCCCCGAAAAGCTGCCGACTCTAATCCTCGCAAGTCTCGTCAATCCGGTCTGACGACGCTTCGGCTTGTGACAGTTGAGAAAGTGTCACAGTTCCCCAGCAAGGTGCGGCCCCCATCGCGTTACCATCAATCCGTGCCGAGGAATTAAATCTGCGACCCGGTAATCGGGCGAACAAAGTCGTGCAAGTCCAATGAGGATCGATTTTCAGTACTTGGTGTGCATCACTGCCTGCTGTTCGTCTCTCATCAGCGTCAGCGGCAGCGCGTCGGCTCAATCCCAGTATCCACTTTGCCCGATCGAGCCTACATCACAGCCGCTGCCCGTACTAAGACCGGCGATCTCGGTTCGAGTATCACCGGAAGCCTGGCGGGCGGCGGTGATTGAAATGCACGAAGACCCTACCTTCGAGGTGCGAACTCTACCCACCGGACAACTCGCTTGCATCTCCCCGGTGCTGAGCTTGAGTTTGCATCCAAGCTTCAGTCTGCTTTGGTCCGCGGCCATTGAGGCGATCGACCGAGAATATGCCGCACATCCGCTCCCCGCGAAAGAACAGCGGTTGCTGATTGTGCTTCCCAATCTCTATCAGGACGATATGCAGAGGACGCATCTCTTCGAGATCCCTGACACGCAGAATGTTCCCCTGGGCGGCCTATCTGACTCAGCAGTGGCTAAGTTGACCTGTGACGGCACCGACCCAGATTCGTTGCTCAGCGATGTAGCCAGGGCCCACGACAATCTCGATAAAGACTTCACCTTTACCTCATTTACGAAGGAGATCGAATGCGCGAATGCCGCAGTTTCTCTCGAACCGGGATCGCCAGGTCTTCAGTACGTAGCCGGAATGACAAACGATGATCGTGAATACACGAGGCCTTCACGCCAGAATCATCCCCGGAACCTGACTGCGGCGATCGAGCACCACCGTGCCGCTCTCGCCCTCGCTCCAAACTTCTATGAAGCGCGTCGAGGTCTGGCCGAATCCCTTGAAGATTCAGGTGCGCTGGCTGAAGCAGAAAAGGAATATCTGAACCTGGCAAATTCGGACAATCCGCCACCCATACAGCAGGAATCCAATGAATCTCTGACGCGACTCTATGACAAAATGAACGACCGTCCGCATGCGCTTCTGGCCGCGCGTAAGGCAGAACAGCTTCTTGAAATTCTGCTTCCGCTGGTGGGGCAAGATCACAATTTTTCAATGGCGAATGGCCGAAGGGACATTGCAGCCCGTGAGGAAGAGGCAGGCCAGTATGTCCAGGCAGCGAGCGATTATCTTGCAGCACGTAATTTATCGAACGGCACCAAGGTCGACCAGGCGAGCATATACGACTACGATTTGGGGCGCGCTCGCAGCCTTCGTGCTAGCGGAGACGCTTCAAGTGCGGAAGCAACTTGCAATGGATGGCGGAGCCGTGTCTTCGGCCTCCACCAAAAGCTCGACCTCTCGCAATGGTGGGCTTATGGGGGTGGGTTGGACGTTGTACAGGCACGCTGGGAGTTTTCCTGCGGCGACTTCAATAAAGGCCTTCAGGAGCTATTCCAGATCGTCAACTCCCGGCTCGGCCATCCCACCCATCACAAGGACTGGAAGGACGAACCAACGCAGATGTTCCTCATGGAGCCTTATGATGCCCTCGAATCGGCGTTTCACTATCGGCGCCTACCCGAGGCCGCACGGCAGGCGCGTGCTATCTCTCTTCAGGCATATGACATCGACCATGGGCCCTTAAACTTCGAGCCGAACCAGTCTGATATCGATTCCCTTAGGCAGCTGACCCAAAAGCTTATCAGCGAGGTGGCCAAAGAGGGCGGGCTCCAGCACCCCAAGCCGTGATTGGTCTGTGCAGTGGGAGGACCGCCAAACCGGGATCATTCGTTAGGCCCGGAGAAGAGGTAGGTGTCCAGCTATTTTGCACATGGACACTTGAGATCCGACGCGATCATCCTGATGAACTGTGAGGTTCCGGGGCAGCAGCTCCTGGATGCGGTTGATGGGGTGATCGGCGATCTTTTCGAGTACGGTGCGGAGATAGTGTTCCGGGTCGAGCCCGTTAAGCTTGGCTGTTCCGAGCAGCGAATAGATCGTGGCTGCGCGGACGCCGCCGGCATCCGATCCACAGAATAAAAAGTTCTTCCTGCCTAAAGCGATTCCCCAGACATTCTGCCCATGTCGGTCAGGAATTAGAGATTCACTATCCTTGGCATCCGCTCTACGGGCGAACCGTTTGGTATCGAGATAGCGAACATCGCGGTCCAGGAGGTGTTGTCCGCGTGGATGACGGTTCTGGCTTGGTCACTATGGTCCCTGCACCGTGTGTTTTCGGCAGAGGTGCGTAACCTCAGAAGCAGTTGCCTTGGGCGACCCAGTAATGCCAGTCTTCGATGGCCTGGGTGGTTGATTCGTCCAAGCCGATAGCCTTTAGCTGAG